>ENA-OUNI01000484-OUNI01000484.1-human-gut-metagenome-genome-assembly--contig:-NODE-484-length-18346-cov-2.230199_pt1 | contig 18346 bp, 28 predicted proteins | sample MGYA00242499_ERZ504580 | MGnify/ENA primary metagenome ERZ504580 (study PRJEB26092, sample SAMD00036315) | human gut metagenome | host: Homo sapiens | study: EMG produced TPA metagenomics assembly of... | reverse complement strand
GCAGTGTCTTGAATTTCCTACGTTCTCGACTTACAAGAAAGCATAACGCTTCTTTTTCTTATGTCTTGGATAGAGTTGCCTCAATCCGAGTGCAAAAGTACAAAAAATCCGTGATATGTCATTCAACAATCACGGACTTATTTTGATTTACAGTTGCATACCTCTGTTTTGTCTTGGTTTCGGTATTCCGATAGCTTCCCTAAACTCGTTCATCTTCTTTCTGAACCAGCTTATATGTGATACTCCATCAATCTTGAAATCGAACTTCCATTTTCATCCTCTTTAATGGAGCAGACGGCACGTTGGGTTTCAAAGCCTTGGTTGAACTCGGAAGAATGTAGCTTGCCTTTTATGGGAACGTCCTTGAATGTGCATAATCTTCGGATAATATCGTCATTGAAGCCCAAGCGTTCACGCAGGAAATTTATTGTCGGTATCAGCTTCTCCACATATGGGAAGTAGCGTTTCACAAAGTCTGTAAACTCGGACAATTTGCGGTGTCGCAGCTCGTAAGCGTCTGTTATCTCCTGTATGTGTTTCGCCTGTTGCTGTTCCCTTTGTCGGGCTTCTTCTTGAAGTTCTGATACACGCTCATGCAGATTCTTGTTCTCCCTCTCCAGCGTCTTGACCTTGTTGCTGCCGAAAAAGAACCGACACTCTCGGCTATGTTGGTCGCTGCGGTCGTGGCTGCGCCTTTCAGTTTCTCAGTCTGCACCTCTTTCTTGGCTTGGCGGAGTTCCTGCCGTGCCGCTTCTTTCCGCTCCTGCAAATCTACCACTTCCGCTTTGAGGCTATCGACAAGTTTCTGTGTGTCCCGATAATACTGCTGCGTGGAATTGTGGCGAGCTTTCGAGCCGTCTATGCCTCTTTGCAGCCCGTATTTCGCCATCGCTTCGGCATAGGTATCTTGGTAGGACTTCAATTTCAACCGTGTCATAATATCGTCTGCGCACAGCCTCACGGTGTCGGTCGGCTTCTTGCGGTATCGCTTCTTTGTCTGTTCCTCCCGTTTCCTGCGCTTGCGCTCTCCCTTGACGATGGGAACGAGCGTGACGTGTATGTGCGGCGTTTCCTCGTCCCTGTGCAGGTGAGCCGCCACGATGTTCTCCTTTCCGAACGTGTCGGCGAAGTATTTCAGATTGTCGGCGCACCACTCGTCCAAACGCCCCTCTTCCTCTATCCGCTTCATGTTCTCGTGCGTTCCCGACACGTTGATGCGGATTGCCCGTACTTGGTTGCTTCCGATTTTGCGTGTCAGCCCCGCTTCTTCCAGTCTTCTCTGAACAGCCGCCGAACGGTCTTTTATCCCGTCGGGGTATTCGATGAGTTTTCGGTTGAGGTGCGTGCGTGTGGGGTCGGCGTTCTTCGGTATGATGAAACGCTCGATATGTGCGGTCGTTCCGCTGTCGCTGCCGTGCGCCTTTCCATGTCGTAAAACTACGAAACCCATATATTCTTCCTTTCTTTTTTGGCTTGTGAAACAATAAACCTGACTATCTTTGAGGACGGCATTTCGCCGCCCTCGACGGGGTGTGCAGAGGGGCTTGCCCTTGCTTATTGGGGAATTTTCAGCGATACGGAGTATTGCGGCTCGGAAAATTCCTAATAAGCTATGGTATTTTCTCCGTAAATACCCTGCGGCGTGCCGTCCGTCTGCCCGTCTGCCTTTCTGCGGTGGCTGTCCCTGCCGCCTGCTTCCCCGTAACCCCACCTTATTTTTTTCCCTTTCGGTCGGTGGGTGGCGGGGCGGTCGTTTCCGTTTTCAAAGGCTCTTTTGCATGGGGCAGTCGGATACAAGGTTTTCCCGATAAATACGCTCGCAGCGAAGCGAGAGGAAGATTTATCGGGAAACGGCGCAGCGCCCGACCTTTAGCGACGTAAAGCCCCGTGCTTGCTTTGCCTTTGTAAACGGAAATGATTGCTCCGCTTTGCTGTGCTCGGAAAATCGAATCTGCGTATCTGCACATAGGCGGTTATTAATGGATTGACTGACTTACAGATTCAATGATTCCAATGCGGCAGTACGACACGACTTCATGACGATATGACTGCTTGACTGCCGACATTCAGCGAAAGAAAAATCATGCAGTTCTCTTTTCGCTCGTGTATAATCCTTTCCAGCAATGCCTTGCGGACTTTCGCCGCCCCGAACGATTCGACACGGAAAGCGAGGGAGGTTATCGTTTCGAGATTGTAAACCTCCGCGCTGTATTTGTCCGATATGCGGATAATACGTTTTATGTCATATATGCTCAAAACTCCGCTTTTGCAGAGAGCCTTTATCCCTGCCCGAACCGTCGGGGCGGTTACCCCGAACAGCCCGCAGATTTCCCACTCGGTCATGGCGGTTGCACCTATGTCGGTCGGCAAAGAGATATTGCCATATTCGTCTATCGTGATAATATTCCTTTCCTCTTTCATCGGTATTCTGTTTTTAATTAAATGGCTCGGCAGATATTCTTTTCCATATCCCTTCGATGCAAAAAGACCAGTTTGCCGAAAACCGAGGATAAAGGCCGGCAGGTTAAGCAAAATCTGTAAAACCGGCATATTTTTATAGATCAGATAAATATTGTTCCTGGAAGAATAACGGATTTTAAAGAGGTTATACCGGGAGCCGCTCGTTCCGCTTCCGACGTGGTAAACCTTCGCGGACGGCTCATACCAGTTCTCGTAGCCCAAAAGCCGCGCACGATAGCCGATGTCGGTATCTTCCAGATAAGCGAAATGTTCTTCGTCAAAAAGTCCGGTCTTTTCCAGAAATTCCCGGCGGTAGATCGCTGCTCCGGCGCAGGCCGCAAAATCCGGTCGGACGTTTCAAATTCACTGACCGGTTTTCCTTTTCCTCTTGCGAATGCCATCCCAGCATATTATAGTAATTTCCCGCATCGTCGATTTTATCACGCTCCTGATAGGAAATCAGCTTTGCGCTGCATGCAAACGCATTCTTTCTTTTACAGATTCCCTCATAAAGGCGCTCGACAAAGTCCTGGAACACTTCGGTGTCGTTGTTTAAAAGGATCACATACGGCTCCTTCGACTGGCGGATGCTTCGTTGACCGCACGGCTGAAGCCATAGTTATCATCGAGCTGGATGATTTTCGTCTCCGGGTAGTGTTCCCGCAGAAACGCACAGCTCTCATCCTGTGAACCATTGTCCACGAAATATGTGGTAAATTCCGTAAAGGTCTGCTTTGCAAGCGCTGCAAAGCACGTCTCCAGATACCGGTATCCATTATAATTTGGTATTACAACTGCTACTTTGTCCATGGTTTTACTCCCCTGCCGTCGGCACGCAGTCCATAGTTCCACGATGCCAGCGTTAAATTTGGATTGTAGCAGGGATCTCCTGCCTTTAACAGCCCAATCCAGCGGCTGCGCATAAATTCGATTTCCGACTGGAAGCGGCGCACCTTCTTCTCGTCATCCTCTGCTCCCCTAGATTTCGATTCATAATGGTACAGCTCCACGTGCGGATTGTATACGATTTTATAACCTGCTTTTCCAATGCGCAGGCACAGATCAACATCATTGAAAGCGACGGACAGTTCTTCTTCAAAGCCGCCGACCTCCTCAAAGACCTCTTTTTTCATCATCATGCACGCTGCTGTCACCGCACTCACATTCATCTGGAGCGATGCCTTATGCAGGTAGCCGCTTCTTCCGCGCGCAGCCTAAAAAGGCGTGGCCCGCAATGCCGCCGATACCGATGATGATACCCGCATGCTGCACCGTGTTGTCCGGGTAATACAGCTTCGCGCCGACCGCCCCGATCTGCGGTCTTTGCAGATTGGACACCATCTTTTCCATAAAATCGGGTGTGATAATTTCCATATCGTTATTGAGAAACAGGAGATACTCTCCCTTTGCCTCTTTGATGCCGAAATTATTGATCGCAGAATAGTTAAAGCCCTGTTTTGGATACTTCAGGACACGGATGCCTGTGCTTCGAGTTCTTTGTAATAGGAAAACGTTGCTTCCTCAGTGCTGTTGTTCTCAATAATCAGAATCTCATAGGATGGATACATGCACTTCTTCTTAATGGATTCCAGACAGGTGCGTAACGTATCGGCCTGATCCTTGTTCGGGATCAGAATCGAAACCAGAGGCGTTCCCCGCAGTTTATAATCTACATCGTAGAAGCCATAATCCGAACGCAGTGTGACGGTTCCCTCTTCGCCACAGCGCGCAAGGTTTCCCTCAATTGCCTTTTTTCCGGCCTCATACGCGTACAGCTTGCTTGCCGGATTGTCTGCGGTGGAAGCGCTGTGGACCCTCCAGTGATATAAAACTCTCGGAATGTGTACAATTTTTCCCGCCATTTCCGTGCAGCGGAAGATATAATCATAATCCTGCGCCCCATTGTATTCCGGACGAAGGCCGCCGGTTTTCTCCGCAATCTCCCGCCGTACAACGAAGAAATGGCAGATATAATTGTTTGACCGCAGCAGATCCAGATTGAAATCCGGTTTGAAATGCGGCTGGAAATACTCGGACAGATCGGTCCGTACCTTGTCCTCATCGGTATAAAAAGCATCGATGGACGGATCTTTTTCCAGACGGATGGCAATTTCAAAGAGTGCATCCGGCGCAAGCAGATCGTCGTGATCCATAAAACCGACGAAATTTCCCGCTGCTGCGGCAAGCGCTGCATTTGTATTCTCTGCAATGCCGATATTTTCCGGAATCGGAACGTTCTTTACGCGCGGATCTTTTCCGGTATACTCTTTCAGGATGCGCGCCATCGTCTCATCCTCCGGGCTGGCATTTCCGATCACCAGTTCCCAGTTTTCATAACTCTGTTTTTCCAGGGATTCGATCATCTGACGCAGAAAAATTTCCGGCGTACGGTAAGCCGGAACAACAACGCTGATCTTCGGACAATAAGAAAATTTATGATTTTTCTGACGCGCCAGGTCCTCCTCTTTTGCGCAGTACTGCTCCCGCCACGTCGTACGAACCTCCTCCGGCTCCATCCTCTCCGAAAGACGGATCAGGAATTCCTTTGGGCCATAATGTTTCAGGTAACGCAGTCCCTTCTGTATGTTGTAAGGTTTCAATTTCCGTATAAAACGGAGCCATTTCATATCTGACACTTTTTTAACTCCTTGGGGTTTTTGTTTTTCAGGTTTTTTGTTTTTTCCGTATGAACTCGTTCGCATTATACTCTATTTTACCGCATTTTGCAAATCCCGACTGAAAATATTAAGAAATTATGTGTTTCTTCCCTGCTCGCTTTATGTTATAATAATAAAAGTGTGTCTAATACATTTTAGAGAGATCCGCTGCCCGGACAGTCTTATGCAGCTGTACCCGCTGGATCAGAAGGAGTGAGTTATGATTAGAAAGAATTCTGCAGCCCGCACATTTTTATGCCTGTTGCTTGCTTTTGTTTTTGCCGCGTCCTGCCTCCCGCAGACGATTTTTGCCACAACCGATAAAAAACAGTCACCACCTGGCCCGAAGGACCGGAAAACAATTCCGGCGCTGTCTGTTTACTCGATGCCGATACTGGTGCTGTTTTATACGATAAAAACATGGACGAGCAGCGCTATCCTGCCAGCATCACCAAGATTCTGACGGCTCTGCTGATCATTGAAAACAAGCAGATGACCGACACCGTTACCTTCGGCGAACATGCTGTCAGCGAATCCATTCCGGGAAATGCCCGCATCAACGTTCAGCTTGGCGAAACGATCACAGTGGAGGATGCTCTTCACGCGATTCTTCTTGCCTCGCAAATGAGTCTGCACACAGCTTGCCATCGACATTGCCGGAAGCGAGGAAGGTTTCGCCGCCATGATGAACGAACGCGCCGCTGCACTTGGTTGCACGAATACCCATTTTGTCAATGCAAACGGTCTGCCAGATCCGAACCACTACACCAGTGCACACGATATGGCACTCATTATGCAGGAGTGCATCAAAAACGAGACCTTCTGCCGCATCGAGTCCGATCTGACCTACACAATTCAGCCGACCAATATGACCTCGACACCGCGTGATCTTCAGAACCACCACGCATTGCTGTTCCAGGACGGTCAGTGGGGATACAAGGGTGCTTTCGCCGGAAAGACCGGTTATACCGATGAGGCACACAACACACTCGTTACCGCTGCCAAGCGAGGCAATATGACGCTGGTCTGCGTTGTTTTAACCTGTGATAACCTCGATTATATCAACGATACCCGTACCGTACTTGATTTCGGTTATGATAATTTTACACATTATACCCTGAAGAACGCAAAAAAGGAAAGTCTTTCCGGTGTGGTAACGCTTCCAAAGAATGCGAAAATTGAAACTGCAACCTACACCGATCCGGACGGCGCTTCCGTTGAGGAACCGTACACCCGCCAGTATTTTTTCGATGATCACTTCATCGGAACAGCCGAGGTTTCCGCTCCAGGTACTGTTTCCGACAGTTCTTCGGTTTCCTCCAATTCATCAGAAGAAACCGACAGCACAGATATTCCAACACCGGAAGAAACCAAGAAAATTTCTTTTCTCTCCACACTGCTCTATATTCTGCTTGGCCTGAACGGTGTCGCTTTTCTAATTCTGATCATTGTCGTGATCAACAACGCGAGAAAGAGACGGAAACGCAGAAACAGACGCCGCAATAACCGAAACAAACGGCACTGATCTTCTAATTTATAAGCAATCAGGACCTCCCGTCCAACGGGTGATCCTGATTCAAGAGTTCGACGGAAGTCGAACTTTCCTATAAGAAGTAAAGAATGGCATCGAAAACGCAACCGATTTCGATGCATTTGGGTATAAAGCAGAGCTACCGCCAGAAATATTTGCTAGTGCGACAGCCCTTTTTGTTGCTTATTTATTTTCCAAGATACTGTTCTAAAATCTGTGGTTCGATTCTTTTCCAGTTTCTTTCCTTTACCGTCTCTTCTGCTCCCGTATCCAGTTTTTTCCTCAGTTCCGCATCTGTCAGAATACGCTCAATCGCCGCTTTTGCCTCCGCGAGATTTCCCTGCGGATAGAGAATACAGTTTTCCCCATCTTTCAGGTATTCCAGATTGCCACCGTTCGGCACAGCAACGACGTAGCCGCCGGACGCCATCATCTCAAGCGGCGGATAGGAAAAGCTTTCCAGCAGGCTTGTTTTCAGCAGGATATCACACGCCGCATAGACTTCCGGTGTTTTTTCATATGGAACCCGGTGTAAAAAGCGGTCCACGCGGTACCAGGATTTCGGATTTCCATTGTAGGACATGTACCAGATCTCGAATTTTTCCAGATCCAGCTGTTCCACGATACGGAAGCTCTCGTCCACGTTTTTATGCTCCGCGCTGCAGTCTCCCTCGATCAGAATCCGAATTTTTCCCTGCAGATCCCGCCCCCGTTTCGGATAGAAGGACGGATCGATGCCGTTCGGAAGATAGGCTGCTTCGGTATGGTATTCCTCCCGCAGCCAGTTCTGACACCATTTGGAAATGGTTACGTACTCCATCGGGCTCCTCATCCGGTAAGTCGCCGAAGTTGCGATCCGGTACGGGCTTCCCGGCGGATAAAATCCAACTTCAAAATTCTGCACCAGATATTTTTTCTTTCGGATCTTGCTGGACTGTTCGACGAACTCTGCGGTATTCCACATCGTCGCTACCGCAAGATCCAGCGTTCCCTGCAGTTTCTCTCGCTCGGCCGACAGCACCGGAAAATGGAAATCACCCTCATGATACCACTCCACCTCCCTTCCAGAGTAAAGAGGCTGACCTGCGCTCCTGCTTTTACCAGCATTTCCGCATGAAGAAGTGCAACGCGGATGCCTCCGCTGATCTCCATCGCTGGAAGCACAAAGGCACAGCGTAGATTCCAGTGGCGCTCCACCCACTCGCAAATCCCGGTGGCATGAAAGATTGTGACACACTCGCGGCTGCACCGGCCATATGCCCGTCCGGCAATGGCTTTTCGTGCCGGTTCGTCGTCGATCAGCCACTGCAGTTTTTCCAACCACTCCGCTTCGTCTCGGCAGAGTACGCCGTCTTCTCCATCCTGTACCATCTCAGCAAAAGCGCCGAGATTGCTGGCTGCTGTCACAGTCTGCACCAGAGCCGCTTCCACCCATTTATTTTCCGATTTCGCACGGTTAAAAATCGTATCGGTAAGCGGAGCCAAGTTGATATCCACCGACGCAATCCGCTCCGGCAGTTTTTGGTAATCGACAAAGCCCTCCATCTGGATCTGGGAAGCAAACAGTTTCAGCTCCACCGGGAGTTCCAGAATTCCCACGATGAGGAGTTCCAGGTTCGGATTTTTGCCAAGCAACTGTTTCAGCACCGGAACGATCATCTCGATGTCGTCCAGATGCGTCGCACTGCCGCTGAAATAGCCAAGGCGTACTTTTTCGCCGTTCCATCTGCTTCGTTCTTTTTCTGTTTTTCTTTTAACACCGCCTCGGACAGTAGCAGCATCTCATCTGACGCACAGTTGCGGTTGATCAGCACCTCCGGTACGTACTGCTTCAGTTCTTCTGCCAGCGCCGCTGTCGTCGTAACCGCCGCATCGCAGAGGGAAAGCAGCTCGCCCATGTTTCGGACATTCTGATCGTATGCCTGCCGTTCTTCCGGCTGCATCCGGTCGAGAAACGGAATCTGATCGGTGTATTTCGTATCGATCACAAGATCATCCACATCGTACCACAGAGGCTTGTTCATCTGCTTTGCCATTGTGGCAATTCCCGCAGGTGTCCGTCATCGGGCAGCGGAAAATCACGAACGCGCCGTAGCAACGTACCATCCAGCTTCAGCTCCTGAAAATAAACCGTATCACACGTATATCCGCCTGCCTCCAGCTGCTCCATCTGATGCACCACGCGGTACCGGTGTGGATGCGGCAGCTGTTCATTGCAGCCACTGATAAAGAGAATATCCCGGTAGACCCGGGATTTTTCTCTCTGAAACTCTTTTTCTTTTTTTGCCCGCGCAAGGTACCCTTTCGTACGCCCAGCCAGACCGCCGATTCCTTCTTCTGCAACAGCTTTTTTAATTTTGCTGTCAGCACTGAAATTTTTTCCAAACGTTTCACCGCTTTCTTTCTCTGTTCCGCTTACCGCAATCCGTAGTAGTTCTGCAAGTACATCGGATAGATGATTCTCGCCCAAGTAAATGCCGCTAATGCCGCTGCCGCCACACAGACCAGAATACAGAACAATTTTTCATACTTCTGTAGTTTTTTCTCCCGTTTCAGGAACGCCTGCACACCCTTCGTCACGAAATACATCAGCGGAATCAGCATCGGCATGCTGTATCGTCCTGCGGCTGAAAATCAGAACTGTAGGAGTAATACGCATTCAGATAATTCGGGATCAGCAGGGCAAACACATTAGCCCAGGTAAACCATCCCAGTTTACTCCATTTTCTCTTCGTTTTTCCGGTAAGAGCCGTCTGCGTGCCGTCTGCATTCCAGAAGAAAAAGTCTCTCTGGCAACAGTTCCGCATCAGAATGAGACCGACAAGAAGACAGCAGAGGTACGGAACAATAATCATCGTGGAAAGATAAATCTTATTGTAGCCAAACGCGCCGACAAAGCTGTACAGCACTGTTACCAGCCAGTCATGTTCCAGAAAACTCGGCTTATAGAAGATCATATGCAACATGGAGCCTCCTTTTTTCTGGAAGGTCTTGCTGTGCGACGGCTTGTACTGGTATCTTGCATACAGTTCCGCGCTTGCGCTCGATGCCTGGCGTCCCAGAAAATCTCCTCCATAGAGAATAGCATTTCGAATAAACCACCACAGAGCAATGACACAGACGATCACCAAAATAAAAAGACCTTTTTGGATCATTTCTTTCCATCGTTCTTTGACCGGTTTCGACTGGTCCGTCAGCATCGTTCCCACAAAGTAGAAAAACGTCATCAGAATAAATCCATACGCATTGTAATACGACAAGAAACAGATTCCCATTCCAACGGCCGATACCGCACACGTGGTCCAGCTCCATCCTCTTTGTACGCCTTTACCCAGGAATAAAAGATAATGGCCGTCGAACACATTGCAAGCGCGTCGCAGTTGACATAGGAATATAAAATCACATTGCCCGGCAGGAAAACCACCAGAGTCGTAAACATCCATGCGTAGCGTCTTGGAAACAACAGCTTTGCCGTCTTTAAGACACCCAGGCAGTAAGCGCTCCCAGCAGAACATTTACAAAACGGGCGGAAATGAGCAGCATCCACTCATCCGTGGAAAACAGGCTCATCCCCTTCATCAAAACTGCAGATGCCATATAGGAGAGAATCGGATTGAATGCATAGGAAATCCCCCAATCCTCATTCCGAATCAGCGGTTCGTCACCCCGCGGAAGCTTCCCATATTCATAAATGAACTGTGGAATCTGATACCGCATTGATTCATCCGACGAGAAATTGTATCGCTGCGTACAGGACCACAAAAAGTAAAACAGGAATACGCCGAATACAAACAGAATCTCGATTCTGCGTTCTCTGCTCACATCCTTACTGCAGTTTTTTCTCATCTTCCTCAATTCCTTTTAGCATACTTGCGTAAACTTTTTCGGCTTCTTTGTACCAGGAGGTTCCCTTTACGAAATCCATTCCCTTTTTGCGGATTGTAGCCAGCTCATCCGGGTGGTTGAAGTAATATTCCATTCTATCTGCGATCTGGATCGGATCATAGTCAACCAGAATGGAGTTTTCCTCATTTACCATCCAACTGCTGTTTGCACCCTTGGAGCAGACAGCGACCGAGTTGCAGGCCATAACCTCGAACGGTACGAGGGAAAGGTTGGTATTCGAAATAACAAGGCACATATCACAGATCGCATAGGATCTGCCAGCACCTGCGGTGTTACGATACCTAAATTTCTGTGTTTGAACGGAATCTCATAGCCGCTGACATCCCATCCCGCGAAAACAACCTCGATCTCCGGCATTCTGCGGCACAGCTCATTGAGTGCCAGCATACCGAGCTCAAAATCACGTCTCGGGGTAACCGGGCGGGCATAGAAGAAAACTCTCTTCTCGTTGTCCTGCTTTTCCTTCGGCTGATATACCTTGTCATCGTAGGAGAAATGGAAGCTGTCTGCCTGCATGCCGTATTCATTTCTCATGATATCCCGCAGCCAGTCTCCTGCTGTGATTCCTCGGAATCCCATCTTGTACGTGTTCTCTGCAAACTCATACTCCGAACCGTGTGCATAGAAATGCGGCTCGAAATCCTGTACGAAGTAAAACTTCGAAATCGTATTCTGGAATTTTCTTACGTAGTAAGCGGTGGTCCAGGAGGTTGCTACGGTTGCATGTGCAAATTTCATCTGGGATACATCGCAGTAAACTTCTACTTCCGGCACAAGAAGCGGGAAGTACTCTTTTAGGAATTTGCGGATGGACGCATTATCCTGAAAATTCGGGGACATGTAGAGATAAACTCTACTGTGGAAACCGAGGCGCTCCAGGTTGGAAATAAAACGGGAAAATGGTGGTATGACCGCCGGAACCAGGTCCCATTTCCGGTACAACCCAATTCAGGATCTTTTTCTTGTCGTTTTTATGTTTCTCATACTCTTTTTGATTGAACGGGATCGGATCGTTGTCTACGACAAATCTGTAAAATCCGATGACGTTGTTCTTCGGCGGTACAGCCGGCTCATTGCCCTGTTTTGCGCGCTCAATCGTTTCTTTTAATCCATGATTCTTCAGATACCGTAACGCACGGTATGCTACATTTGGTTTTTTCACGTTTCTTTTTCCTTTCTTCTATGCATGTCTCTGATCGTACTGCTGCGAAATGTGACGATCCAGGAACTGTTGTTTCCGTTTGGAATACAGATGGTATTTTCCGCCGAGATAGCCGCCCACAAAGCGGTCAAAATTGCGAAACAGGGAATAAAATGCCCAGTGGATTTTCTCTTTTTTACTGAGCGGCTGCTGACGGATATACACGCAGTCCCCTCTCACCTGACGGTACAGCATGCCCGGAAGCTGCGTCCATTTCTGTGCAATCATATACTGATGAACTTCATATAATCCTTTCTGCTCATCATAATACCGTTTGAAATACGTTCTGAGTTTGAAATTGTGGGAATGATATACCGGTGCATACGGGCAGTATACTTTTTTGAATCCGAGTTCAATCATCTTTCTCGCCCAGATCTGATCCTCGGCAAAGTTGACATCCTCATACGGATATTTTTCAAAAATATCTCTTCGGATACAGGAGTTATTGTCGGAGAAAAACGCCAGATAATGACGATATCCTTCTTCTCTTTCGTAGCGTTCCGGATCATCAAGGTGGAAAATCGTATTAGTTTCTCCAAATCCTTTAAAATGGCCGTCCAGATCACGCTTGTCAAGCAGATTGCAGTCCGGATACGGATAATGAATCCCGAATCCTCCCACGATTTCCGGTCCATCTTCATGGCATCAATGAAATTCTGCAGCCAGGTATCGGTCGCTGGAAGCGCATCCTGCGTAATAAAGATGATATACGTTCCGTTTCCTTTGGAAGCACCATAGTTTCTCGTTTTTCCATGTCCAAATTCGGACGGCTCAATCTGAAACAAACGGCATGGATATTTGCGGATCACATCGAGAGTTCCGTCCTTTGACCCGGAATCCACGCAAATTACTTCATATTCATACTCTGTCTTCTGTTTGAAAACGGCATCCAGCACTTTTTCAAACAGATGCCCACCATTTTTGGTAGGAATGACAATGGATACATCCATAGTTATTTACTCCTTTTTATCACATGCTGCACTTTATCTGCCATACGCACAACCTTACGCTGGCGCATCCGCTCCAGCTCTTCCTCCAGAAACTGCTTCTGTTTTCTCGTTTCCTGGAGTTCTTCTTCCCTGTGTGCAAGTGCCGCTTTTTCTGCTTCGATTTCTGCCTGCAGCTGGCCTTTCCGATAAATCTCCCCGTTCAGTTCATCCCTCAGATCTTTATTCTGACGGATATATTGAATAAACTGGGACGTAACGCCATCGCCTTTGTAGTAAATCCGGTAATCAATCCGGATCTGTTCATAACCGGCATTCCGGAATTTCAGAACCGGCGTTCCAAGGAAATAATAGTCGTCGATAATCTCAAGCTCGGCGTTGTGCGAAAAAGCGATACGTTCCGTCTTTCCATCGCTGCATACGCCCGCGAGAGAACGGATTTTAATGACAGCCCCCTCTTGCATCAGCTGAAGGGAAAGCTCTCCGTCCGCGTCTGCCTTTTCAAGCATCATCACCTTCTGCTCATCCAAGCCGAAGCAGTCCTCATAATAGAGTTCTCTCTCCTCCGGTGCTGTTTCGGTGAGCACAACCGGGTACATCATTTTTTCTTTTTCCCAGATAGAAAGCGGATAATTGTGCCGGTGCAGTTTTCCATAGAACGTGGCGAGCGCATTTGGCTCACCCTTCCGGCCGCGAATTCCTGGAAGCACTCTTCCATATGGTAGTATACCGGAATCTCTTCCATGGAAATACCGCCAATGGCGTACAGTTCTTCCTGCTCTTCCTTCGTCAGTGCACTCGCCGCCTCCTGTAAAAAGACGCTCCGCGCATAGATAAATGCAATCGGTACGGCAAACGGGAATACCCACTCGTAGTCTGCCACCCAGACCTTTTCTCCATCCAGAAGAAGGTTGCCTGGAATCATGTCAATATTGGAAATCTCCGCTGCGGCAAGCCCTTCTTTCAATGCCGGATGGCCGAACACCTCACAGAACGCATCGGTTTCCACAAAGGATTTCTGCCCTTTTGCCGATGCAATGATCTGATACAGCAGTTCATAATCCTTTTTCAGCGATGCAAAATCTTTTTCTTTTCCATGACGGGAAATGCGCGTTTCCAGACTTTCCCCTTCTACAAAAGGAAATGCAAGCGCGCATTTTTCTTCATCCAGTTCGCATGGGCAGATCTGTACGCCCGCATAGGTGTACAGATGCTCCAGCTTTCTATAGTTTTCATACATATGCCGGATGTGGAGTTCTCCCTCTTTCTGCAGCGGAAGCTCCACACACGCCGGATCCCATCCTCTTCTGTAATCCGGGTCATAATCTGAAATTCGTTCCGACGTTCTCTCGAAAATTTCGTATACAGAACTTTCCTCATACGTTTACTCCTTTTTCTCCACTTCAATCAGAAAGGAATTGGAAAAAACCGGAAACAGACCGGACTTCAGGATTCCGTCAAATGCTTTGCCTTCGTCAAAAAGTGTGATCCTGTCAGCATCAAAATTCCGCTGATTTTTTCTCAATTCACCCGGCTTCGGCAGATATTCATCCGAATAAATGACCGCCGGAAATTTGTAATCCGGATAGGGATAATAAAACTTAAACTTCGAAAAACCGTTTTCCTGCAGCATCTGCTCCAGCTCCGGTTTGCTGAATGTCTCGACAAAATCGATCCCCGGATATCCTTCAATTCCGGCAAATTCCCGGCCCACATGGTCTTCCCTGCAGCCGGCAAAATACTTCAGTCCCAGACGGTTCTCAATCGCAATCAGGATTTTTCCGCCCGGTTTTAAGAGACGATTGATCTTTTCCAGATATTCCGGATACGGATTATCCTTTCCAATATAGCTTTTTGCATACTCCAGAACACCGATCAGTGTCACGTAATCGAAGCGTTCTTCCATTTTTTCTGCAACAACATTAAAGTTCCAACCATAATCTCCAGGTTGGACGCATCCTGATTTTTGTAGGCATTGATCGTACTGCGCCGCTTCGACAGATCGTTTGCCACTACCCGCTTTGCATTTCTGCAGAGCACGCCGGAAATGGCTCCGCAGCCGGCTCCGACTTCAAATACGGAAGCATCGTCTTTCCACTCATACCAGTCCAGAATATTTTCCCGTTCTGGAGAAAGGTGATAAAAAATCGGCCAGCTTTTTTCTGTGAGGATTACCTTCTGGTAATCCTCTTTCGGCGTCGTCTTGACGATCTCCAGCAGCCGGTCCTCAATGCTGCCGTCGCTGTAAGCATCTTCGCCGTCATAATAATCCAGGTTCAAAAGAACATTTCCTATTGTTTCTTTCATATAACCCCCGTCGTTTATCCTCCGCATCCTACTCGTAGGTCACGGTAGAGTTCATATCAAAAAATCCTACGGTGTCTTTCATGGAGAAGACTTCCAGGAAGCAAGCATCGTACAGTCTGTGGTGGATCACCAGCTCTTCCAGATGGTAGCTGGTACATCCAAACGACATCAGATACTGTCCGCTCTGCAGCGGCATGATCTGGTCAAAGCATACCGTGACGGTCTTTCCTGCTTCCACCACGTCTTTTGTGTAATCCTCCAGCGCCGTATTCGTTCCGGTAATCTCCGTTCCCTTCCGGTCTTTGATCGAAAAGGCAAAAATCGGATGCTCCATCGTTTCATGGAACTTGATTTTCATCTTGATGCGGAATCTCTGGTTTTTATCCACAGAAGATGTAATCATACCTTTGTGGTCGATAATCGCAAAGTCCACGATCTCCGCAGCCTTGTCTCCATACTCTACCAGCTGCGCATTCGCAATCAGGCGTTCTCTCCAGAGGCCTTTTTTCGGCTTTTCTGCCGATACGGCACCGGATGCATCTGCTTCGGTTCTCTCTTCGGTCTGTTCTGCACTCTCTTCGGTCTCTTCCTCTTCTTTTGTCTCGTCATCGTACTGGTTGGCAAGAATCTTCTTGTAGACATCGACTGCCTCCGACGATTTTCCAACCATCACCTGTTTTCCTTTGTTAATCAGAAGACATCTCTCACAGTACTTGATGACGCTGCCCATATCGTGGGAAACGAAAAGGATCGTTTTTCCTGCTTCTTTCAGATCGTTAAATTTCCGGTAACACTTGGACTGGAAGAAAATGTCTCCGACGCTTAAGGCTCATCGACAATCAGAATATCCGGATCCACATTGATCGCAACCGCAAGGCAAGGCGGGCAAACATACCGCTGGAATACGTCTTAACCGGCTGATTGATAAAGTCACCGATCTCTGCAAACGCAATGATATCGTCGAGCTTTGCCTTCATCTCCTCCTCGGTATAGCCAAGCATCGTTCCGTTCAGGAAAATGTTCTCAATACCGGTATACTCCATGTTAAAGCCTGCACCCAGTTCCAGAATGGCACTGACTCTTCCCTTTAACTCCACGTTTCCGCTCGTCGGGTTTAAGACACCTGTGACGATTTTCAGCAGTGTGGATTTTCCGGAACCGTTCGTTCCAATGATACCGACACACTCGCCCTTATGCACCTCGAGCGAGATATCCTCCAGCGCAAAATGATCGGTGTGATAGTTTTTATGTGTCAGTGAAAGCGATTCTTTCAGACGGTCCATCGGCTTTTCAAACAGCTTGTAGACCTTGCTGACATGGTTAATTGAAATTACTGTTTCTGTATTTTCTGTGCTCATTCCATCCTCCTATAATACATCTGAGAAATGAACCCGGAGGCGCTTGAACACTTTGGAACTGATTAGTCCTGCCATAAGCACAAAAGCCCAGAAGTAAAGGGTGTGCCATGGATGCTCGAAGAACCAGAGTCCATTCATAAAGCTGTCACGATATCCCTGGACAATATAGTACAGAGGATTCAGCTTCAGAAGGCTGTTCAGCCAGTTCGGAATATTCGGAATTGTTGTGGTATCCCACAGAATCGGGGTTGCCCACATGCCGACATTCAGAATTACATTGATAATCTGGCCGAAATCGCGGAAAAACGGTGTGATGGAACAGGTCAGATAGGAAAGTACAACGACGAGACAGATCACCGCAAAGGTATAGTACCCGATCTGGATAATCTGAACCGGCGGAAGTTTTCCCATCAGTGCAAAAATCAAAATAGCAAACACAATAAAGAACAGATGTACAAACAGGGAAGAAATCACCTTCACAATTGGAAGCACACTGATCTTAAATACAACCTTCTTTACCAGGTAACTGTATTCCAGCAGACAATTTGACGCACTTGGCAGTGCATCAGAAAAGAAGAACCACGGAATAATACCGGAAACCAGCCAGCAGATATACGGATATCCAGTGGCAGCTGGCTGTACACGCAGTCCGAGCTGAAACACGACAAAATAAACAGCAACCGTCACCATCGGCTGAATGAATGCCCATACGATGCCAAAATACGCTCCGGCAAATTTGTTGCGGAAATCATTTTTCGACAGTTTCCAGATCAGTTTCCGGTTCTGATAAAGTTCTTTGAATACGTTCATAAATGTTTTTTACTCCTTATTTCTTTAAATCCTTAATTCCGCCCCATTTATGATCTTTTTCCGAAATAATCAGATCTTCTTTTGTCATTCCTTCCGGCATCGGCCACTCCACGCCGATCTCCGGATCGTCAAAGTACAGACCGCCCTCATCGTTTGGATGATAGAAATCGGTACATTTATAAGCAAACTCTGCATAATCAGAGAGTACGATAAATCCATGTGCAAAGTTCTTCGGAATAAAGAACTGTTTCTTATTTTCTGCCGAAAGCAGGACGCCGAACCATTTTCCGTAGGTTTTGGATCCCTCGCGAAGGTCAACCGCAACATCGAATACTTCTCCGTTTACCACGCGTACCAGTTTGTCCTGCGGGTAATTGATCTGGAAGTGAAGTCCACGCAGGACACCTTTTTTGGATGCAGACTGGTTGTCCTGTACGAACACCATGCCGAGACCTGCTTCCTTAAAATCATTCTGATTGTAGGTCTCCATAAAATAGCCTCTCTCATCCTTAAAAACTGCAGGTTCAATCACATACAGCCCCTTGATGTCGCAGGGGGTCACTTTAATCTTTCCCATAAATCCATTCGCTCCTTTTTTATTGTCAAACACGTCTGACCGGCCCGCAGCCGTTTGGCAGACGTTATCCACATCCATCTGGCAATTCTATCACTTTATCCACTGACTGGCAAGTCTTATGCACTTGCGGACCGCAATTTGGGACAGCTTTGTCACACCCTCAGGCATACCAGCTGAACAGGCGCAGCACCACGTAGATATCCATGGCGGCCATGGCAAACAGCAGTCCCCTGTCATCCCAGTCCGTCCGCACCACCTTGTCATTTTTAAGCGTAAGTAAAAACATGGGCAGCAGCGGCAGCAGGTATCTTCCCTGTACCCCGTTAATCACATTGGAGGTCACCGGGGTCCAGGCCAACAGCATGGAAAACATCAGGGCTCCAAGGCAAAGCAGGCAAAGGAACCATATCCAGACACGGCTTCCCATGTTCATGACAATGCCCTCCCCCGGTTCCTGAATGCAAGCATCAGCAGGATGGCGGTCATCCCCAGTATGACCACATATGGGGTATTAAGCACGGCGTCCATGTTGCCCAGGGCTTCCCCCAGCATACCGGAATATAGCTTCTCCCCCTGCCACATCAGGGTATTG
>ENA-OUNI01000483-OUNI01000483.1-human-gut-metagenome-genome-assembly--contig:-NODE-483-length-18355-cov-2.949912_pt1 | contig 18355 bp, 26 predicted proteins | sample MGYA00242499_ERZ504580 | MGnify/ENA primary metagenome ERZ504580 (study PRJEB26092, sample SAMD00036315) | human gut metagenome | host: Homo sapiens | study: EMG produced TPA metagenomics assembly of... | reverse complement strand
CCAGTTTGCAAGGCTTTCCGTGGTGCTGGAAGAGGTTGTCGGCCGGCTGTGCGCGGAATTTTTGCATAGCAGCTTCGAGCCCATTGACTTTGAACTGAGAATCGATAAAGACGGGCTTGTCGCTCCTTACTCGCTCCCCTTGCCGGATGGCGGCACACTGCAAATCAAAGGCTCCATCGACCGGGTAGACCGCATGGAGCGGGATGGAAAGGCTTACCTGCGTGTGGTCGATTATAAATCCGGCGGCAAGGAATTTTTGCTCTCCGACGTGCTCAATGGGCTCAATATGCAAATGCTGATCTATCTGATGTGCCTGTGGCAAAATGGTGCGCAGCGCTATGGCGAGGTTGTCCCCGCAGGCATCCTCTACATGCCGGTGAAAAGCACGCCCGCCACGCTCGGGCGGAATGCGACACAGGCTGAAATTGACAAGGCACGCGCCAAAGCATGCCGCATGAGCGGGATGGTGCTTGACCACTCCCTGGTGATTGACGGCATGGAGGACGATGGTAAAGGCATCTTTATCCCCGTCCGCCGGGAAAAGGACGGCGGCGTGAAAGGCACGCTCATCAACCTCACACAGCTCTCCCGCCTGCAAAAAAGATGGACGGCATTTTAACGGAAATGGGCGAAAGCCTACATCGGGGCGAAATTGGCGCTGTGCCAAGCTTTGGAGCAGGATACGACCGCGTGTGCGACTGGTGCGACTATAAAAGCGTGTGCGGATATGAGCCGGGCGCGCCTGTGCGGCCCATTGAAAAGCTAACGCACGCCCAGTCGCTCGAACGCCTGGAAAAGGAGGAAACGCGCCATGGCTGAACGCGAATGGACGCCGGATCAAAAAAATGCGATTGAAGCGCGCGGCGGCACGCTGCTTGTCAGCGCGGCGGCAGGCTCCGGCAAAACGGCGGTGCTCGTCGAGCGCGTCGTCCAGCGCCTGCTCGATCCGATAAACGGATGCGATGCTGATCGTCTGCTCGTCGTGACCTTCACAAAGGCCGCGGCGGCTGAGATGCGCGAGCGCATTTCCGCCGCGCTTTCCGCACGGCTTGCCGCTAGGCCGGACGACGCGCGGCTATTGCGCCAGCAGATGCTGCTGCCCTGCGCCGCCATCTGCACGATCGACAGCTTCTGTAATGATCTCGTGCGCGAAAATTTTCATCGGCTCGACCTTGCGCCGGATTATAAAATTCTTGATGCGGGGGAACTCACGCTCCTACGCAGCGAGGCGATGGACATCGCGATGGAAGAGTTTTATCAAAAAGGCGATCCCGCCTTTACGGAGCTTTTGGAGCTGGTGCGCAAGGGGCGAGACGACGCAGAATTGACGGAAACAGTAAGCCGCCTTTACGACTATACGCAGGCTTATCCTTTCCCGGAGGAATGGATCCAGCACGCCCGCGCGCTTTGCCGGGCGGATCTTCCAGAGCAGGAAAACCCTTGGATGGCGGAAATCCGTGCCTATCTCGCGCAAGCGCTCGCATTTGCCCAACACACGGCGCAAAGCGCGTGCGCCTTGTTGGAAACAGAGCCTGCCCTGTGTGAAAAATATGCCCCAGCCTTTGATAGCGACCTTAACGCCCTTACCCGCGTGCAAGCGGCCCTGACCGGCGGATGGGATGCGCTCTGCGACGCGTTAAATGCCATTTCATTTGTGCGCATGCCGAACGCGCCGCGGGAATATGCAAATTCCCCCATCAAGGCCGCTGCGAAGGAGAGCCGCGACCGCGTGAAGGATACGGTTAAAAAAATGCAGGAATCGCTCTGCGCCAATGCGGCGGAAAACGCGGAGGATATGGCCTATCTTGCCCCGCTGCTGAATCAGCTCTTTGATCTGACCCTGCGTTTTTCAGAGGAATTCACACGCCTCAAGCGGGGCAGGCATGCCGCCGATTTTTCCGACATTGAGCACATGGCGCTCTCCCTGCTCGTGGAACGAAAAGGCGGGACACTCTGCCGCTCCCCGCTCGCGCAGGAGCTTTCCGCCCGGTATGAGGAAATCCTTGTGGATGAATACCAGGATACCAACGAGGCGCAGGATCTGCTCTTTCGCATGCTGTCCCGCGAGGAAAGCAACCTCTTCCTAGTGGGGGATGTAAAGCAGAGCATCTACCGTTTCCGCCAGGCGATGCCGGAAATCTTTCTGCACCGGCGGGATAGGCTTCCGCCCTATGTGCGCGGAAATTATCCCGCCCGCATCACGCTCGGGCGCAATTTTCGCTCCCGCAAAGGCGTGACGGGGATGGTAAACTTCCTATTTCGCCAGCTCATGAGCAGGCAGCTCGGCGAGATGGAATATACGCAGGAGGAAGCGCTCGTACCCGCCGCTCCCTACCTGAGCGCCAAGATCCGGATTGCGAAATCCACCTGCTCGATGCAGGCGATAAGGGCGACGATAGCGCCGCCGTGTATGAAGCGCGCTATATCGCCGCCCACATCAATCGCCTGCTGCGCGAAGGGCTGACCGTACAGGATGGCGGCAAGGCTCGCCCCGCTCGCCGAAAGGATTTCTGCATTCTGCTGCGCGGCGTAAAGGCCGGGCGAATACCTATGTGCAGGAGCTTGCGCGCTGCGGCGTGCCCGCATGGGCGGAGCTTTCCGGCGGATTTTTTGATACTACAGAAATTCGCACAATGCTCTCTCTGCTGCGTATTCTAGATAACCCCTTGCAGGATGTGCCTGTGCTCGGCGTGCTCTTTTCCCCTATCTATGGATTCACGCCGGACGAAGCGGCGGCCCTGCGGGAAACACAGCGCACATGCCGCTCTACCGCTGCCTGACGCAGGCAGCAAAGCAGGGCAACCAAAAATGCGCCGTCTTCCTTTCGCAGCTCTCCTTCCTGCGGCGGCTGAGCGCCACGCTGCCGGCTGAAGCGCTCCTGCGCCGTATCTATGAAGAAACCGGTTACCCTGCCCTTATCCAGGCGATGGATGGCGCGCAGCAGCGCGCAGCCAACCTCCAGCTGCTGCTCTCCTACGCTGCGAAATATGAAGCGGCAGGCCATCAGGGATTGACCGGCTTTATCCGTTTCATTGATCGGCTGGAAGAGCAGCAGGCGCAGCTCTCCGCAGCCTCCGCCGTTTCTGAATCAGCAGACGTGGTGCGCGTGATGAGCATCCACAAGAGCAAGGGGCTTGAATTCCCTATCTGCATCCTGGCGAACTGCGCAGGCGCGTTCAACCCATCCGGCCGTAATCAGCGGCTGCTACTGCACGCAAAGCTCGGCGCAGGGCTGATGCGGCGAGACGAGGGCACGCTGCGGCTCTTTTCCACCCTGCCGCACACAGCCGTCCGCCTCGCCTCAGAGCGCAGCGAGCTCAGCGAAGAGCTGCGCGTTTTATATGTTGCCCTGACTCGCGCGCGGGAAAAGCTGCTGCTTGTGATGACCATCAAGAACCCGGCGCAAAAGCTATCCTCTCTCGCCGCCTCTCTTGGCGAGCAAGCGGCGGTTTCGCCCTTCGCCGTGCGCAGTGCAAAAAGCTATGCGGATTGGCTGCTCGCCGCAGCCCTGCGCCACCCGGACGCCGCAGCCCTGCGCGCTCTCATCCCAGAGCGGGAAATTCCCCTTCTGGAGGCTGATTTCCCACTGCGCACATCCGTTTGCCCCGCCCCGCCGGCAATCGAAGAAACCGCAGCGCTCCCCACACAGGAGCTGTCGCCCGACCTGGCTCTGGAGGAAGAAATCCGCCGCCGGATAACGTATGTTTACCCTTATGCCGCCCTATCCCGCAGCGTGGCAAAACGCGCCGCCTCCTCATTGGGGGAACGGGAGCTTTCCTTTTCTATGATCGGCGTATCCCGCCCCTCCTTTTTGGAGAAAGAGGGTCTTTCCCCTGCCGAACGCGGCACGGCGCTGCACAAATTCATGCAGTTCTCTGATTACGATCGGGCGCATGAAAACCCAGGTGCGGAGGTGGAGCGGCTTGTGCAGCATGGCTTCCTCTCCGAAGCAGAAGGCAAGGCTGTGGATCAAAAACGTGTTTCCGCCTTCTTCCAGAGCGCACTTGCAAGGCGGATGCTGCAAAGCGAAACGCTGCTGCGGGAATATAAATTTACCTTTTTCCTCCCGGCGGGCGAATGCGACGAAGGGCTGCCGGCTGAAGTCGCCAACGAGCAGGTGCTTGTGCAGGGCATTGCGGACTGCGTTTTTGTGGAGAACGGGCGGCTTGTTATCGTCGATTACAAAACCGACCGGGTGAGCGATGAGGCGGCGCTTGCCGGGCGCTACCGGCACAGCTCTCGGTTTACCGCAGGGCATTGGCGGAATGCATCGGCCTGCCCGTAGGGCAAACGCTTCTGTATTCCTTTCATTTGGGCAAGGAGATTGAATGCCGCTGATAGGCGCAAACGAAATATAAAAAACGCTCCGGACGCCCTGACATTCGGGCATTCGGAGCGAAAGCATTTTGCCATAGAACTGGATGGCGCTTATTTTTTAATAATCTGGAACCGGTCCTCCAGCAACAGCCAATTCTGCGGAAAATCCCACCCCAGTTTCCAATAGCTGACGCCTCGCAGGCTCAGCTCCTTGAGCAAATCGAACTTTGCCTGGATGGATCTTGCATCTTCAAACCAGACGACATGCTGTTTTTGTGAGGCGTCGCGGTAATAGAAAAAGGGCGCCTGGGCCGTATAGTCATATTCGATAAAGGCATGATTTTCCCTGGCAAGGGAAATCGCGGTTTGAGGGCTGATCGCGCGCGCATAGGCTCCGCCTTTCACAAAGGGCAGCGTCCAATCATATCCATAGAGGTTTTGGCCCATCATTATTTTATTGGCAGGTATTTCTGTTTTGGCGTATTCCAACACCTGACGCACCGGCCCAATAGGCGATACTGCCATAGGCGGCCCGGCACTATACCCCCACTCATAAGTCATAATCACCACAAAATCCACAATTTCTCCGTGGGCTCGATAGTCATGCGCCGTATACCATTGGCCTGTTTGGGAAGCGCTGGTCTTGGGGGCCAGCGCAGTGGATATTAAAAGCCGCTCCGCATGGAGCCGTTGCGCCGCCTTTTTCAGAAAAGCGTTATAAGGCTCCCTGTCTTCCGGCCGCAGATACTCAAAGTCAAAATGAATATCCTGAAAGCATATTCCCCTGCTGCCTCAATGATATGATCCAGCAAAACATCCTGGACGGACGTATCATTCAGGATCGCTTCGCCCACCGCATCGCTGAACTGCCCGTTTTCAAGATTGGTGACCGCCATCATCAGCACTGCCCCGCTGCCCGCTGACGCGCCCTTGATCGGGGAAACATCAAACGTGGCGAGGCTTCCGTCAGGCCTCGCTTCAAAGCTGAAAGGGGCCAAATAAGTAAGCAAAGGCGCATGCTCAACCACGGCAGAAGTGGCTGCATCTGTAAAGCGCCCGTTTACAGCCTCCACATAGGCATTGGATTCCACAGGCGTTTTCGGCGCGGGCGGAATATACAGGCGAAAACCAATTTGCAGCGGATCGATTGGATTGATTGCATTCATTTGGGCAAGCCTTAAATGGTTGACGCCGAATCGTCGGCCGATTTTGTAAAGAGTATCCCCCGGCTGCACAAAATAATACATACCCGAAATAGGAATCACAAGTGCTTGGCCAATCACCAACGTTTGAATCGGATTGATCTGATTCGCTGCTGAAAGATCAGCAACGGAAATGCCATAAGTCCTCGCAATGCCATAAAGCGTCTGGCCGGATTGTACAACGTGAATTTGCATAAACCCATCACCTCCTGAAAGCATTCTATTCAAAAAAGAGGAAATCGGTTCCAAAAATTAAGGCTCTGCGGTTGCATTATGGGGATATCCGGCCCTACATTTTCATGAATAAAAGAACAACTGAAAGTGGCTGAGGGATTAATTCGGTGTTGACGATTTCATTTCGTTCATCCTTGCATTCTCCTCCGCTGCCCGGTATAATAGTATATTTGTATGGCAAAAACACCGCAGCGCCCCTGCGGAGAGAGAAGAGTGCTTTGATGACTGCTAAAACCAAGGAGAACCTTTCCGTTGCGGCGCGCGTGTGCGTTGCGCTCATGATCCTGCTGCTCATTATCCTCAATTACGACCGGCTGACGCACATTGATATGCGCGCCTGGTGGATCTGGCACCGAATTTTGCGGCGGCCGTGTTCATGCTTCTGGGCGTCTATTTCGTCAAATCCGTTTTATTCGTCATCCCCGCTTCCCTGATCTATGTGTCCATCGGCATGGCCTTTGATTGGCCCACGGCCTGCCTGATCAATATGGGCGGCATCCTGCTGGAGGTTTTCACCACCTATCTGCTGGGCCGTTTTCTCGGTGGGAACCGAGTGGAACAGCTCCTGCGCAAAAAGAAGGGCGGTGAAAAGTTATTAAACCTTGATTTGCAGGATAAACCGGGCTTTATCTTCCTCGTCCGGTTTGTGCCTGCCTTCCCGATTGATTTTACCAGCCTATTCTTCGGCGCATTTACAAAGCCACGGATTTTTCCGCTCTATCTTCTAATGTCCCTCTTAGGCTGGCGCCCCGTGTGATCGCCTTTACGATCCTAGGCGACCAGATTTACGACCTGATTCCCATGCGTTTTGTCATCACCGCCTGCGTGATCGCCATCCGGTTGGGGTTGTGGTTTATCTGATCCGACGGGCTGTGAAAAAAAGAAAGCGAATCAGTGAGAAAACAGGCGGGCGGCCAAGCGCAAAAAGTGCGTTTCAGCCGCCTGCTTTTTTGTGCCGTTTTTCGCTTGCGGGTGGGCCGGACATGCAGTATAATAGCCCTAAACAATAGCGTTTGATGCATTGGTGAGCTTATGAAAACACGGATTTGAGCTAACACCCTGCGGTCGCTCCACACAGTGCACCTCTACTCTGATTCCTCACAACAATAAACAATGAAAGCCGGAGCTCCGGCTTTTTCAGAAAGGATGGTTTTCTTATGGCAAACATCATTGCAAGCCCCACCCGCTATATCCAAGGCAAAGGCGAACTGCAAAACCTGCGCCAGCATGTGGAAATGCTCGGCAAAAAGCTGTTTATCCTCACCACTGCTCCGGGCAGGCACGCGTTGCACCCGCGATCAATGCAAGCGTTGCAGGCTCCGACTGCACCGCGGTTTATGAGCCCTTCCACGGCGAATGCAGCCAAAGTGAAATTGACCGTGTGGTGGCCGATTTTCAGGCGTCCGGCTGTGATCTGATCGTCGGCGTCGGCGGCGGCAAAACACACGACACCGCCAAGCTGCCGCACATTACGCGGGCTGCCCCGTTGTGATCGTGCCGACAATCGCCTCCACAGACGCGCCTTGCAGCGCCCTCTCCGTGATTTACACGGACGGCGGCGTTTTTTGACCGCTATCTTTTCCTGCCTGCCAGCCGAATGTTGTGCTGGTTGATACGGAAATCGTCAGCAAAGCACCGGCGCGCCTGCTGGTTTCCGGCATGGGCGACGCGCTGGCAACCTATTTTGAAGCGCGCGCCTGCCAGCGCTCTAACGCAACCAACTGTGTAGGCGGCAAAACGACGCTCGCCGCCATGGCGCTGGCACGGCTCTGTTATGATACCCTGATGGCGGATGGGCGCAAGGCCGCCGTCGCCGCCAAGGCGGGCGCCTGCACCAAAGCGCTTGAAAACATTGTGGAAGCAAACACCTATCTCTCCGGCATTGGTTTCGAGAGCGGCGGCCTTGCAGGCGCGCACGCCATCCACAATGGCCTGACCGCCATCCCCGAAACCCATGCCTTTTATCACGGGGAGAAGGTCGCCTTCGGCACGCTCGTCCAGCTTGTGCTGGAGGACGAGCATTTTGAGCAGATTCAGGAGGTCGTACGCTTCTGCACAGACGTCGGCCTGCCCACCACACTCGCCGACCTCGGCATTGCGGAAATTAAGCCGGAGCAGATTCACGCCGTGGCGGAGCTCGCATGTGCGCCCAGCGATACGCTTGGCAACATGCCCTTTGCTGTCACACCGGACGCTGTTTATGACGCGATCCTCGGCGCGGATGCGATTGGTCGGAAATACAAGGAGCTCCACGCTTAAACGGAGAATGCTGATCTGTAAACCACAAAGGGGCCTGCCGCGCGGCAGGCCCCTTGTTGCTAAAATTGATACAACGGAGATTCTTTATGCAAGAAAACAAATATGACAACCCAGTTTTTTTTGAAAAATACAGCCAAATGTCCCGCTCTAGAAGGATTAAGCGGCGCCGGCGAATGGGAGACGTTAAAAGACTTGCTGCCCGACTTTGCCGGCAAGCGCGTGCTCGACCTCGGCTGCGGCTATGGCTGGCACTGCATCTATGCCATGGAGCAGGGCGCGATGAGCGTCACGGGGGTCGACCTCTCTGAAAAAATGCTCGAGGTGGCCCGTGAGAAAACGCACTTCCCGCAGGCGCGATACCTCCGTATGCCAATTGAGGAAATCAACTTTGCAGAAAATAGCTTTGATATTGTGCTCAGCTCGTTAGCCCTGCACTACGTCGCGTCGTTTGATGCGGTGGCAAAACGAGTCAATCGCTGTCTTGTTGCGGGCGGTTCGTTTGTTTTCTCCGCAGAGCATCCCATTTTTACCGCATACGGTACGCAGGACTGGTATTACGACGCGGACGGCAAGATTCTGCATTTCCCTGTGGACAATTATTTTTACGAGGGTAAGCGTACGGCGCATTTTCTGGGGGAAGAGGTGGTCAAATATCATAAAACACTGACGACCTATCTCGATAGCCTATTGACTAACGGCTTCGAAATTCAGCGCGTTGTGGAGCCACACGCCGGCGCATATGATGGAGCTCGAAGGGATGCGGGATGAAATGCGCAGGCCGATGATGCTGATTGTTGCGGCAAGGAAGCAATAGTGTATCAATGGAACCCATAAAAAATAGCCGGTAGCTAGCTGCTTGCGTAAGCGATACATCTCTCTATGATCTATGTGGTGATGGCGGGCTTTGTTTTGTTACTCGCTTCGCTTTGTCATAAAAGCTACCGGTGCTCAATAGAATCGAATATAGCTTGATTTTATCATTAAAACAAAAAGAAGCCCCCGATTTAATCAGGGGCTCTCAGCGGCAATCTGCTCTTTATTTTATATAAAACGCGCTTTTGCGCGCATCATTCCCACCGGCCAATCCTGGATGGGAGCTTAATCGCCTCCGCCATCCATTCGACATACCGTCGTATCAGGATGTTATCGCAAATCCAGGATTCAACCGATGAAACCCTTGCCGCTCTCCGCCTGCATCAGTGCAGCCAGCTCCAGCGTTTTGCGCAGCCTCTTCCAGCCGCCCATGCGCTTGCTGTGAATCAGCTCATTAAGCGTTCTCTGCTCACTGATGTGCAGATCAGAAGTTCTCTCCATCATTACCAATCACTCCTTTCCTTTGTTCTGGTTTTAGTTTACTACAGTATATCCATCTTGTCAAGTAATGTTGCACAACTATAGAGCCTATCATTTGTGCATATTGACTAACGCGCATCGATTCACTCTCTTTTTCATTTCTTCCAGTTGTATTCTCGTCTACTCATTTCATTTATGAGATTTGTACAATTCAATCGTTAAATTTCTGTAACAATCGACAATTGTTAATTTTTTGTTTCAAAACCGCATGGAAAAGTTTGTGAAATTTTTACCATCAAAAAGGGGCTGCTGCGAAATGCCTTGCATTTTGCAGCAGCCCCTTTTAAAAAAACGTTTTTGCCTCATACAGGCAAATTTCAGGCTTTGAACGCCCAAAACCACGGTTTTTCTCATGGCAAATTTCCGAAATGAGTGTTTTGCAACGCGCCCTTTACATAGCGTCTACTAGCCCATATCTGCTCTTTTTTAGCCAGGCAATGCTTCACATAAGGCGGCAAGCTCCTCCATGGAAAGCTTTTCTGCCCGAACATTCCCTTCCAGCCCCGCGATTTCAAGCGCAGCGGCCACATCGCCTTTCTGAAGTGCCATTCCCGCGCTGATTGCATTCAGCGCTGTTTTACGCCGCTGCCCAAAGGCTGCCTTGACCATGCGGAAAAACTTTTTTCATCTGTTACCGCAACCGCTGGAGCTTGCCGGATTTGCAGGCGGATCACCGCGCTATCCACATTCGGCGCAGGGAGAAAGGAACCGCGCGACACGGAAAACAGCTTTTCTGCTCGCGCATAATACTGCACCGCAACCGTCACTGCGCCTGCCTCCCTGCTGCCAACCGGGGCGCAAAGCCGTTCGGCTGCTTCCTTCTGCACCATAACAATGATGGAGCGAAACGGTAGCCGCTCCTCCAACAGCCGCATGATCACAGGCGAAGTAATATAATAGGGAAGGTTTGCACAAACGGACACCTCCATCCCCGCGAACTGCTCCTTCAAAATTGTGCGCAGATCCGCTTTCAAAATGTCTTCATTGACAATTTCCACATTGCCAAAATCCGAAAGCGTTTCTGCAAGCACGGGGAGCAGCCGCCGGTCAAGCTCCAGTGAAACGACCTTACGCGCCCGCCGGGCCAGCTCGGCCGTCAGCACGCCGATGCCGGGCCCGATCTCCAGCACGCCCTGACCATCCGCGCCGCAGCTTTCCGCCATCTGCGGGCAAACGGTGGGATTCACTAAAAAATTTTGCCCCAGCGCCTTTGAAAACGTAAACCCGTGCCGGGAAAGCACCTCCCGCACAACGCCGATATCTGTTAAACTCTGCATGCCAATTCCCTTTCCACCCGCTTTACAGTAACCTTGAATGATTGATCAGCAGCTCAAATTTCAGGCCGAGATAATCCGCCGATTTTTTACACAGCATCATGCGGTCGAGGAAAATTTCAAAATAATCCATCACAGCGCAGATTTCCGTATCAATCTTCATCCTTAAGATGATTGTTTTTTCCTCCGTATCAATTTTCAGATCCGCCTTTTGCACGGCAAAATTCACGCGGTCGTGAATATCGGAGCTCACCGTCTCCTGGTTGCGCACACGGGAGCGGCGCACGTCGCTCTTATCTGCGAGGATCAACGCCGCGGCAATCGGGCTGACTGCGGCGGCCGTTTTCTCATCATGGTGGCCGATCGCGGAGACAATCTGCGCCGTTTCATCCGGCGAAAAGCCAAGGCGGGAAAGAATCTGGAAGGCGAGGCATGCGCCGTTCTGCGCATGGTAATGGCGGTTGACGAGATTTCCAATATCGTGCATATAGCCTGCAATCTGTGCGAGCTCGCAGGTGCGCGCATCGTAACCCAACTCCCGCAAGATGCGTGAAGCAATGTCCGACGTGCGCAACGCGTGGGGAAAGCCGTGCTCCGTGAAACCCACCGCGCCTAGCACCTCATTGCTGCGCTCAATATACGTTTTAATTTCAGGATTTTTCCTAATTTCTTCAAAAGTCAACATGCTTTTTCCTCTCATGATGTGATAAACTCCCTATTGGTTTTCCCGCTTCCCTGCGCTATAATGAATACAGGGCAAACGGAAACCCAGCCCTATTTTCAAACACCAGGGAGGAGTTTATGATGACGATTCTGGTCACTGGCGGCGCCGGCTATATCGGCAGCCACACCTGCATTGAATTGCTCAAGGCAGGCTATGAGGTTATTATACTCGATAATTTCTACAACAGCAAGAGGGAAGTCCTTCGCCGCATCGGCGAGCTAAGCGGTAAAGAATTCGGCTTTTATGAGTGCGATATTCGTGACCGCGCCGGGCTCGACCGCATCTTCCAGAAAGAGAAGATCGACGCGGTCATTCATTTCGCCGGGCTGAAGGCGGTCGGCGAATCCTGCGTTAAGCCGCTGGAATACTATGAAAACAACGTCGGCGGCACGGTCACACTCTGCGAAGCAATGCGCGACGCAGGTGTGAAAAAAATGGTGTTCAGTTCCTCCGCTACTGTATATGGCATGAACAACCCTTCCCCACTGCGCGAGGATATGCCCGCGGGCGGCACGACGAACCCCTACGGCACCACAAAGCTCATGATCGAGCAGATCCTTCAGGATCTTTACCAGTCCGATCACGAATGGAGCATCACTCTGCTGCGTTACTTCAACCCCATCGGCGCGCACAAAAGCGGCCGCATCGGGGAGGATCCAAATGGCGTCCCGAACAATCTCATGCCTTATATTACACAGGTGGCCATCGGTAAGCGACCACAGCTTCAGGTCTATGGCGACGATTACGACACGCCGGATGGAACGGGCGTGCGCGACTATATCCATGTAGTCGACCTGGCCCTCGGCCATGTGAAGGCTGTTGAAAAATGCGCGAAAAAGAATGGCGTTGATATCTACAACCTTGGCACCGGCGTTGGCTACAGCGTGCTTGACGTGGTGCATGCCTTTGAGAAAGCTTCCGGCGAAAAAATCCCCTATCAGGTAACCGACCGCCGCCCAGGCGATATCGCCACCTGCTACTCCGACCCCTCCAAAGCGGCGAAAGAACTCGGATGGAAGGCCGAACGCGGCATTGAGGAGATGTGCGAGGATAGCTGGCGCTGGCAGAAGCAGAATCCGAACGGTTACCCGGATGAAGCTTAAAAAATTGCGCTAAAGCTGCTGCCCGGCCTTCAGGCAGCAGGAGCGGCCGTATGCGGAATCGCCAAATAGCACCGGCTGCAAAGTAACCGTACGATTTTTCGTATTATTTTGATCGGGTGAGCACCTACTATGCAAGGCTGAAAAGCAATTGCATACGGTTTTTTGTGGCTATCCAATCCATGGCTCTGGGAGGGGACGCAATGATTTTAACAGGAAACAAGCCCAAAAAGGCTCGGAGCGGCATTGCATGCACGCTGATCCGATTCAGCCTGCCGCTGATCTTCAGCGGTATATTACAACAGCTTTATAACTGGGCGGACGCTTCATCGTTGGTAATGTGGAGGGAGAGCTAGCTTGGCGGCAATCGGGGCAACCGGGACGGTCGTCAACTTTTATCTAATGGCGATCACCGGCTTTACAATTGGGCTCGCCATTCTGTTCGCCCAAAAATTTGGCAGCGGTGAAAACGCAGCTATCCCGAAAATACTCGCGGCCTTCTCAATTCTGCTCGGGCTCAGCTTTGTCCTGCTGGCCGCGGTGGGAATTGGGCTTACCTCCTCTGCTGCGCCTAATGCATACCCCGCAGGATACGATAAAACCGGCAGAAAGCTACTTAAAGATTATTTTTACCGGCGTTCCCTTCCTCGCCGTATATAATGTTTATTCTTCTGCGCTGCGTGGAATTGGCGACAGCCGCGCGCCGTTTTTAGCAATTCTTTTCTCTTCTATTTTAAACGTCGCGCTGGATCTGCTCTTTGTTGCCTGGCTGCATTGGGGCGTGGAGGGGGCTGCCGCCGCAACGGTCCTTTCCCAGGCGGCAATGACGGTGTTTTTGATCGCCTACGCGCCCGAAAACACGCCCTGCTGCGCTTGCGCACCGGTATAGATAGGAGGGAACGAGCCTTGCTGATGCAGGGGGTGCGATTGGGGCTACCGCCCATGATCCAATCCAGCATCAGCGCATTTGGAAGCCTCCTGCTGCAAAATTTTATGAATGGTTTCGGCACTCAGACTGTAGCTGCGATCACTACGGCATACCGTGTGGATTCCATTATCCTGCTGCCGATTATCAACCTCGGGTCCGGCATTTCCACCATCGTCGCTCAGAGCTATGGCGCGGGTAAAAAAGGCGCGTACAAAAACATTCGCAGTCGGCACGCTTATGATGCGGCGGTTTCCCTCCTATTGACGGGATTAGTCATCCCAACCGGCGGCCCGATCATTAAGCTGTTTGGCGTTGGGCCAGAGGCCACCGCCATCGGGCAGAACTTTTTCTACCACATCGCCTGTTTTTATGTGGTGTATGGCCTAGCCACCGCAGCCAGAGGTTATTTGGAGGGAGTGGGGGATGTGCTTTATTCTAGCATTGCGGGCATTGTGTCGCTGGTTTCACGCATTCTCGCTTCGTATGCAATGGCCGCGCGCTATGGAAATTTGGTGATCGCCTATGCTGAGGCGTTCTCCTGGGGCGTGTTGCTGGTATTATACTTAATTCGTCTGGTATGGAAAAGGAGCAGCCTGTGCAAGCCTGAGGCCTGACGGCAGCTCATTTCACAAAAGCTGTGATCGCACTAGGCAACCTATTTTTTTCTTACGGCGTAGGGGCTCCAGCATCAACTGCGAACCTGCTTCCGATGCAATACCCGCCTGAATTACGCAGAATAAACCCACATAACCTCCCGCATCCAGCCGGGAAAAAGGCCGTCCCCCTGCGCAGCAATCTGCTACGCGGTGGACGGCCTTTCCCCGATCTATATTTCTCTCCCCTTTTGCGGCAACAAAACGGACCGTTTGTAGCCCGTTGCCATTGCCTATACCCTTGTGAGCAATGATTGCAGCGTCACCTGTGCGTCGCCGAGCAGGAGCGATACGCCCGGCTTGTGGTAAAGCGGGTTTTCCACGCCCGCATATCCGGGTTTTAAATCATAATTGCAGATAATCACGTGCTTCGCCTGATCAACGCTTAAAACCGGCATGCCATAGATCGGCGTGCCCTCCGCCGTATTGGCCGCGGGATTCACCACATCGTTCGCGCCGACGACCACGGCCACATCGCACTCTTTGAATTCATCATCAATGGCATCCATCTCATAAAGCTGCTCATAGGCACATCCGCCTCGCACAGCAGCACGTTCATATGCCCCGGCATCCGGCCCGCCACAGGATGAATGGCGAATTTTACTTCCTTCCCCTGTTGCTCAAGCTGATCGGCAAGCTGTTTGACCAGCTTCTGCGCCTGCGCGAGGGCCATTCCATAGCCGGGCACGATGATCACCTCTTTTGCATCATGCAGCCACTCGCCCGCCTCCTCAACCGGCGTTTCCGCTATTTTTTCCGCGCCGGTAGGCGCTGTCTGCGCCTCATTTGCATTGAGCTCATTGCAAAGCGCTTGGAGTGTATCCTTTGCATCGCCCAGCAGGAGCTCACGCCTTCTTTCTTATGGTAGAGTGGGTTTTCCACGCCCGCATAGCCAGGCTTTAAATCGTAATTGCAGATGATAACATGCTTAGCATCCGCCACATTGAGCACCGGCATGCCGTAGATCGGCGTGCCCTCCGCCGTATTCGCCGCAGGATTCACCACGTCGTTTGCGCCAATGACGAGCACTGCGTCGCACGCCTTAAAGCCATCGTTGATTGCATCCATCTCATAAAGCTGCTCATAAGGCACATCCGCCTCGCACAGTAACACGTTCATATGCCCCGGCATCCGCCCCGCCACCGGATGGATGGCGAAGCGCACCTGCGCACCACGCGCTTCCAGTCGGTCGGCCAGCTGCTTTACGGTTTGCTGCGCCTGCGCGAGGGCCATTCCATAGCCGGGTACAATAATCACATTTTTGGCCTGCCGGAGGATTTCCGCAGGAGATTCTTTTTCACAAGCCGCTTGCCCTGACGGAGCAGCCTGCGCCTCTTTTACCACAGCTGCCGGCTCCGCCTTCTCCCGCTTTGTCGGAGCGGAGGTTTTACCAAGCAAAATATCGCCCAGATGGCGGTTCATCGCGCGGCACATAATTTGCGTAAGCAACAGCCCGGAGGCCCCCACCACGCCGCCGATAGCCACGAGCAGCGGATCTCCAATCGCCATGCCGGCAATTGCCCCCGCCACGCCCGAAAGCGAATTGAGCAGAGAGATCGTAATCGGCATATCCGCACCGCGACGCGGATGGCGAACGCCACGCCAAAAAAGCCGCTAAAGCATAGGCAGAGCACGAGGCTCAACCACACCGGCACTGTGGGCACAGCTGCTAGCGCCACCGTTACAGCCGTAAGCACAATTGAGAGCCCGACAATTGCAGAATGCCCCTTCCAGACGACCGGGCGCTGTGAGATCAGCTTTTGCAGCTTTCCAGCGGCAATGAGGCTGCCGGTCAGCGTGATCATACCAACTGCGAGCGCAAGGCCCGCTGTGACCAGAGAGAATATCCCAGTGAGCCCCTCCATCAGCGAAACCGCGGCAACCAGCGCCGAAGCCGCGCCGCCAAAGCCGTTTAGCAGGGCGACACCTGCGGCATCTGGATCATCTTGACGCGGTAGGCGCCAACTATCCCTACCGCCAAACCCAGCGCAAGGCACACCCAAAGCCCGGCCTGTGTGAGCAGGTGGTATTTATAAAGCGTGACAAAAATGGCGGCAGCCGTGCAGGCGGCGCTCAGCGCGTTGCCGGCCACTGCGGTTTTTACCCGGCTCATCATTGCAATGCCGCCTAGTACGCCGGCCACAAGCACAGCGCAAACGATGTAGTAGGCGAGGTTACTCATTGCGTATGTCCTCCTTTTCTCTCTTATGGCGGAACATGCGCAGCATTCGGTGCGTCACGCCAAAGCCGCCCGCAACGTTGAGCATCGCCAGAACGATTGCAAGAAAGCCGAGCGCCTTGCTCCCCAGGGATACTGCGGCCCCCGTAGCCGCCAGCGCGCCAAGCACCGTAATGCCGGACAGAGCGTTCATGCCGGACATCAGCGGCGTGTGCAGAAGGCTGGGAACGTTTTTAATCAACAGATATCCCACAACCGTGGCCACAATAAAAATCAGCACCAAAATGATCGGGTGCATCTGAATCCTCCTCTCAAAAGGCGATGACGTTTTTACGCGCTATCGCCTCTGTCTCTCTTCAACACACCGGTCAAATTCCCATGGCCTCTCTTGCGCCGGTATGGACGATCTCACCGTCAATCGTCGTCAGCGTTTTTGCAATAATCTCATCCCCGCGCTGCAACACGATTGTTCCATCCTTCACCAGGTATTTCACCAGGTTATAGATATTGTTTGCAAACATCCAGGTGGAGCTGGTCGCAGCATGCCGGGGATATTCTTGATGCCCTCAATCGTAACGTGGTGCTTAACCGCCGTCTCTCCCGGCGTAGTGATCGCGCAGTTGCCGCCCTGATCAATCGAAATATCCACGATTACGGAGCCGGGCCGCATCGCGGCCACCATCTCCTCCGTCAGCAGCACTGGTGCGATCCTGCTTGGCACCAGCGCGCTGCAAAAGACGATATCCATCTCCGGAATGACCTTTGCCAGTGCCTCGCGCTCATGGAGCAGCCACTCCTCCGGCAGTTCGTTTGCATAACCGCCTTGCCCCACCGCGATTTCGGCCGGCACGCCCGTATCAACAATCTTTGCGCCGAGCTCTTTGCCTGCTCCACCGCATCCGGCCGGATATCCGCCGCATGGACGACCGCGCCAAGCCGTTTCGCCGTGGCGATCGCCTGCAAGCCGCCGACGCCCGTGCCGATAACCAGCACATTCACCGGCTTGATCATGCTACTGCACAAAAAATCTGCGGAACAAATTTGGCGAGATCATTCGCCGCGATCAGCATTCCCTTGTAACCCGCGCATGTGCTCATGGAGGTGAGCGCATCCATATTCTGTGCGCGGGAAATCCGCGGAACGCCGTCGAGCGTCAGGCTGATCACGCCTTTTGCGGCCATGGCCTTCACCATTTCATGGTTGACAGGGGAAGCCGGATGAATAAACGTGATCAAATACTGGCCCTTGTGCATCAAGTCAATTTCCGAACAATTTTTCGCCTCGTTAAAGAGCGGTTCCTTTACCTTCAGGATCAGTTCCGCCTTCTCATACAGCTCAGCTACATCCTCCACGATCCGGGCGCCGCCGCAACATATTGATCGTCGTGGAAAAAGGAGCCTTCTCCCGCGCCCTTCTCCACCAAAACGGTGTGCCCGTCATGGATCAGCTTTTGAACTGTTTCTGGGATTGCCGAAACGCGGCGCTCCCCGTGCATAATCTCCTTTGGAATACCGATAATCATAAAAAGCCTTCCTCTCTCTATGGTTTTTTATTTGCAAAGCCCACCTTATTCGTTCCCTGTGGGCTTTTCGCACTTATTTGCTCAAATCGGGCAGAACGGAATGCTCATTCTTCATGGTAGAGAGCACCACCAGTGTCTTGGTTAGGGACACGCCATGGATGCATTTAATCTCATTGAGCACCGCCTCCAGCTCCTGAGTAGAGCCGGTGATGACCTTCAGCAGAAAATCAAAATCGCCTGTAATATAATGGCATTCTGTAACCTGTGGATTTTGCTTGACGTTTTCAATAAACCCCTCATTGAATTTCGGATGCTCCAGGCTGACAGAGATAAAGGCTGAAATATCCTTGCCGATCTTTTTGGTATCCAGCAGCAGAGTATATTGCTGGATAACGCCGCTGTTCTCCAGCTTTTTGATCCGCTCGATGACAGCGGAAACAGACATGTTCACATATTCCCCAATGGCCGAAGCGTTTTGCCGGGCATTTTCTTTTAAGCAGCCCAAAATCTTCACATCAATACTATCCAATCCTTTTCCCTCCGGTCTTATTTTTGTTCATCATAACCCGATTGCGCAAAATAGTAAATATATATAGATTTTTTACCTAAA
>ENA-OUNI01000481-OUNI01000481.1-human-gut-metagenome-genome-assembly--contig:-NODE-481-length-18404-cov-2.352355_pt1 | contig 18404 bp, 25 predicted proteins | sample MGYA00242499_ERZ504580 | MGnify/ENA primary metagenome ERZ504580 (study PRJEB26092, sample SAMD00036315) | human gut metagenome | host: Homo sapiens | study: EMG produced TPA metagenomics assembly of... | reverse complement strand
CCGACTGCTTGCCAGCTGGCTTCCCACATCGTTCCTGATATGCTTCAGCTCCTCCGCGTCGTCGCTCCACGCCATAACGTTGAAGTGCGCCCGTACAGAGGTCAGGCCGTAGGATGGGCTTCGTTCAGGTACTGGTCTATCCACTCGCGGTTGATGCTGTTGCTCCTTGAATAGCGGGAGAGCGACTGCATGTTGCGGGCGGACTTCTCGAACCTCTGCAGGTTCTCCTCGCTGTTGTCGATAATCACATACTGGTTGTAAATGTGGTTGCACGGCAGCAGCAGGCCCACGGGGGAGGCGAACGAGAGGCGGCAATCCGAGCGGTCGGTGGACAGCCGCTCGTAACGGGTGTCTGTCGCCACCGTGCCGGGCAGGTCTTCCGTGTCGGAAAGGGTGTGCAGGCACAGCCGGTTGTCGCCGATGCGCATCTCCCTTGCCGAAAGCTCGATGTCCTGCAACGTGGCGTTATCTTCGGGCAGGAGCGAGAAGTACCGCTCCAGCAGCCCGGTTTTGCCGTCCGTCCCCACTATCTCATCGGTGGAGAGGCGGCGCAGCCTGACAAAACCGCTGTCGTTCATGATGCGCTCGAACTGTTCTGTCGCTTCCATGAACTTCCCGGCGTTTTCCCTGTCCAGCTCCTTCGGGATGATATGCCCCCGGCACAGCGTACTGAAATTGCTCTGCATACGGTTACGCTCCTTGTCGTCTTGGTCAGGTAGAGGTAGCACGTGTGCTTCAGGTACGGACGCTCGTTGAAGTGACGTTCGAAGCTCCGCGAGAGGAAGCTCATGTCGTCCTTCTCCAGTTCCGGCTTATACCGTTCCTTGATGAACCAGTCCTGCTTGTGGACGACGGAGAAATCCGGCAAGACCTTGATCGCCTTGCACCAGCAGCCGTGTATCGCCTCATATTCCGCGCTTGTCACGGTATAAAGCTCCGGCAGTTCCACCTCGAAAGCCACCGTGATGTCGGCATCCTTGGAGATGATGCAGCCGTGTTCCACTGCCAGCAGCGGGAACCTGTTTTCCAATGTAGTCATTTTCGATGTATTTCTCATGCAGTTTCTTCCTTTCGTTTACGTGTGAATAATCGGGTGATCCGCCGCCGGTTGATAAGGTATCGGGGATGGCTCCGTACCGCTCCTGATTTCATCAGCCCGTGTTCGCCGTACCGGGCGTCAGTGCGAAGGTCTGCCATACGAGGATGGAGGACGATACCGCACCGAAGCCGATACATATCCACTGGCCGATGCCGACCATGTAGAGGATGACGAACAGGACGAAGAGAACGAGCAGACCTCCGCAGAAGATGAAGAGGTACTGGGCTTTCAGTCCCTTGAACTCGACCGGACGGCCGATACCCTTGTTTATCGGGTATTCAGCCATACATTATCATATTAAAGGAAGAATGAGCGCAGGATGGTGGCGGCTACGATAAGGAAGATACACGCACCGAACCAGTTGCGGCGGTCTTGGAGGTGTCGGGGTCTCCTGAGAGAATTTTGAATAGACTTTCACGCCCCCGATAAGACCGATCACCGCGCCGATGGCGTAGATGAGTTTCGTGGCGGGTTCAAAATACGAACTCACCATCGAGGTGGCTTCCGTGATACCTGCAAGACCGTTTCCCTGAGCGGAAGCGGTGGCGGTTGCGGCGATCATAAGTGCCGCAGAGATGATGAACTTTTGTCTGATGTTCTTGTTCATAAACTGTTCTTGTTTTGTGCCGTCGAAAGGTGGATGGTCCTTTTTCGGGCGGTTGATACTTGATTACTTTACTTTGGTTTAGTGGTAGCCCGTTTGTTTCTACGGACTTGGGTGTGTCCGTTGCGGATTGGCTGTACCTTGTACTGCCGTGCGCATGGTGTGATACAGTCTTACGTTTTCATTTCCATTCTTTTTAGTCGTTATACATAGTTTCGGAAATCGAACTCCTCGATATTGTCGGGAATCACGAACACCTTTTCCTTTTGGCGTGTCACTGTCATGTTCACCGTGTCCACGAAAACAGACATCGCCTTTGCAAGCCTCTCGCTCATCGCTTCATCGGTCAGGCGTTCCGTTATCCTTGTGAAAAGCTCTGTTCCGTCCAGTTCCGTCATGACCTTCCCGGCGTGTCGCATTTCCTCATCGGATGGTGAATCTTTCCGTATGGCGCGTACTGCTATGTCAATATCCTCGAAACTGCTTCCCGAAGCCTGCTTTTTGTCCGGTTCTTCGTCCTCCGGATCATCCTCTCCGTACTCCAGTTCCGAAGGTGAAATGCTCATGAAGGTCTCATCGAGCTTGTCTTCGGGTATTTGTCGCGGACGGGAAGCGGTTTCCGTGTTTCCGTCGTCAAAAGTAGCCTCTTCCTCCGACAGCTCAATGCCTTTTTCTGAAGTGGCAGCTTCCTGCGTCGGTATGGCAGTCTTTGTCCGGGTTGGAGCCATCTTGAAACGGCTCTTGCCGATGATGTCCGAGGTATCTGTGGGAGGCGTTTCCTTATCCTTTCCCTGCTCTGCCACCGTACTGTCCAATGATCGCCACAGACCGGCAATGTGTCTGAAGAAACGGATAAGTTTCGTTTCCATGATGCGGTCGTAGAGCAACAGGGACAGAAACCACACGTTGCAGGCAACCGATACGATTAAAAACACCTTTGTCATAGTTTCACTTTTTTGGCGTTTTCAATCTGCTCCGTGTACTGTGTCCCGTATTGTCGGAAATGGTCTCGGAGGATGTTGTCCACGAACTTGCCGATGCTTAAGCCGTTTCCCATTCGACTGGCAACGATGGCGACTTTCTCATGGATCTCGCGGCTGATGTATATACATTGCCGCGTTTTGATTTCCGATGCTTGCAGGAAAGTCGAGAGCGGTTTGTCTCTGCTTTTATCCTTGCGGAAGTCACCGCCGGTATTTTCCTGATTGTAGTCGGTTGTACACTTTGCTGCACGGGCAGCGGTTCTCTCTCTCTTTTCTGTTTGCAGGCAGTCTGCCTGACGGTTCTTCTTTGTTCTTTTCATACTTTTTTTTGTTGTTTATTGGGTGTTTATAGGTTATAGGATTCCATATGCCGTTTGAACGATTCGGCTATCTCGTCTTGGAACAGCGTGAAATGGTGTGTCAGCACGTTGTCAAGAAAAGCCGCGATAGTCACCTCGTTGCCTCCGATTACATGAAGCATTTTCTGTATGCGGTCGTGGTATTCCTTGCGGATATATACTTGCTTGCCGAGCCTTGCCGTTACATTGGACCCGCACATGAATACCGTATCATAATCCGGTTTTTCCAGCTTGCCGTTCCTGCGCCTGCGTTCCGGTTCCTCTTTGTAGTGCGGGACAGGCAAGGAAACGGCTGCTTCTTGTGTCGCTTCTTTCGGAGGTGGAGAAGGTGCGTTTCCACCCGCACTTCTCGCTTCCGGTGGAATGCTTGTATCATCCAGCCGGAACGAGTTGATTACGGCTTCGCTGTCGATGTCCTCGATTCTTGTTTTCTTTGCCATGATATTCAGCTTTTAATGATACCGAGAATCTCATCCGCAAGTTTGTCAAGGTTACTGCCGCGTATCAGCGTCTTGTCCGCAGGGAAGGCTGTGGATCGGAATACCGCCTTGCGTTCTGCCGCCGTTTCCTTGCGAAAACGCTTGCTATCAGGCAGGTATGTTTCCAAAATAGGCAGGGCGAACTCGGCACAGACCTTGTCGTATGCCTTATACAGTTCTGTCTTTTCGCGTCCGTCCACCATGTTCCACACGAGATAAATCCCTTTGATGCCGGACTTGCCCGTGCTTATCATCTGTTCGTTGATGACAGTGGCGAACTTGATGGAACTCTCCATCACCACACGGTCGGCGATGATGGGCGTGAAGATATAGTCCATTTTGGAAATGGTCTGTACCACGTCGGCGTTGTTGATGGTTCCCGGCAGGTCGAAGAACACGAAATCGAAGTCGGGCTGCGCTTCTACCAGATTTTCGGCGGTGCTTATCGCGTCTTCCGCACGGCTGCATCTGATTGGGTACGGATTTTTCTTCAGCCGCTTGAGCTGCTCATACGCCAGCACCTTGTAATGCTCATCCTCCATGACGGCTTTCATGTCACGCTTGCGCATATCATGGATGCTGTACTGCGGAAAATCGCAGTCCACTACGGCTACGTTATAGCCTTTCACATAGTGCAGGTAGCTTGCCACAAGCACTGTCAGGGTTGTCTTACCCGCTCCACCTTTCTGCGTGGAGATTGCCACATAAGTTGCTTCTTTCATTTGTCTGATAATTTATTTGGTTATACATCTGTCCGGTAGCGGTAGCGTATTGCCATTCATACATACGCACGCACTTCCATTTATTTATTCACTCTTTAATCCGGCTGTGCTGCGGGCATTCATCGGTCTGTCCAATCACCCACGCCTTTATCCGTCCGCATGGACGTGTGCTTGGAAAACCGGCTGAATATGTACACCTGTTTTCATCCGTTTGGATTGATGTCCGAACATCTGGCGGAAGGAGTGTATTTTCAGTCCCACATCCGAATCACGCTGCAAATAAACAATGAATTTTCAGTACTTGTATCACTTCTCCGGCAAGTGGCAGCATGTTGCGCCGATTGGCATCATTCGGCACACTTACGCCTCTGTCAGACACGGATTTATCACCCTAACTTTGCACCCGAACGGCAGGGTACGCAGCCGGTGGCGCAGCCCGGAGTTTGAAAGGTATTCCCCCCAATCCGTCCGGAGGCGGATTTTTATGTTCACCTGAACATAGCAAGGTATGTTTTCAGCCGCTCAAAATATTTTGAGCATCCCGGAAAACGCCTTGCCCTTGCAGGGGGCGGGCTTCCCCTCCGAAGTCGGGAAGCCTTTCAAACCTGCGGTATCTGTGCCCCGAAGCAGCGGCTTATGCCGTCAAACCGCTAAATCCAATTTTATATGAGTGAAAAAAAGAGTAAGGCAGGGAGAAATCCCAAGCTCGATCCGGCGGTGTTCCGCTACACCGTCCGTTTCAACGAAGAGGAACACAACCGTTTCCTCTCCATGTTCGAGAAATCGGGCGTTTACGCCAAGTCGGTTTTCATTAAGGCGCACTTCTTCGGGCAGCCTTTCAAGGTGCTGAAAGTGGACAAGACGCTGGTAGATTACTACACCAAACTGTCCGATTTTCATGCGCAGTTCCGCGCTGTCGGTACGAACTATAACCAAGTCGTGAAGGAATTGCGCTGCCATTTCTCCGAAAAAAAAGGCGATGGCGTTGCTCTACAAATTGGAAGGGCAGACCGTGGAACTCGTGAAACTGAGCCGCCGGATTGTGGAACTTTCAAAAGAACTGGAGGAAAAATGGTCGCAAAAATCAGTGTAGGCAGCTCGTTGTACGGCGCACTCGCCTACAATGGGGAGAAGATTAACGAAGCAAAAGGGCGACTGCTCACCGCCAACCGCATCTATAATGACGGTTCGGGGATGGTGGACATCCATAGAGCTATGGAGGATTTTCTATCCTTCATGCCTGCGCAGTCGAGGGTGGAGAAGCCTGTGGTGCATATCTCGCTCAACCCACACCCGGAGGATGTGCTGACCGACACGGAGCTTCAGGACATCGCACGCGAGTATCTGGAAAAGATGGGCTACGGCAACCAGCCGTATCTTGTGTTCAAACACGAGGACATCGACCGCCACCACCTGCATATCGTGACGGTCAGGGTGGACGAAAACGGCAGGAGCATCGACACCCGAAACAATTTCTACCGCAGCAAACAGATTACACGTGAGTTGGAACAGAAGTACGGGCTTCACGATGCGGAACGCCGGAACCGTCGTCTTGATACACCGCTGCACAAGGTGGACGCTTCGGCAGGCGATGTGAAGAAGCAGGTAGGGAACACGGTCAAGGCGTTGAACGCCCAATACTGTTTCCAAACGATGGGTGAATACCGTGCCCTCCTTTCCTTGTATAATGTGACGGTGGAGGAAGTGCAGGGCAATGTGCGCGGAAGGGAGTATCATGGGCTGGTTTATTCTGCCACAGACGATGCCGGCGACAAGGTGGGCAACCCTTTCAAGTCCTCGCTCTTCGGAAAGGCTGTCGCTATGAAGCCGTAGAGAGGAAATTTGCCCGTTCCAAACAAGAGATTAAAGACAGGAAGCTCGCCGAAATGACGAAGCGCACCGTCCTTTCCGTTCTTGCCGGTACGTATGACAAGGAAACATTCGTTTCCCGGCTCAAGGAGAAAGGGATTGATACGGTGTTGCGCCATACGGAGGAAGGGCGCATATATGGAGCCACTTTCATCGACCACCGCACGGGAAGCGTGCTGAACGGCTCACGTATGGGCAAGGAACTTTCCGCCAATGCCTTGCAGGAACACTTCACGCTGCCTTATGCCGGACAGCCGCCGCTCACGCTTTCCATTCCGGTGGAAAACGGGGAAGATATGTGCGGGCCGGCCGTTTCCGGGCATGATGACACGGATGGCGGCATGGGCTTGCTCTCTCCCGAAGGTCCGGCGGTGGATGCCGAGGAGGAAGCCTTCATCCGGGCGATGCGGCGCAAGAAGAAAAAGAAGAAGAAGCGCAAGGGCTTGGGAATGTAACAGAAGTATCAACGAACAATTAAAAACTTTCAACATATGTCACAACAAGAAGACGATTTGAGGGCACTGGCGAAAATCATGGATTTCCTGCGTGCCGTGAGTATTATTTTAGTGGTTATGAACGTGTACTGGTTCTGCTATGAAGCCATAAGTCTGTGGGGATTGGACATCGGTGTGGTGGACAAAATTCTGATGAACTTCAACCGCACGGCGGGATTGTTCCGGTCCGTCCTTTACACGAAGCTGTTCGCCCTTCTTCTGCTTGCCCTGTCCTGCATGGGCACGAAGGGAGTAAAGGGGGAGAAAATCACTTGGCAAAAGATATGGCGGTGCTTGCCGCCGGGTTCGTGCTCTTTTTCCTGAACTGGTGGATACTGGCTTTGCCGCTCCCGGTGGAAGCGGTCGCAGCTCTGTATGTCCTTACTATCGGCACGGGCTATGTCTGCCTGATGATGGGCGGTCTGTGGATGAGCCGCCTGCTGAAACACAACCTGATGGATGACGTGTTCAACAACGAGAACGAGAGCTTCATGCAGGAAACACGGCTTATCGGAAGCGAGTATTCGGTCAATCTGCCTACACGCTTCTACTACAGGAAGCGTTGGAACAACGGCTGGATAAACGTGGTGAACCCGTTCCGTGCCTCCATCGTATTGGGCACGCCGGGCAGCGGAAAATCCTATGCGGTGGTAAACAGTTTCATCAAGCAGCAGATTGAGAAGGGCTTCTCGATGTATGTCTATGATTTCAAATTCAGTGACTTATCGACCATTGCCTACAACCATCTGCTCAATCACCCGGAGGGATACAAGGTGAAGCCGAAGTTCTATGTGATCAACTTCGACGACCCGCGACGCAGCCACCGCTGCAATCCCATCCATCCGGACTTCATGGAGGATATTACGGAGCTTATGAGAGTGCGTACACGATTATGCTCAACCTCAATAAGAGTTGGGTGCAGAAGCAGGGCGACTTCTTTGTGGAATCACCTATCATTTTGTTTGCCAGTATTATATGGTATTTGAAAATCTACCGGAACGGCAAGTATTGTACATTTCCTCATGCCATTGAGTTCCTGAACCGCCGTTATGAGGATATTTTCCCGATACTGACCTCTTACCCGGAGCTGGAAAACTATCTCTCACCGTTTATGGATGCGTGGCTCGGTGGAGCGGCTGAGCAGTTGATGGGCAGATCGCTTCAGCGAAAATTCCGCTGTCAAGGATGATTTCCCCGCAGCTCTATTGGGTCATGTCCGACAGCGAGTTTACGCTGGACATCAACAATCCCGAAGAGCCGAAAATCCTCTGTGTCGGCAACAATCCCGACCGTCAGAACATTTACGGGGCGGCTCTCGGTCTGTATAACTCACGTATCGTGAAGCTCATCAATAAGAAGGGGATGTTGAAGTCGTCGGTCATCATTGACGAGCTGCCCACGATATACTTCAAGGGGTTGGACAACCTTATCGCCACCGCACGAAGCAACAAGGTGGCGGTGTGTCTGGGCTTTCAGGATTTCAGCCAGTTGGTGCGCGACTATGGCGACAAAGAAGCCAAAGTCGTGATGAACACCGTCGGCAATATCTTCTCCGGTCAGGTGGTGGGCGAAACCGCAAAGACACTATCGGAACGGTTTGGAAAGGTGTTGCAGAAAAGGCAGTCCATTTCCATCAACCGGCAGGATGTTTCCACCTCCATCAACACGCAGATGGACGCGCTTATCCCGCCGAGCAAGATTTCCGGCTTGACGCAGGGAATGTTTGTCGGTTCGGTGTCCGACAATTTCAACGAGCGCATCGAGCAGAAGATTTTCCATTGTGAGATTGTCGTGGATGCCGAGAAAGTAAAGCGCGAGGAGAAAGCCTATAAAAAATACCCGTCATTACCGACTTCACGGATGAGGACGGCAATGACTGCATGAAGGAAGCGGTGCAGGCGAATTACAGGCGCATCAAGGAGGAAGTGAAACAAATCGTGAAAGACGAGCTGGAACGAATCGCTGGTGACGAGAACCTGAAACATCTGTTGCAGCAGAAATAACAGATTGGCGACAAAATAAAGGGCGGTGCAAGTTTGATACCTTGCTCCGCCCTTTGTCTTAATCCTGATTTTCAGAAATATCCTCTTTAAGCAGTTTGTTTATGGTCGTTATCGTATGGGTCTGAAAGTAGTTTTTAAGTTTCGGCATCATCTTTCAGAAGTATGCCACATTCTTCATCATAAGTTCCTATGATGTATTTTTTAGTTCGGAGAAACTGTCCGCAAACGGTATCTGTCTGTTTTCCTGCCAGTATTCGGTTGTGACTTCGGTGATAAACGCTTTCAACACGGCTTTTTCTTCTTTGCCCAGTTTTTGAAACGTATAGTTTCACGGTTCACGGGTAACGGCTCCGGAAAAATATCCTCCGGATTCTTGCCGCTATGCATGGCTGACATATAACTCTTGCAGATATGCCGGGCGTGTCCCTTTCCGCTGAATTTCTCGTTCGCCTTGTAGTCGCCACAGATACGGCAATAGTGTCCCTGCTGTTTTTTCTTCTTCGCCATATGATTCTATTCTGACCTCTTTTTCCAGATCGGTTCCTCTTCCCAACGGTTGAAGAAACCTATTTTGTAGATGGGTACATCCGCATATTCCTTAAACAATGCCAGTAACTTCTCCTTGAACGTATGTCCCTCGTCTATGGCATTGCAGAGGTATAGCATGGCTGTAATCACATAGAACGGTTTTTTCTGCTGTACCTCGGTCAACGGGCGGGAAAGCCATGCCATTCTCGGATTGCGGATTTCACAAGGGCGTTTGACCATATTCCGGCTCCATACTCTGGAATGGTGCGCGATGATGTTGCGCATATATGAAATGGCTTCCAGCCATCCCGACAGTTCACTGTGTAAATTTAGCCCCATATCATTGGCTATTGCCGATTTTCGGGCAGCTGGTGGTTGAGGTTCTTGTATATCTTGGAAAGTGTGCCGAACGTGGCCACCTCAAATATAATCCACGCATCCGGGTATTCGTCAAGTATCCTTTCTCCTTCTGTATTCGTAACAAGATGCTTACGCTTGTAGTCCTTCACGAATATCTCGTTGCTCCGCAGGAACTCTTCCATCAGTTCTTTGAGGTGCTGGGCATGGAAAGCGGCATCCGCGAACAGCTTCGGGTCACGATACCAGAGCCTCCGTAAGACTGTGACAGATGATAAATCATCTTTGTACGCAGGGTGATTTCTATTGTTTCGATGGCATCGAATAAAATAAGGCGCAGTTCTTTATCAAAATAATAGCGTGTGACGACATCTTCCAGATTGGAATCAGGCTGGAACAGATGACGGGTCTTGTCATACTGCATATCCCACCAATAGCCTTTCAGACGATAGTAGCTGATATGGGCCAGATGCCGGGCGGCAAAAATTTCATCCCCGACAATCATCCCCCTTTGTTTGAGCAGTTCTATTTGTTCTTCAATGGAACGTGATTTCTTGTTTGCCATACCGTTATAAAAAGAATGACCCGCCGGCAGATCTTACGGTATGCCAAACGGTACTGTTATCGTTGAACACGGTCTGAGCCGCATATCTTTCTTAATTCATTTGCAAAGGTAAGCCTTTTTGCGTAACGCACAAGAAATAAGTTGCTTTTTATTCAGATAATGGACGGGAATTTCTCAAGAACAGCTATCTTCTTTTCAATTCCGCTTCCTCATCCCTTCTTATCCGCTCGTTCAGCCTCTCCTGCATTTGTTCGAGAAAATGCGTATGCTGATTGTTTTCCGCCGTTTGATGTCGGTGTAGAAGCGGTAGCAGTCTTTGGCTTCGACACCGAAAATCCGGTACAGCAGCGGGGCAAGCTGTTTGAGCGGCATCTCACCGTTATTAATGCAGCCCATCTCATAGATGCCGTAGATAAGTTCCACAAGGTCGATGGCGTTGCCCGTCCATTGAAGCGGCGGAGCGGGATTGTCGGATGGCGTTTCGGCTGAGGAGTGGAGGTTGGATAGTGGTGGCACTTGGGGAGTGGTAAGGAACTTCTGCATCTTCCTCACGAAAGAGAGTGCCTTTCCGATATAGGCGGCGGCTTCCTTGCGTTCTTCGGATAACAGACGCACGGGGTGGTGTTGCAACTCGATTTCAATATAAGCCAGTGCGATGGCGGTATGGCTCGCATGGATGCTGCCGCACAGTTCGATTACTTGGTTGGCGAAGCATATATGCCGTTTCCATATTGCAGTCTCCGGCTTCATTGATACGGCGGAAGAACTCGGTATCCGCCAGTAAGAAATAGTTCATATCCTGTCAATTTTGAAATTCAACATTTTGATGTTAGGGTGCGCACATGAATATGTACGGCAAAAAGTGCGTCAAAACGGACAGAATCTTCAGTGTCTTATTTATAATGTACTGGTTATCAATGATATTAAAATAAATATTTGTATTTTGAGAAGGTTCGCAGTCAAACAGAAGTGTTCACTTTCCGAACATTTGTACTTTTTCGGTACTTTAATAATAGGATAGCAAGTCGTTTTTTCAGGCTGTTCTTTCGGAAGTCATACGATTATAGATATGGCAGGTCACGCCATTGGGAAATTTCTTTTGTGATACAAGCGTCCATTTGACCAGTGGCAGGGCGGACCGGAAAAAATACTTTCCTGTCCCGGCTATGAAAGGAACGGTATAGAGGATGATTTCATCCACCACCTGCATACGCAGCAGTCCGTTGATATAATCTGTCTTTTCGGGAGAGGCTTCCGCCAGATAGCAGGTATCCGTTTCATGTCTTCTCCATTCATCCAGCATGGAGATGGAGTAATCCGGTGTGATATGATAAAGGGCGTTCTCCTTTATCTCATTGATGCCGCAACAGTCAAGGCACAGTTCCTTATACGATTTGCCATGCAACTCGGAAGCAAGACACCCGTCCATTGAGAGGACGGCAAGAACCTGAACTTTTCCCATAATCGTTCCCTTTCGTTTCGTTCGGCAAGGGCAAAAAAGCAGCGTGCAAACACACTACTTCTAATGGAGGCTCTGGTAAAGCCTTTACGGAGAGTACGTGAATGCACGCTATGCGTAGGCATAGCATAAGCTTCACGCAATCGTCTCCGTAGTGTAAATTTACCAGATTTCCATTAGGACGCCTTGCGGTCTTATGTTATATATATGCGGCGGATGGACTTTCCAAAACGCCGTTACCTTCTAATATGTCATGCAAATATAGCCATTTCCAATGAATTGCGGGCTATGATTGCTCAAATTTATACTTCAAACCATACTCTTCCAGCTTTTTATAGAGTGTCGTCCTGCCTATTCCCAGTATTTTGGCGGCGGTGTATCGGTTTCCTCCGGATTGTTTCAGGGCACGCATGATCCGTTCCTTTTCCTCTTCATCGTTGCGCAGGGCGAAACCGGCAGCAGCGGATGTTTCCGTCAAGCCAAGTTCAGATGTGCCTTTCTGATGATACCTTCCTGTGCCTGCAATACTGCTCCCATAATCTTTTGCCGCAGTTCGCGCACATTGCCCGGCCACGGGTGTGACAGCAATGCTTTCCGGGCTTCGGAACTGAACCCTTCCACGCGGCACTCCAGTTCCTGATTGGCTGTCTCGCGGAAGAACTCCGCCAATGGCAGGATGTCTTCCTGACAGTCGCGCAAAGGCGGGACGGTAATCTCGAAGTCATGCAGGCGGTACAGCAGATCCTGCCGGAAACGCTTCTCGCTTACCGCCTTCTCCAGATTTTCGTTGGTGGCGGCAATGATACGTACATTGAAACTTCTGTCCGCCTTGTCGCCTACGGGACGGTACTGCCGTTCCTGTATGGCACGAAGCAGCAGCTGTTGCGTTTCCAACGCCAGATTGCCTACCTCGTCCAAAAACAGCGTACCGCCATCTGCCTCGTGGAAATATCCTTGCGTGGCGTTGTCAGCACCCGTAAATGCGCCCTTGACATGCCCGAAAAATGCAGACGGGGCAAGTTGGGCGGAGAGCGAGCCGCAGTCCACCGGTACGAAGGGTTTGCCGGAACGCTTGCTCTTTTCATGCAGGTGATGGGCTATATGCTCCTTGCCTGTACCGTTCTCACCGAGTATCAGCACGCTCATATCGGTAGGGGCAACTAACTTTATACGCTTCATGACGGCACGGAAAGCCGAACCGTCACGGGCAAACACGGGCATATGCCGTGCTCTGCCGTCCTGTTCTTTCAGAATGTTGCGGAGCAGCGGGACCAGCCTGTCCTCGACCAGCAGTTTGGGTATGTAGTCCAGCGAGCCGAGCTTCATGCTTTCCACGGCGGTATGCACCTCGGCATAGTCAGTCATGATGATGAACGGCAATGCCAGCCCTTCTTTCCGCATCCACCGCAACAGGTCTATGCCGTTACCGTCAGGCAGGCGCAGGTCTGAAAGCACTATGTCCCCGTCGGAGGCTTGTTGCAGGAGTTTCCTCGCCGTTGCAAGCCGGTAAGACTGTACCGTATGGAATCCCTCCCGTACCAGCATGTTGCAGACAAACTCGCAGTACACGATGTTGTCTTCTACCACGATAACCGTTGTCTTATTCTTGACCATACTTCCTCCTTTCCTCTTTCGACAGCCGGATGATTTCCTCACCCTTCTCCAGAACGCCGTCCACCGCATGGGACAATGCTTCATTGTCCGGAGTTCCTTCACCGTGCAGCAGCCTGTAGAGCACCTTTAGCGGTTGGTCTGCGCGGAGTATCTCCCACGAGCTGCGCAGATGATGCGTAAGTGCGTTCAGTCCTTCCAGGTCGTTACGGTATTTCGCTTCCCTGAGTGCCTGCATCTCCTTTTCTGTTTCTGTTGTCAGTTTATCCAGCATGGCGGCTTCGTTGCCATAGGACAGCAGTGATGAGAAATCCGGTCTTCCGGATTGTTCCACTTTCATTGCACATCGGTCGGTTACTGCCATCAGCTCGGAAATTGAGAACGGCTTGAAAAGGCTGCCCGTAAAACCGTGCGCCTGCAGTTCCTCCGCGTCGCAACTGCCCGAACCGGTCGTCACGACAACAGGAATGGTCCTTGAATTGCCCACGTTCGAGGAGCGCAGCAGCTCCAGCAGCTCGAAGCCGTTTATCTCCGCCATGTTCAGGTCGGTCAGCAGCAGACTGTAGTCTTTCCTGCGTACCAACTCCACCAGTTCTGCCACGTTGGTGCAGATGTCGCAACGGACGCCTCGTGGATATACATTTCCTTCATCATCTGTAGTGATACCTCGTCATTGTCAATGGCAATGACATCCCGGTACATCGGGACACAACGGGCAGGGGATTTCACATCCGGTATAGGTGTCTCTTCTATAATTTGTACGGCTATTTCTGCGATGAAACGGCTTCCTTCTCCTTTCTCGCTCTCTACCCGGATACTGCCACCGAGCATATTCACGATATGGCGCACGATGGAGAGCCCCAGTCCGAAACCGTCCTGTGTGGCGGCATTTGAAAGCCGCTCGAACGCTCCGAACACCCGTTGCTGCTCCTCGCAGTCATGCCCGTACCTGTATCTTCCACTGTCAGCACCAAGTTTCCATCCTGAAAATCAGTTGTCAGTGACACATGCCCATTCTCGGTGAACTTGATGGCGTTGGATAGCAGGTTGTTCCCGATTTGCAGGATGCGTTCCTTGTCGGTTATGACAAAGGCATCCGCACGGTTCTCCACCTTCAGGACCAGCCCCTTGTGCATGGCTGCGGGTGCAAACTCGGTTTCAAGTGTTTGTGTGAGAATGGAAATACGGCAGGGGGACAGGCAGGGCTGTTCCTTGCCGCTGTCCAGCCGGAAGAAGGCAAGAAGCGTGTTGAGCATTCTTCGCATACGGTCGGAGGATTGGCGGATGTTCCGCATGTATTTTGCGGTTTTCTCCGGATCGTGCTCTTTTTCTATCAGCCCGGTGTAACCCATAATGGCGTTCAGCGGGGTGCGCAGCTCATGAGCGACTGTATGTACCGCTTTCTTGCGTGAGGCGATCAGTGCCTCGTTCTGCCGGAGGGATTCCTTTTGTTGCCGGATCAATTTTTCTGTTTTACGTCTGTACCATTTGATACGGTTGGCTTCCCTATGTATGATGATATAAAAGACGATTAGCAATGACAAGAGAAATCCTATCAGAAACCCTATGTGCCTGAATGATTTTATCCGCATTACGTCTATTTCGGCTTCCCGTCTTTGAAGTTCTGTATAGACCTTGTTGTCTATATCCCGAATCAGTCCTTGCAGTTGTCGATTGATCTTTTTATTATAGTTGCGCAGACTGTCAGTATAGGTGATTATGATTTGTTGCCGTTCTTCCTGCTTGGATTGAAGTTCTTTGTTGAGCGTATTGAGCGTAACGGATTCGGACGGTGTCACTTCCACCTTCTCCTTTGCTCCGAACAGTCCGGCTATACCTTTTTCTTTCGGGTGACGATATAAGGACGTGCGGCGGCAGGAAGATGGGTGAGCAACATTTCTTGTCTTTCCTGCTCCCGGAACATCTGCATAATATGGTATAGGTGTTTTTCTTTGTTTTCCAAGAGGTGGCGCAGTGAATCGGTTTGCTTCCCGCTGACAAAGCCTTCGTGTTGCTCGTGTATGGCTTGCAGGGTTGAATCCACATATAGGCGATATGCGTGGTAGTCTGCGAAATCGTTCTCATCCCATGCCATGACCGATTCTCCATAGGTGGCAAGACGGGCGATATGGCGATGGAACATGTTTCCGATATGCTGTACCTGTCTGATAGACTCCGTTTCGCTTTCGATTTCATATACCTTCCTGCGTTCATTTGACATAATGGCTACCATACAGCTAATGATTGCCATCAAAAGGAAATACCCGAAAAATATCTTATTTTGAATTGACATGCCTTTTTTCGTTTCAAATGATTACCACACTATGTCACAAATAAGTGGGGAAAGTTTTTTATTTCCCTTTTATCTGTAACACATTGCATAATGCAAAGTTACGAAAGACATACGGTTCTCTTGTTCAGCTTTCTATCGTATTATTTCAGTTTTTTGTCAGACTTGTGTTTTTCCTGATTTCCGTTGGTGCTACACCAAAAATTCCTGCGGCAGTATTCCGAGAATGTGGATTCATTTCTGAACCCGTTACGCTCACTTATCTTCTGAATAGGCATATCGGTACTACATAGCATATCCATTATCCTGCTTTTCTTCCGCTCACGTAGCCAGTTGGATACCGTTGTTCCAAAAGTTGCTTTGAAATGCGCACGGAATGTGGTATTTGACATATGGCATCGTTTGGCGAGTTCTTCTCCGGTCATTTGTGCGGTCACTCTTGCCAGTACCATTTCCCGGAATCCCGAAGCCTTGAAATCCGGCAGATACCGCTCGGCTTCCCGAAAATCATTCTCGGTCATGAAACTGCCGCCTTTCCAAGCTGGTTCGAGGAAACGGGAAAATTCTTTCAAATAGAAACCTACCAAAATATTGTATAGCCCGTTTAGATGCGGGTATTCCTCTTTTCTGTTCACTACTGAATGTATCCGGGCGCACATCATCATCCCTTTGCTGTCGCTTCTCCGGTAACAGAGCATCAGGGTATCCATGACATAGCCCAGCACCTTGTTGTCCGGACAATAGCAGGCAAGGATATAAAAGGCGGCTTCCACCGGGGACACTGGAGACGGGTTTATATGGAAACTGTCAAGTTTAGCTACAAGCCATTGCATGGCGGGTATATTTTTGGAGAGCCGTTCAAGTTCAGCCCATGTCCCGAAACGGTAAATATCCGCGTGCCGTAACGCATGTGCCGTTTCGGTCATCCATAAATGCCAACCGGTTTCCCTTGCGGCATTTTCAAGTCTCTCATATAGATTATTGTTGTCTGTTTTCTTCACTTTTCTGCCCTTTCTTGTCGATATAGTACCATTCGTCACTTTCCCAATAGTGGTATTCTCCGTCCGAACCCGAAACTTCTTTCATCTCTCCCTTGTCCGTTACTTTAGCCTTGCCGTTCTCGAATGGGAAGCCGAAGGCGAAGCGGGGCTTGATGACCGTCCTGCCGCTTTCGTCCGCGTACCCGATACGCCCTCGCTTGTCCACGATACGGTACAGTCCCTCGCTGACATAATCGTTGCCGTTGTCACATTGAAACACGCCGTAGTGTTTCATGGAACTGCAACCGCATAATAACATTATCGCAATTATCGTTAGAATTTTGCTCATTGTCTAAATTTTAAAATATCAGAACCATAAACTATTACCATTCTTCCCGCTCATTGATACACAAAGAAAAGCCAATAGGCTATGCCCAAATTAATCAGAAACAGACCAAGCGGCAATAGTAACTGAAGCCAGAAATAGTTTTTATCCTTTCTTTCAGGATAAAGGCGGTAATAGGCACGCTCCCGCGCTTTGGTAAAGTACTTCTTTTCAATCTTTGAATACACCTCTACTGCTGCCCAGACCAAGCCGACAGACAAAGCTGACGGCAGCCACAACGGTATTACCCAATATAGGAATCTTATTATAAGAAGCGAAGGGACAACAGCGAAACCCCACAAGAAGATAGCATCCAACGGCATAGACCACCTGTTGTGGATACGTCGTATGCGACCCGCATAATACAGGTGGTCTATTATGCTGAACTTATATTTCCGTCTAAAACCCATCTCTGCTTTTCGTTTTCGCAAAAATACTGTTTTTGCGGCAGACAAAGGACATCCGGCACATTGTTTTTCGGCATAACGTGATTGATTAAGTGGGCGGAAAACATTTATTTTTGTGTTCGGGATTACGATTATCAGCTATGGCGAGTAGATTTCTGCAAGTATTATTGCCGGCAACTGTAGTGGCTTTCATTGCCGTAGGGTGTGGCAACAGAAGTTTCAATCCTCCGTCTGACGAGGATATGATCCGTAATTTCTATGCCCATGAAGATGCGTTTAATGAAATAACCGAAATTCTGTTGAATTGCCCGTATGGCGACATTTACCCTCCGTTCTATCCAATCGGGAGCGCAATGGATTCATTGTGTTTGTCAAGTCTTGGCAATGAAAAATGCACGCGTCTTGATTCCCTGCTTGCGTCGAGGGTAGGAGGTAAGAGAGTGTTATTCAAAGCGGCATACTTTGTGCAGATTGAACATGGCGATTTCAGCTCAATTCCTCCCATTGAGGAACTGCCCGACACCATTGTTCCAAGCATCTCTATCATTTACTATTCTGCCGGTTGGTCTGTCGGGCCGAGCGTGGACAAGCAGTATGCTTACAGGCTCGCAGAGGATTCAACTTATGCGGTCGATTGGGAACTGAACGACTGATTGAGTTTGTTAGGAATGATCCGGATGCACCGGGCGGTATGGCATCAAGACACATTAAGGGCGATTGGTATATTGAATTATGTTATGACAAATGATAATTATGTAATGAATATGACAGTTACCGATATATACGAAGCAATGAACAGCAAGGCGGAAGCGTTTTTCGAGTGGTTGCAGGCTCATCCGAAATACGGGCTGCTGTTTGCAGCCGGACTGTTTGCCGTGTGGCTTGCAGGATTGCTGTTCCTTTGGAAATGGGCGTGTCATTGGCAATTTAACAGCTCGCTGTGGTTCTTTGACGATTGCAAGCCTGAAACACGCCGCAAGGTTCAATGTGTGTCGCATGCGATAATTGCCTGCCTGACGATGTTTTTGCATGGAAATAACGGTATGGAAGAACAATCGGAAATACCGGTTCTGCTTCATCGACTATATGTGGTATGTAGCCGAAAATGGAGCGAGCGAGAAGCATAGCAATCTCAATGGGAGAATGTTGCTTTTCCTATGCTGGCTGTTTGCCATAACCATACCGCTTGGAATACCGTTGATGTTTCGCT
>ENA-OUNI01000479-OUNI01000479.1-human-gut-metagenome-genome-assembly--contig:-NODE-479-length-18460-cov-2.953908_pt1 | contig 18460 bp, 21 predicted proteins | sample MGYA00242499_ERZ504580 | MGnify/ENA primary metagenome ERZ504580 (study PRJEB26092, sample SAMD00036315) | human gut metagenome | host: Homo sapiens | study: EMG produced TPA metagenomics assembly of... | reverse complement strand
TTCCAGACTGTTTTCCGGCGGACAGATCGGCTCTTTTCCGGGTTTGTAAAATTTCTTGGATGGTATCTTCTTACTGATGTCATTCCTTTTGTTGCTTTGATCCGGTTCAGAAGAGTTTCGTTGTCGAACGGTTTTAAGACGTAATAGTAAGCGCCGAGCCGGAACGCATCTTCGGTGATCCTCTCCTCTCCTACGGCGGAGACAACGATAAAGGCAGGTCTTTTTTTCAGATTTTTATCCTCATTGACTTTCTCCATTACAGTCAGACCATCCATCTTCGGCATGAAAATGTCAAGCAGTACGACGTCCGGTTCTTTGTCGCGGATGATACTGTAGATATCATTTCCGTTTCCGGTCTGCCCGATCAGTTCAAGCGTGTCATCCTGTTTTATGACGTTCCCAAGCATTTCCTGCATGCGTTCGTTATCATCCGCGATGGCAATGTTGATCTTTTCCATAAAGCTCTCCTTTGCAAAAACTCATAGTCTTTCCGGAATTTCACTGCATCCGTTTTCTTCTGAACTTTTTCCAATCACACAGACATTATAATTTTATTTTTTCGCATTTTCAATATATTTCCCGTAAATTTTTGAAAATTCGATCGACATTTTCCGTAAAAATTCGGAAGTTTGTAACAATTTCAACCAAATTAACGCATATTTTTTCAGTTCCGTGCAAGCATGTTTTCCGCAAAGACACCGTAGCCTTTTTCTGGATGGTTTACGAAAACATGGGTAATGGCGCCGATCAGCCTTCCGTTCTGGAGCACCGGCGAGCCGGAATTTCCCTGTACGATGCCGCCGGTTTTCTGTAGCAGCCGTTGATCGGTAATTTCGATGCACAAAATTTTTGTTCGTATTCTCGCTTCCAAGATCGATTTCCGTAAATCTCCGCCTCATACTCTTCTACCGTATTGTCCACGCACATCCGCACGGTGGCCGGGCCCGTCTCGATCTCCTGCCGATAGGCAATTTCCGTCACGGTAAGCGGCAGTGCACTGCTTTTTTCCCTGTCCAGAACGCCGTGGATACCGTAGATGGTATTCTCCGCCACTGATCCGATACGGTTCTTTTCTTCGTAATGGATCACACCCTGCAGTTCACCCGGTACACCCGCTTTTCCCGGGATCACAGACAGAATCTGTGTCAGATACAATTCTCCGCCGTTCAATTGGAGCATTTTTCCGGTATCGACATCACTGATTCCATGGCCGAGCGCTGCAAAGGTTCCATCCGGTTCCACGAAAGTCAGTGTTCCGATTCCCTGCATATTGTCGCGGACCCAGGCCCCGAGGCGGCAGGTGCCGTCCTGGCTTTTCTGCGGTGTCACCTGCACCTCGATCGTTTCCCCGTCCCGAAGCAGGGAAAGACACACCGGGGAACCGTTTGATACTTTTACTGCATCAATCAGCTCCTGCTTGCTGCGGATGCTCTGTCCGTTTACTTTTGTGATATAGTCGCCTTCCCGCAGAATATTTTCTGACGGACGGCTGACGGTTCCGTCGGACGAACGGATTTCGGCTGTACGGATCACCATCACACCGTCGGTCTCCATATAGATACCGACCGGCGCGCCGCAGACGGCAACTTTCGGCCGTTCTTCCTGGATCACACGGATCTTTTTCAGCGGGATCCCGGCGGCGGAACATTCTACAACCGTTTCTCCCGTTTCTCCGAATTCGGTTTTTTCTGCTTCCTTCGTATCTTCCGAAATCGTCAGAAGCGGATGTTTCGTGAGCGGCTGAAACGGGCTTTCGCTGTTCTCATCCACATACATCGTATCCGGCAGGGATTCGCGCATGGCATCGTAGCAAGAAGAACAGCGAGGATCAGAAACAGCGCCGCCAGCGCAAGCAGGACTCTTCGGTATTTTTGTTTTCTCGTCATTTGCATTCCCATCCTTTCCGCCGCAGGCAGAACTGCGGCATTTCTTTTGTTTTCGCGGCGGTCGTCAAGTTCTCGTGCAGGCACGGACTTTGACTCGCGCCCGCGAAAAAGAGGGAAACCACGCTTTGTTTCGTGATTTCCCTCTTAGTATGCGGACTTCTCTTTATTTGAGTCTTGCAGATTTTTGTACCTGTGCCAATTCCTTCATCTCGCTGGCATTTGCCAGAACAGAATCCGTAATTTTCGCGCCGCCGAGCATTCTTGCCAGTTCTCTGACAGAATCTTCCTCGGATAATGGATGGATCGATGTGACGGTCTCGTTTTCTTCGACGTTTTTTTCGATTTCAAAATGAGAATCTGCCATCGCTGCGATCTGCGGCAGATGGGTGATGCAGATGACCTGATGGCGCTGCCCGATCTGTGCCATTTTTTCGGAAACTTTCTGCGCCGTCCTTCCGCTGATTCCGGTGTCGATTTCATCGAAAATCAGGGTTTCTGTCTCGTCGCGGTCGGCAAGAATCGTCTTGATTGCAAGCATGATTCGCGACAGTTCACCGCCGGAAACAACTTTCGCCAGCGGACGGATCGCTTCGCCCGGGTTTGTGGAGATTAAGAACTCCACAGCATCGGTTCCGTTTTCGGTGTAGCTTTTTGTCTTTTCAAATGAAATTTCAAATGCGACATGCAGGAAATTCAGGTCGCGCAGACCTTCGATAATCTGTGTTTCGAGCCGTTTTGCATAGTTTCTGCGGATTTTGGACAGATTATGTGCGGCCGCATCCAGTTTCTGCTCCGTTTTCTGTAACTGCTCCTGCAGTGCGGCACGGCAGCTCTCAAAGTTTTCCAGTTTTTCCAGTTTTTTCTGCTGTTCTTCGCGATATGCGTGATCTCTTCCATCGTCTTTCCATACTTTGCTTTCAGGCGGTTGATCTCATCGAGCCGCTTTTCCGTCTCGTAATACTCTTCTTCAGAAAAGGTCAGTTCGGAAAGATATGCGGAAATTTCGCGGTTGAAATCATTCAGCAGTCCGTCAATATCGGAAAGGGTCTGCGACGGACCGGAAAGTGCATCGTCGTACACCGCGGCCTGCTGCAGCTCCCGGATTGCGCGGCCGACCTGCTCCCCGGCGCTGTTCTCTGCACCGTAGCCGGTGATCGCATATACCGTCTGCAGAGATTCCGCGATCTTTTTCGCATGGCCCATTTTCCGGTACGCAGTTTCCAACGCTTCGTCCTCGCCCTCTTTTAGCTCTGCCTGATCAATCTCGTTGATTTCAAACGTAAGAAATGCTGCCTCCCGCTTTCTTGCCTCCTCGTCGAGTTCGTACGCCGAGAGCTCCTTTCGGACATTCTTCCACTCCTGGTACAGCGCCCGGACCTCTCCTTTTGCCGTGGCCGCCTCGGTTCCCGCAAACGCGTCAAGAATCGCGATCTGCCGGTCCGGATAGAGCAGCGACTGGTGCTCATGCTGGCCGTGGATGTCGAGTAGCAGGGACGCAAGGACTTTTACCTGCGAGATATTGCATGCCTCGCCGTTGATGCGGCAGACGCTGCGGGATCCGGTGATCTTTCTGGAAATAATCACCTGTCCCTCCTCCGCCTCGAGATCCATCTCTTTTAACAGCTCCAGCACATGCGGATTTTCGGTTTCAAAGACCAGTTCCACCAGCGCGCTTGTCTCTCCCGTCCGGATCATCTCGCGGGATATCTTCTTTCCAAGCGCCGCGTTGATCGAACCGATCAGGATGGATTTTCCGGCTCCGGTTTCTCCGGTCAGTATATTCAGGCCCGGACCGAACTCCACTTCCGCTTCGTCGATCAGGGCCAGATTTTTACGTGTAAGTTTGTGAGCATTCTTTTCCTCCGGTGTCACACCTGCTGTCATCTTTTTGTCTCTTTTTGCAGAGACGTGCGTTCTTTAGAACTCTTCGCCCGTCTCCTCCATGCCGTCCACCATTTTTTTCAGTCGTTCTGCCGCCACAAGCGCCGCATCATCGTCTCTTGCCACGCAGAGAATCGTATCGTCTCCGCCGATGCAGCCGACAATTTCATTCCAGTTCATCTCATCGAAAGCCGCTGCCGCCGCCATCGCCATTCCAGACACGGTTTTGATGACCAGAATATTCTTGGCAAGATCAACGGAAATATACGCGTCTTTTAACACGCGCGCATAGCGGCTCCCAACCTCGGACGGTGCGTTCTGCAGAACCGCATAGCGGCTTCCGCCGTTCTCTTTTGGTACTTTTGTGAGCTTCAGCTGGCGGATATCCCTCGAAATCGTCGCCTGCGTTACGGCAAAGCCGCTCTCCTCCAGCTTCTTTGCCAGCTCCTCCTGTGTTTCAATGTCATATTGGTTAATTAATTTGATAATCTGTGCATGTCTCGCGATTTTCATTTCAATATCCTTCCCCAGTAACTATATCTTAAATGTTTGCCATTTTCTTTCTTAATGTCTCCAGAAAACTGATGTTGCTGATCTTCACAATCAGAGTATCCCGTCTGGCCTTTTTGATCACGATCCGGTCGCCGGTTTTCATCGGAACGCGGGTGTCGCCGTCAAAATAGGCCATGCCCTGTTCAATGCCGCCGTCTCTCGAAGGCCCGAGCTCCACCTCGATCACATCCTCTGCCGGAAAGACAATGCTTCTCGTATTCAGGGTGTGCGGGGCAAGCGGTGTCATCAGCATCAGGCTGGCTGACGGTGAGATGATCGGGCCGCCCGCGGAGAGGCTGTAGCCGGTCGAACCGGTCGGCGTTGCGATGATGATGCCATCGGCGCTGTAGGAATTTAAAAACTCCCCGTTAACGTAATTGTCGAACCGGACGACACGCAGGTTTCCCTCACGGGTGATCGTAATGTCGTTGAGTGCCGTGTCCTCCGCAATCAGCTTTCCGTCCCGGTAAATCGATCCGCAGAGCATCATGCGGTGCTCAATCGTATACTCATCCGCCATCAGATGATCCAGCGCCGGATAAAGCGTGTCACGGTCGATTTCCGCAAGATAGCCGAGCGTTCCCAGATTGATGCCGAGCAGTGGAATCTGTAAATCCACCACGTCGCCTGCTGCCTGCAGAAGCGTGCCGTCACCACCGAGCACCAGAATGCCGTCGATATCTGATGGAACCTTCGCCGGATCCGTATAATGGTATTTTTCCCCTTTTTCGCTGTTATCGCAGAGAAGACACGTTTTTCCGCGCTCCTCCAGATATTGCCTGATCTGGTCTGTCACGGTAAGGTCCGGGTCTTTTGCTCTGTTTGTGATCAGGTAAAATCGCTCCATATCATGCTCCTTAACCCTTTTATTTATCCAGTGTATCGTGTGCGCTCTTTACAACGGCGTCTACATCGACATTGGTCTCTTCCTCTGTCACGCCTCCGGCAGCCGGACAAGGTGAACGAGATACTCGATATTTCCCTCCGGTCCTTTGATCGGAGAAAATTCCAGATGGCGCACGCCGAAGGAAATGCTTTTCGCATAGGAAATGACCATCTCAATGACTTCTTTGTGTACAGCCGGATCACGGACAACACCTTTTTTGCCGACTTTTTCGCGTCCTGCCTCAAACTGCGGCTTGATCAGAGCTGCAATTTCGCCGTTCTCTTCCATCAGATTCCGGACCGGAAGCAGCACCTTGGTCAGGGAGATAAACGATACGTCGATCGATACGAAGGACGGTCTCTCCTCGATATCCTCCGGCACGACGTAACGGATGTTCGTGCGCTCCATACAGACAACGCGCGGATCGTTCCGCAGCTTCCAGTCGAGCTGGCCGTGGCCGACATCCACGGAATATACTTGACGGCGCCGTTCTGCAGCATACAGTCGGTAAAGCCGCCGGTGGATGCTCCGACATCCATGCAGACCTTTCCATCCAGGGTAAGGTCAAAGTTTTTCATTGCTTTCTCTAACTTTAAGCCGCCGCGGCTCACATACGGCAGTGGTTTTCCTTTTAAGACAATCTCCACTTCTTCCGGGAACATGGAACCGGCTTTGTCCTCCCGCTCATTGTCCACCAGAACTTCTCCTGCCATAATCATGGCTTTCGCTTTTTCCCGCGATGTGGCAAGGCCCCGTTCTACCAGTAATACATCTAATCGTTTTTTCATCTTTCTTCCTGCCCCTGTTTTCTGTAGTATTCCTCAATTCTGCCGCAGATATCTTCCGGCGTAAAGCGACCTGTTTCATCTGGTATAATACACTTCCGTGCGGAATAAAGCGGTCCGGCAGTGCAATGATCTCCACGCCGAACGGAAGGTCTTCTTCCTCGGCAAAAGCAAGGACGCGCTCTCCAAAGCCGCCGTCTTTTACATTTTCCTCGAGTGTTACGACAAGCTCATACGTATCGGCAAAGCTTCGAAGAAGTTCTTCATCGATTGGTTTGACGAACCGCGCATTCACAAGCGCCGCATCCATATCCATCCGCTCTTTTAACTGTTTCTGCACTTCTTCTGCCATTTTTACCATACTGCCGACGGCAAGAAGTGCAACACGGCTTCCCTCATGGATCACTTCTGATTTTCCGAGGCAGATGGGCGCACGGAACTCTTTTAATCCCGTATACGCTTCCCCTCTCGGGTAGCGCACCGCGATCGGGCCGTCGTAATCGACCGCAAATTTGATCATATCCGAAAGCTCCCAGAGGTTCTTCGGTGCAAGAATTGTCATATTCGGCATCGAACCCAGATAGGAAAGGTCGAAAATGCCGTGGTGTGTCTCCCCGTCGTAGCCCACAAGACCGGCGCGGTCAATCGCAAAGACGACATGGAGATTCTGCATACAGACGTCATGCATGATCTGATCGTACGCCCGCTGCAGGAATGAAGAATAAATCGCAACGACAGGCGTAATGCCGCCGAGTGACAGTGCCGCTGCAAATGTCACCGCGTGCTCTTCTGCGATTCCCACATCGAAACAGCGGTCCGGGAACATGTTGGAGAAGCGTTTCAGTCCGACACCGGTCATCATCGCCGCCGTGACTGCCGCAACATCCTTCTTCGATCTCCCATTTTCCGCATGACCGTGGAAAAGACATCCGTGTACGTCGGATTGGATTTTCCAACCGGCAATCCTGTTTTCACATCGAACGGACCCGCACCGTGGAATCTTGCCGGGTGGCGCATCGCCGGCTCATAGCCGCGGCCCTTCTGTGTCAGGACATGCACCAGAATCGGTCCTTCAAACCGTTTTGCTTCCTGGAATGTCTTGATCAGCTGCGGAATGTTGTGGCCGTCCACAGGACCTAAATACGTAAGTCCCATATCCTCAAACAGCATGCCCGGAATGATGATCTGTTTGATGCTGCTTTTCGTCTTCCGCATCGCATCCACCATGCCAGGTCCGATGCCCGGAATGCGGTTCAATGCCTTTGTGACATCCATCTTGAAATCCGTGTACGCCGATGCCGTCCGAAGGCCGGACAGGTACGATGACATACCGCCGACATTCTCGGTGATCGACATTTCGTTGTCATTTAAAACGATAATAAAATTCGATTTCAGGCTGGCCGCATTGTTCAGCGCCTCGTACGCCATGCCGCCGGTCAGCGCACCATCTCCGATGATCGAAACAACGGAATAATTTTCTTTTTTCAGTTCCCGTGCACGCACATAGCCGACGCCTGCGGAAATCGAGGTCGAGCTGTGGCCGGTGTCGAATACATCGCAGTCACTCTCGCTCCGCTTCGGGAATCCGCTGATGCCGCCTTCCCGGCGCAGCGTTTCAAACCCGTCTTTCCGCCCGGTCAGAATCTTGTGCGTGTAGGACTGGTGTCCCACATCCCAGATCAGCTTGTCTTTTGGAAGATCGAAGACGCGGTGCATCGCAATCGTCAGTTCCACGACACCAAGATTGGACGCCAGATGGCCGCCGGTTTTACTCAAAGACTCGATAATAAATTCCCGGATTTCCTCTGCAAGCGCCGGAAGCTGGTCCGCCGGAATCTTCTTAATATCGTTTGGTTTCTGTATTTTTTCTAACATGAAATCATCCCTTACTTTTTTCTGGAAGTCAGAGATTCAAACAGCTCTTCCAGAAATATTTTATCTCCCGGACAGGACAGATTTTTCAGTTCGTCCACGGCCTCTTTCGTGAGCCGTTTTACCTCCTGCTCCGCCCCGTCTGTGCCAAACATCGTCACATACGTTGTTTTTTCATTCTTTTCATCGCTGAAAACCGGCTTTCCAAGCTCCTCCATCGTGGATGTGACATCCAGGATGTCGTCCCGGATCTGGAACGCGATTCCGACTTTGGAGGCAATCCGGCAGAGCGCGTCAAGATCATCGTCGTTTGCTCCTGCAAGTGCCGCACCTGCCATCATGGCAGCCTCTAAAAGCGCCGAAGTCTTGTTCTCGTAAATGTAGTCCAGCATCTCACGGTCGATGGCGAAATGGCCGGCTTTTTCATTCATCACGTCAACACTCTGACCGCCCAACATGCCGGAAATTCCGGTTTTCTGACAGAGAATGCCAAAAGCACGCACTACGCGGTCGGTGTGCTCCTCCAGTGGAAAGGCTTTCCAGCTGTCTCGTATGCATAGTTTAAAAGGCGTCTCCTGCCAGCACGCCGACGGCCTCCCCGAAGACGACATGGGTCGTTTTTCTGCCGCGGCGGTAATCGTCGTTGTCGATCGCAGGGAGATCATCGTGGATCAGGGAATGGGTGTGAATCATCTCCATGGCTGCCATAAATGGTTTTACTGCTCCCCGGTTCCGCCGAACAGACGGAAACTCTCCTGCAAAAGCAGCGGACGAAGCCTCTTTCCGCCCGCTGTCATACTGTAATTCATGGCTTTTGCCAGTTCCTTTGCAAAGCCTTCCTCTTTCGGCAGGTAAGCGACAATGATACTTTCCGTTTCCCGCGTTTTTTCTTCGAGTACCGCTTTAAAATTCTCTGAATGTTCCATCCTCATTCATCTGGAGCATTTTTTTCTCGACGCGGTCAATTTTCTGACTGCATTCATTCAAAAGCTCCATTCCCTCCTTGTATAAACGAAAGGAGTCTTCCAGGCTGACATCGCTGCTCTCCAGCGTTTCGAGCATCTGATCCAGTTTTCCAAATGCTGCTTCCAGTGTCTCACCGGAAGGGGTTCCTTCTTCTTTTCTCTCTTCTGCTTCCATATTTCCCATGTTTTCTCGATTCTCTGCTTTTTCACGATTGTTCCATCCAAGATACGGCCGATGTCTTCTCTGCGCGCGCTGTGATCTTTCCGTCTGATACACAGATTTCGAGCAGATCACCTTCTTTGACATCCTGCACCGAAGTGATGGCTTTTCCTTCTTTTTCCACGTAGGAATAGCCCTGGTTCAGCTTGTCCAGCGGAGACAGACCCTTCATCGCCTGAATGTAAAGGGCAAGGCGGTGGCGCGCTTCTTTGAGCTTTTCTTCCATCGCATCTGTATACCGACGCTCCAGCTCGGCGTGGCGTGCTCTCTGGTCACGGATCTTATTTTCCGGTCCGAGATACTTCCACTTTGTCTCGTACTGCAGAAGGCGGCTTCTCGCTCTCTGCGTCTGGTTTGCCATCGCATGGTTCATGCGGCTTTTATAATTTTCCAGTGTGTTGAGTACCGCGCGGACATCAGCGACCGCCAGCTCCGCCGCTGCGGACGGGGTCGGGGCGCGCAGATCTGCCACGAAATCGATGATCGTTGTGTCGGTCTCATGGCCGAGGCGGAGATCACCGGCGTATGGCAAGGAAAAACAGGCACGCGCTACTTTTTCCTCATTGAACGCCCAAAGATCCTCGATCGAACCGCCTCCGCGGCCCACGATCAGCACATCCAGATTCAGTACGTCCAGACGGCGTATGCCCTCCACGATGCTGTCCGCCGCTCCCTCTCCCTGCACCAGGGCCGGGTAGAGGATGATCTGGACAAAGGGATTCCGGCGGAGTGCAATGTTTTTGATATCCTGCACAGCAGCTCCCATCGGTGCTGTGACAACGCCGATTTTCTTACATACGCAGGAATCGGCTGCTTGTACTCCGGGGCAAACATGCCCATCTCTTCCAGTTCTGCTTTTAGGGCCAGATACTTTTCGTATAAAAGGCCGGCGCCCTCTTTTGTGATCTCTTTTGCATAGATCTGATACTTTCCGTCCCGCTCATAGACGCTGATGCTGCGCCGACAATCACGTTATCGCCGTCCCGCATCGGGAAGGCGAGGCCGCGCCGCGAACCGGCGAACATGACACAGGAAATGGTTCCTTCCGCATCTTTTAAGGAAAAATAGATGTGGCCGGACGGATGGTATTTACAGTTGCTTACTTCTCCGCTGACGTAAATCCGGCGGAGCATATAGTCCTGGTCAAAGATGTTTTTGATGTATGAATTGACCTGGCCTACGGTGTAAACATTCTGATTTTTATTTCTCATCTTCTTCTCTTGCCAGTTTTCCAAGAATACCGTTGATAAAGGACGGAGACTGGTCTCTGCCGAAGCGTTTTGCCAGCTCAACGGCCTCGTTGATGGCTACACCGACCGGAACGTCCTCGTCGAATTTCATCTCGTAAACGGCAAGACGCAGGATCGCCAGGTCTACTTTTCCCATACGGGTCGTTTTCCAGCCCTCGGAAGTACGGTTCAGCATCTCGTCGATTTCCGGGATGTGCTCGGTCACATGATGGTATTTCTCTTCCATATAGGTCTGATCTTTTTCGCTTACGGTTACTTCTTCATCCTCGTCGTTGTCGTCAGAGTACGTAAAGTAAAGAGACATCTGCTGCGGCATCTCCTCTTTCTCCTGGAACTCTGCGGTATAGAGAAGTTTAAAAATATTTTCGCGAAGTTTGCTTCTGTTCATTGTCTGTTTTAATTCCTTCCTGTATAGTTAATTAACTATTTTTCTTCCATTTCATCTGGCTCTGAATAGTTAACAAGAACCGCGGGGTTGTAAGGGGTCGCCTTATTCCCTCGCGGTTCGTTGTTTTTATTTCGTCTGTTCCATATTCACGCCTGCAATGGCTACATTGACATCGGAAACTTCCAGGCCTGTCATATTCTCGATCGCTGTTTTTACTTTTTCCTGTACGTTTTTGCAGGTTGCCGGAATCTCGTATCCATATTTGAGATTGAGGGCAAGATCCACGCAGACAACGCCGTCGAGTACATCAACTTTGACACCCTTGGAAAGATTTTTCATGCCAAGCTTGCTGACTAATTCGTTGGTAATATTTCCGGCCATGGAGGCTACCCCGTCCACTTCCGTTGCCGCAAGTCCTGCGATAATAGCTACCACCTCGTCTGCAATCTGCACGGTTCCGATTCCTTCGTCATCATATATCGTATAAGTGTTTCTTTTCTGAATTTTTGCCTCTGCCATCTTAAAGAACCTCCTCCTTGGCTGACTTTCCTTTATTATACCAAAAGTTTTCCGAAAATAAAAGTTTTTTTTATTCTTCTTCCTGTGCCGCGCACCACTCGCGTGCTGCCGGCGTGTTGGCAAGGCCGCCCTGGCCGGTTTCGCGCAGACTCGGATGCATCTGGTCGCCGACTTCCCGCATCGCATCGATCACCTGATCCGGCGGAATGCGGCTTATGATTCCCGCAAGTGCCATGTCCGCCGCAGAAAGTGCATTCACGGAACCGATCACATTCCGCTTGACGCACGGGACCTCGACAAGACCGCCGACCGGGTCACACACGAGACCGAGCAGGTTCTTTAATGCCATCGCTGCCGCATGCGTGATCTGGGACGGAGTGCCGCCGCCAAGTGCGGTCAGTGCGCCTGCCGCCATCGCGCTTGCTGTTCCGATTTCGGCCTGGCAGCCGCCGGAAGCACCCGCAATGTAGGCCCGCGCCGCAACGACCTGGCCGATACCGGCTGCCGTGTAGAGCGCACGCACGATCTGCTCATCCGCTGTCCCCTTCTCTTTCTGGTAATTCACGAGCACAGCCGGAAGCACACCGCACGCTCCTGCGGTCGGTGCTGCAACGATCCGCTTCATGCAGGCGTTTGACTCACCCATCGCAAGTGCAGATGCCATAACTTTTCCGACAAACGGTCCGCAGAGCGTATTCCCGCTCTCGACATACGCGCGCATCGTCTTTCCTGCGCCGCCCACAAGACCGCTTCTCGACTGCAGCGAACCGTCGTAATTCCGTTCAGCGCCTTTCATGGCTTCCCACATGCCGCGCATCGTCTCAATGGACTCTTCGCGGCTTACATTTCTCTCATTCATATCGTCCAGAAGGATGACTTCATCAAACGGCAGGTCTTTTTCCTGGCACTCTCGGACAATTTCTTCCAGTGAATTATAAGACATCGTCCTCTTCTCCTTCCGTTACGTTGATGTATGTTACCTTTACAATGCCCTCAAGATGCTCCAGCCATTCCAGCGACTCTTTGGGAAGCGGCTGATCCATCTCCACGACCATGACGGCCGATCCGCCTCTCTTGTCGCGGTAGAGGGACATATTCGCAATGTTGACTGACTTATGTGCCAGCATCGACGTAACCTCGGCTACGTGGCCCGGCTGGTCCAGATTGTGGACGATCAGGGTCGGAATCTCGCAGCTGCAGTTGACATCCAGCCCGTCGAGGCGGTTGATCATGATACGGCCGCCGCCAAGGGAGCACGCCTGCACCTCGAGCGTCCGGCCGCTCTTTCCCTTTACTTCCAGAACGACGCTGTTCGGATGGGCACTCGTCAGATTGGCGATGCCGAATGAATAGGAAAGACCCATCTTCCGGGCAATTTCAAAGCTGTCCGGAATCCGCTCGTCATCCGGCCGCATGCCGAGAAGACCCGCGACGAGACCGCGGTCTGTTCCATGGCCCTTTCCCGTTGCGGCAAAGGAACCGTACATCAGTATTTTTGCTTCCACCGGCTGTTCCCCGAGAAGTTTCTGCGTCATCCATCCAATCCGCACCGCCCCCGCTGTGTGCGAACTCGACGGACCGACCATCACAGGGCCCAGAATATCGAATAAGTTCATTCCTTCTCCTTTTTAAGCGGCATCCCGCGCTTTTGTTCTTAGTTTTTGCTGAATTCGGTCAGCACAAGGTCTTTGTTTCGATCCTGTACCATGCCGACACTCCACGGATTGACAAAGAGAAGCAGCGGATTTCCCTTGAGGTCCATGACCTTCTTCATATCGGATGTACCTGAATACGGTCCAGGTTGATCTCCTCTTTGTTTGCGATCCAGCGGATGTGCTCATACGGCAGGTTCTCCAGACGGATATCTACGTTGTACTCGTTCTCCAGACGGTATTTTAAAACGTCAAACTGCAGGACGCCGACAACGCCGACGATGATCTCCTCCATGCCGCCTTTGTACTCCTGGAAAATCTGGATCGCACCTTCCTGTGCAATCTGGGAAATTCCCTTGACGAACTGTTTTCTCTTCATCGTATCGAGCTGGCGCACTCTTGCAAAATGCTCCGGCGCGAAGGTCGGAATTCCCTCGTATGCGAATTTTCTGCCCGGCATACAGATCGTATCTCCGATGGAGAAGATGCCCGGGTCAAATACACCGATGATATCGCCGGCGTATGCTTCATCAACAATATGACGGTCACTCGCCATCATCTGCTGCGGCTGGGAAAGACGCATTTTCTTTCCTCCCTGCACATGGAAGACTTCCATTCCGGCGTCGAATTTGCCGGAGCAGATGCGCATGAATGCGATACGGTCACGGTGTGCTTTGTTCATGTTTGCCTGGATTTTAAAGACAAACGCAGAGAAATCCTCTTTGACCGGATCGATCACGCCGCAGTCTGCCGTACGCGGAAGCGGCGGCATCGTCATCGTGAGGAAGTGCTGCAGGAAAGTCTCCACACCAAAGTTGGTGAGCGCAGATCCGAAGAATACCGGGGAGAGCTCTCCCTTGCTGACAAGCTCCTGGTCAAACTCTGCACTTGCGCCGTCGAGCAGCTCGATCTCATCCATGAGCTGTTCTTTCTGGTCCTCATCGACCACATCGAGAAGATGCGGATCGTCGATATCAATTTCTTCCTCGATACCTTCCTTCGTTCCCTTCATTGTATCGGAGAAGGTAAGGACTTTCTTTTTGTCACGGTCGTAAACACCGCGGAATTTCTTTCCGGAACCGATCGGCCAGTTGATCGGGCAGGTTGCAATGCCGAGCTCTTTTTCGATCTCGTCGAGCAGCTCGAAGGTATCGTTCGCATCGCGGTCCATCTTGTTGATGAAGGTAAAAATCGGGATGTGGCGCATGACACAGACTTTAAACAGCTTTCTGGTCTGTGCCTCGACACCCTTCGATGCATCGATAACCATGACGGCGGAATCGGCTGCCATCAGGGTACGGTACGTATCCTCCGAGAAGTCCTGGTGTCCCGGGGTATCCAGAATGTTGATGCAGTAGCCGTCGTAATTGAACTGCAGAACGGAAGAGGTAACGGAAATACCACGCTCTTTCTCGATCTCCATCCAGTCGGATACGGCATGGCGCGCAGTCGCTTTTCCTTTTACAGAACCGGCGAGATTGATCGCTCCTCCGTACAGCAGGAATTTCTCAGTCAGTGTGGTTTTACCGGCATCCGGGTGGGAAATGATGCAAAGGTACGCCGTCTTTCAATTTCTTTTGTATAATCAGGCACAGTTTTATCTCCTTTGGAATATAAAATCTTATTTACTATGTTTTCCATGTTTATGCTTTTTAGACATACTAATTTATTCTATTATATGCCACCATTCCTGTCAATCGTTATCTTGACAGTTCATTCATAATCGAAGCATAAATCTTCTGACTCCGGTTTTCCCAGTTGCTGCAGATCTTTTTGGCCGCCTCCTCGGACGGAACCGTCACGACAATCTCAAAAATAGTCGTCTTCCGCTCTCTTGCCTGACAGCGGACCTCGTAGTCATCTCCCGCGGTCTTGTAGTAATCGGCCACAACGGACGCTTTTTTCCGCAGTTCATAGGAGTGTTCCTTCATATAGCGGTCGATTTCCTCCCGGATTTCCGGAGAGATCTCGTTTTCGAAGAAGGAAAGCGTCTTGCTGCCCTCCTCAGTCATGTGGTAGTACGAGGTGTTGCGCACCTTCTCGATCTCGATCAGCTTTGTATCCTGCAGCTCGCTTAACGCCTCCTGGAGATGAAAGTAGTTCGTGTACTCTTTTTCCAGGATAAAATCCGAAATCTGTGTATTTGACAGCGGAAAATTCACATTCTGCAGCATGTAGAGAATAATCAGTTTGTATAACGTAAAGGATGATTCAATCACGGTGTGTTTCCTCCTTTTTCTTCGTCCAGAAGCTGTCCCTGATACGCATGTTCTTCTTTCATGCGATGATGCAGCTCATTTAAGACGGTGCGTTTTGCCTGGCTCCATGTTGGTGCAATCAGAAGATCCCCGGGGCCGTCTCCCGTCACACGGTGGATCACAAGATCGGGACGGAGGCGCCGCAGGCAGTCGATGACAAGGGTAAGATACGCATCCTGCTCCAGCACCTCAAATTTTCCGGCCGCGTAGTCCGCCGCAAGATCCGTGTTTTTCAGCACATGAAGCAGCTGAAGCTTGATGCCGGAAATGGAAAGTCCATTCAGGTAATCCATTGTTGCAAAGACTTCTTCCTGTCCCTCCCCCGGCAGACCGAGGATCGTGTGGACAATCACGGGAATCCCCCGCCTTTGCAGCTCGTTTACTGCCTGTTCAAAACAGGAAAGCGGATAGCCCCTTCGGATATACTGTGCCGTTTTTTCATGCATCGTCTGCAGTCCCAGCTCCACCCAGACCGGTTTGATCCGGTTCAGCTCTTCTAACAGAGAAAGAACCTCTTCCCCTAAGCAGTCCGGTCTCGTTCCGATCGAAAGGACCACGATCTCCTCGTCCGAAATTGCCTCCCGGAAAATTTTTTCCAGATATTCCACCGGCGCGTACGTGTTCGTATACGCCTGGAAATAGGCGATGAACTTATGCACCGGCCGCTTTTGCTGCAGGAGGGATTTCTGCTCCCGGATCTGTTCCGGGATGGATTTGTTTCTGTCCCCGGCAAAATCACCGGAGCCGCCCGCACTGCAGAAAATGCAGCCCCGGTCACCGCAGGTGCCGTCCCGGTTCGGACACGTCATCCCGCCGTCGAGCGAGAGCTTGTACACTTTTTCCCCGAACGTCTTTTTCAGATAGGCGTCCAGCGAATAATACGGCTTTCCAAGCCAGTCTGTCATGGTTTCTTCCCCTTTTATTCGATGTCTTTTCCAATTTTTTTTGAAGTTTTCCCGGATCTTCTGCTCATAGCCATTCGTTCCAAGATGAAGGAAACGGCTTCCTAAGATCTCGTCCGGCAGATACTGCTGCTCGACGTAGTGATTCGGGTAATCATGTGCATACTGATAGCCTTCACCGTGGCCGAGTTTGGCAGAACCTTTGTAATGGGCGTCCTGCAGATGCGGCGGAACCGACGTCCGCACACTTCCGACCGTCTTCATCGCCGCAAAGACTGCCTCGTACGAAGAATTACTCTTCGGTGCACAGGCAACATACGTGGCTGCCTCCGCCAGAATAATCTGCGCCTCCGGCATGCCGATGCGTTCCACGGCAAGGGACGCGGAAACTGCTACATTTAAGGCATTCGGATCGGCAAGGCCGACATCCTCCGCCGCGCAGATCATGATGCGGCGGGCGATAAACTTGATATCCTCCCCGGCATACAGCATTTTGGCCAGATAAAAGACCGCCGCATCCGGGTCAGAACCGCGCATGCTCTTGATAAATGCAGAGATCGTATCGTAATGCTGATCGCCCGTCTTGTCGTACCGCACGACGCGCTTCTGGATGCACTCCGATGCCGTTTCGAGATCGATATGGATTTTTCCGTCCGCCTGACGTTCCGTCGAGAGGACGCCCAGCTCGATTGCATTTAAGGCCGCTCTCGCGTCACCGCCTGCGATGTCGGCGAGGAACTCTTTTGCATCCGCATCGAGCACAACGTTGTACGTCCCGAGCCCCTTTACCGGGTCCGTCACCGCGCGCTCCAGCAGTTTTTCGATGTCCTCTTTTTCGAGCGGCTTTAATTCAAAGATAATGGAACGCGAAATCAGCGCCCCGTTGACCTCGAAATACGGGTTTTCCGTCGTCGCGCCAATCAGAACGAGTGTGCCGTCCTCCACAAACGGAAGCAGATAATCCTGTTGCCCCTTGTTGAAGCGGTGGATCTCGTCGACAAAAAGAATCGTCTTTTTGCCGTACATGCCGATCCGCTGCTGCGCTTCTTTTACGACTTCTTCCATATCCTTTTTGCCGGCTGTCGTGGCATTCAGCTGGGTAAACTCTGCGCTTGTCGTGTTGGCGATGACGCGGGCAAGCGTCGTTTTTCCCGTTCCCGGAGGGCCGTAGAAAATGACGGAGCCGAGTTTATCCGCCTTGATCGCACGGTACAACAGCTTTCCAGGGCCGATGATGTGCTCCTGTCCAACCACCTCGTCCAGCGTTGTCGGGCGCATGCGCGATGCGAGGGGGGACTCTTTTTCCATTGTGGTTTCTTTCATATAATCAAACAAATCCATGTATTTTTCACCCCATTTTTCTTTCTGCCATTTATCTTATCACATTTTGGCGGGTATCCTCAACCCCTTAATCTCGGATTCTCCGCAACTATGTTCGATGGAATCCGCGGAAGCTATTCTTCAATCAGCTCACGCACCGTCACAAACGTGTATCCCTCTTCTTTTAATTCTTTTACGATCCGCCGCAGCGCTTCCACCGTCGCGCGGTAGCCGTCATGCATGAGAATAATGCTGCCATCCTTCACATTCGGAAGCACCTCGCTGCAAATCGACGCGGTGTTCTGGCTCTCCCAGTCGCGGGAATCCACATCCCAGAGTACCGGATCATCGTCACTGCAAGGTCCAGCCCCTCTCTCCATTCCCCGAACGGCGGACGGATATAGACGGGATATTCCCCTGTGATCTCGTAGATTGCATTGCTTGTTTTCACGACCTCCTCCCTCGCTTCCTCTTCTGATACTTTCGTAAGCTGAACATGATGAAACGTATGATTTCCGATCAGATGGCCTTCCGCATGCATCCGGCGGACGATTTCTTCGTTTCCGGCAAGACACTGCCCCTGCAGAAAAAACGTTGCCGGAATTTCATTTTCTTTTAAAATTTCAAGCACCTCCGGCGTATAGCACGCATTCGGCCCGTCATCAAATGTCAGCGCCGCACGGCGGGGCACACTTTTTTCTACTTCCGCCGCTGTCTCTTTCGCGCCTTCTCTTTCACACCGTGCCAGCTCTGCAAACAGAATAGCCGCCATTATCACAGCCAGAAGCGGCAGAGGAACGTGCCGCACTTTTCGGAATCTCCGCATGGTCTGCCCTTCGCACTTTCTTCTGCATTCTCTGTATTATATGAAAAACAGGAGAAAAGATGCCGCACCCGGCGGTTCTTTTCTCCTGTTTTTGTTCTTTATGTATCCTGTACCTGAAGAATATACGTACCGGACGCAGTATCCTGGTAAACGATATCTCCGATGGACTGTAGCAGCGATTCGTTCAGCGCATCGCCATATTTCTCCTTTTCTTTGCTTCCCACAAAAATGTAGGTCACATGATACTGCTCCAGCAGGCGCAGCACTTCATTCGTATCGGTCGAGGTGTACATCTGTT
>ENA-OUNI01000478-OUNI01000478.1-human-gut-metagenome-genome-assembly--contig:-NODE-478-length-18518-cov-3.487739_pt1 | contig 18518 bp, 18 predicted proteins | sample MGYA00242499_ERZ504580 | MGnify/ENA primary metagenome ERZ504580 (study PRJEB26092, sample SAMD00036315) | human gut metagenome | host: Homo sapiens | study: EMG produced TPA metagenomics assembly of... | reverse complement strand
CTTCTATGCAGGAGGTTTTATTGTCTGATTACCGGCGTTTCATTGCCTATCTATACGAATACCCGAACAACCGCAAGCGGATGCTGCGGCTTTGTCCGCGTGGAGTCGCAGAACGGCTTCTGCCGCATGGACTTCCAGATCAAATCGCCGTCGCTTCCGCCGGAGACCTCGGTCACGGTCTACGGATTTATCCGCCGGTCAGGGCGGATGTACGGCATTCCGCTCGGAAATCTCCTTGCGGGGCGCTCTTCTACGAGTGGAAAACTCTTCACGCACTCCGATGCCATTGGGCAGACGGATGTCACGCTCGACGAGCTTGGCGGTCTGATCCTGCTCTGCCGCCAGACCGGCGTCATCGCCACCCAGTGGGACGATCTTCCGATTCAGCCGGAGTTTTTCGCTCCCACGCTCCCGCAGGAGCCCAAAACATCCGCAGACAATGGTACCAGACCGACCGAAGAGAAAACTGCCGAAACACCCGAACCTCTGGATCCCGCCGTACCTGCGCAGTCCCTGCCATCATCAGACGCTTCCAAAGCACAGTTCGATGAACTTTCCACAGAATTCAGCAGCAATTCCGAACCTTATCCACAAAATTCCAGCCCGGAATCCACCGTCTCCACAGAATCCACATCAACTGACACGGTAAACACCGTTCCTGCAGACCGGATCACGCAATCATCCGCCAACACACTCCATCCCGCATCCGCGGAATCTGTGAAAACCGCAGAAAGCTATCCCTCTGCCAACCCGGAACCGCCGCAGCCCATCCCGGATTCTGCCGCCCAGCCGCTACATATGACTTCTGCCGATTTTCCCGCCGCAGCAGCCGTGCCGCCGTCCCGCGCTGCTCTCTATCTCCAGCTTCAGGACCAGTTCCCGGAGTTCCACCCGTTCCCAGATGATGATCTGACCGACTGCCTGCGCCTCTCACTCGACGATCTTCCACAGCTCCGCGCCGCCGGTCTTTCGGTGGATGCGAACCGCTTCGTCCTCCATGGCTCCTCGTCCTATCGCCATCTGCTCCTCGCCCGGAACCGCGACCAGCAGGAACTCTGGTATTTCGGCGTCCCCGGCGTCTACACGCCGAATGAGCAGTTCATGGCAAGCCTCTTCGGCTTTTTCCACTTCAAGCAGGCGATGCGCCCCTCCGAGCTCGCGCCCGATGCCCGCTTCGGCTACTGGTACCGCACGCTTTAAGCGTTTTTAATCCACGCCGCGGATCTCCACCGTCTCAATCTTTCCGCGCAGGATCTCGCAGAACCGCTCGAGCTGCTCCCTCGCATACCCCGAGAACCTCGGATCAATCACATAATCCGATTCCCGGTAATTCTGCAGGAAGTACCGTTTTGCCCCGGAAAGCCACTTTCCGATCGCTTCGATCTCTTCCCTTCCATGCAGCTCTTGGCAGAGCGTTGTCCGGAACTCATAGTCCACCACGCCGCTCTTTAAAAACTCGACCGACTCATTGATCCGCATCACATCGATCTTTTTCACGCCCGCCGTCTCGCCGTACCGGGACGGCGCGTTTTTGATGTCCATGGCGACGTAGTCGATTTTCTTCTCTTCCACCAGCTTTTTCAAAATCTCCGGCCGGTATCCATTCGTATCGAGCTTCACAAGATATCCCAGTTCCTTAATTTTCGTCACGAACCGCTCCAGATCCGGATCCAGCGTCGGCTCACCGCCCGTCACGCAGACGCCGTCCAGCACGCCGCGCCGCTTTTCGAGCACTGCAAAAATCTCCTCCTCCGGAATCACCGGCTCCCATTCGGGATGCTGCACGAGATTTCCGTTCTGGCAGAACGGGCAGCGGAAATTACATCCGCCCGAAAACAATGTGCACGCCACCTTGCCCGGGTAATCCAGCAGCGTCAGCTTTTGAAATCCATGTATGACCATATGCTATCCTCTCCGACCGCAGGACTTCGAACTTTCGTCCGCCCTGCAACAGAAAAAGCGGAACCATAATGTCCGCTTTTTCCATTCATCTTCTATTGGTAATTATTTGCCGTAACGCTCTGCCTGGGAACGGATCAGGTCCAGATCATCAAAATAGTTGATTTTCATGCTGCTTTGACATCCGCCAGTGTCTGAGCGGCAACTTTTTCTGCCTCTTCGCTGCCTTTTTTCAGCATCTCATAGATCGCCGGAATGTCTTTTTCCAGTTCTTTTCTGCGGTTGCGGATCGGCTCTAAGGTCTCCTGCAGTACATTGTTCAGGAACTTCTTCACTTTGACATCGCCAAGGCCGCCTCTCTGGTAATGTGCTTTCAACTCGTCGAGATTTGCGTAATCCGGCAGATAGCGCTCGAAGTGCTCCGGCTGGCAGAATGCATCGAGATAAGTAAATACGGTATTTCCCTCGATCTTGCCCGGGTCGGTGATCTTGATGTGATCCGGGTCGGTGTACATGCTCATGACTTTTTTCTTGATCTCATCCGGCTCCTCGGACAGGTAAATGCAGTTTCCAAGCGATTTACTCATCTTCGCTTTTCCATCGATACCCGGCAGACGTCTGAGGAATCATTCTCCGGCAGCATAATCTTCGGCTGCACAAGTGCCTCGCCATAAACCGTATTGAATTTGTGGACGATCTCCTGTGTCTGCTCGATCATCGGCATCTGATCCTCTCCAACCGGAACGGTCGTTGCCTTGAATGCAGTGATATCGGCTGCCTGGCTGATCGTAGGTGAAGAATCCAACCGGGATGCTCGCCTCAAAGTTTCTCATCTGGATCTCCGATTTTACGGTTGGATTTCTCTGCAGTCTGGAAACCGTAACGAGATTCATATAATAGAAAGAAAGCTCGCACAGTTCCGGAATCTGAGACTGGATAAAGATGGTGCTCTTTTCCGGATCAAGTCCGCAGGAAAGGTAATCCAGTGCTACCTCCAGAATGTTCTGGCGCACCTTCTCCGGGTTGTCCGCATTGTCGGTCAGCGCCTGTGCGTCTGCAATCATGATGTAAATTTTATCGAATTCACCGGAGTTCTGCAGCTCCACGCGGCGGCGCAGTGAACCAACGTAATGTCCTACATGCAGCTTGCCGGTCGGTCGGTCGCCGGTCAGTATAATTTTTCCCATTTTTTCTTCCTGCCTTCCTGATACGTAATCTTCGCAGTCCGCTTCTGTATGAAAAATTTCATGAAAATTCTCATAACTGCGGACCTTCTACATACCCTCTATAATACCGTCTTTTTACAAACACTGTCAATGGTCTTTTCCTGTAAAATCCCTCAAAATATCTATTATGAGACAAATCGTTCAACAGCCACGTACAGCCTTCCCTTTTTCGTCTGATTCTGCACGCCAACATAGCGGAATTTTCCCATATGGCGCACGGTCACGAGATCGTCCTCTTTTAATGACGCGCTCGGCGACGTCACCAGCTTTCCGTTGATAAACACCTGGCCGCCCTCGATCAGCGGCACCATTTTGCTCCGCGAACTGCTGAACGCCAGCGACAGCACCGCATCGAGCCGCACGGAAGCGACGGAGCCTTCTTTCCGCTCGGTTTTCGGCTCCGTCAGCTCCTCCGGCAGTCCCGCCTCGACTTCACAGTACACGCTCGTATGGCGCACTTTTTTTCAGCTCCGCACAGATGTAGTCCGCCATATCCGCCATACAGATCAGATACGCCTGGTTTCCATCGATCAGAATGTCTCCCAGCTTATACCGCTCCACGCCGAGATTCATCAGTGATCCTAAGAAATCACGGTGTGACAGCGCATCCGCAAATTTTTCATTCAGCGGGCTGATGCGCACGACTGCAATCGGAAGCATCGACGCATCACCGTCCTCTGCATAGGATGGCAGAAACAGCGCCGCTTTCCGCTCTGCCGCCTCGTATCCGCCGGACAGCACGTAACGCACGCCCGGGATTTTATTTACCGTACGGTAGAACAGATCCTGCTCCGCCAGCGTCAGAAACTCCGTGTGTGACGGAACATCCCTGTGATAACACTGCTCTGCCAGATCCTGAATCCGTCCGACCAGCACTTCTTCCTCATTCATGGTAATCCCCCTTTGATACACCGCGGGCTGCCCCTGTTTTCTTTCGGGCAGCCCACGTATCACACTTTATTTATCCAGCAGCATCGACAGCCCGATCCGCTTCTTCGCCAGATCAAGGCTGATGACCTTCACTTCCACGATATCGCCGACGCTCACAGCCTCCAGCGGATGCTTGATGAAGCGTTTCGTCATCTGGGAAATGTGGACGAGTCCGTCCTGATGCACGCCGATATCGACGAATGCACCGAAGTCAATGACGTTACGCACGGTTCCCTTTAAGATCATGCCGACCTTCAGGTCCTTCATATCGAGCACGTCGGTGCGCAGGATCGGGCGCGGCATCTCGTCACGCGGGTCACGGCCAGGCTTCTGCAGCTCTTTGATGATATCGCGCAGCGTAATCTCGCCGACACCGATCTCCTCTGCCATCTTTTTGTAATCTTTGATGAAGAACGCCGTCGGTCCATCGCTGATCTGCTCTGTCTTCATATTTAACTTTGCAAACAGCTTCTCGACTGCCTCGTAGCTCTCCGGATGAACGCTTGTGCCGTCCAGCGGATTTTTGCCGCCGGTGATGCGCATAAAGCCCGCGCACTGCTCAAACGCCTTCGGTCCGAGTTTTGCCACTTTCAGGAGCTCTTTTCTGCTCTCGAAACGGCCGTTCTCCTCGCGGTATGCCACGATGTTTTTTGCTATCACCTTGCTGACACCGGAAATGTATTCCAGCAACGACGCAGATGCCGTGTTCAGATCGACACCGACTTTATTCACGCAGTCCTCAACGACACCGCCGAGCGCCTCGCCGAGCTTCTTCTGGTTCATATCGTGCTGATACTGGCCCACACCGATGGATTTCGGATCGATTTTGACAAGCTCTGCCAGCGGATCCTGCACGCGGCGTGCGATGGAAGCGGCGCTTCGCTGTCCGACATCAAAGTTCGGGAATTCCTCGGTTGCCAGCTTGCTTGCGGAGTAAACGGACGCTCCCGCCTCGTTGGTGATCACATACGCAACCTTCTCCGGGATCTCTTTTAAGATCTCGACGATGATCTGCTCGGACTCACGGCTTGCAGTTCCGTTTCCGACAGAAATCAGGGTGACGCCGTATTTGTGGATCAGATCTTTTACGGTCGCTTTTGCTGCTGCAATCTTCTTCTCGTTCGTCGGCGCGGTCGGGTAAACCACGGTGGTGTCGAGCACTTTTCCGGTCGCATCGACAACGGCCAGCTTGCATCCCGTACGGAACGCCGGGTCCCATCCAAGGACAACCTGGCCTGCGATCGGCGGCTGCATCAGAAGCTGCTCAAGGTTCTTTCCAAAGACCTTGATCGCGCCATCCTCTGCCTTTTCGGTGAGCTGATTTCTGACCTCACGCTCGATGGCCGGAGCGATCAGACGGTTGTAGGCATCCTCGATGGTCGCCTGCAGAACCGGCTTTGTCTGCGGATTCTCTTTGGTGATGATTTTTTTCTCGAGATAACGCAGGATTTCTTCCGTCGGCGCCTCAATTTTGACGTTCAGGAATTTTTCTTTCTCACCGCGGTTCAGTGCCAGCACACGGTGTCCGGCAATTTTCGATACCGGCTCGGAAAACTCATAGTAATTCTCGTAAACGGACTCTGCTTTCTCATCCTTTGCTGTCGAGACGATCAGGCCCTTCGCCTCGGTTCTGCGGCGGATCTCCATACGGTAATCGGCCTCATCGGAAATGCTCTCGGCGATGATGTCGCAGGCACCAGCAATGGCGTCTTTTGCCGTTTTGACTTCCTTTTCTTCTGAAACAAAAACCTCTGCCTCTTTTTCGAGCGGCTCTTTTGTCATCTGCAGAAGAATGATATTCGCCAGCGGCTCCAGTCCTTTTTCTTTTGCGATCGTCGCACGCGTCCGGCGTTTCGGGCGGTACGGGCGATATAAATCCTCTACAACCACGAGAGTTGCGGCCTCTTCGATGGATTTTTTCAGTTCTGCGGTCAGCTTGCCCTGCTCCTCGATGCTCGCCAGGACAACGGCCTTGCGGTCATTTAAACTGCGCAGGTACATCAGACGGTCATACAGATTTCGCAGTACCTCATCGTTTAAGGAACCCGTTGCTTCTTTTCGATATCGTGAAATAAAAGGGATCGTGTTTCCCTCGTCAATCAGTTTCACTGCAGCTTCTACCTGCCACGGTTTCACGTTCAGCTCGGCTGCCAATACCTGATTCATATCCATAGGTAAATTCCTCCTGTTGTCTCTTCCAAAACACGCTGTTCCTTCTCTGTTTTTCCCGCATAAAAAGCGGGACCTTGGCGGAACAGCCACTCTATTACCTTATCAATAGGTCTTGTTTTTGTCAACCTTACATGATAAAATCTTTACTATAGCTTTTTTGACAGACTGCGTGTGAAACCGCGCTTTTTTGCAGAAGAAAGGACATTTTATGACACCAGAAAATTACGATCCAAACACCAATGAGTCCGGAGATTCCTATCAGTCCTCCCATCCGTACGGCGTGCCTGAGGGCCAGCGTCCCGGACCGTATCAGCATTACCAGCAGCAGCCTCCCGTACAGCCGCCGCGCAGGACGGGTTCGCAGGCCCTTGCGGCCGCTTCGATGGTCATGGCGATCTGCTCCTTTTTGTTCATGCTCAACATGGGTTCCCTGTTTTTCGGCTCGCTCGGCGTGATCTTCGCCCTTTTAAGCCGCGGCGCAGGACGCATGAGCGGCACGGCAAAAGCCGGTCTGGCGGGCTGTACCATCGGCATAATTGTCGGTATCTGCATGTATGCTTTCCTGCTTTTCAACATGGTCAGCGGCGGCAGCACCAACCTGCTTGAGCGGTATTACAATCAGTACATGCAGGAATACCAGATGACACCGGATAACGGAACAACCACCGACGGAAATACCATCTAGGTACCAGAAAGGATTTTTCATGAACGGACAAAAACAGAAATTTCAGAACTGAAAAAGCAGGCCCGTGAGGCCATGGCAGGCCGATGCGGCACGCTGGTGGGCGCAACCGCAATCAACCTGTTTCTCACCTTCTCCTGCTCCCTCATCCCGACGCTGATTTTTCAGGCACAACGCTGTACGATATCATTTTCCTGAATCTGACGCTGTTCCTGTTTTCCCTGCTCCTCAGCCTCTTTCAGGCGGGCTACTTAAAGATCTGCCTCTCAACGCTGCGCGGGGAACCGATTTCCGTCGGTGATATGCTCTACGCTTTCTATCACCACCCGGACCAGTACGTGCTGATGTTCCTTATCATCAACGGCATCAGCTCCGTGATCGCCCTGATTTCCAGCATTCCGGGCTTCCAGTATCTTTCCTCCCCGAGTGCGGATCTGACGCTTGGAACAGCACTTTCCATCGAAGCCGAGCTTTCTTCTCTGATGAACGTTTACGTTTACAAGCTGATCGGCTCTCTCGTTTCCACGCTGGTGCTGGTTCCGTTTTCCCTTTCCACCTTTGTGATGAACGACGCTCCCGGCATCGGCCCGATCCAGGCGATCCGTCAGAGCTTTGCGATGATGAAGAAGAACTTTTTCCGCTACATTCTGCTTCTCTTAAGTTTCTTAGGGCTTGAGATTCTCGCATCCTGTTCCTGTGTCATCGGCTTTTTGTGGGTAATGCCTATATGCAGATCACGATGGCTGCGTTCTATCAGGAACGGAAAGATGTCCTGTATCCGGCATCGGAACCGGTGGGATATGATACGGATTCCTTTGGATCCGGCACAGATCTTTAAAAATAAATTTTAAGATAACTAAAAGACTCACACCCCTTGCTTTACGGCTGTGAAACGTCTTTTAGTTATGTCTATTTCGAGATCTTAAATTCTCGCGCGGATTCTGCTCTGGATTCCGTCGAGTTTCTCTGCTTTTTCTCTGTACTCCTGCTCTGTGATTTCGCCGGTAATAAATGCGAACTCCTCGGACAGACTTGGAACTGCTACGATTTCTACTTTTCCGAACAGCTCCTCGATCTCACTCTGGCGCTCTGCGGCGTGGCCGGACACGCGGACGAAGAAGCGGCTCTTTACATCATCGATCTGCAGCAGGTCCAGTTTTTCCTCGCTCCAGCTCATCATGATGTTTCTGCCTTTGTTCTTTGCGCAGTCTACGACATCGGCTACAACGGCACTTGCGTCGGAAGCTTTCCTGCTCCGCTTCCGTAGAACATCGCATCACCCAGTACATTTCCGTGGATGAAGATGGCGTTGAAGACACCGTTTACGCTGTACAGCGGGTTTTTCGCATCAATCATCACCGGGCTTACCATGGCGTAATACTGATCACCCACCTTGCGGCTTGTTGCGAGCAGTTTGATTGCGGTTCCCATCGAGGTCGCATATTTGATATCCTCTGCGGTGATCTTTGTGATTCCCTCGGTGTAAACCTCTTCGTAATTGACTTCTTTTCCATAAGCAAGAGAAGAAAGAATCGCAATTTACGGCACGCATCGTAGCCTTCTACATCTGCTTCCGGGTTGCGCTCTGCGTAGCCGAGGCGCTGTGCCTCTTTTAATACATCCGCGAAATCGGAACCGTCGCTTGCCATTTTGCTTAAGATATAGTTCGTGGTACCATTTAAGATACCAGTTACTTCATCGATCTCATCTGCAGTCAGGGAGGAGTTTAACGGACGGATGATCGGGATACCGCCGCCGCAGCTTGCCTCAAACAGATAGTTTGCGCCGTGCTCTTTTGCAATTGCAAGAAGCTCGGTACCGTGTCTTGCCACCAGCTCTTTGTTGGATGTGCAGACGCTCTTTCCAGCCTCCAGCGCACGTTTTGTGAAGGTGTAAGCCGGCTCAACGCCGCCCATGACCTCGACAACAATATCAACCTCCGGATCGTTTGCGATCACTTCGTAATCATGTACCAGCACTTTTTCCACTGGATCTCCCGGGAAATCTCTTAAATCCAGAACGTATTTGATATTAATCTCGTTCTCTGCTCTCTTGTTGATGCTGTCATGGTTCGTGTTGATGACTTCTACCACGCCGGAACCAACGGTGCCATATCCTAATACTGCAATCTGAATCATCTCTTTTGTCCCTCTCTTGCTTTTTCTTTTTCAGGACTCCTGTCCTAAGATTTTAAAATAATGAACTCCCTGTCTGGACTCAATCTCGTTGATCATCTCCGAGGCGTCTCCCCGGTCTTCCGCGATATCCACGCTGATTGTCAGTGACGCCACGCCGTTTAACGGAATCGTCTGATGAATGGTCAGAATGTTTCCGTGAAACTCGGCGATAATCTTCAGCACATCGGAAAGCAGTCCCGGCTCATCGTCCATCTGCAGAATAAACGTAATCGTTTTTCCTTTTGCATTGTCATGAAAAGGAAGAATATCATCTTTGTATTTATAGAAAGAGCTTCTGCTGATTCCCGCTTTTTCCGTTGCCTGCTGCACGGTAAGCTCCTGCATATCCATCAACCGTTTGGCCTCGATGACCTTCAAAAGGACCTCGGGAACCGCTTTTTCTTTGATTACATAGTACTTTGTTTTTTCTTCTCTCATGGCAATCCTCTACCTTTATACTCTTTCCAGGAAATACATTTGTTTTCACAGGAAAGATCGTACCATATTCCGACACAATGCGCAAGGAATTTTTTCGAATCGCTTTTCAGAAGCCAATGCTTCCGCCGCCGTGGCTGTTTCCGCTTGACGAAGTGTGAACGGTGCTTCCACCGCCACCTCCGCCGCCAGAAACGCCTCCGCCGTGGTTTCCATCATCCTTCTGGATTTTGTGCATCGATACATGGCGATCGATCAGTGCATCCCTGCGGTCTCTGATTTTCACGCGCTTCAGATCCGCATAACTCTTTGCACCACGGTTTTTCTTTCGTCGATAGCTTTTCCAGATTCCAAAATAAACAAGAATTCCTGTCGCAGCAGCTGCGATAACAGCAATAAGAGCCTCCGTGCTGTTGATCTTACGGTAATGAATAATGGAACCATCTTCTGTAATCAGATAGTCCGCATCGGAAACGCCGCGGTCGAAGCATTCCTGCGTCATCGTAATCATTTTTGCAAAAGTTCCCGCATAGTCGCCGTCTTTCGCGTACCCCTGCGCCGCCTGCAGAATATCGTCAATTTCCGTGTCCGACATATAATACTGCATAATACCGGACGTCGAAATCACGATCTGGCGCTGTCCCATGTCGATGAGGAAGCAGACACCGTTTGGCTCTTTCGGATACTTTTTGTCATAAAAATCATCTGCAATCGCCTGACAGTCCTCGGAACCGCTGCTGCGCTCGGTCAGGATGACCATATGAATTTCCGTATTGTTCTCGAACTCCGCGCAGAATCTCTCGAGATCCTGCTCCTCCTCATCCGAAAGAAGCGATGCATTGTCGTAGATATGCTGGGATTCGGCTTTTACGGTATTCACAGAAAAAATCCCGCACAGCAGAAGGGCCGCAAAAATCCCGAGCAGATATTGTCCTGCTTTTTTCATTCTTCTCATGCGAAATACCCTCCTATCAGCATCACAATCAGAACCAGAAGAGCACTCACAGCCGACGTCAGAAGGGCTCTCTTCCGCTCAAACGGAAAATCACCGTTGATCGTGCCGGTCTGGCCGTTCATCGCGTAGTAATAAACCTTTCCGTCTTTTCCCGGATACGTCAGTGTCCAGACCGGAAACAGTACGTAACGCCAGTCCTCCCGCTTTGGAGAAAGCTTCATTTTCTCCTGCTCGAGGGAGAGATACTCGTTCGCCTCGTTCCGCATTGCGCCGCGCGCCATCATCTCCAGCTCTTTTTTCAGTTCCGGTGCGATCTGCGCCTGTTCGATATCACGTTTTTCCGCCTGAAATCCGGAAAGATAGCCCATAGAAAACGGCTGCATCTCCTCCAGACGATAGGGCTGCACGCATTCGATCAGATCGCGGTCGGCCTTGTTCAGTGCATTGCGCGACAGACCGTCCACGCGGACCTCGCCCTCCCGGCGGACATCGTAGATGCTGGTCTCTTTGTACTCCACATCACCGGTCTGCCAGACTCTCACCTTCCGGCCGCGTGCTATGTAATCCGTCTCAAAGTCTCCGCCGTAAATCCAGTACGGGAAATAGACACCCGTCATCTTCTGTACCTGGTTTTTCTCGAAAAAGTCCTTCGGAATAAAGCGTTTCTTCCGCGCAAATGACAAAAATTTCTCGATTGCCTGCTCCTTGCTGATCTTAAACGGCAGCACGAAATCCGGCATATATTCTCCCGAGAGCCGGCCGGAAAGCACCACCGGGTTGTGACAGTAGAAACAGTATGTCGCTGCCGTCGTCGCATCGGTCACAATCTCAGCGCCGCAGTTCGGACAGGTGTAGACAACTGCTTCGCCCTGCTCTGTTTCCCCTTTTGTTTCCTCCGTACTGCTTTCCTTCTGTGCATCGGATGCTTCCTGTGCACCGGCAGCATCGTCCTCCACGTTCAGCGCTTCCGCTGCTTTCGGGTTCGCCTTTTCGGCTTCTTCCTGTGTAAACGAGGACAGGCAGTACTCGCATTTATACTTTCCGCTTGCCGGATCGAAGGTCAGATCGCCTCCGCAGTTCGGGCATTTGTATGTAATAACCTCCATATTCTATCCCTCCTTCCCCGGAGCCGCTGTTGTATTGGATGGTTATCTGTTTTCTTTTACTGTCTTGGTTTTCCGCAGTTCGAGCAGAACTTGCCGGTATTCTCCGTTCCGCATGCGCAGACCCATTTTCCTGCCGCTTCCGGTTTCGGGCTGCCACAGTTCGAACAGAATTTACCGCTGTTCTCGGTTCCACACTTGCCGCAGATCCACACCATCGGCTTTGCACTTCCGCAGTTTGAGCAGAAATTGCCGGTGTTCTCCGTTCCGCAGGAGCATTTCCATACGCCTTTTGCAGCTTCCTGCTGTGCCTTGGCTGCCGCCTGCTGCTGCATCTGCTGCTGATTCGAAGCGGACGCCGATGCAAACGAGGAACCGAAGGCATTCATGCCCATCTGAACACCCATAAAGCCGTTCATGGCTCCGTTTGGGTTGGCTGCTGCTTTCTCCATACTGCGTGCCATCGCTCCCTGTACATAGCCCTCACGGATCGATGGATCAGACATCATCGCACCTTCGTTGCGCATCTGGATCAGTTTCTGGGAAGCTTCATCGTAGGAAAGGCTTGCGATTGCCACGGACTGGATCTCCATGCCGCGCATTGCCCGCCAGCTCTCATCCATCGCATCTGCCATGTAGCGGGACAGCTCGGCGCTCTTGGATGCTGCGAACGAAATGCGGATGCCGTCGGCTGCCATCTGATTGATCGAGGACTGCAGGCCCTCTAAAAATTCGTTCATATACTGCTCGTTGATATCCTCGATCTCCACGCGGGATGCGTTTCTCGGCACAGCCTCTGCGTAGAAGCGGAGCGGATCGACGATGCGGATGGAATAGGAACCGTGTGCCCGAAGGAACAGCTCGGCATTGTAGAACTGGTCGAAATAGTTGACCGGATTTCTCGTTCCGAATTTGATTCCCTTGATTTCCTGCAGATTAATATAGAAAACTCTCTGCTCATGCGGGGTCTGGCCGCCGAATTTCAGGCGCTCAAACGTATCTTTTACTGCCGCGTCAAGCGATCCGCTGAACATCGACGGAGACGATGACTGGTCTACAGTAAAGTAGCCCGGCTCTGCGGTATAATCAATGATCTTTCCGCCGTCTACCAGCATCATGAACTGATTGTCATAGACATGGATCACAGAACCGTTTGAAATCGTCTGGCTTCCCTTTTTATTCTGGCCTTTTCTTACCAGAATTCCCTCTGTAAATACCGTATGTTCCCCCATCTCATACGGTTCCACGGTCTCCAGCCACTGATCGGCGAGACTGCCGTGTACTGCATTGACTGCTGCTCTGATAATACCCATACTTTTACCTCCTGTTTGCCTTTGGCTTTAAAACAGAAAGGAGCATTTCCGTCCTCTGTTGGTGAAAATGCTCCTTATTTTACTTGTCACTGTGCTCTGCCCACAGCCGAATTATGCTTCTTCCTCTTTCGCTCCGGTTCCGAGGGCAATCCACTTCAGATATGCGTTGATAAACAGATCAATTCCGCCGTCCATGACTGCATCGACGTTTCCGGTCTCTGCGTTGGTACGGTGGTCTTTGACCATGGTGTATGCTGCATAACGTAAGAACGGATCTGGTTGCCCCAGCCGATCTCGGTTACTTCGCCGCGGATGTCGCTCAGCTTATCTGCCTGCTCCTGGAGTTTCAGCATATACAATTTTGCTTTCAGCATCTGCATTGCCTTGTCCTTGTTCTGGAACTGGGAACGCTCATTCTGGCACGTAACCACGATGCCGGTCGGCATATGCGTGATTCGGATCGCCGATGACGTCTTGTTGATGTGCTGTCCGCCGGCACCGCTGGAACGGTACGTATCGATACGAATATCCTCATCACGAACCTCAACATCGATCTCTTTGTCGATATCCGGCATAACATCGCACGATACGAACGATGTCTGGCGTTTTCCTGCCGCGTTGAACGGAGAAATACGGACGAGACGGTGAACGCCTTTTTCGGATTTCAGATAACCGTAAGCGTTTTCGCCGTTGACCTGGAATGTCACGGACTTCACACCGGCCTCATCACCATCCAGAAAGTCGAGTTCCTCGATCGTAAAGCCTTTGCGTTCTGCCCATCTGGTGTACATACGGTACAGCATGCCGCACCAGTCGCACGCCTCGGTTCCGCCTGCACCTGCGTTCAGTTTGATGATCGCATTGTCCTTGTCAAATTCGCCGGACAGCAGGGTTTTGATGCGGATGGCATCGAAGGATGCCTTGAACTCTTCCATCATTTCCGCGATTTCCGGAACAACGGAATCGTCATCCTCCTCCTGTCCCATCTCGATCAGAGTTTCCATATCTTCTTTGGCGGATACCAGTTTCTGATACGTATCTCTGTCCTCTTTCATGCTGCTCAGCTGTTTCATCTGCTCCTGCGCTTCTTCGGGGTTGTCCCAGAAATTGGGTTCCTCCATTTTACGCTCTAATTCTTCGATCCTCTGCTCTTTGTTAGCGAGGTCAAAGTGAATCCCTCACTTCCACTAATGGTTTATCGTATGTGCCAAGTTCCATTTTGAACTGGTCTAATTCAACTACCACAAGCTTCACCTGCTTTCTGTTTTATATTTTGTATGACACGCAGCTTCTGGTAGGGAAGCTGCGTGCTTTGTCAAACGGATCGTGCTCATCCGTCTCACTGCTGTTCTGCTTTTATCAAACCGGTTTTCTTCCGCAGCACTGTTTGTACTTCTTGCCGCTTCCGCACGGGCATGGATCGTTTGGATAGATCTTACGCTCTGCGCGCTGTACCGGTTTTCTCGGGCCGGACTCGTCTTTGTTGGTTCCGGTCACTTTGGCTACCTGCTCACGTTCTACTTTCTGCTCAACACGTACATGGAACAGGAGACGGACGGTATCCTGCTGGATGGACTCGAGCATTTCGTTAAACATGTCGTAAGCTGCCATCTTGTACTCAACCTTCGGGTCTCTCTGGCCGTATGCCTGCAGGCCGATACCCTCGCGGAGCTGATCCATATCATCGATATGATCCATCCACTTCTGGTCGATAACCTTCAGAAGAACGACACGCTCAAGCTCACGAATCTGCTCCTCCTCCGGGAATTCTGCTTCTTTCTCCTCGTAGAGTTTAACAGCTTCCTCTTTTAACTGCTGTTTCAGCTCGTTTTTGGAAATCTTCTCTACGCGCTCTTTTGTCACTGCCTTCACCGGCATGATGGAGAGCAGCATCTCATTTAACTCGGTCAGATCCCACTCGGACTGCTCGGTGTTCTCGCCGATGCAGAGATCCACAGTATTGTCGATGGTGTCGGCAATCATCTTGAAAATGGTGTCTCTCATGCTCTCGCCGTCCAGAACGCGGCGTCTCTCTTTGTAGATGATCTCACGCTGCTCGTTATTGACCTGGTCATAGTCGAGCAGGTTTTTACGGATTCCGTAGTTGTTGCCCTCGATCTTCTTCTGCGCTTTTTCGATGGCGGAAGAAAGCATCTTGTGCTCGATCTGCTCATTTTCCGGTACGCCGAGGGATTTGAAAATGCCCATCAGTTTTCGGAACCGAAGAGTCTCATCAGATCGTCTTCCAGGGAAATGTAGAAACGGGACTCACCCGGGTCTCCCTGACGGCCGGAACGACCGCGGAGCTGATTGTCGATACGGCGGGACTCATGACGCTCGGTGCCGATGATCTTTAAGCCGCCGGCAGCTTTTGCCACATCATCCAGCTTGATATCGGTACCACGGCCGGCCATGTTGGTCGCGATGGTAACGGCTCCTGCCTCGCCGGCATGGGCTACGATTTCTGCCTCGAGCTCATGGAACTTCGCATTTAAGACCTGATGCGGGATTCCCTCGCGGCGCAGCATTTTGCTGATCAGCTCAGAAGTCTCAATGGTGATGGTACCAACCAGAACCGGCTGGTTCACGGCATGTGCCTCTTTGACTTCCTCTACGACTGCGTGGAATTTCTCTTTTTTCGTCATGTATACGGCATCGTCCATATCCACACGGATGACCGGGCGGTTGGTCGGGATCTCGATAACGTCCATGCCGTAGATGTCACGGAACTCCTGCTCCTCGGTGAGGGCAGTACCGGTCATGCCGGCTTTTTTCTCGTATTTGTTAAAGAAGTTCTGGAACGTGATGGTTGCCAGAGTCTTGCTCTCTCTTCTTACTTTTACGTGCTCTTTTGCCTCGATTGCCTGATGCAGACCATCGGAATAACGGCGCCCCGGCATGATACGGCCGGTGAACTCATCGACGATCAGAACCTCGTCGTCTTTGACTACGTAGTCCTTGTCGCGGTGCATCAGATAATTGGCACGCAGCGCCAGGATCACGTTGTGCTGGATCTCCAGGTTCTCCGGATCGGAGAGGTTCTCGATATGGAAGAAGTTCTCGACTTTCTTCACACCGTCATCGGTCAGGGTAACGAATTTGTCCTTCTCGTTGACGATGAAGTCTCCGGTCTCCTCGATCTCCTCGCCCATGATCGCGGTCATCTTGGTCATCTCGCCGCTTGCCTCGCCGCGCTGCATCTGGTGTGCCAGAATATCTGCGGTCTCGTACAGCTTGGTGGATTTGCTGCTCTGTCCGGAAATAATCAGAGGTGTTCTTGCCTCGTCGATCAGGACGGAGTCGACCTCGTCGATGATACAGTAAGCAAGCTCTCTCTGTACGAGCTGCTCTTTGTAGATCACCATGTTGTCACGCAGGTAATCGAAACCAAGCTCATTGTTGGTGATGTAGGTGATATCGCATGCGTACTGCTGGCGGCGCTCATCGTTTTTCATATCATTTAAAACGACGCCGACGGTCAGACCGAGGAATCTGTGGACTTTTCCCATCCACTCTGCATCTCGGTTTGCCAGGTAGTCGTTGACGGTAACGATGTGGACGCCGCGTCCGGTCAGTGCGTTCAGGTAAGCCGGAAGGGTGGAAACAAGGGTTTTTCCTTCACCGGTTTTCATCTCGGCGATACGGCCTGATGGAGGATAATACCACCGATCAGCTGTACGCGGTGGTGCTCCATACCGAGGGAACGTTTTGCTGCCTCGCGGACGGTTGCGAATGCTTCCGGGAGAATGGAATCCAGGGATTCTCCTCCGTTGTAGCGGTCTTTATATTCCTTTGTCTTGGCACGCAGCTCTTCATCGGTCAGCGCCTGCATGGTCGGGCGGAGAGCTTCGATTTTGTCTACAATTGGATAGATTCGTTTCAGCTCGCGCTCACTGTGCGTACCAAAAAGTTTTTCTGTGAATTTCATAGAATGTTTGCTCCTGCTTTCTCTATTAATTGCCATATTAACATATGGTACTATTCTACCACTTCTGGCACAAGATAACAATGAATTTTTCGTAAACATTTGGTGCCGTTCCCCGGTTTTCCGCTGTTTTTACGGCTTTTCCCGGACTTTCCGGCCCTTTCCGCGAAAAAGTCACCCTGTTTCACAGCTTTTCTAAGCTGGAAACAGGGTGACTGTTCATTCTTTATTTACTTTTCAGCACTCCGGCTCGATCAGACCGTAGGTGTTGTTCTTTCTCTTGTAAACGACGTTTACTTCGTCGGTCTCTGCATTGCGGAATACGAAGAAATCGTGTCCAAGGAGTTCCATTTGTACGCACGCATCTTCCGGATACATAGGCTTGAAGCCGAATTTTTCGTACGGACGATCTTGATTTCTCCATCGTCCTCAGACGGCTCCTCTTTATCGAAAAATTCCTGTTTGAAGTTTCCGCCTTCCTGATGTTTTGCGATCAGTTTAGTCTTATATTTCCTCAGCTGACGCTCGATGATCTCTTCCACAAGATCGATGGATACATACATATCGCTGCTTTCCTGCTCGGAACGTATAATGCCGCCCTTTACGGGGATGGTTACTTCGATTTTCTGGCGTTCTCTCTGTACGCTTAAGGTTACGTGGATTTCCGTATCAGGAGTAAAGTACCTCTCTAACTTTCCTAACTTGTTTTCTACGGCTTCTTTTAAGCCGGGTGTTACATCGATGTTCTTTCCGATAATGATAAACTTCATGATGCCCAACTCCTTTTCGACATAATTTCAGAAGATAAAGTCTGACAATTAATATCCAGACCGATGATCTATCTGATATATGTAGTATATCATGTTTGGACATTAATGTATAGCACGTATCACCTCAATTCTTGAAATTTTTCCATCATGCATTTTGGCAACCCTGAGGCCGCAGTCAGAAAAGTATACGCAGGCGCCTACGCCAGTCTCGATTTCATATTCTTCGAACTTTTTCGTGATAATCTCGTACAGGGTTTTTGCGCCATCGTAGGGAATGTCAATGCCCAGTATTTTATTGACGGTCTTGATTCTGGTGCTTGCCCTAAAGATGATTTCATCGGATATGTCAAATTCGCAGAACAGGAATTTTCTGGTGGCAAAAAGTACGGCAATGGCGCATACGCCCACCAGGCTGCTCCAGATAGAAGAGTGGTCTACGATGATCTGGCGGGCGATCGCAAAAAGCAGAACCTCGAATACCGTGCTTGGCGTATGGGAATACATCATCCGTATTAATTCAACGCCGATAATCAGGTTGAAGCAGGTTTCCAGCAGGTCATCATAATTAGGCCAGACATCCAGATTAGGGATGCTGCTTAAAGAAGTAGCCATGCGAAGGCACAGCAGGACGATACCGATGGCCAGCATGATGGAAATGACGAATTCCAGTACTACGGCCAGCCGTTTCAAAAAGATCGTTACATAGTGTCTCATACATTTCTCCTCAATAGTTTACTGAATAGATAAGGGTAGATTACCAATACCCACAACACCAGTATAAGATATTCCATCATTTTTGCCAAGATAGAACTTCCGAAGAGAAGCGAAAAGCCTTCTTTGATTATGAGCGCAGCCGCTAAACCAGCGCAGTTCAATATTTGGGACCAGATATTCCCATGCGGGTGTCAAAATTCAGACGGGTACGTTCTAC
>ENA-OUNI01000477-OUNI01000477.1-human-gut-metagenome-genome-assembly--contig:-NODE-477-length-18519-cov-4.774304_pt1 | contig 18519 bp, 23 predicted proteins | sample MGYA00242499_ERZ504580 | MGnify/ENA primary metagenome ERZ504580 (study PRJEB26092, sample SAMD00036315) | human gut metagenome | host: Homo sapiens | study: EMG produced TPA metagenomics assembly of... | reverse complement strand
GTGAAGGAAGAGTGTGTTGCTATGAGTAAAACAAAACGTATTTGGCTGGCATTCGTTGATATAGTACTGTTTACTGTACTTTTTATGATTTTTCTGTTTTTGTTTGCCATACCTTTTGCGATTGCTTTCCCTGAGTTGAAGACACAAGTTGGTGGGATGAGCGTCTATTTAATGATGTTGAATGAAGTCTTGATGTTGGCCAGTGGCTTATTGCCGCTTGTATGGTGCTGGGCTTCAGGAAGCTTCCTTTTTCGGGCTTGGGCTTGTCTTTGAAGGGATGGGGCAGAAGCCTGCTGAACGGAGCTTTGTTTGTCGTGTTCTTGTATGCAGTTGGTTTTGGCTTGTCTTTATTGTTGGGGGCTGTGGAAGTGGCAGGAGTCTTGTTTTCTCCCATTTCGTTGTTGGCAAGTCTTTTGCTTTATTTTTTAGTGGCAGTTACGGAAGAAGTTATTGGACGCGGTTTCATTTTAGGGCGTATGCTGGATGGAGGCGTCAATAAGTTTGTGGCATTGCTTATCTCTGCAGTGTTATTTTCGTTGATGCATCTTTTCAATCCCAGCTTTGCCTTTGTCCCGTTTCTGAATATCATGCTGGCGGGTTGTTTCTTGGGAGCTTCCTATATATACACGCGCAACCTCTGTTTCCCCATTGCCTTGCATTGGTTCTGGAACTGGATTCAAGGTTCTGTTTTGGGATATAAAGTCAGTGGAAATGAGTTCGGCAATGAGAATCTGCTGATTCTTCACTTTCCGGAAGAAAATCTGATAAATGGAGGAACTTTCGGGTTCGAAGGTTCCATTCTGTGTTCACTACTTTTAGTGCTTGGTACAGTAATTATCTTAAGACACTATTATAAGGGATTAGGGATTAATGATTAATACGGAAACCATTAACCACTAACCATTAATCCCTAATCCCTAATTCTGTTCCACTCCTTTCATTGTCAGCTGTATGCGTTTCCGGTCCATATCTATGCTGAGTACCTTTACGCGTATATGTTGATGAATGGACACTACTTCATTAGGGTCTGATATGAATCTGTCGGCGAGTTGGGAGAGGTGTACCAGTCCGTTTTCCTTGATGCCTATATCGACAAATGCGCCGAAGTTGGTGATGTTTCCTACGATGCCGGGCAATTCCATGCCTTCGCGCAGGTCGTTGATGGTGCGCACGTTCTTATCAAATTCAAATATTTTTATCGGTCCGCGTGGGTCACGTCCGGGCTTGTCCAGCTCTTGCAGGATGTCTTTCAGTGTCGGCATGCCCACGGTGGGGGAGAGGTAGCGTTCCGGATTAATCTTCAGACGCAGCTCCCGGCTGGCTATCAGCTCGGCTACGCTGCAATCCAAGTCCTTTGCCATCTGTTCTACGATGCAATAGCTTTCCGGGTGCACGGCAGTATTGTCCAGCGGATTCTTTGCCTGCGGAATGCGTAGGAAGCCGGCACATTGCTCAAACGCTTGGCACCCATGCGCGGCACTTTCATCAGTTCCTTGCGCGAGGTGAAGGCACCGTTTTCGGAACGATAGTTCACAATGTTCTGTGCCAGCTGCGGACCCAATCCCGAGATGTAGGTCAGCAGATGGCTGCTTGCGGTGTTCAGGTTGACACCTACCAGGTTTACACAGTTTTCTACGGTCTGGTCCAGTGATTTTTTCAGCTTGGTTTGGTCCACATCATGCTGGTATTGCCCCACACCAATAGATTTCGGGTCAATCTTTACCAACTCTGCCAGCGGGTCCATCAGTCGTCTGCCTATGGACACAGCACCGCGTACGGTGACGTCGTAGTCGGGAAACTCGTCCCGTGCAATTTTAGAGGCCGAATAGATGGAGCTCCCTGCTCGCTGACGATGAATATCTGTATGTCGCGGTTGAAGCGCTGATGTTTCAAGAACTCCTCCGTCTCGCGGCTGGCAGTTCCATTACCTATGGCTACGGCATCTATCTTATAAGACTCTATCATCATTTGCAGCTTGGCAAATGCCTCTTTCTGCTTGCTGACCGGAGGGTGGGGTAGATGTTCTCATTGTGGAGCAGATTTCCTTGTGCATCGAGGCACACAACTTTACAACCCGTACGGAATCCGGGGTCTATACCCATCACACGCTTTTGCCCCAGTGGTGAAGCCAGCAACAACTGACGGAGATTTTCGGCAAATACCTTGATGGCTTCCTCGTCGGCGCGCTCCTTGCTTTGCGTGGCAAATTCCGTCTCTATGGATGGCTTCAATAGGCGTTTGTAGGAATCCTGCACGGCTTCTGCCACTTGCTGTCCGCAGGCGTTGTTGCTTCGCACGAATTGGCGTTCCAGCCGTTCCACGCACTCCTCATCGTCCGGGCTGATGCTGACTTTCAGCAGGCCTTCCGCTTCGGCACGCCGGATGGCGAGCAGGCGGTGGGAGCTGCATCGCTTCAACGATTCGGAGCAGTCGAAGTAGTCACGGTATTTGGTCGCTTCCTCTTCTTTGCCTTTCACCACTTTGGCGGTCAGTATGCCTTGGCGGGCAAATGCGTTTCGCACGCTGTTTCGGGCACGTTCGTCTTCGCTAACATGCTCGGCTATGATGTCACGGGCACCTTTCAGTGCATCTTCCACGTTCTTCACGTCTCCTTTCACATAACCGGCGGCGCGTTCCTCCGGATGGGGCTCACGTTGCAGCATCAGCAGGGTGGCGAGGGGTTCCAGTCCTTTTTGGCGGGCTGCTTCGGCACGTGTTTTCCGTTTGGGTTTGTAGGGAAGGTAGATGTCCTCCAGTAGGGTGTTGTCCCAGGTCTCCTCGATACGCTTCTGAAGTTCGGCGGTCAGTTTGCCTTGTTCCTGTATGGTGTTGAGGATGGTTTCTTTACGTTTGGCTGTTTCGCTCAGCTTTTCGTAGTGGGTCTTTATGGATTCAATCTGCACTTCGTCCAGTCCTCCCGTCACTTCCTTTCGGTAGCGGCTGATGAAAGGAATTGTCGCTCCATCTTCCAGCAGGCCGAGGGTCTGGCTTATTTGTCTTTCTGATATGCCGAGAGCGGCAGATATCATTCGATGAAAATCTTGTATCATTTTGTATCTCATTTTATAATAGGTGCCAAAAGTACAAAAAACAATTGTTGTTTTTTCTTTAGGTTCCAACTTTTATCTATATTTGTCAAAGCTATGGAGCAATTAAACGAATCAATCAATTGAAACACATATATCGTACAATATTACCATCGTGGTAGCGCTTTTTTGCTGCCTTTTTGCCTGCTTTCTCGATTACGGGAGAGCATCCGGTATTGATTATCAGTTCCTATAATCCGGATGCCGGTCGGACTTCCAGCAATATCTCTGACTTTATGGAGGAATTCCAACGTTTAGGAGGGACGAATACCGTTGCATTGGAAAACATGAATTGCAAAAGTTTTTCCGAAGCTCCTTTTTGGGAAAAGAGAATGGCAGGGCTATTATCCAAATACCAGAATGATAAAAGTCCGGCATTGATTGTTCTTATTGGGCAGGAAGCTTGGGCTGCCTACCTTTCTTTGGAAGACTCTGTACGCGGCAATACTCCGGTAGTGAGTGCGCTATCCAGCCGGAACGCCATATTGTTGCCGGGAGATACCATCGATTTGAAGACTTGGATGCCTGAATCCGTAGATTTTTTCACGGATTTTCCGGATTCGCCTATCAAGGCCGGCTTCGTTTATGAGTATGATGTGGAGGCGAATATCAACATGGTAAAGCAGATGTATCCTGACACCGAGAATATCGCTTTTATATCAGACAACAGTTATGGTGGTGTTGCTATGCAAGCTTATGTAGTGAAGGAAATGAAGAAATTTCCCGAATTGGATCTGATACTGCTTGACGGACGTGTCAATACAATATATACTATTTGTGATAGGTTGCATGAACTGCCGGAACATACGGCAGTATTAATGGGGACGTGGCGCGTGGATATGAATGATGGCTATTTTATGCGTAATGCTACTTATGCATGATGGAAGCTGCTCCAGTCTTGCCCACATTCTCTTTGAGTTCTGCCGGTTTGGGATACTGGGCTGTGGCAGGCATCGTTCCTGCTACCGTGCTTTGGGCAAGGAGATGGCAAGGCAATCTTATCGTCTGCTGACTGACCCGCAGGATGGGAATACTCATATGGAAGTCATTCCGAATGAGACCATACTGGACGGCAAGCTCGTGAAGGAAAAGAAACTGAATATCGCCGGCCTTCCGCAGCCGGTAAAGATGCTGAACGTAACCCCTTCTTTCTACGAACAGTACAAGTATCATATCTGGTCTGTCGGTGCTGTTCTGTTGGTGCTGTTGGGCGGTTTGTTCGTTTCCCTTTACTTTTATTATCATACAAAGAAGTTGAAGGATGAACTGGAGGTATCCGAGGGGGCCTTGCGTGAAGCAAAGGACCGTGCCGAAGAATCCAGCCGCCTGAAGAGTGCTTTCCTTGCCAATATGAGCCACGAAATCCGTACTCCATTGAATGCGATTGTGGGCTTCTCGGACGTGCTGTCTGCCGGAGGAGCCTCGGAAGAAGAACAGCGTGGCTATTTCGAGATTATCAGGACCAACTCTGATTTGCTGCTTCGGTTGATTAATGACATATTGGATGTGTCCCGTTTGGAGGCCGACCGCGTCATCCTTTCTTTGGAGAGCTGCAATGTAGTGCAGATATGCCAGCAGGTAGTAGCTTCCGTGGCCCAGGCACGTAGGTCGACCAATCAATTCCTATTTGAGTGTGAACGTGAGGTGGTGGAGATGCGGACGGATGTGCAGCGTTTACAGCAGGTTGTGATAAATCTGCTTTCCAATGCGGACAAGTTTACAAAGGAAGGTACGATAACCTTGAAGCTGGAGCCGGATACGGCGGGGAATGTTGCAGTATTCTCGGTGACTGACACCGGTTGCGGCATTCCATTGGACAAACAGAAACGGGTGTTCGAACGTTTCGAGAAGCTGAACGAATATGTGCAGGGAACCGGCTTGGGCTTGTCCATCTGTAAGCTGACCGTTGAGAAGTGGGGCGGCGAGATTTGGATAGATCCTGCCTATACGAATGGAGCGCGGTTTATGTTTACCCATCCTATGAACTTATAAGAACCGACAAGAAATAAGGAAATATAATGAAAAGATTTAGTTGTTTTTTTATCTGGATTTTTGTCCTGACAAGCATACTGCCTGCGCAGGAAAGAGAGGTGAAACTGAAAGTCGTACAGACCAGTGATATACACGGAAACTACTATCCTACGACTTTATACGCCGCCGGGAGGCAACCGGTAGTCTGGCACGTGTGCATGCTTTGGTGCAAAAGGAACGTGAGGCTTATGGCAAAAATCTGATTCTCTTGGACAATGGTGACATTCTGCAGGGACAGCCCACAGCCTATTATTATAATTACATAGATACCGTTGCCCCTCATCTGGCAGCGGAGATGATGAATTTCATGGGGTATAATGCCGGTAATATGGGTAACCATGACGTAGAGACCGGCCGTGCTGTTTTCGACCGTTGGGCAGGTGACTGCCGTTTTCCGATATTGGGTGCCAATATTGTGGATACTGCTACCGGAGAAACCCATTTCAAACCCTATGAGGTGCTGGAACGTGACGGAGTGAAAATTGTGGTTCTCGGTATGATAACTCCTGCCATCCCCGTGTGGCTTTCAGAGAATCTGTGGAAAGGGCTGCGTTTCGACGATATGGAGGAGACTGCCCGCAAATGGATGAAGATTATCCGTGAACAGGAAAAGCCTGATTTGGTTATCGGTATGTTCCATGCCGGCCAGGATGCCCAGCTGATGGGAGGCAAGTATCGCGAAAACGCTTCGGTGGAAGTGGCGTGCAACGTGCCGGGATTCGATATTGTCCTGATGGGGCACGACCATGCGCGCGAATGCAAGAGGGTGTGCAACATAGCCGGTGACTCGGTACTGGTGATGGACCCTGCCAGCAACGGTGTCGTTGTGAGTAATGTGGATATAACCTTGAAACTGCGTGATGGTAAAGTTATAGACAAGAAGATAGACGGCATACTGTCCGATACGCAAGACTACGGCGTTAGCGAAGAGTTCATGCAACGCTTTGCCCCCGAAAATGAAGCTGTGCAGAATTTTGTTTCCAAGAAAATTGGTTCTTTTACCGAGACTATCTCCACACGTCCTGCCTATTTCGGTTCTTCCGCTTTTATAGACCTTATTCATGAGTTGCAGTTGGCAATCAGCGGAGCGGATATTTCTTTTGCGGCTCCTTTGTCCTATGATACGGAAATCCGTAAAGGAGACATTTTTGTGAACGATATGTTCAATCTGTATAAGTACGAAAATATGCTTTACACCATGCGTTTGACGGGAAAGGAGATACGCGATGCCTTGGAGATGTCATATGATTTGTGGACCAATCGGATGAAGTCTCCGAACGACCATATCCTGCTCTTCCGTGAGAAACGTCGCGAAGGTGCTACGGATAGGGCCTCATTCAAGAATTTCAGCTTCAACTTCGATTCTGCGGCGGGTATTATCTACACGGTGGATGTGACCAAGCCGGATGGCGAGAAAGTAACCATTCTCAGTATGGCAGACGGTACCCCGTTCGATATGGATAAAATGTATAAGGTAGCGGTGAATTCTTATCGCGGAAACGGTGGCGGCGAATTGCTGACAAAGGGTTCCGGCATCTCGCAGGATGAATTGAAGGAGCGCATCATCCACTCTACGGATAAGGACTTACGCTATTATCTGATGCAGTACATCGAGCGAAAGAAGGTGATTGAACCGCGTGCGCTGAATCAGTGGAAGTTCATTCCCGAAGAATGGGTGGCTCCGGCTTCCATGCGTGATTATGAGTTCTTGTTTGGCAAAGTTAAAGAATAATTCACTATCTTTGCGGCTCAAAAATCTATAATGTAAGTTTTTGGACGTGAAGCAGAAGAAAAAAATTATAGGCGCATTGAGCTTGCTGGTACTGTTTATCATGTACCAGGCAAGCATCACCGCGTTCACTCACGTCCATTATGTGAATGGGGTGCTGATGACGCACTCTCACCCTTTTCATGGCACACACTCTCACTCCCAGACTTCCCTGCTGGTCATCGGGCATCTGTCAGCATTCTGCTCTTCCGGGGCGGATGTGTATGAGGTCCAGCATCCGATGCGTCCTTTGCTGGCCGTGCTCAGCGATCAACCGGCAACGCTACTGTAAAGGGGGAAGTGATACGTACCCTTTCCCTTCGCGCTCCTCCCGCTCTTTTTCATAGTCATTAGGTTGAACGCCTGGATTTTTTGTATGTAGATACCAGGCATTTCGAATGTCCGGCATTTCAGTGAACGAAGTGCGGCATCTCGGATGATTATCTTTTTTCAGACTTGAATTATTTTTTTTATTTAGAGCGCTAATTTGATGAAACAATACATTTTGGCGTTTGGTACTTGCAGTGGTAAGTGCCAGCGTAGCTTTTGCCGTAAATCCTATAAAAGAAGGCAATATGATTTCCGGCCATGTGATAGTGAAAGGTACGGAGGAAAATATACCGTATGCCACGGTTTTGATTATCGGCAGTGGTCAGGGAACGGTTTCCAATGAAGAAGGACAATTTGAGTTCCGCAAGCTTCCGGCGGGAAAATACAAGCTCCGTGTGTCGGCAGTGGGCTACAAGACCCAAGAGAAGGAAGTGACGGTGAGCAAGGACTTTACTGCCGTCATACATTTCCCGATGGAAGAGGAGAGTTTCATGACCGATGAAGTGGTGGTATCTGCCAACCGCAACGAGGTAAGCCGCAAGGCAGCTCCGGTAGTTGTAAATGTGATGAGTACCAAATTGTTCGAGATGGTCAACTCCACCGACCTTGCCAAGACACTGAACTACCAGTCGGGCCTGCGCGTGGAGAACAACTGCCAGAACTGCGGCTTCCCCCAGGTGCGCATCAATGGCTTGGAAGGTCCGTATTCGCAGATATTGATAAACAGCCGTCCCATCATCAGTGCATTGAGCGGTGTGTACGGATTGGAGCAAATCCCCGTGAACATGATTGAACGGTAGAAGTGGTGCGTGGCGGAGGCTCTGCCCTGTTTGGCGCCAATGCTGTGGGAGGAACTATCAATATTATAACCAAAGACCCCATCAACAATTCCTTCCAGGTATCGAGCATGTTCTCCAATATGGACGGCAAGTCCTGGGAGCAATATATGGGTGGCAATGTGTCGCTGGTTGCCAAAGATAACTCTTACGGCATTGCCTTTTATGAGAGTTACCGCAACCGTAACCCCTACGACCGCGATGGCGATGGCTTTTCCGAGCTGGGCAAGCTGAACATGAATACCTTCGGTTTCCGCGCCTATTACCGTCCTACGCATTTCAGCCGCATCAATCTGGAATACCATACCACTAACGAACTTCGTCGCGGAGGCAACAAATTCGATTTGCAGCCGCACGAGACGGACATCACCGAGCAGACCAAGCATATCATCAATAGCGGAGGCGTGAGCTATGATTTGTTCTGGAAAGAGTACAAGCATAAGATTTCGGCTTACACCTCCATCCAGCACACCGACCGCAACAGCTACTATGGTGCCCAAAAGAACATGAATGCCTACGGCAAGACGAAAGACCTGACCTGGGTTGCCGGCGGCATGTACGTGGGCAATATGGACAACTGCTTCTTTGCCCCCGCCACCTTCACCGGCGGACTGGAATATCAGAACAACTCCCTGCACGACATCATGACCGGCTATCATCGTGACATGGAGCAGGATGTCCGCATTGCCAGCGCCTTCGTGCAGAATGAGTGGAAGATGAACGTACTGACCATGCTGGTCGGCGCCCGCCTGGACAAGCACAACCTGATAGACAAGCTTATTTTCAGCCCCCGCGTCAACCTGCTCTACAAGCCGACAGATGATTTTCAGGCACGCTTGACTTATTCTACCGGTTTCCGTGCTCCGCAGGCATACGATGAGGACTTGCACGTGACGGCAGTAGGCGGCAAGGGAGTCCAAATCAAACTCGCCGATAACCTGAGTGAAGAACGCTCCAACAGTTACAGCGGTTCGGTGGACTGGACTGCCCATCTGGGTCACTGGCAGGCAAACATCCTGGTGGAAGGTTTCTATACAGACCTGCGCCACGTCTTTGTGCTCGAAGATATCGGCAAGAACGAAGTAGGGGATGTCATCAAGGAGCGCCGCAACGGAAACGGTGCACGCGTATATGGTGCCAATCTGGATGTAAAGATTGCCCATGGCAAGGAGGCGCAGTTCCAGCTCGGATTTACGGCACAGCGCAGCCGCTATACCCATGAGGAAGCCTGGACGAAGGTGGACGGAGAAGACCTTACCACCAAGCGCATGCCCCGTACACCTGATTATTACGGGTACTTCACTTTCTCCTCCGCACCGGTAAAGAATTTTGATTTCTCTCTTTCCGGTACCTATACGGGAAAGATGATTGTTCCGCACTACGCACCGGAAGATGCTCCCGAGGTGCCTTCTGTAATATCACTTCAGACCGCATGGAGCATACTCCCCAATTCCTGGACCTGAATGTGAAGCTGAACTACACCTTTGTGCTTCACGACCATATCAAACTCCAGTTGAACACGGGTGTACAGAACATCTTCAACAGTTTCCAGAAAGACCTGGATAAAGGGGAATTCCGCGATGCGGGTTATTTCTACGGACCGACGCAGCGAGAACCTTCTTTATCGGTTTCAAGATAATGAACTAAAAGTTCCATTTAAGAATTTTTAGAGCTAAATTCCGCAAAATAGTCCTACATTTGTCGCCAAAGCACAAAAACCATGGATACTAAGAGAATACGGAATGTAGACATTTCCCAGATACATCATTTGCCGATGATTGATTTCATCGGCAATGATTTTGCTATTTTTAATGACATCAAGGACATGCCTTTGAGCTCTTATCCCACCCGTTTGAATGCTGCTTGCCTGACTGTCTGCTTGAAAGGGTGGTGCAAACTGGAACTCAACCTGCAGCAATGTGAAATGCGGGAAGGTATGTTGGGTATTATTCTTCCCGACCAGATTGTTCTGCAACGCGAGCGTTCCGATGATTTTTCCGGTCTTTTCATTGCCGTCTCAAGGGATTTTATGGATATGGTGATACCTACCATGCAACAGCTTTTCCCTATGTTTTTCATGATTAAGGAGCGGCCCTTCGTTCACATCACTCCGGAGGATCCCAATCGTTTCAGGAGTATCACTCTTTTCTTTGGAGCAAGGTGAAGCTGAAAGACAATCCTTTCCGTAAGGAAATCACTCAGGGGTTGCTGTTGGCCCTTTTTTATGAGATATATAATATCTATCAAGGACATGTCATCCAGGAACGCATTCCCAAAAGCAGGAAGGAAGACTTGTTCGAGCGCTTTATCCGTGCTATTTCCGAGTCCTATAAGGAAGAGCGCAGTGTGTCCTACTATGCTGATAAGATGTTCCTCACTGCCAAGCACCTTTCCACCGTAGTGAAGGAAATCAGCGGAAAGACGGCGGGCGAATGGATTGACAGTCTCGTCGTTTTGGAAGCCAAAGCCTTGTTGAAGTCTTCCGAGCTGAGCATTCAGGAAATTGCAGACGAGCTGCACTTTGCCAACCAGTCGTTCTTTGGCAAGTATTTCAAGCATCACACCGGTATGTCACCTAAAGAATATCGCCGGCAATAGGTTCAATGTGACGGAATAATGTTTATTTTTGCGGTAAAGATTTACCCCCAAAATAAACTATCATGGAAAAAAGAGAAATTGACCTTACTGTTTCCTGCTATGGAAAGGTGAAAGGAGTGAAGTATGACGTTGTCATCCTACCTTGGGGAGCTACGGAGCCCCATAATCTGCATCTGCCTTATCTCACTGATTGTATTCTGCCGCATGATATTGCCGTAGATGCGGCTGCACTGGCTTTGCAGAATTCCGGTGTACGCTGTATGGTGATGCCTCCCGTACCTTTCGGTGCACACAATCCGGGGCAGCGCGAACTTCCGTTCTGCATCCATACCCGCTATTCCACCCAGCAGGCCATTCTGGAAGACATAGTTGCCTCCCTCTATGCACAAGGCATGCGTAAGCTGATTATTCTCAGCGGTCATGGCGGCAACAACTTCAAGGGAATGATTCGTGACCTGGCGTTTGTGTATCCCGATTTTCTGATTATCGCTGCCGACTGGTTCAGCATCGTCCCTCCCAAAGACTACTTTGAGGCTGTTGTCGACGACCATGCCGGCGAGTCTGAGACTTCCGTTATGATGCATTACCATCCCGAGCTGGTGAATTTGGCTGAGGCCGGTGACGGGGAATCCAAACCGTTTGCCATTCCTTCCTTGAATGAAAAGGTTGGCTGGGCTCCTCGCCATTGGGATAAGGCTACAGTCGACAGCGGGGTAGGGAACCCCAAAAAAGCTTCTGCCGAGAAAGGAGAACGTTATATGAAACCGGTGGTGGAGAAGTTGTCGAAGCTCTTTACGGAAGTCGGTCAAGGAAGTCTGTATTGATGTACTTGGCTTCCGGCTATATATAAAAATAGGCAATAACCATTGTGGATATTGCCTATTTTTAGTGCACCCTAAAAACTAATCTCTTTACTCTTATAAAAACTAATCTTTCTCTATTTCGAGTACAAAATTAGAAGGTTTTTGCGGGTTATGAATTGACATAAGTCAAAAATCTCATTCGGATATTATTTTTTCAAACGTGCCCAAAAGCCCTTCTTTTTCTGCCGGACCGGTTCACTGTTTTCGCGAAACAGTTCTTCGTAGGTCAGCCCGTCATGCACCATGCGGTAGATGCTTCCCCAGTCGGGCAGTCCGCCCAGGTTGCGGTCATCGATAAAGAGATCGGCTTTTACTTTGCGTGAAAAACCGGTGTGTGCGATGTCTTCTTCCGGATAGTCCCGGTTGACGGCATAGAATTCCACACCCCGTTTCCTACACCATTCCACAGCTTCCTCCAGGAGCTTCCCTTCACGTACCGACCATAAAATCAGCCGGTGACGCTCGTTTATCAGCATCTTCAGCGTAGCGGTGGCAAAGGGAATTTCTTCTCCTATCTGGGGATAGCGGTGTTCTACAATGGTACCGTCAAAATCAACGGCTATGGTCATAAATGAATAGCTTTTATTGGTTTCAGACTGTGGAGAAAATTATCCTTGACCGCCTGTGGTGCCGCCTGAGTGCTGGCTGACCGGATTGTTTGAATATTCTTCCTGATGTCCCGTGTAGCTTTTCAACTCTACTTTTACGTCTTTGCTCTGGTTGCCTACCACTACTTTAAAGGTATATGTTTTCACGCGTACCATACGCTTGCTGCCATACAGCAGTACATGGTTGCCACTGACACTTGCAGTCAGCTTTTGTTCAATTTCATAAGAACCGTTCGTACCTCCCTCTTCAGTTTCAATGTAGTTGTTGATGTATGTGGCCAGTGCATCGGATGCTCCTGCAGCTTTCAGCGCTTCAGCCGGAGAAACGGTATAGTCCCATCCGTTCTTGATTTTAAGGGTCAGGGTGATGTTTTCCAGCGCATCGTAATCTCTGTTCTCAATCTTGATTACCTCGGCTTTTCCATTCACTTCGTTGTAGCCGTCTGCTACACTGGCGGCAGCTTGTTTGGTAAATTTCACTCTAGGTGAATATTTGCCGGCTATCTTCTCGCCTTGCGGAATGGTAATGATGTAATTGTTATTGTTGAATCCTACGGTTTTAGCAGCGGCTCTGGTTGCAGGCGCCTCGCTGGATTCCACTTCCATGTTTTCCGGATCAAAATAGCCCAGGTTGGCATCAGTCGACGGATTGGGAATGGCAATGATGATATCTTCCTTGGCAACAGCGTCAGCCGGCTCTGTCTTGATGGCTACGTTATTTACAGAAGCCTTTGATGCTTCCGGTTGTGTGGAAGTTGCCGGATTGGCCTCACGTGCCTCTTCAAACACGACGGCTGCAATCTTGGTGTTTTCTTCCGTACCTCCGGTGGGTATGTTGATGGTGGCGGCATTCTCCTTTTCCGGATTTTCTATTTTCGGAGCCTCAATGGTGCTTCCGTCAGCCTCCTGCATCTCGCCGAATTCTATGGTTGTTGACATTTTTACATTTACCACCATCAGGCTGTGGTTGGCTGTTCCGTCTGTAAATTCTGCTGTGGCCTCGTAGTCATCATGTCCTTCAGCTGTTACAGTGAGCGTGTAGATGCCGGTTTTGTTCACAGTCAGTGAGTATACGCCTTTTGCATCGGTTGTGGCAGAGTATTCGCCGCTTTTTACGGTGGCTCCTGCCAATGGACCGTTGGCATCGGTAATGGTACCTGCAATGTAGTAGGCTGTTTGACTTCTTAGCGGGTCTTCCACTTCTTCATACTTCTTGTCGTCATCGTGGCAAGATGTAAGGACTGTTGTGCTGAAGGTCATTGCAAACATCAATGCACCTCCTAAAAATAAACTTTTCTTTTTCATAATTTTCGTCATTTGATAAAACTAATCTGTTTAAATTATACTTATTTCGATTTTTCTTTTTGTAGTTCCTTTATAAGGAAATAGCGTATATAGTCCGGCTGGTAGAAGTTGCTGCTTCGGTTTTCGTTAGGGCGTGTACTGTAACTTTTTCCCAGTTGTTTTTCTATGTACTCTCCATCTGCCACCATGCCGTATGCCCATGCAAAGTAGTCAGCCGGTTTTACTCTGAAGAATCCTTTTCTACTCCATTTTTTTCCCGGCAGGGGGATGGCAAAATGAAATCCTCCGTTTATCTCTCCGTCTGTACAAAGGCATACAAGCCGATGGCATACTCTCCGAAGTGCCGCGTACAGTCTCCTCTCACTCCATAATCACCGTAAATATATCTTCCTGCTTTCAAGTCGAACTGCAAGTTGAGGCGTGGTTCGTAGTACGAAGCATTCAGTGAGGCATTGATACGCTGTTTTCTGCCTATATACCAGCCGTCTTCCCGGGTGATGGCGGAGAAACCGGTGGAGCCTGCCGTTCCGCCCAGTTCCCAACGTCCGTTGTTGGTGCGGTATTTTATTTCCAGTTGTGCACCATATCTGTTGTTGGTGAAGTTACCCACCGTCATTTTCCCGAAGATGTTGTGCCTGAAGCGTACATCCTGCGATAGAGCTATGATTCCCGGTCTTATCCGTTTCATCTCTCCACTCAGATTGGTGGCTACGGGCAGTATCACTTGTGCAGTCATTTTTCCGCCTTTCCACAAAGCCATTTCTACTGCCGGATTCAGGTTGATGGCATACGTATACAGTTCGTCAAACGTATTGTTCTCTAAAAACAAATCGGGGTATATCACCAAATCCATCTTCCAGGCAGACGGCGCTTCTTCCTGACCGGCATTTTTCAATGCTTTCATGGCCGCATCCGTATCTACCGTAATTCCCATTTGCTGATATACTTGTGTCAGGCTGATTTCTCCGTTTCTGTATGCTGCCGTCAGTGTATCCGGCAGATTGATGCAAAGCCTGGGAATCCGGTTTTCCAGTACCACCAATTGCAAATCGCCCTTCGTCTTGCTTCCCAAGCAGGCATCTATGGCTTTGCCCACTCCGGTGTAGGTACTTCTATATACGTTGTTCTCAAAACTTACAGTGGTTACCCCTGGGGTCTGTGCACATCGTATATTTTCCATTCCGATGGCTTTCAGGCTCTCTGTCACTTGAGCATCTGCCATTGCAGAAATGCCACAGAACCATACTGCCAGTATCCACTTCAAACCGTTTTTTCTCTTGTTTTTCATCCTATTCTCCAATCCCTTATCTCTCTCTTAGTGCAACAACCTGCATTCATACCGTATTCCTCCCGATATGCTGTTGAATTCTCTGGTAAACACATGGATGGAGAGATGCCTCCATAATCTGGCGGCGGCTCCCACATTGAAACCTTCCGAATCATATTCGGCCATGACAGTCATTTCCCGGCAGAAAGCAGGGGAGTAGCTGATGCCTCCGAAAGGACCGTCTTGTATACTGTGTTTGTTCAGTGGCAGGTAATATCCGGCAGTCAGTGCTAGTCGGTCTCCTTTTGCGATGGAGAAGCCTTTGGTCAGTACGCCATATATGGTTGCAAAGTAGTTGGTTCCAGTGTCTTTGAAAGGGTCATTGGTACCTATGACTATTGCCGGATGATATTTTCCTTCCTTTATCGGACGTATACGTGCAGATAAAGAACGGTCTTGCTGGAAATATCCTTTCTTACCGTCATACCGGGTGGTTTTCAATAGCGTACACCGATAACTCAACTCCAGAAAAGATAAGAATGTGATGTTAACGAAATAATTTCCAGTGTTGAAGTTAAACGGTGTCATGCCGTTCGGAAGATAATTGCCGCCTCCCATAAAAGTACCGGCCTCCTGCATATCTGCTGTCGGGATGTTCAGCAGTCCGGTGTTGCCCATGGAATATTGGGCCTGTACTCCCATGCTGCAACCAAGCAGCAGTAGGAGCAGGCACCATTTTCTCATTTTCGTTTTCAGCATGTTGGGGAAGTGTTTTTACCATCCATTTGTGCCCTCATATAGAGCTTCTTCACAAATGCCATGTCATGTGTCACCATGATTTTCACCAGTTCTTCAAAAGAAGTCTTGCGTGGATTCCAACCCAGCAGTGTCTTGGCTTTGGTCGGGTCACCCAGCAGTTGTTCCACTTCGGCAGGACGGAAGTATTTGGGATCCACTTCCACCAGCACTTTACCGGTTTTGGTATCAATGCCCTTTTCATTCACGCCTTCTCCTTCCCAACGTAGTTCCACACCGGTTTCCTTGAAGGCAAGTGTAGTGAAATCACGTACGGTATGATATTCTCCGGTAGCTATGACAAAATCCTCCGGAGTGTCGTGCTGCAGAATCAGCCACATGCACTCCACGTAATCTTTGGCATATCCCCAGTCGCGCAGCGAATTCAAGTTACCCAGATATAACTTGTCCTGATATCCTTGGGCTATACGTGCTGCCGCCAGTGTAATTTTGCGTGTCACGAAGGTTTCTCCGCGCCGTTCGCTTTCGTGGTTGAAGAGAATGCCGTTTACAGCGAACATGCCGTAGCTTTCCCGGTAATTCTTCGTAATCCAGAAGCCGTATTGCTTGGCCACACCATATGGACTGCGTGGGTAGAACGGGGTTGTCTCCTTCTGTGGTACCTCCTGCACCAGACCGAACAGTTCGGAAGTCGAAGCCTGATAGATTTTCGTTTTTTTCTCCAGTCCCAGGATACGTACTGCTTCCAGCATACGCAGGTGCCTACGGCATCTGCTTCCGCAGTATACTCCGGCACATCGAATGATACTTTCACATGGCTTTGTGCCGCCAGATTATAGATTTCGTCCGGCTGCACCTGCTGTATGATGCGGATAAGCGAGCTGCTGTCCGTCATGTCCCCGTAGTGGAGGTTTACGAGACGGTTCTTCTTCATGTCACGCACCCATTCATCCAGATAAAGATGCTCTATGCGTCCGGTGTTGAACGATGACGAACGGCGCAGAATGCCGTGTACTTCATATCCTTTTTCAATTAGGAACTCGGCCAGGAATGAACCGTCCTGACCGGTGATGCCTGAAATCAATGCAATTTTCTTATCCATGATTCGGGTTTTAAAATCAGTTTTTATTTATGTTATGATGTAAATTTCTCTTTTGTGATATTCCATAAGAATAAGCAGTTCCCGATGATATATCTTCTCCACATTCTTCTGGGTTCCTTTACCAGCCGGTACAGCCATTCCAACCCGTGTTCCTGCCACCATACGGGAGCACGTTGCACGTTTTCAGCAAAGAAGTCGAACACAGCGCCAATAGTACCGATGGGACCGTTTACCTCCAGTTCTTTCAGGTGTGCATAAGTCCATTTCTCTTGTTTGGGAGCGGTCATGCCCACCCAGAGCAAATCCGGCTGTGCCTGGTTTACGGCGGCTATCATGGCTTGATTGTCTTCTTGGGTGAATTCCGGCTTGTAGGGTGGGGAATAAGTCTCTATCCGGATATTGGGATATAACCGGACGGCTTTTACCTTTATTTTCCTCAGGGTGTCTTCGCTACTTCCCAGAAAGAAGCAGGTTCCTCCTTTCCGGTTCAGCTTATCCATTTCGTACAGAAACAAGTCCCATCCGCTGTGCGCTCTATCTTCTCATGTCTTAGGAGTTTGAATGCCAGTACAATGCTTGCTCCGTCTGGAATCAATGCGTCTCCCCTCAGCAAAGCTTCTGCAAAGGCAGGATCTTTCAATGCTGTGTTATACGAGTGCGCATTGATGGTGTTAATCAGCAGTTTGCCTTCGGGCAATGCGTCAAGCTCACTTCTGTGTTCCAGAAGCGAAATCGTCTTTAACTTCAACATGTAAAAAGGAGTATAATTTTCCGCAGAGTACGCTACGCTGTCGCCCGTCACATGGAAAGGTATTTTTGAACGGAACGATGCAATATGTCCGAGAACTGCGGCAAATGTAAAGATTATGTGTGTAATATACAAGAGGAATGTGAAAAATGTAATTTAGTTGGTCTGATGATTGATGCAGATACCTTTCAGATACCATTCGTACAAACGGTGTATTCCTTCGTCTATTTCTATTTTATGATGCCATCCCAGGTTATGCAGTTTGGTCACATCCGTCAGTTTGCGCAGTGTGCCGTCCGGTTTCGAGGCATCCCATTGCAGCTCACCTTTGAATCCTATTTCGGCTATAATCTTTTCAGCCACTTCCTTTATGCTGAGTTCCTTTCCGGTGCCCACATTGATGTGGCAGTTGCGTATTTCTTTACTGTCCGGAGCATATGTGTCTTTAAAGTCCACATTCAGCAGTACATGTACACTGGCATCTGCCATTTCTTCGCTCCATAGGAATTCACGCAACGGTTTGCCGGTTCCCCACAAGGTGACCGCTTCCGGGGTTATTCCGAAGTTGGCAAGCTCTGCCAGAATCTCCTCGTTGCCATAGCTGCCGTTTACCCCTTTCACCGGACGCAGGTCGATATCTTTGCGTACAGCATCCCAATCCCCTTCGTTGAGGCATTTGGCAAGGTAGACTTTGCGAATCATGGCAGGCAGTACATGGCTGTTTTCCAGGTGGAAGTTGTCGTTCGGTCCATATAGGTTGGTAGGCATCACGGCTATGTAATTGGTTCCGTATTGCAGGTTGAAGCTTTCACACATCTTCAGCCCGGCTATTTTGGCTATGGCATACGGCTCGTTGGTGTATTCCAGCGGAGAGGTCAGCAGCACTTCTTCCTTCATGGGCTGCGGAGCTTCACGCGGGTAGATGCAGGTGCTTCCCAAGAAGAGCAGCTTCTTTACTCCGTGACGGAAACTCTCGCCGATTACGTTCTGCTGGATTTGCAGATTCTGATAGATAAAGTCCGCCCGGTATTGCAGGTTTGCCATGATGCCACCCACGTGGGCAGCAGCCAGTACCACCGCTTCCGGTCGTCTTCATCGAAGAATTTCTTTACGGCGGTTCCGTCCAGCAAATCCAGTTCTTTGTGTGAGCGTCCTACTAAGTTTGTATAACCTCTTTGTTGCAGGTTGTTCCAGATGGCGGAACCTACTAAACCACGATGC
>ENA-OUNI01000476-OUNI01000476.1-human-gut-metagenome-genome-assembly--contig:-NODE-476-length-18521-cov-1.939491_pt1 | contig 18521 bp, 20 predicted proteins | sample MGYA00242499_ERZ504580 | MGnify/ENA primary metagenome ERZ504580 (study PRJEB26092, sample SAMD00036315) | human gut metagenome | host: Homo sapiens | study: EMG produced TPA metagenomics assembly of... | reverse complement strand
CCACCTGCAGGATACGGTCGCCGCATACGAGGACTTCGGCAGGGCCATCCGCACCAATCGGGAGTATCCGCGCGGTTACCTCGAACGCGGTTCGCTCTACATGGAGCAGGGCAGGTACGACGAAGCGCTCGCCGATTTCGATACGGCCGTACGGTGCGACACGTCGTACATACCGGCCTACTTCAGCCGGGCCATGGCCTATTACAGGAAGCACAACCTGCAGGCCGCACTCGCCGATTTCGACCGGGTACTGGAGCTCGACCCGACCAGTTCGGTAACCTACTTCAACCGGGCGCTGGTGCGCACCGAAACGGGTGACTACAACCGGGCCCTGGAGGATTACGACCAGGTAGCCGCCTACTCGCCGGGCAACGTCATCGTCTACTACAACCGGGCCGCCTCCGCTTCAGACTCGGCGAATTGCAGGGGGCGCTGGAAGACTACGACCGCGCCATCGAACTCTATCCCACTTCGCCAACGCCTACCTCGGCCGGGCTTCGGTCAAATACCTGCTCCGTGACAGCGAAGGCGCGAACGGGACCGCAGTGTCGCCGAACGCAAAATCGCCGAATACCGGGCACGGCTCGAAGGGGAAAGCGAAGTCTCCTTTGCCGACACCTCCCGGCAATTCGACAAACTGCTGTCGTTCGACACGCAGCTCTCCGACGGACCGGTACGCAATACGGCAACGGGAACGAAAGAGCGAATAACGCTGCGCCCCTCCTACGGCTTTACCCTCCGTTCGGATGCGGAGCCAGGCCGGGGCCTCATCCTGCACCCCGGAGAGGCCGAGGCGGAAGAGTTCATCGCTTCGCTGGGCGACGCATCGGTCGTCTTCGGATGCGAAGGAAGCGACATGGCGGCCGCCGCCCTCGTCAGGAAGGACGAGGCCGTCTCGGCGGACATCGCCGCCAACGGCAGCCGCTGGCAGGCCTATTTCATGCGGGGCATGACACAGGCGCTGCTGAAACAGTACACCAACGCGGTCGGAGCCCTTTCGACTGCCATCACGCTCTCTCCGCGCAACCCGTTCCTCTACATCGCCCGCAGCGCCGTACAGGCCGAAATGACGGATTTCATCTCCTCCATGGACAACGGTTATTCGCGCATTTCGCCCGAAAGCGACCGTTCGGCCAGGATGCGCGACGCGGCACGGACGTACGACTACGACGAAGCCATCTCCGACCTGAACAAGGCGGCCAAACTCAATCCGAACCTCCCCTGCATCTACTACAACCGGGGCAATCTGTTCGCCCTGTCGGGACGCTTCCCGGAGGCATTCGAGGAGTATTCGCACGCCATCGCCCTCGACCCGGGCCTCGCCGAAGCCTATTTCAACAGGGGCTTGGTACAGATATACATGAAGGATACCCGCAAGGGGCTGCTCGACATCAGCAAGGCGGGCGAACTCGGCATCGGCGAAGCTACGACCTGCTCCGGCTCTACTCGGCCGCCGGCATGCCGAACGACACGGACAACTGACATAAACCATAAAATATCAAATGAAGAAAAAATGACACAGACAATGCAAAGAAAGCTCAACGACTCGGTCGTGGCAAGATGGGGGGCGCTGATACTCATCGCACTGATGATGTTCTTCGCTACATGTTCGTGGACGTTATCTCCCCGATATCGTCCCTTTTGGAGACGCAGCGGGGGTGGTCGCCGGACGTTTACGGCACGGTCGTAGGTTCGGAGTATTTCCTCAACGTATTCGTACTTTTCCTGATATTCGCAGGCATCATCCTCGACAAGATGGGGGTGCGCTTCACGGGACTCCTCTCGCCGGCCTGATGATAATAGGTGCCGGAATTAAACTCTACGGTATCAGCGACTACTTCGTGGGCGGCGGTTTCGGCTGGGGAATTCTTCAATTCATTCTGGCCCTCGATGCCCGGCAGCGCAAAGGTGGCATGCATCGGTTTCGCCATCTTCGGATGCGGCGCCGAAATGGCGGGCGTGACGGTTTCGCGAGCCATCGCACGCTGGTTTGACGGCAAGGAGATGGCGCTCGCCATGGGTGTGGAGATGGCCATTGCACGCCTCGGCGTGACGGCCGTCTTCTTCCTCTCGCCCCGTCTGGCCGCAATCGCACCCGAAAGCGTCGTGCGCCCGGTAGCGGTCGTAGGCGCCCTGCTCTGCATCGGCTTTCTCACCTTCCTCGTCTTCACGTTCATGGACCGGAAACTCGACCGGCAAATGGGTAACATCGAAGAGATAGAGGAGGACAAATTCAAGGTAAAAGACCTCGGCAACCTCTTCGGAAGCAAAACCTTCATGATAGTGGCATTCCTCTGCGTGCTCTACTATTCGGCCATCTTCCCCTTCCAGAAGTTCGCCGTTCCCATGCTACAGAACACGCTCGCCATCTCCAGCCAGGAGGCTTCCGACCTCTTCGCATGGTTCCCCATCGGAGCGATGATACTCACGCCGCTCCTCGGTGCATTCCTCGACTTCAGGGGCAAGGGAGCCACGATGCTCATTCTCGGCGCCATTCTGATGTGTGCATGCCACCTCACTTTCGCGCTCGTCCCGTTGACCAAGCCCATCGCCTACATCGCCATCATTCTGCTCGGCGTGTCGTTCTCGCTCGTTCCCGCCGCCTGTGGCCTTCGGTACCCAAGCTGGTGGACGGCCGGTACTCGGTTCGGGCTACTCGGTCATCTTCTGGATACAGAACCTCGGTCTGTGGGCCTTCCCGCTCATCATCGGCAAAACGCTCCAGGCTACTAACCCCGGTGTATCGGAACAGATACAGGCAGGCGTGGAGGGCGTAACCTACAACTATACGGTACCGATGCTTGTCTTTGCGAGTCTCGGTGTCCTCGCCTTCTTCCTCGGCATCTGGCTCAAACGGCTCGATACGAAGAACCACTACGGTTTGGAACTGCCCAACGTCAAAAAGTAAGGAGACCGTCCACACAACAGCGAGGGGAAACGTTATCCGTTTCCCCTCGCTTTGCATCTATTGTCCGGGCAGGCCGCCCGATTCGTTCCGGACACGGTCCGTAGAGCATCCTCCGCCGACCGGCCGTCACCCGCTCAGCGGCGATGCCTTCCTCTGGACTTTCCCGGCTGCCTGTCCGGTGCTCCGCCCTGCTTTCCGGCCGCGGCCTGCCCCATCGGATGCAGCCTGCCGGTACCGAACTCGATGGTTCCCACCAGTTCGAAATCCAGCAGTTTGCGGGCAAGATCGGCATTTTTCACCCGAATGCGCACATTCTCTCCTAGCGTAAGGGTGCGACCGGTACGGTGACCGCGCAGGGCATAATTCTCCTCGTCGAACGAATAGACATCGTCGGTTATATCCCGTGTGGAGACCATGCCTTCGATATGCGTATCGTCGAGCTCCACATAAACGCCCCACTCGGTAACGCCCGATATGACGCCGTCGAACTCCTGTCCAATCTTGTCTTCCATGAACTCCACCATCTTATACTTCACCGATGCACGCTCCGCCTCGGCAGCCACCACCTCCATATCGGAGGAGTGTTCGCACTGCTCGTTGTAGAACGCCACGTCGGGCGACTTGCCGCCGGCAAGGTAACGGGCGAGCAGCCGGTGTACCATCATGTCCGGATAACGGCGGATAGGCGAGGTGAAGTGGGTATAGTAAGGAAACGCGAGTCCGTAATGTCCGATGTTGTCGGTCGAATAGTAGGCTTTCGCATGGAGCGGATGGCGAGCGTCGAGATGACATTCTCTTCGCTTTTGCCCTTTATCTCCTTGAGCAGCCTGTTAATCTCGCGCGAAATCTCCTTTCCCTTGGCGTCCGGTTTGAAATAGTAGCCGAACTTGAGGATGAAGTTGCTGAAACGCTCCAGCTTGTCGGGGTCGGGCTTGTCGTGCACGCGGTAGACGAACGTCCGCTCCGCATTGGCACCCTTGCCCCGTTTTTTCCCCACAAACTCGGCCACCTTGCGGTTGGCCAGCAGCATGAACTCCTCGATAAGCTGGTTGGCCTCTTTCTGTACTTTGAAATAGACGCCTGTGGGTTTGCCTTGCTCGTCGAGGGTAAACTTCGCCTCCTCGCGGCCGAACGTGATGGCGCCGTTGCGGAAACGCTCCGCACGCATCTTCTGGGCAAGCATGTTCAGCGTGAGCACCTCCTCCCTGAAATCCCCCTCGCCGGTTTCGATAATGCGCTGCGCCTCCTCGTAGGTAAAGCGCCTGTCGGAACGGATGACGGTACGGCCCAGCCATTCGTTCGTGATATTCAGGTCGGCATCCATCTCGAACACGGCCGAGAAACAGAGTTTCTCCTCATCGGGCCTCAGCGAACAGAGGTAATTGGAGAGTTTCTCCGGCAACATCGGTATCGTACGGTCCACCAGATAGACCGAAGTGGCGCGCTCACGGCCTTCGGCTTCTATGATGCTCTCTTCCTGCACATAATAGGTGACATCGGCAATGTGTACGCCCACTTCCCATCGGTTCTCCCCTACAGGACGTATCGAGAGCGCATCGTCGAAATCCTTGGCATCGGCCGGGTCGATGGTAAAGGTCGTCACTCCGCGGAAATCGCGCCGCCGGGCTATCTCTTCGGCCGGTATCAGCTCCGGAATGGCATCGGCCGCCTTCTCTACCTCCTCCGGATATTTATAGGGCAGGTTGAATTCGGCGAGGATGGCATGCATTTCGGTATCGTTGTCGCCCGCCGGACCGAGCACGTCGATGATTTCGCCCGTAGGCGACTTGGTGTCTGCCGGCCACTCCTTTATCTTCACCACGACCTTGTCTCCGTCGTGGAGTTCCATCCCTTTGGTATAGACGAATATGTCATAGGGCATCTTGCGCGAATCCACCCGCACGAAGGCGTGGTTGCGGGTAAGTTCCACCCGGCCCACGTACTGCCTGTCGGCCCGCTTCACGATTTCGGTTATCTCTCCTTCCGAGTCGCCGTTGCGCTTGCGGCGGATGACGACCAGTTTCACCACGTCGTCCTGCAGCGCATGATTCGTATTGCGCCCGTCGATATAGACATCCTTATCAAAGCCCTCTACTTTAACGTATGCGGCTCCGGAAGGTACGAGGTCCACGACCCCTTCGTAGGAAGGCATCTGCGAGGTGCTCAGCCTGTATTTCCCGGGGAGGCTTCCACAACCACTCCCTCCTTTACCATGGCGTCCACAATCTCTTTGGTGCGGTAACGCCCCTCCTTGTCGTTTCCGCCGCTGGCCGCAGCAAGGTTCTTTATCGTGTACTGCTTGCCCGGAAACGAGCGGAACAGTTCCGCTATGACGGCGCTGCGGTCGGCGCCACGCCTCTTCGGGGTCCCCTTCGGCCCCCCTTCAGTCTTCTTCTTAGACATATCATCGTTATTTCTCGGCCCAAAGGTACACATAAAAAACGGGTTATCGCCACCACCCGGCGCAATAAGGCCCGGAGAGAGACCATTTTACGCCGGACTTGGAAAGATTCGTCGGGCCCGGTACGAAAAAGGCAGAATAATTGCATATCTTTAAAAATCGGGAAACAGACATCATACATGAACAGAGACAACAACAAGCGGCTCTCGCGGACGGGCCGCATCCTTTTGATAAGCGGCATCGCGGTCGCCGTTCTGCTGGGCGCATGGTTCGGCATACAGGCGTGGTTGGGTCGCGAAGTGACGAAACTACTGGAGAGCGAACCGCTCAACCTCGACGGAAGCGCCTACATAACCGACGTCGGCAGAGTACGGGTAGACCTCGCCCGACGGAGCGTCACCCTGCACGGAGTCAGCGTAAAGACACAGAAGAACTCCCGTACACGGAAGCAAGGCCCCGTGCCCGTCCTCGAGGCCCGTGCCGAAAAGGTAAGCGCATCGGGCATCCACTATCGTAAGGGAAGGGATACCGTACCAGGGGCACTGCACATACGCAGCCTCGAAGTCACCGCTCCCGAGGTGATATTCGAGGGCGTTCCCTGCCCCGAAGGGGACACCTGCCGTACCGCTGCTGCCGGAAAGAGGAACAAGCCAATGAAAATCGACATCGAACGTTTCGGAATAAGCGGAGCCACGATACACGCCGGCATCTGGGAAGGGAGCGAAAAGAACAATTTCACTGCCGAAGGCCTCGACCTGACGCTGCTGCACCTGTCCTTCGGGAGCGGGATACCGAAGGAAACGCTCAGACAGGCGGACAGCGTTCCGGCCGGCGTCTCGGCCGTCAGCCTCTCCGTCCGAACCCTCGCCTACGTTTTCAAGAACGGAGCACTTAAGATGGAGGCGGACACCCTCTCGCTGGATTCGGGGAAAGGAATCCTTTCGGCCGGACGGCTGGCCCTGCTCCCGCAGTACGACAAGTACCAGTATGCTGTGCGCGTGGGCGACCACACCGACTGGGTGATGCTCGACGTGCGGGAGATAGCCTGTTCAGGTGTCAGCTTCCCTATCTCTCCGGTCACGACATGCTGCACGCCGACTCGGTCAGCGTGGGGAGCGTAGAGATAGACAGCTACAAGGACCGCAACCAGCTCCAGTCGCCTGCATTCCGGCAGATGCTCTACACATCGGTACAACGTATCCCCGTCGGCATTGATTTTCCCGTCATCGACGCCCGCGGCATCAACATCCGCTACGAGGAGGTATCGAAAGGGGCCACCGTACCCGGCGTCGTCACCTTCACCGACATGGACGCCCGGATAACCGGCCTGACGAACCGACCCCAAAAGCCGACACAGCAATATCGAATTACGCCGAAGGGTACATGTTCGGCGGAGCTCTCGTCAAAACCACCCTCTCTCTCCCCGCCGACAGCAGCAACGACCGCTTTTCGCTCAAGGCGGAGGTAGGACCCATGTCGGCCACCATCGCCTCGCCGGTCACCGAACCCATCGCCAACGTTCGCATCGTATCGGGCGACCTCCATTCGGTGAACATGGAGCTCTCCGGAAGCTCCGTCAAGGCGCAGTCGGTCGTGGACATGCGTTATAACAACCTGCAAATAGCCATTTTGCACAAGAAAGACCCCGAACGGGAACGGGAATTGCTCACCACCATCGCGAACGGCATGGTACTGCACCGGGACAATCCCGAAGGCGGCAAACTCCGCATCGGGCACGGCTTCTATGAACGCGACCCGCAGAAATCGTTCTGGAATTATCTCTGGAAGACCTCCTTCGCCGGCGTCACGGATATCGTAATGTAATCCCCCGCCGGCGGACGAAACTTGCGGATGCCTCCGCACGGGCCGGCCAAGCAAATTCAGGGGCGGAACAAACTGTTCCCGCCCCTGAATTCATCTGCGCTTTCCGACCGGAATCACCGCTCCCGACGGGCCTCCCGACGGCGCTTCATCTCGGCCCGAAGCACGTCGAGCTCGCGTGTGGTCTGCCCCGCCATGGAGGTGTTCTCCTCCGCACGGCGGATAAGATACGGAAGCACGTCCCGTACCCGGGCATAAGGCACGTACTTGACCACGTTATATCCCGCGGCCGCCAGATTGAAAGAGATATGGTCGCCCATGCCGTGGAGCTGGGCGAAGAAGATACGCCGGTCGTTGCGCTCCAGCCCCTTCTCATCCATCAGCCGTGCAAGCCGGTAATTGCTCGTTTCGTTGTGGCTGCCCATGAAAATCTCCATCCGGTCGATATGCTCCACCGCGAACGCCACGCCTTCGTCAAAATTGGCATCGGTGGCCTCTTTCGTGGGGCATATCGGGTCGGGATACCCCATTGCTGCAGCCCGTGCACGCTCCTCCTCCATATAAGCGCCGCGCACGAACTTCACGCCGGCCACACAATCCGCTTGCCGGACATCTTCGTACAGCCTGCGCAGATAGGGCAACCGGTCGCAGCGGTACATCTGGAGCGTGGCGAATACGATGGCCCGTCCGCCGTTGTACCTGTGCATGGCCTCCTCCGTCAGCCGGTCCACCGCATCCTGGAACCGGACATCTTCGGCATCGACGAGTATCCGCACCCCATGCCTGTGAGCCAGAGCGCAGAGCGCATCGAAACGCGCGGCGAATGCATCGAATCCGGTACGCTCCGCAACCGTGAGCGTCTCCGGGTGCTCCGATGCTTGGCCAGCAGGGTATCCGTCGTAAGCGTCGAAGGCTTGAACACCGCGTAGGCAACGTTCTTGTTACGAGCGGCATACTCTATCGAACGTTCGGTCTCGGCGAAAACCGCCTCGATTCCCACGGGCGTCTGTTCGCTCTCGGCCGAGTAGTCGAGAGCCGCCTTCACACCTGCCCGTTCGAGACCGTCCACCGTCGGCCCGCACTCCTCGAGCGTCTCTCCGCCGACGAACTGCCGGTAAAGGTCGGTTTCACAATCCACCCCACCGGCAGATGCAGCCGGGCAGCCGCACCGCACGCCCGCTTGCCGGCCTTCACGAGGCCGGGCCTCTTCATCATACGGAAGAGCATGAGGGCGTTCCGCATCTCGCCGTCGCTTTTGCGGGCGAATGCGGTCTTGGTATCGTTGAAATCCAACATGGCCGTCCCCTATTTCTCGCCGAGGAACGGATAGCGGAAATCCGTCGGGGGAACGAGCGTCTCCTTGATGGCCCGCACATTCGTCCAACGTATCAGGTTGAGGGCGCTGCCCGCCTTGTCGTTGGTACCCGAAGCTCGTGAACCGCCGAAAGGCTGCTGCGACACGACAGCCCCCGTAGCTTGTCGTTGATATAGAAGTTGCCGGCCGCATAGCGGAGTCTCTCCATCGCGGTCGTTATCGCCGCGCGGTCGCGGGCGAAGATGGAACCGGTCAGAGCATAGGGCGAAGAGGCGTCGCACAGGTCGAGCGTCTCCTCGTATTTCGCATCGTCGTACACGAAGACGGTGATGACCGGACCGAACAGCTCCTCCACCATGGTCTTGAACTTCGGGTCGGTGGTGACGATGACGGTAGGTTCGATGAAATAACCCACGGACTTGTCCCCCCTGCCGCCGAATACGACCTCGGCGTCGGACGAATGTTTCGCATACTCGATGTTCGCCATGATGTTGTCGAACGAAGGTTCGTCGATGACGGCATTCACGAGATTGGTAAAGTCGCGCACATCGCCCATCTTCACCTCCCGCAGCATATCCCCTATTTCGGAACGTATACTGCCCCAGAGCGATTTCGGGATGTATGCCCTCGAAGCTGCGGAACACTTCTGCCCCTGATACTCGAACGCGCCGCGCACAATGGCCGCTGCACTTCCGTCGTCGGGGAAGAAGGGTGTACGAAGATGAAGTCCTTGCCGCCCGTTTCGCCCACGATTCTGGGATAGGACTTATAGCCCGCGAGATTGGCGCCGATTTGCCCCCAGAGGTAGTTGAAGGTCGCCGTCGAGCCGGTGAAGTGGAAGCCGCCCAGGTCGGGACTCGCCGTTATCACCTTGCCCATCAGGCTCCCCTGGCCGGGGACGAAGTTCACCACGCCATCGGGCAGGCCCGCCTCGCGGAATATCTGCATTACGAGATAATTGGAGTAGAGGGCGGTGGTCGAAGGCTTCCATATCGTCGTATTGCCCATCAGCACGGGCGACATGTTGAGGTTGGAAGCGATGGCCGTAAAGTTGAACGGCGTGAGGGCGAACACGAAACCCTCCAGGGGCCGGTATTCCATGCGGTTGATGACTCCTTTTTCCGAACAGGGCTGGTCGGCATAGATATCTCCCGCGAAGAAGTTGTTGAAGCGCAGGAAATCCACCAGTTCGCACGGGGCGTCTATTTCGGCCTGGAAGGATTTTTACTCTGGCCGAGCATCACCGAGGCATTGACGAGGTAACGATATTTCGTGGCGATGAGTTCCGCCGCACGCTGCAGGATGGAGGCGCGTTCCACCCACGGCATCCGGGCCCACTCGCGGTGGGCTTCATGGCAGCCTCTATCGCCATCCGCACCTCCTTCTCTCCGGCCTTGTGATAGGTAGCGAGTACATGTCTGTGGTCGTGCGGCATCACCACTTCGCCGGTATCACCCGTGCGTACCTCGCGGCCGCCGATAACGAGCGGTATCTCCCACTTCTCGGATGCGAGCCGGTGGAGCGCCTTTTTAAGTTCCGCCTTCTCCTCCGAACCGGGAGCGTATCCCTTCACCGGTTCGTTGCACGGCTTCTGAAATTTGAATAGAGCGTTGTTCATAAAATAGTAGGTTAGAAATTTAGAATCCCTCAAATTTAACCTTTTTTCGGATATACGGAACGCTCCTTTCCGCTTTTTTCAGAGATACGCCGCAACCGCCGCCGGACATGCCTCCGCGGCACTCCCCCGTCACCCGCAGACGGACCCTTTTCCCGCGCAGGACGCCCCGAACGGTACGGGCATCACGCCTCCCCGGAGCGGGGGTAAACGATATCCTTCACCTGTTCGATGACCTTCCGCGCCGCCTCGTATCCGATGTCGAAAATCTCCCTGCCCTTGTCGAGCTGGGTATTGCCGTAGATGGAGAGCCCGTCGGTTCTATCAGTATGTCGGCATTACGCCGGTCGTGGATGACGTTGCAGTGCGACATCAGGTGATAGGTGCGCATCAGGATACCGAATACGTTGTGGCGGTAATCCCTGTCGGGCACGATTTTGCTGAGGTTCACGGCCACCACCTTCTCGCACCGGCCGCGGATGACCGACACGGGCAGATTCATCAGCACGCCGCCGTCCACGTAGTGGTCGCCCTCTATCTCGATGGGGGTGAAAAGGCCGGGCACGCAGCACGAGGCCGCGATGCGGGGCGCTATCTCCCCCTCCGGAAGTGGACGCTCCGCCCCGTATCGAGGTTGGTCGCCGTCACCGCCAGCGGCAGGGAGAGCTCTTCGATGCGCCCGACCGACAGGGTGTCGCGCAGGAAACCGTAGAAGTTATCGAGGTTCATGAAACCGCCGCGCGAACGGGTAAAACCCGTAAAACTCCGGAACTCCCTGCTCATGAAGAGTTCCAACACCTCCTCCGGTCTCTTGCCGTCGGCGATGAATACACCCGCCACCGCGCCGATGCTGACCCCTGCAATGATTTCCGGCCTGATGCCGTACTCGAAAAGCGCCTGTAGCGCACCGAGATGCGCATATCCCTTCACGAAACCGCCGCTCAAGGCGAATCCCGTCCCGTAACATTCGTCCGTCATAGACAAAAACCGTTTTTGAATTCCCGCACGGGACACCCGTGCCATAATCGTTTCGGGCAGCCGGCGCGGAATACTGCGGTGCTAAGATAGAAAAATAAACCGTTCCGACCGCAACGACAATCATTGTGCATTCCGAACAGAATCCGTACCTTGCAATCGGTAACATTACCGCACGACGACGATTCGACAAAAAACACCGACAGAATGAAAAGATTGCTGCTGCCGCTCCTGGCTATAACATTGGCTTTCGCTCCGGCCAGAGGACAGGACATTACGGGCGACTGGTACGGAACCCTCGAAATAGGCCCGCAAAAGCTCGCCCTGGTCTTCCATATCAGCGAAAACGAAGGGAGATACGCGACCGTCATGGACAGCCCCGACCAGCATGCCGAAGGATTGGAGACCTCTTCGACCGTATTCGACGGCACGACCCTGACCGTCCGGGCCGCCGCTCTGGGAATGACCTACGAAGGCGCATTCGCCGCTGATACCCTGAAGGGAACGTTCCGGCAGGGAGGGCTCGCCCTGCCGCTGACCTTCACGCGCCATAAAGTGGAACGGGCGAGGCCGCAGTCGCCCCGGCCGCCCTTCCCCTACACCGCGAAAGAGGTCGCATTCGACAACTCCGCTGCGGGCATCACGCTTGCAGGAACCCTGACACTGCCCGCCGGAGAAGGTCCCTTCCCCGCCGTTGTCCTCGTGACCGGTTCGGGGGCACAGAACCGCGACGAAGAGCTCCTCGGCCACAAACCGTTCCTCGTACTGGCCGACTGGCTGACACGCAACGGCATCGCCGTCCTGCGCTATGACGACCGCGGAACGGCCGCTTCGGAAGGCGACTACGCCTCCGCCACGCTGCAGGATTTCGCCTCCGATGCGGCAAGCGCCCTGCGCTGGCTCGCCGCACGGCCCGAAACGGCCGCCACAGGCATTATCGGCCACAGCGAAGGGGGCATCATCGCCTACATGCTGGCCGGCGGCGGAGAGGCCCCCGACTTCATCGTTTCGATGGCGGGACCGGCCGTCAAGGGGACGGAATTCATGCGTGAACAGCGCCGCCTCATCACCGAAAGGATGGGCCTTCCCGAATCGGCCTTCCGCCAGAACGAACAGATGGTGGAGTACATGATAGAGGTGACCGACCGATACCCCTACGACTATGTAGAAACGCACCTCGATTCGCTTGCAGCGACCGTGCTGCCGGCCTTCATGCGTAACGATACGCTCGCCGTAAACCAAATCAAAACGGGACTTCTGCAATCCGCCGTACCCGAGATGGTATCGCTCAGGCGTTACGACCCGGCCGCAGACCTTGCACGCATCACCTGCGGTGCTGGCTCTGGTGGGCGAGAAGGACGTACAGGTACCGCCCTCAGTCGTGGAACTCCCGCTGCGCGAAGGCATCAACGCTGCAGACCTCACCGTCAAGGTGTACCCGGACCTCAACACCTCTTCCAGCACGCCGGAACGGGCCTGCCTGCGGAATACGGGGAGATAGAGGAGACCCTCTCGCCCGAAGTGCTCGCCGACATCGCGGCATGGATAAAACAGGTTGCAGAATAATGCCGACAGCCTAACCGTATCCATCGGGAAACAGAAACCGGCCGGAGGGGACAGCTTGTTCTGTCCCCTCCGGCCGGTCTTTCCTCCGTCGGCCCTGCCGCGCTTACTCCTCCTTCGGCTCGTATCGGGCCACGACGATATCCTCTTCGCGGAAAAACGGGAGGCCTCCATACGAGCATTCTCCACGCTGTCGGAGGCATGCACCGCATTGCGCGTGACATTTTCGCCGTACATCCGGCGCAGCGTACCCTCCGCCGCTCGGGCCGGGTCGTGTTTCCGACGAGCCGCCGCAGTTCGGCGACGGCATCCTCCCGCTCCAGCAACATCACCACGCAGGGCCCCGATGTCATGAAATCGACGAGCCGACTGAAAAACTCCCGCCCCCGGTGTACGGCATAAAACTTCTCGGCATCGTTACGGCTCATGCAAACCAGGCGCATGGCGAGTATCCGGAAGCCGTCCTGCAGAAAAGCGTCGATTATCCGGCCCGTAACACCCATTGCAACGGCATTCGGCTTGATGATGGTGAAAGTCCTCTCTTCCATGGCGAACTGCATTATACGAAAACACGACGGCAGGTACGCACCCGCCGCCACGAACCGTGCAAAAACCGTTCCGCAGCCGACCGCCGCACCGACCGTCTGTGTCCAGACAACCGCAGGAACAAGGCGAGCATCCGGCAAAGAGGACGGCCGCCCCTGTCCGCCGGCAAGAATCCCCGCCGACGTACGGGGCCGCCCCGCTACTCTTCCTCCGCCGGCCGGGCGGCCGTATAAGCGTCCCACTTGTCGAGAACAGCCCGGAAATCGGCCGGCAGCTCGCTGTCGAACTCCATGCGCCGACGGGTGGAGGGATGCTCGAATCCGAGGCTTCGCGCATGCAGGGCATGTCTCGGCATGACAGAGAAGCAGTTATCGATAAACTGCTTGTATTTGGCGAATGTCGTTCCTTTCAGAATACGGTCGCCCCCGTAACGTTCGTCATTGAAAAGCGGATGGCCGATATACTCCATGTGGACACGTATCTGGTGAGTGCGTCCTGTCTCGAGTCGACACTCTACGAGTGTTACATAGCCGTAGCGCTTCAATACCCGGTAGTGCGTCACGGCATGTTTGCCGTCGCTGTCGTCGGGATAGACGGCCATGCGCAGCCGGTCGCGCACACTGCGGCCAATGTTGCCGGTCACCGTGCCTTCGTCCTCCTCGAAATTGCCCCACACAAGGGCCACATAGCGTCGCGAAACCGTATGGTCGAAAAACTGCCGGGCCAGACGGGCATGGGCCGCTCGTTTTTGGCCACCACCAGCAGTCCGGAAGTGTTCTTGTCGATACGGTGCACCAATCCGGCCCGCATGTCCCCCTCCTGAAACAGGGGCAAATCCTTCAGATGCCAGGTCAGGGCATTGACGAGTGTCCCGCTGTAATTGCCGTGCCCCGGATGCACCACGAGCCCGGCCGGCTTGTTCAGTACGATGAGGTCGTCGTCTTCATACAGGATGTCGAGCGGAATATCCTCCGGAATAATTTCCACCTCCCGCTTGGGATAGGGCATCACGAGGGCAATACGGTCGAGCGGCTTCACCTTGTAGCTCGACTTCACGGGAATGCCGTTCACAAGGATATTTCCGCTGTCGGCTGCGGCCTGCACCCGGCTCCGCGAACAGTTCTCCAGTCTCACCGCCAGATATTTGTCGATACGGAGCATGGCCTGCCCCCGGTCTACCGTGACGGCGAAATGCTCGTACAGTTCATCCTGCTGCTCCTCCAGCTCCTCCGGTACCTCCCCGGCGTATTCCATTTCGGCACTCTCCACCTCGCACAAATCCTTTAATCCCGAAGCGGCAGGCGGCACCGTTTCCCGGCAGCCGTCTTTCCGCATCCGCACAAACGTATCGGGCGCACGCATTCGCCGTCCCGCTATTCGAAAAACTCGCTCTCGTCGTCATGCCGTACCGTTCCGCCGTACTCTTCCAACGAACGCACGATGGCATCCTCCTCTTTGCGTCTCCTCTCTGCCGGCGTCGCTTCGCCGTTCTCTATCCGGATTATCCAGTCCATCTCCTCCTGCAGTTCGTCGCCCGAATACCCTTCGGCCGCCAGACTGTCCCGCAGGGCCTGTTCCCGGGCAGCCACCCTGTTTCCATACCGGTCCGAACGCGAAACGCCGGACGCTACGGTAAGCGAGTCGAGCGACAGGGCGATGGAAATCCCCGTCCCGAGCACCACGCGGTGCCCCTGGTCGGGTTGCTGAAGATATACACGGGCCTGGCGGAGATTCATCCGGTCGATATCCTCCGCCAGCGTTACGCCGGCCACATTGAGTCCGGCCTCCCAGATACGGCTCTTGGCCTCCCGCAGCGGCAGTCCCACCACGCGGGGCACGGAGACGAGGTCGGCTCCGGGCCGCACGACCCACGGTCAGCACCACGCCGCTTCCCACGCGGGCCTGAACCCGGTTGTCGGCAGCCACCACCTCCGGCCCCACCCGCTGTTCAAGCACGTTGTTGGTTGCGATGTCGTCCACATAGACGAGTTTCTCTATCTCCAGCCCTGCAGTCTCCAGAATATTCTTGGCCTGACGGAGCGAATACCCCGCGACATAGGGCACATCTATCATCCGCTGCTGCGAAGAGTTCACCGTCACATAGATACGGCGGCCGGGCTTCACCTCCGTACCGGCAGCCGGACGCTGTTCGAGAATGACGCCCGGGTCGAAGGCGGGTACATAGAGCGAATCGTTCACCTCTATCCGCAGCTTGTCCCCGCGGGAAGCCGCCAACGCCTCGTCGAGCGTCATGTTCATGAAATCGGGCACCTCGACATGCTTGTTGTGACGCGTGAAGAGGTTCAGCAGCAGGTTCGCTGCAAAAAGTACGATGACGAGCAGGCTTACCGCCAACACGATATTGCGCACCACATAGTTGCCCCACATTCTGCGCAACCACCCCTGTCCGGAATGTTTTCCGTTGTCTCCCATACAACACGTGATTTGACCGGCAGGCCGGGCCTACCGGACGATTTCGTTATAAAACGTATCCCTTTCGACCGCCCGCAGTCCGGCCGATGCGGCCATGGCCCGCATATCATCCACCGTGAGCCGGGGTTTCTCCTCCGCCCCCGCCATGGAGTATATTTTGGTCGAGTCGTCTATCGTACCGTCCATGTCGTCGGCTCCGAAGCCGAGCGCCATCTCCGCCGTCTGCTTGCCGTACATCACCCAGTAGGCCTTGATGTGCGGGAAGTTATCGAGATAGATACGCGACATGGCCAGCGTCCGCATGTCTTCCGTTACGGGTACCTCCTCCAGCCCCTCGCCGAGGCGATTGCCCGCCCGGCGGAACTTGAGCGGAATGAAGGCGTCGAAACCGCCCGTCTCGTCCTGCAGCGTCCGGAGCCGGTCGAGATGGTCTATCCGCTGGGCAACCGTCTCCACATGGCCGTAAAGCATGGTGGCATTGCTCCGTATGCCGAGCCGGTGTGCGGCCCGGTGGAGCGACAGCCACACCTGAGAACTCCCCTTCTCCGGACATATCCGTGCACGGAGCTCCTCGTCGAATATCTCGGCACCGCCGCCCGGTATGGCCTCCATACCGGCCTCCCGCAGCAGCCGCAGTCCCTCGTCGTATCCCATACCCGCCTTCTCTATCATATAGGCGAGTTCTATCGCCGTGAACGCCTTCACGGCCACCTGCGGCATAATACGTTTTACGAGACGTATCATTTCGGCATAGAACCGGATGTCATGGTCGGGATGCACGCCGCCCACGATATGCACCTCCGTCACCCCGCTGTCGCGGCGGGCACGCACGATTTCCTCTATTTCGGCCAGCGAATGGTTCCACGCCCCCGGTTCGCCAGCCCCGCGACGGTACGAACAGAAACGGCAGTTGAAGACGCAGATGTTCGTCGGTTCGATATGGAAATTGCGGTTGTAATAGACCACGTCGCCGCTTTTGCGATGCCGCATACCACAGGCCAATTCGGCCAGCAGCGACAGCGGCGCATCGTTCCACAGCGTCTCCGCCTCATCGCGGGATATGCGTCCGCCGGCGGCCACCCGTTCCGCTATGCCGCCGCATACTCTCTCCTTGTCAGACATAGTTTTCAAAGATACGAAAAAGAAATCTACAAACACCGCCCGAACGCGGCAAACATGAACAGCCGCCTTGAGGGCGGCTGTACGTATCTTGTCTACCGGAAACCGGACGGCTGAACGCTACTTGAAACGCGTTTCGTCCGATACCGTCAGTTTCTTACGGCCTTTGGCACGGCGTGCTGCGAGAACCTTGCGGCCGTTTACGGTCGCCATCCTCTGGCGGAAACCGTGTTTGTTTATCCTCTTGCGACGGGAGGGTTGGAAAGTCCTTTTCATGGCTGTCTATATTTTTACTTTTCGTCCACTCTTTGCGGAGTGCAAAGGTAAACCATTTTTACGATTTACAAAAGAAATACGGCAAAATAATCACATGCGTATCAAAACATAGGGATGCGCCGTTTCCCCTCCGGGAGGAGATGTATCCGCCAGCGTGCGCGCCGCCCTCTTCCGGAAGGAAATCTGTCGGGAAAAATGGCCCTGCAGGCCCTTGCAACGTACAATCGCCTGTATACGAAACCGTTTTCCACACAAACAACATTCAATCGGGAGAAAAATTATATATATTTGCACCGCAAAACCGGAAAAGGAAAACGACTGCGAAGATATATCTCCGCAGGAACGGCGACATAACGGCATGTCACGAAAGCAGCCGGACAGGCAAGGTCTCCGACCGCCTGTACCGGGATACCATTGAGAACCCCCAACTTTCGGCTTTGTCGGCCCGGAGGGCGGAAATATCCCCTCCGGGTTTTTATTTACTCTCCGAACGGGACCTTCCGTCATGCCGGAGTCTCCTCCGGCGAGAACCCCGCGGACAAGGCCGGAATTCAGCGGGGAGCATAAACCACCTTTTTCGTTTCGAAAAACGCCTCGCCGAACCACTGCGCTATATCGTACACCTCGAAACGCCCCCCTGCCGCGGTCAGCTCCGCGGTCAGATCGCCGCCCTTCAGCACGAGCATGCCGTTGGGAAGCGTTCCCTTCCGGCCGGACGTTATCTTGTTCCACATCCATCCCTTCAGCACCGACATCTCCGTAACGGCCCGACTGATACGTAATCGTATCCGCCCGGCAGCGCCTCCGCCCGGCAATTCACCGCCTCCAGGTTATCGAGACCGAGGGCTGAGGCAACCGCCCGTACCACCGTAATCTTTTTGCCGATGGAGTCCACTGCGGTGAAGTGTGCCCCGGGGAAGAAGATGGCAAGCGGCACGGCAGGGAACCCCCCTCCCGTCCCGACGTCGCACACCTGCGCCCCGCCGTCGAAACGGCACGCGCAAGCAATGGCCAGCGAATGAAGCACATGCTTCAGGTAAAGGCTGTCGAAATCCTTGCGTGACACCACGTTGATACGGGCGTTCCACTCCGCATAGAGGTCGTACAAACGGACGAAGCGTTCCCGTTGCAGCGGAGTGAGTTCCCCGCCGAAATATTTCTCGATAAGTTCCATATGAACCATCCTTTTAAAATTCCCTGTCCGAAAAGCCGCCCGTTCAGCCGAGATTGCGCACGATGGCCTCCGCGATACGCTCCCCGTCGAGAGCCGCCGAGATGATGCCGCCCGCATACCCGGCCCCCTCTGCGGCCAGGATAGAGTCCGCGCACGGACACATGCATCAACGTGACGGGGTCGCGCGGAATCCGCACCGGCGAGGAGGTGCGCGACTCCACCCCCACCACCTGCGCCCCGTCGGTCAGGAACCGTGCATGCGGCGGCCAAACACCGCAAACCCTTCGCGCAGCGCACCGCCGATGAACTCCCGGCATCCATTCGGAGAAACGCGAGGGCACCGTTCCCGGCACATACGAGGTCGCCGCAGGTCGG
>ENA-OUNI01000475-OUNI01000475.1-human-gut-metagenome-genome-assembly--contig:-NODE-475-length-18525-cov-12.230514_pt1 | contig 18525 bp, 11 predicted proteins | sample MGYA00242499_ERZ504580 | MGnify/ENA primary metagenome ERZ504580 (study PRJEB26092, sample SAMD00036315) | human gut metagenome | host: Homo sapiens | study: EMG produced TPA metagenomics assembly of... | reverse complement strand
CGGCCCGGGGTCCTCGACGGCGAGCGAGGGGCGGGGCTTGTGCGGCGTCTTGTCGTGCGGGAGCATTGGTCGTCCGGGCGGATCGCGGGCGGGATCGCGGTCGAGCGGCCGGGACTGATGGTCTTTGCGTCCGCTATCTACAGGGCGATCAACGAGCGGCGGCTTGATCCACCGGCCTGACGCGTACCCGCCGTGGAATCAGGGCGCGTCTGCGTCATAAAGGCAAACGCCGGCGCGGGAGGGGCGGGCCGGAGGAACGGCGTGGCGAGATCCCGGGCGCCAGTCCCATCGGGCAGCGTCCCGAGATCGTGGGGGAACGTTCCGGGCTTGGCGACCGGGAAGGCGACGCCGTCGTCGGCAAAGGCGCCGGGGCGTGCCTCGTCACGCTCGTGGACCGCAGAAGCGGTCTGCTCTCCGGAGGACGCTGTGCCGCGCATGCCAGACGCGACGTTGCCGATGTGGGGATCGGCGTGCTCCGAAGGCATCCGGAGAGCCGGACCGTGACCCTGGACCGGGGTATGGAGTCCGCTGACTTCGAGAAGGTCGAACAGGCCACCGGCGCGGTGTTCTGCTTCGCCCTGCCCCTCCATCCATGGCGGCGCGGCGGCAACGGGAACACCGACGGGCTGATTCGTGAGTGTTTCCCCAAGGGCGCCGGCTTCACCGCTGTCGGCGAGCAGGAGGTCCGGGCCGTGTACGATGCCATCGATCACAGACCACGCAAACGCCATGGATACCGGATACCCTGGGAAGTCCACCATTCAACGGTGTTGCACTTGCTCTGACGATTCAAGCAAAGTAATAATCGAAAGATATAGATAATTCTGAGTATCAATCATAAAAGCGTGTGTGTATCTAGCATTCATGCGGCAAATTGATGAAGCGCACCCCTAATGACATACAATATATGCGAAAACATTGGGATTAAGAGCATATGGGGAGCACACGGCAATGAAGCATGGCGCGCATTCGGAACGAGAACTGCTTTCTCCAGGCATGAGAGTGCTGATCCGCGGCCAGGAATGGCTTGTGGATAGGGTCGAACTGAACAGCCTTGGCAACCATGCCGTTTCATGCACTGGTATCTCCGCTCTGGTGCGGGATGTGACGGCCACGTTCCTTGATGATTTGGACACAATTACACCTGTCGATCCGGTGAAGACGCGTTTCATTCCCGACACCTCGGCAAGAGCTGCGAAATCGCATCTGTTCATCGAGAGTCTGTTACGTGCCACTGCGCCGACCGATGCGAGGATTCATGTCGGCCACAAGGCTGCCATGGACTCCCTGCCGTACCAACTCGTTCCGGCGAAGAAGGCGCTCGCCCAACCGCGCCAGCGAATTCTCATCGCCGACGCTGTCGGTCTTGGCAAGACCTTGGAGGCTGGCATCCTGATGTCGGAACTCATCAAGCGCCGCAAAGGCCGCCGTATTCTCGTGGTAACGGCGAAAAGCATGATGGTCCAGTTCCAGAAGGAGATGTGGGAACGGTTCACCATCCCGCTGATTAGTCTGGACTCCTCGCGCATCCAGCAGATTCGTTCCGAGATCCCCGCGAACGCCAACCCGTTCTCCTACTACGACAAGGTGATCATCTCCATTGATACGTTGAAGAGGGACATCCAATATGGCGCGGCACTCGATGCCTCGTATTGGGACATCATCGTGATCGACGAGGCTCAGAATGTCGCCGACCGTGCCGCCAACGGTCGCAGCGCACAGCGCGCCAAGCTCGCCAAACGCCTTGCTTCCCGTTCCGATACGTTGATTATGCTGTCCGCCACGCCTCATGACGGCCGTGCCCGTAGTTTCGCTTCGTTGATGAACATGCTCGACCCAACTACTCTGCCCGATCCGGAACAGTACGACAAGCAGGATGTCGAACACCTGTACGTCCGCCGTTTCAAGAAGGACGTGATGGCCGAAGTATCGGGCAGCTTCCCGGAGCGCAAGGTGACGCAGGAGAAATGCATGGCCACCGCGGCCGAGGAAGAGGCGTTCGATTATCTGACCGATATGAAACTCGTCATGGATATGCATCAGAAGAGAAGCAATTCCTTCTTGTTCAAGACGATGCTTGAGAAGAGTCTGTTTTCATCGCCGGCAGCGTGCATTAAGACCATCGACGAGCGAGTGAAGCGGCTTGCCAAAAAAGATGCGTCCGATCAGACCGGAGACATCGACAGGCTTGAAGGCTCAAGGCCGCTTTGGAGAAAATCGGTCCGATGCAGTTTTCCCGATACCAGAGACTGCTGCAGCTTCTGCGCAGTGCCGATTACGGTTGCATAACGGTGAAGACGCCGACGACCGTATCGTGATTTTCACGGAACGCATCGAGACGAAGAACTATCTCGAGGAGCACTTGCGGCAGGATCTCAAACTACCGAAGAAGGCTATCGTCTCCATGGATGGAGGCATGAGCGATGTGGAACAGCAGAAAATCGTCGAGGATTTCGGTACGAAGTCCTCGTCTGTACGCATTCTCGTGGCCTCCGACGTGGCCTCTGAAGGTCTGAACCTGCACTATCTGAGCCACAGACTCATCCATTTCGACACTCCATGGTCGTTGATGGTGTTCCAGCAGCGTAACGGACGCATCGACCGTTATGGGCAGCGTAAACAGCCTGATATTCGTTTCATGATGATTAACTCGCGTAATGCAAAGATTCAAGGTGACACGCATATTCTCGAGATCCTGCAGCAGAAGGAAGACCAGGCACGTAAGGATATCGGCGATCCGTCCTTGCTCATGGGCAAATTCGACGTCGATCAGGAGGAAGATTTTACCCGCGAAGCGATTGAATCCGGCGAATCAGCGGAGAATTTCGCAGCCAGACTTTGTATTCCTGATGAGGACATCGATCATTCGGACGAACGTTCCGGAGACGTTGAGACTGTGGCGGATGACGATGTTTTCGATCCACTGAGTTTTTTCAACCTCACTACGCCGGATGGTGCCGATACTGCGAGCACTGAGGAAAACGAGTCCGCAGGGGAGAGCACGGCTGGGAGCGCCGACGATGGCGGCATAGTCGATTCCTCTACGCTGATGTCGGATTACGAGTATGTGGATGAGGGGCTCTCCTGCGAGGAGTTCCGGCAGTCGGCTGGTCTTAAGTCGAAACGTCAGTTGCGTGATGCTCATGGATTCGCGGTGGAGTTCCAAGGGAATAGCCCGTTGCGCGCGTGGCTGCGCAGACGTGTGCCGAACACGCAGGTGTTGCGAGACAACATCGCTGAATGGAGTGATGACGCGAAATACTGCGAAGACCAAGCCAACGGTCTGCTGGCCCGTATCAACGACGAGTCATGGAGTCGGGTCCAATACCTGTGGGAATTGAATCCAATCACGGAATGGGTCGGGTTGAAGGCTTCCTCACTGCTGTACCAACGTGACGAGGCCCCGATTATTGGCGTGACCAACGGAAACCTGCATGCGGATGAGACGATTATGCTGATGAACGGCATGGTCGCCAACAAGCACGCATCCCCGGTGATCGATGAATGGTTCGGTGTACGGTATCTCGATGGCGAATGCATGGGCATACTGCCACTTGAGGAAGTGTGGCGTATCACCGGATATCGTGGGAACTTGATTCCGGGAACCACTGAACGTCGTTATGTGAGTCGAGAGGATTCCGCGGCCAGCTCCGAACAGATAGATGCGGCACAACTGCTGTTGGAGGATGCGGTATCGCGCGGCAAGAGCATGCTCAGCGATTGCGGTGAACAATATCGTGCGCAGGCAGATGAAGAAGTGACTCGGCAAATGGACCGCATCGAGCGTTGGTCCCATGCACGCAAGGCACTGTTGCAATCCCAAGGCAAAAACACCAAGGAAAACACAAAACAGGTTGATCGGATGCTCGAACAATATGCCGACTGGGTTCAGGACACATTGGACGCCTCCGGCGAACCAGTAATCCGCATTGCGGCCGCATTCGTAGGTAAGGAATAGAGGGGGAGACCATGGCGAAGGAACTGAACGAGACGTTCCCAGGCATCGAGGCGGTCAACGACTTCTACACGCCGTACTATATGAAGGAATATTTTCCGGATGAAGTGAAGAATGCCTCCACACCTTGGAAACAGCTTCCTCCTGAGGAACGCCCAGCGCGACTGCTGAAGGACATGCGCCAGTCGTTCACCGAAGTCATCAACAACAACGAGAACGATCTGTTTCCAGCTGAACGGGTACGGAATTTCATCGACGACATGCTCGCCGCACTCGGCTATACGCAGGAGGGGAATCAAGCCAAAGACGAGGGATTGCCCGACCAGATTTCAGGGAAGTCTGTTCCTGTCTACTATCAGGTCAATGATTCCGATGGGGCTCCGCGCTTGCAAGTTCTGGTGAGCCTGTCCGATAGTGCGGAGGCAGGCGTTCTGGAAAGCCCCATCGAAGACGGCTCCAGCAAGGACGGCACCTCCTGTGAGGAATATGCACGTATGCTGCTTGCCGATTTCGACGAGCCGGCACGGTGGATTCTTCTCATGGGGTTGCATCAGATAGCGTTGATCGACCGCCGTAAATGGAATGACAAGAAATGCATGCTGTTTGACCTGGACGAGATCTTCAGCCGCCATCAGGATCATGTGTATACGGCGATGGCTGTGCTGTTGCGTCGTGATAGTCTCTGCCCGAACAAAGGTGACAGTCTGCTTGACACGTTTGATGACACGTCTGCGAAGAACGCGGTTGAGGTGTCTGACAATCTGCGTTCCGCGTTACGTGAATGTGTGGAGATTCTTGGTAATGAGGTCATCCACGACTGGACTTGTAATAAGGGGCGGAGCATCGACGAAATCGACGCGGGCGATCTGACAGTGCAGGCGTTGCGATACATGTACCGTCTGCTGTTCCTCCTGTTCATCGAGGCGAAGCCGTCGCTCGGCTACGCGCCGATGAAATCCGACATCTACCGTACCGGCTATTCGCTGGACAGCTTGCGAGATATTGCGGAACAGATGCGTGGCTGCATGGATGAGGCTGGCGATTCCACCTATCTAGCGTACACATTGCGCCGACTCGACGATCTGGTATTCAATGGGTATCCGAAGACGGACGAACAGTTCAAAGGATTGTCCGCCGAGGAGGCCACCAACGCGGTGTTCATGGTGCCACCGCTCAAGGCGCACATCTTCGACCCGGAACGGACCGCGCTGATCGAACATGCCGCACTCCGCGACAGCGTAATGTTGCGCATCGTCGATTTGATGAGCGTCACCAAGACGGGTAAGGGAGTCAAACGCAGGCAGCGCATCTCCTATGCGGCCCTGGGCATCAGCCAGATGGGTGCCGTGTATGAGGCATTGCTGTCTTACCGTGGTTTCATCGCCAAGGAGAAATCTACGAGGTCAAACGAGCCAAGGATTCCTACGACCCTTTGAAAGTCGGCTATTTTGTGCCGGAACGAGAACTCGACAATTATTCGGAGGCCGAGCGTGTACGCTACCCGGACAAGAGCCTGCATGCCGGCGAGCTACGCACCTACGAGCCGGGCACATTCATCTACCGACTTGCAGGCCGGGAACGTGAAACGTCGGCCTCCTTCTATACGCCGGACAGTCTTGCGCAATGCCTGGTGAAGTACGCGCTCAAGGAGATTGAGCCACGTGTCCATCAAGCCGCCGATATTCTGAGCCTGAAGATCTGCGAGCCGGCTATGGGCTCTGCGACCTTCCTGAACGAGACCATCAACCAGCTGGCCACTATGTATCTGAACCGCAGGGAGAAGGAGCGGGTTGCTGAGGAAGGCCAGAAGGCGGCGATTCCCGCGGAACACAGGCAGGCTGAACTGCAGAAGGTTAAGATGTACATCGCCGACCACAACATCTACGGCATCGACCTGAACCCCGTGGCAGTGGAATTGGGAGAAGTGTCCTATGGCTCAACACCATTTGCGAAGGATCCTTCGTACCATGGTTCGGCACCCAGCTGCAATGTGGCAATTCGCTGATTGGCGGCCGTCGCGTCGGGTATTCGGAATCGAATCTGGCCGGCGCTACCAAAACCGCCACTGGTATGAGGTCGAACCCACGCATATCGGGTTCAACCAGAGTTCGTCATCCGTCAAGCGCATCTACCAGTTCCTGACCGGAGATCCGGACATGTGCAAGTATGATGACAAGACCGTCAAAAGCATAGAATCCGAACATCTGGAAACCATCAAGGCTTGGAAGAAGGAATTCGCCAAGAAGCCTTATTCCCAGACGGAGATTGGTCTGATGAGGTCGTTGTCAAAGACCATCGACGAACTATGGCGCGGCCAGATCAAAGCGCGTCGGCAATTGGAAAAGGCGACTCAAGACGATTTGATTATCTACGGTTTTGACGCGAACGTTTCCAAAAAGACCGCGAAGGCTTTGGAAAACCAGCAGAAGCATGGGCAGGGGTTGCTTGGCATCGAAAATGAATACTTCCGTGGCAACAACCTCACCATTCGCGAGAAAGATGAGATGCTTCGCATTGCCTACCATTCGGAAAAGGCTGAGAACGCCAGCGAATACGCTCGTTTGAAACTTGCCATGGACTACTGGTGCTCGCTGTGGTTCTGGCCTATCGATCAGGCGGGTCTGCTCCCCACAAGATCGCAGTATCTCACGGAAATGTCGCTGATCCTCACCGGCGAGATTCCACAGGAAGAGGGATTCGCTCTGATGTCGATGGATAACAATCAGCCCACGCTTATGGACACCATGGACGATAGTCATGAACGCGACTACATGTATGACCACACTGTGGATCTCGATGAGCTTTGCAAAGGTGATGGGGAACCAGCGCAAAGGCTTCGCTTGGTGAAGGAAATCGCCAAGAAGCAGCGTTTCTTCCACTGGGAGCTCGAATTCGCCGACGTGTTCAAAGACGGCGGCTTCGACTTCATGGTCGGCAACCCGCGTGGGTGAATGTGCAGTGGAGCGAGACGGATGCCGTTTCCGATGCGAATCCTTATTTTGCGATTCATAAGCTTACGGCTTCCGATCTGAGTAAGCGTATGGGTGAACTTCTAAAGAACGCACGTATACGAATTATGTATCTTCGGGAGTATGTGAATATTGCCGGTGCTTTGGCATTCTATGGTTCAGTGGGGAATTACCCACTACTACAGGGACGAACCAATTTGTTCCGCTGTTTCCTGCCGAATGCCTGGAGCTATACGCGTGCGCAGAATGGCGTAAGCGCATTTGTCCATCCAGATGAGGTTTATGCGGACACGAAGGCTCCACTTCTTAGAAGAGAAATGTATCGTAGGATATGTAGCCATTTCCATTTTCAGAATAGACTTAATTTGTTTGCGGGCGTGGACAGCAATGCGCAGTTTAGTCTCAATATCTATAGAAATAAAATTAATTCAAGCATTTCATTTGATTCGATTTGGAATTTGTATGCGCCGTCCACTATCGATGAATGCTATGCATCTGATGGTAGTGGGGACGTGCCGGGAACTAAAGATGATAATTGGAATTGGGAGGTAAAAGGCCACAAGAATCGTATTATCCACATTGAGGAATCCGAGCTTAAAACTTTTGCATTGTTGCTAAGTGAACAGGGAACAAGTTCGTGGAGAAACACCCCGCTTGTTGCTGTGCATGTGCAAGAGCTTTTTGATGCAATTTGTAAAATGGCAAGTGTATCTCGTTGCTTACGTGATTATGGGGAAGACATAACTTATTCGAGCATGTGGAATGAAACTAACGCACGTAAAGACGGTACGATATGTGACGAAGTTCATTTTCCCAGTGTCGATGAAAAAATAATTTATTCCAGTCCATTCCTTGGCGTCGCCAACCCCCTTATGCAAGGTGCGAAAAGAAATTGGAAGACGAGGAATGACTATGATTTGCTTGATTTGATGGAGATAAATGATTCGTTTGAGCCGAGAACGAAATACAGACAAGCTTGTACCGATTTTGAGTACCAGCAAAGACTCCCGAAAATGTCTGACGGAAGCAATTTCGATGCTGTTTATCGCCTCGCATGCCGTCGTATGGTTAATTTAGTTAGTGAAAGGACGCTGCAAGCGTCCTGTGTTCACCCAGGCGCAGCCTGGGTGCACACCATAACAGGTTATGGTGTGCACCCAGAGCGCTACGCGTTGCTCGCGCTCATGAGCGGCCTCGAGGCCGCTCTGCCATATGATTTTCTCGTGCGCTCCATTGGCAAAATGGATATTCATAGCTCCACGCTGCAGCTTTTTCCAGTTCCAGAAACAATTCTGCTCCCGAAATTCGTCTCCGCGGTCTGTTGCTCAACTGTCTGACCAAGCCATATGCAGACCTGTGGCAATCCTGCTGGGACGAGTCGTATACGTCCATGAGCTGGGCGAAGGATGATCCTCGACTTACCGCCGATACGTTCACCTCATTGATGAATGAGTGGAACTGGCATACGCCATTGCGCACGGACTATGAACGCCGGCAGGCGTTGGTGGAGCTGGACGTACTGGCATCCATGGCGCTCGGCATCACCTTGGACGAGCTCATCGACATCTACCGTCTGACCTTCACCGTGCTGAGCGGCTACGAGGACGACACTTGGTACGACGCGAATGGTCGTATCGTGTTCTCTAAGAAGAATTACGGTGATTTGACTTTCAAACGTCCTGATTTCGAGAAAATCAAGAACGCGCCTGCGGGCGAGGTGTTCACCCGCACCATCACAGACGACACCCAGCCGGGTGGACCACGTGAGCGGACCATCGAATATGTGGCGCCGTTCGACAAATGCGATCGCGTAGAGGATTACAAAACCGCGTGGAAGTTCTTCACGCAGAAGTATGGAGATAACAAATGATCCCCATGGTGCTTGCACGGCATATCCAGTCTGGACTCGCCGATTACGTGGAGACCACGTTCCCCATGACCAATATGCCGTTCCGCGGCTCCATCCGCAAACTCGCCCATCAGGAAGGCATGCTTTCCCAGGAGCCGTTCGTATCGGTCAAACTGCCGTTCCGAGTGGTCGGCAAACATGCGGAATTCCCGTTCCCATGCTTGCACCCCACGTACCGGCCATACGCGCACCAGATGCGCGCATTCGAACGCATCTCCGCCGGTGAATCCACACTGGTGGCCACCGGCACCGGCTCAGGCAAGACTGAATGCTTCCTGTACCCGATTCTCGACTACTGCTACCGGCAGCGCAGGCTTGGGCGCAAGGGCATCAAGGCCATCCTCGTCTACCCGATGAACGCACTCGCCACCGACCAGGCGAAACGATTGGCCGAACTCATCCACGACAGTCCGGAACTGCGCCACAACGTGACCGCGGGCATGTATGTGGGCCAGATGAGCCAAGGCGGCAGCGACAAGGACAACCACGCCATGACCGCCACCAACATCGTGACCAGCCACGATGAGCTGCTCAAGAACCCGCCGGACATCCTGCTCACCAACTACAAGATGCTCGACTACCTGCTGGTACGCCCCAAAGACTCCCGGATTTGGGACAGCAACGATCCGAATACGCTCAAATACTTCGTCGTGGACGAATTGCACACTTTCGACGGCGCGCAGGCACCGACCTGGCCTGCCTGCTGCGTAGGCTCACCGACAGGCTGAACACCACCAGCGACGACATGTGCTTCGTTGGCACGTCGGCCACCATGGGCACCGAAGAGACAGTACGTGACGTCTGTGAGTATGCCAGCCAAATCTTCAACACCACGTTCACACCGGAATCCGTGGTGACCGAGGATCGTCTTCGCGTTGACGAATTCTTCGTCACCAGCGACTATGACGACACCATGCCTACTGCCGCGCAGGCCGATCGACTCATCGAACTCGAAGAGGGCGTCGACCCCGACGAATACCTTGCCGATGCGGCCCAAGCGTGGCTTGACGAAGCCCCCACAGAGCCGGTCTCCGCAGACAAGGCACGCATCCGGCTCGCCGAATCCCTGCGTCATTCAAGGTTTCTGGCCAGCCTGTCCTCGCTTATCTGCGACGAACCTCAGCAAATCGATCGCAAACTGCTGGACAGGCTCGCCATCATGATGCAAGGTTCAACGCCTTGCATCCACGCCAGCAGAAGGCCTGTGTGGACGCGCTGATAGCGCTCGTCTCCCACGCGCGCACCGGTTCGGAGGAGCACGCACGTCCGTTCCTGAACGTACAGGTGCAACTATGGGTCAAGGAACTTGGCCGCGTGGTTGCCAACATCACTCCGCAGGAAGGGAGCATCGACTACCGTCCGGTCGTCGAACTGTCCAAAGACGACCTCAAGACCCGCATGCCGGTGATTAACTGCCGTGATTGCGGAGGAACCGCATGGATCGGACTTGCCGGCAAAGACGGCGGTATTAGTATGGGTGACCCTCGAACGTTCTACAACGAGTATTTCGCCTACCATGCCGACAATGCGTTGGTGACTTTGCAACCCTGCACCATGGATTATGTTCTTGACCCGCATGCCGACAACGGAGCCATGGTCTGGTTCTGCAATGCATGCATGAAGGAACAGGTCGTAGAACGTTTCGAATCCACGGAACGTGAATGCCCGGCCTGTGGAGAGCAGCGCATACCCATGGTCGCTAGGGGCATGGAGCTTGTATCCGGCAACCGCAAACACTATCAGTGTCCGTTCTGCGGCAGCGAACAGGACATCGCCATGGTCGGTGTGAGAACCACCACGCAGGTCAGTGTGATGCTCACCCAACTTTCCGGAGACTCCTTCAACGACGACAGCAAGGCCATCGTGTTCTCTGACAGCGTACAGGACGCATCCTATCGAGCCAGCGTGTTCAACTCCCGCACCTGGCGATTCGCCCTGCGCAACTCCGCCATGGACTACATGCGCGAGGAACACAAGGACGGCGTCTTCCTCGCCGAATATCTCAACAGCCAGAACGACTACTACCATCGCCGCTATCCGGACGACAACGAATACATCGTGCGATTCATCGCGCCGAACATGACATGGATGCGCGAATACGAAGCCGTGTTGCAAGGCAATCCCGCAGGGCCCGGTCGCCGTCAGCTGCTCGATTGGATCGAGCGCAGACTCCGACTGGAATCGCTGCTGGAATTCGGCATGCGCTCCCGTACCGGACGCACGTTGGAGAAATCCGGCTGCGCCGCAATAGCATTCGACCAGAATCTCCTGAAACGTGTGGCACAGACCGTTGCCGAACGTTGCCATAACGAGATCGGACTGCACGAGAATTCCATCATGGAGACTGACTGGCTCCGACTGATTATGGCGTTCCTCGACCAGCTGCGCACGAAAGGCGCGTTCTTCGACGTGACCTACGACCAGTTCCTGCAAAACGACGGCAACAAGTTCCTGCTCTCCAACACGAACATCAAATGGATGCCCGGCATGTACGCGGATGGCATGCCCTACTTCCTGTCGGACAAGGAGCCAGTGCGCAAAGGCGTTTTCAATACCCTGAATTCGCCGTCATACCGTCAGATCGTCGACCGGTACCTCACCGACGGCGCCCTTGAAGGCGACATCCACCACGAGCTGTTGGGAATCGTGCTCGAAGAGTGCATAGCAGCAGAATTCATCACGCAGCAACGTTATCCAAGCATGAAAATGGAACGCACCGTGTACGGGCTCAACGAGTCCGGCTGCACGGTCAGCGGCAAGGTAACGCAACTGATCTGCGACACGTGTGGACGGAGCTATTCGTGCGCCACGCAGAACCTTGACGCGTGGAACGGAGCACGTTGCCGTATCCGCAAATGCCCGGGAAGACTGGTCGCCGGCACTTCCGAAGCCGAAGCTCTGGAATTGCGCTACTACGGCAAGCTGTACCGCGGGGAGCCAACCGATCGCATCCACGCTGCCGAACACACGGGACTGCTCAACGGCGACGACCGCGCCAAGGTCGAAGAGGAATTCAAACGCAAGAACCGCAAGCCCGGTGACGTGAACGTGCTAGCCTGTACGCCGACCCTGGAGATGGGCATCGATATCGGAGACCTCTCCACAGTGATTCTCTCGTCAATTCCGCCTACCCAAGCCCAGTACATCCAGCGTGCCGGTCGTGCAGGGCGACGTGACGGCAACTCCTTGGTGCTGGCGGTGGCCAATACCAAGGAACACGACACGTACTTCTACCAGCGGCCGAAAGATATGCTTGGAGGCGCGGTGAACCCGCCGCACATCTTCCTCGACGCAACCGCAGTGTTGGAGCGTCAGCTCACCGCCTACGCATTGGATCGTTGGGTGCATGCCATGCTGGATGCCGGCAGCGAACCGGCCGATGTGGTACCCGACAAATTGAAAAACTGTTTGGATAATGTCAACGGCAGCGGCTCCAGCGGGTTCCCGGTGAATTTCCTGAACTGGACAGGCCAACATTCCGGCGAACTGCTCGACGGATTCGGAAGAATGTTCTCATTCTCCGAGGAACTCCGAACGCAGCTCGACGGATTCGTACGCGGTACGGAAGATGGCAGCACCATGGCCAGACGCGTCTACGATGTGTTCCAAAAAACCAACGATACCGTCAGAACGCTGGAATCGCAGAAGAGTGCTGCGAGGCAGCTGCTCGACGAGCTCAAGAAGAAGCCCTCCGACTCATCGTTCGAAGAGCAGCAGCGCGAATGCGAAGATGAGATTCACAATCTTGGCCGCATCGTCACAAGCATTCTCAACACCAACACGTTCAACTACCTTTCCGACGAAGGCATCCTGCCCAATTATGCGTTCCCGGAAACCGGTGTGACCCTCCACACCATCCTCAAAGAGGACAAGGAACCGTCCGATGCGGCACACGGAATCGAGCCTGCCGCGCAGGACAAGACGAAACGCAGGGGGAAGGCCACGCGTGACTTCGTGCGCCCGGCGGCCACGGCCATCACGGAACTGGCGCCGGGAAACACGTTCTTCGCGGGCGGACGCAAATACAAAATCAGCCGCGTGCTATGTTCGAAAGGCGGTGCCGACGACGAACTGGCAATGTGGCGCCTATGCCCGAACTGTTCGCACGCGGAACCTGCTTCCAGCACTGAGAACCTCGCCAGCTGCCCCTCCTGCGGGTCAATGCAGTGGCTGATAGTGGCCAGAAAAGACCGATGCTACGCATCGACACTGTCATATCCGACGAAACCTACAGCGAGAGTCTGGTCGAGGACACATCCGACAGCAGACCCAAGACCCAGTTCCTGAAGGACACGATGGTGGACATTAATCCGGCAGACATCCAAACGGGATGGCAGTTCAAGGGAACCACGAATTTCGGATTCGACTACACGCCGCAGGGGACGATCCGGGAAATCAACTTCGGGCAAGTCTTCGACAAGGGAGCTTCGGTGGAAATCGCCGGCAGTAAAGAGATACGCAACGGTTTCAACGTGTGTCTGAAATGTGGTGCATTGCTCGGCGAACATGGATCGAGGCACGCCTACTTCTGCCCGGAACGCAAGAAGGCGCAGGAACAGCAGTTGGAGCAATCGGAGCGGAACGCACGTGCCTGTTCCTGTACCGTGAGGTCAAATCGGAAGTGCTGCGCATGCTTGTGCCGGGACTTGCCGACGTCCAAGGTGCGGACGGTGCCGCGGAGTCGCTGACCGCCGCAGTGATGCTCGGCCTGCGTGAACGCTTCGGCAATGTGGACCATCTGCAGGCGACGCTCATGAACGAGCCGTTGCCGGACAATCCCGGACTGCGCAAAACCTATCTTGCGCTATACGACACAGTACCCGGAGGAACCGGCTATCTTAAGCAACTGTCCGACCCGGATACGATGTTCGAGGTGCTTGCCAAGGCTAAGGAAGTCATGGAGCATTGCGAATGTGCAAAGAATGGCGGTGACGGATGCTACAGATGTTTGTACGCATATAGACAAAGCCAGAATCTGAAGCTCATTTCCCGTAAGACCGCGTTGACGATACTTACGGGCATCCTTGACCCGGCCAACAAACGCAGCCGTGTGAAGACCGTTTCAAAAATCGCTACGAATAAACTGTTCGACAGCGGACTCGAACAGCAGTTCGTCGAAGCTCTCCGGTGTATGCACGCCCATCCCTTCGCGGAATCCGACGATGCCAAGGGACGCCGTGCCATCGTCAAGGATGAATTCATCAATAGCAAACCCGGATATTCCGTCACCGTGAACGGAAGCGTATGGAGCGTCGAACCACAAGTCGCGCTGGGGCCGGCCGATGGAGTCGCGATTCCCTGCAAACCCGATTTCGTATTGACGGTCAGCAATATCGACGAATCCGGTGACGTGGCCGAGCATGACGGAAGGAAGCCGATTGCCATCTTCACTGACGGGCTGCAATATCATGCAGGCATCGTCGCCCAGGATTCCCTGAAGAGAGAGGCGCTTCGTCAAGCAGGTTACCGTGTATGGTCCTTGGATTATGACGATGTGATCGGATATGTGCAGGGCAAGGATGCGGCGCAGCTCGCCGATACGATGCTAACCACCAAGACCATGCCGTCGCCAGCGGCTTACAAGAGCGCAATCAGTGGCAGGGCAGACGAATTCGACCCCGGCGAAGTTCCGGCAATGGCCATGCTGGAATATTATCTTGCGGAACCGGATGCCGAACGGATGTTCACCATCCAAGCGCTGGCGATGAGCTATGCCCTGAATCCGCGGAGCAAGAACGTCGAACCTCAGGCCGTGGATACGCTGCATCGGATCGAAGCACTACACGGCGAGAACGAATCGGCATTCATGATCTGCTCGTCCTGGAGTCCTTCGAACTGTACAAGACTGAAATTCCAATCCGGTCTGCGTATCGGAGAGGATATGCGGACCACCGAACCTCACGTCGGTATGATGTTCTCGGACGTTCAACACGATGCCGTGAAGACGAAGAACGATGATTACAATCCGTTGAACGCTCTGGACGAGAACGAGGCGGTAGCATTCAAAACGCAATGGGCGGCCTTCTGGCATTTTGCGAATGTGATGCAATTCTCGGAATACTTCCATGCCATCGGCGATGCCGCGCTGAGTGACACGACCATGTACGAGCCGCTTCGCAACGGTTTGCGGAATATTCCTGACGTGCAGGAAAGCAATGATTCCGCGTGGAACGATGTCCTGGCGGATCCGACCTATGTGTATTGTGCGGATGAGACCAAGGAAGCCGTCAAACGGTTTATCGAGTCTGACATACCGGCACCGGATGTACTCGGATATGAGCTGCTGGACGAGAACGAGGAAATCATTGCGCAGGCGGAGCTCGCATGGGAGGATGGGAAGATCGTGTTTTTCCCGTCCTACGACTTGCAATCCGACCGAGAGAACGTCGACGAATTCGTCAAGCGCGGCTGGACTATCATTACAGAAAACAGCGATGACCTTGACAAGGTGTTCGCTTCACTGACGGAAGGTGAGGAACGTTGATGGCAGATATACGTACGATGAACAAACCCGTGGTCGCGCTTGGCCGTGATCTTATGGGCAGCTTGTTCGATTTGCCAAAGAAAGCGCAGAAACATGCCACGACGTTTCTGACAAAATTCCAGACGAATCCCCGATCATCAGGAATCAATCTGGAACGAATCGCCAATGCGGCGGACGAAAAACTGTATTCCGCGCGCATCGACCAACGGTATCGCGCCATCATCGCTTTCCAGAAAAGCAGCAATGTGTACGTCCTGCTGTACGTTGGCGACCACGATGACGCCTACAAATGGGCGGAAACAAAGAAACTCGACGTCAACCCGAACACGAGGGCCATCCAGCTGTACGATATGGTTTCTCAAGAGGAAATCGACACGGCAATGCGTGAAGATTCCCAGAGCGAAGTTGGATGGGGGAGCGTTGCCGCAAACGTGCCCCAACCGGATTCCACTATACTGGAATCCGTTTCTCCTCCCATGGAAGACCATGACGGCACGAATCACGGAACAGCTTCAGCTAGTGCAACTTCAGCCGTGGCGGCCAAGACGCCGCAGGCACCACGGCAAGCTCCCGAACCTCATACCGGTCCGCTTCCCGACACTTACCGGGCATTGACGGACAATGATATGCGTCGGTTCGGTGTGCCGGATATGTACGTGCCGGTCATGTGCACGAGAAAGACCTGGCAGGAATTCGACCGGTGGGGGTCAATGCTCCCGAAGGATGTTTTCACGTACCTCACCCTTGTTGCCGAAGGGCTTTCCAAATCTGAGGTCTTCGGCTTGTTCGATGAGACCGAAGGCAAGATCAGCGACAGGCTGGGATTGGAACAGCAGCTGCCCACTTCGTCCATCGACTCTGGTGAAGAGGCCGATCCGGAGGATTTCCGTGCCGCCTTGTCAAGCTACGCCTCGCAGCAGTCTTTCGTGGTCGTGCAGGGAGAGGCGGATCTCAAGCGTATTCTGGACGCGCCATTGGAGCAGTGGCGCGTGTTCCTGCATCCGTCGCAACGGCTTTATGTGGAACACGACTACCATGGTCCGTTCCGTCTGCTCGGTGGCGCCGGCACAGGGAAGACCGTGGTGGCCATGCATCGCGCGAAGCGTCTCGCCGCGAGATTGCTGAGAAACGGCAGTCATCAGAAAGTGCTGTTCACCACATACTCGCGTAATCTTGCCACCGATATTGCTTCGAACCTGAAACTCATCTGCACGGCGGACGAATTCAATGCCATCGACGTGGTCAATCTCGACAAACTCGTGAAAGACCTACTGACGAGCCATGGTTATTCCGGCGAAATCTGGTATGACGGCAGCCCCGATCATGGCACCGATCTTGACAACGCGTGGCGTAAGGCTATCGCATCCATCGGTGTGAACGATCCGAAACTCACGGTTTCCTTCTTCAAAAGCGAGCTCAGCCAGGTAATTGTGCCGCAACAGGTGCGGAATGCTGCCGATTACATGCGCGTGCTGCGCAAGGGGCGCGGTACGAGATTGAACCGAGCCCAGAAGCTGGCCGTATGGCAGGTCGTGGAAACGTATCGTCGTATCATGCAGACAAACAACGCGTACGATGTGGACACGGCCATGCAGAACGTTGTGTCATTGCTCATACAGGGCGATATGCCAAGGAAATATGCGCATGTGGTGGTCGATGAAGGGCAGGACTTCTCCACGCCGACATACCGTGTGATTCGTGCTCTGGTGGATGAGGGAGACAATGATATCTTCATTGTCGGCGATGCACAGCAGCGCATCTACGGGCATACCGCGGTGCTATCGAAATGCGGCATCCGTATCCAGGGGCGTGCCCGCAAATTACGGATCAATTATCGCACCACCGAACAGATTCGTAGCGCCGCCGACTCCATTTTCCGCAGTTCCGGTGCAGATGTCGCGGACTCGGTGTTTGCGGCTGTTCGTGGCATTGGGGATGCGTCACCGGCCACAACGTTCGATGACCTGGACGGAGAGGAAAGCCCGACTGGCGATAGCCGGTCACTGATGAACGGTCCTGTTCCGGAAACGCGACGGTTTGCTTCCCAGTCAGATGAGATGGATGCCGTTAGGGAATGGATTTATGGATTGTGCGGCACGGCGGAAGACGCGGCCAGCGATGAGTCCGACGGCGGGCGTGTGGATTCGCGTAATGTGTGTGTGGTGGCAAGAAGTCGCTACTGCATCGACCAGTGGTATAAGACGCTTGATGACGGCTTGCCGTATGGCGTGTACCGGCTTGGTAGGGATGCAGAGAACAGGCAGAGGCAAGGAATCCGCGTCGCCACCATGCATCGAGTCAAAGGTCTGGAATTCGACTATGTGGTGATAGTCGACGTGAACGATGGGGTATGCCCGCCGAAGCCCGTGTTGCAATCTGCTGGTGCCGATTCGGCTGCGTTGAACGAAATCTACAGGGAGGAACGAAGCCTCATTTACGTAGCCATGACACGTGCTAAAAAGGGTGTGCTGCTGACTGGCGTCTCGGCACAGGTTGGATGAAAGGAATAACGAAATGGCTAGTAATGTCTCTATGTTTTATACGAAAAAAGAGCTTGCCCTTAAGGAATCGGCAGAGCGTAAGAAGGGGAAAAGGGTCTTTTATCTGGAATCGGATGGGTGGAATGATTATGGATATGAGACGTTATTTGAGCTTTATTGGACAGATGAAGATAACAAATTTCATGAGATTGGTCCAGTAAAAATCGCTCATAAATCTGAAAAAATTACAAGAGATTTGCTTGAAAATAGTTTTAGTCGCCTAGAGGAAAATTTTTGTTCCTTAGGTATTGACGATAAATATTATATAAATATAAATAAAAATAAGTTGCATGATGTACTTATATCTTTGAATGATCTAATTTTAAGTAAGAAAATAGATTATGTAAGTTCTTCTGGATTTTATCAAGTTTCGTTAATGAGAAAATATGAGTCTGATAAAGAAGGAGCAGAGAAATATATTTCCACAGTGCGAGATATTGTCGACAAAGGACTTGCTGAGGTGGGGCTATTCCATCTAGAGTATGTGTTCAATAGTGAAGCTGAAAATAGAGAAGAAAATGAGTATCTAATACGGAGAATTGTTTTTGAAGCAGATTCAAAAGTTTTTTCCTCCTGAAACATTCATGTGTTAATTGGAGAAATGGTGATTGGGAAACGATACTTTCCGTTAAACGGAAAGATTGCGGAAAAGTATTCCTGGAATCAAT
>ENA-OUNI01000471-OUNI01000471.1-human-gut-metagenome-genome-assembly--contig:-NODE-471-length-18595-cov-4.210364_pt1 | contig 18595 bp, 17 predicted proteins | sample MGYA00242499_ERZ504580 | MGnify/ENA primary metagenome ERZ504580 (study PRJEB26092, sample SAMD00036315) | human gut metagenome | host: Homo sapiens | study: EMG produced TPA metagenomics assembly of... | reverse complement strand
CAAATATCGGAACACACAGGATTGCATTGTTACGATAAAAATAAAAAAGCCACAGGCCGTACAGCTCGACGCCTGCCGGTAGAAAACCGTCTGCGTAAATGCTGTACAGCCTGTGGCACCTCTCTGCTACCGCACCTGTCAGTTGGCGCGGCTCAGTTTGATATTGTCGATAAACCAGCGGCGATAGACACTGCTGCCCGAAGTAGCGGCAGTTTCACCCCATGCATCCGACTTGATGGTGATGCGTGTATCTTTCGTGATGGAAACACCCTCCAGCACCACATCGGCATGCAGCCATTCCAGTTTGTCTACCTCATTCACAAAGTTATGTCCTATCGAATCCAGTTCGACTGTCTCGCTGCCGTTGGTCACGGTGATAATCAGCTGTACCGGGTCGAACTTCTCGTACCGCCCACCATCGGTGCCCAGTCGAACGAAAGCATTACCTTCTCGCCTGACGGTATGCCGTCTACAGCCGGCAGTGTCAGTCCTGCCTGATAGTCTGTTTTACCAAACTTCAGGTAACATTTCTGCAAGTAGATAGAAGCACCGCGACTTTCTTCCAGTCCGTATCCGTGAGCCAGCAACGCTTCGGCAGCCGTCTGTCCCTCGTCGTTCTTCGCACTGTAAATCTGCGGAGCAGTACCCGATCCGTCGTTTTCCACTGTCTGTCCGGCACCGCTGTTCTCTGCCCAGGCAACAGCCACTCAAAGTCTTCCGAGAAATAGATCACCTCTACCACACCCTTGTCTTCGATGCGTGCAGCCTGTATGCGCAGTGCAGGAGCAGCCACTCCGTCGAAGTAGCCGTACACCGTCACCTTGTGACCGTTCAGGGCTGCCAGATTCAAACTTTCGGGTGCGTCGATGATAGACACCGAGTTCACCGCACCGTCTATCGTCACATTGTTACCGCTCAGCACACCGCTTGCCGAAATCCATTCACGGCTATCCGATGTGTAGCTGTCCACTTCGGCAGTCACGTCGTGAGCTTCCGGATACTCGATATTATTGCCTTCCGATACCACACGTACCTCGTCGCATACCACGTAAGGCAAGGCGTGTGCATCTGTGCCTTTCGAACCTTTCACCGCCACCTTGTCGCCCACGTTCACGGCAGTTGCAGTTTGCAGGAACATGTTTACATCGTACTGTGCGTCGGTTACGATGCAGCCCGAAGTCGTCACCGCCGTAACCAGTGCTTCCGGAACCGAAACCACCGTTTCATCTTCCAGTGCCGGCAGTTCGTCGACTGTATACTCCTGACAGTCGCGGTACTTGTCGCCATCCTGCGAAACCACTACCTCCGCACGGCTTGCCAGCGTACAACCCTTGAACACGATTGTCGCCTTGCGTGGATTATCCTCCGCTCCGTCGCGCATGTTGTCAGTTACCGATACCGTCACATCCGTCGTACCGTTTCCTGTGGCAGGAGTCACCGTAATCCATTCGGGCAAGTCCTCCATCACCCAGTCGGCATCCGCATACACGGTAATCGTTTTCGGCTGTGCCCCTTCAGCCTCAAAGTCCAGGGCACTGGCACTTGCCAGTACAGCTTTCGAAAGCGTATTCTCCTCTTCGCTACAACTGCCCAGAAGCGTTGCCGAGAGAAACAGCACCGAAGCCATGATATAATTGATCAGTTTCATATTTTTTACAGAGTTAATTTGTTTGTTTTGAAGTTGAAGGATCTTTCCAGAAAATCCCTGTTTCACCCCCGAAAAACCAACTGATATTTCGAGAGATACATTATATTATTTCACCTCCGAAAAACCAGCTGATATTTCAAGAGAGAGATTATTTATTCCATTCCCGAAAAACCAGCTGATATTTCAAGAGATACATTATATTATTTCACCTCCAGAAAACCAGCTGATATTTCAAGAGAGATTAGCTGTTTTGTTTCAGAACAGAAGCTGAAGTTTAGAAACCCAGTCCGTCGCTCCATCCGGATTCTGTGTCAGATTCGGGTTCAGCGAACGTTCGTTGATAGGAATCGGGTACAGATAGTCACGCTCCTCATTGAAACCGTTGCGCACGATATTCTTGTGAGAGTACACATACCCGCTGTTGCTTCCTGTCAGCAGAATATCCTTGCCGATTTCGTACACCAGCACCCCGCTGCCGGCTTCCGGTTTCGCAGTACCTTTATTATATAAGATTACATCCGGATTACCGTCGCCGCTCAGATCGTATTCACCCGCACCGGCGAAATACATACCGTAGATATCCTGATCGATGCAGGCTCCGGCTTTCCAGCGTACCAGGTCGTCGAAGCGGAAACCTTCCTGATTCAATTCAACGGCACGCTCGCGGCGGATTTCCAGAATCACACCCTTGTTGCTTCCCGATACGTTGGGATAACCCGTTTCCTTAGCCGACAGATAACGGTCCGGATTGGCATTGGCAGCAGCCATGTTCAGGTGCGCGTCGTTCATACCTACACGGTCACGCAGCAGATTCACAGAGATATCCAGATCCTCCTGAGTCAGCGTACCCAGTTCCGCTTTTGCCTCGGCATAGTTCAGCAGCACTTCGGCATAGCGGTACACAGGCAAGTCGTTCGTATTGCGGTCGTTGCGGTCTACCTGTCCGCCGGAAGCAGTCGGTTCCTGCACGAACTTGATCGGCTGGTAGCCAGTCACAGTAACCGAGAGGTCGGGAGGAAGCACCGTTGTTTCCCCGATACGGGTATATCCCGGTGTACGGATGCTCTGAGCCAGACGCGGGTCGCGGTCCTTTGTTTCCTCCAGGAAGCTCATTTCCTGCCATCCCGGCTGGTCGGTAAAGCGACTTCCGTCCTTCATCAGATACATATTCACCATCTTGCGTGTCAGTCCCGGACGCCCCTGAGTAGGAACCAGCGTATGTCCGTTGGCATTGTGATGGATAGCCAGACTGTAGTCGAACTTGATAGCCAGGATATATTCATCCGGATTCGCATCCTCGGCAGCAAAGAGATTCAGGTAGTCCGATTCCGGATGTCCGGTAGAGTACAGCTTGTACGGACCATCATTGATAATCTCACCGGCAGCTTTGGCAGCCAGATCCAGGTAATACGTATAATCGTTGCCTTCCAGCTTCAGGTCGTGATACTTGCGGTACGTACCTTCGTACAGACAGAACTGTGCCTTCAGCGCCAGTGCCGCCCAGCGGTTCACACGGAACGGACTGCTTGATTCTTCCTCGCGTGTAGGAAGATTATCGATGGCATAGTCGATATCCTCTATCATCTTGGTCATCACCAGCTCACGCGAGTCACGCGGCTTGTACAGTGCCTCGTCGGCAGAACCCAGTTCCACGTCGTACCAGGGCACATCGCCGAAGCGTTTGACTTTCTCGAAATAGAAGAACGCACGGAAGAAGCGGGTCAGTGCCGTATATTTCACCACCGCATTCTCGTCGCTGCACTGATGCACATACGCCAGCAGGGTATTCATCTTGCGCAGGTCGGTCCATGTCCATCCCCCGCCCGAAGCAGGCACGGTACGGTTGTTTCCGCCCAGCATCTCGTCGGAAAGATTCTGCTGCACGTACAGGTCACTCTGGTCGTCGAAAGGGCTCTTGTCCAGCAGGTTGTTGTAAAACGAGTTACTGAAAAGTTGCAAGTCGCTCTCTGTCTTGAAATAGTCATTCTGCGATATCTCGCTTTTAGGAGTCAGGTCGAGCAAACCGTCACACGAAGTCAACCCCATTGTCAGTACCAGTGCTGTAAATATATATTTTTCATACGAATCTGTTCTTGGTTGTTTTATTCAATGAATTTTCGTTTAGAAAGTGATGTCTACACCAAACAGCAGCGTCTTCTGCCACGGATAGAAACTTTCGTTGTACGTATCGTTGCTGCGGCTGATGGCTCCTTCCGGATCCACGTATTTGGTAATCTTCTTCAGCGGCGACCAGTAGCAGAGGTTCTCGCCCGAGAAGTAGAAACGTGCCTGATCGATACCGATTTTCTTTGTCAGGTTCACCGGAATGGTATATCCTACGGTCAGGTTCTTCAGACGCATGTAGCGGATGTTCTGCAAATAGCGGTCGTTCACCTTGCTCAGCGGACCGGAAGTCGACGAGTATGCCATCGGACGCGGGAAGTAAGCATCCGTATTGTCTTCGGCCCACACCTTGTCCATGAAATCCTTCTGTAGGAAGGTCTGGTAAGGATAAGAGAACGGACCCCAGAACGACATCATGTGTCCGTGAGGATACCAGTAGTGGTTACCTGTTCCCTGGAAGAACACCGATACATCGAATCCGCACCAGCGTACACTGGCATTGATACCATACGACAGGCTGGGCAGTGAGTTACCCAATACCTTGCGGTCGCCCGGATCGGCTACATTGTTGCTGCCTATATCCACCATACCGTCACCGTCGAGGTCGACAAACTTCACGTCGCCGGCCTTCCAGCTCCGGTCAGTCCGTCTACCATGTAACTCAGGTCTACCTCCTTGGCATACGCCTGTGCCTCCTCGTCGGTAGCAAACAGACCGTCGGTCACAAATCCCCAGATTTCTCCGATGCGCATGCCTTCGTAGTAATCCTTGGCAAATGTCTTGTCTTTATTGTCATACTTGGTAATGTAGCTTTTGTAGTTGCTCACGTTGAATCCCAGACTGTATTCCAGCGGACGTCCGGCCAGTTCGAACTGATCTCTCCACGACATTGTCACTTCGTATCCCTTTGTCTGCAAGTCGGCTGTATTCATATCCGGTACACTGGCTCCATACACAGCCGGCAGTTCCACACCGTCGGTCAGCATGTTCAGCGTGTTGCGCACATATCCGTCTACGGTAATGTTCAGGCGGTTCTTCAGCATGGTCAGGTCGAAACCGAAGTCCCACTGCTGGCTGGTTTCCCAGGTCAGGTCCGATGCCACCGGCGCACCCAGTGTAGCATATTTCGCCATCGAGCTGCCCTCGCCGAACGTGAAGCCGGCAAAGTCGCTTACCGAAATCAGACGCATGTATGTATAGTAAGAAGAAACATTCTGGTTACCCAGCTACCGAACGAAGCACGCAGCTTCAGGTTGTCTACATATCCGCTCAGCGGCTTGAAGAACGGTTCTTCCGAGATACGCCATCCCACAGAACCCGAAGGGAAGAATCCCCAGCGGCTTCCGGCAGCAAAACGCGATGTACCGTCGTAGCGTCCGCTCGCCTCAAACAGGTAGCGTCCCTTGTAGTCGTAGTTCACACGGCCGAAGAAACCAGCCAGCGCATATTCACTCTGTCCGCCGCCCACTTCGGTCAGCACTTCACCCTCGGCATTCTGTCCACCAGGTCGAGGTCGTCCAGCGAAGTAGAAGTCAGGTTCTGTCCCGCAGCCGAAACATTCTTCAGATACATGCGTTCGTAGTTGAAACCGACCACTCCCGTCACGTGATGTGCTTCGCCGAATGTATCTTCGTAGTTGCAAAAACGTTTGCCGAATAATAGTTGCGTGTGTTCACCGATTCACTCAGCTTGTTCAGACCGGCTCCGGTAGCATACGACAGCAGCGGTCCGTCCGGATATTCGCGGTAGAACAGGTTGTTCGAACGGTGTGTATTGCGTGTCTGGTACAGACGGTAGGTAAAGTCACCCGTCAGACTCAGCTGTTTGATCGGTGTGATGACCAGTCGTGTAGTATTCGAGAAGTCGTTCGTGCGGTTCACGTTGCGGTGCGATCCCTCACCCAGCATGATATGACGTCCGTTGCCCACCTTATAGTTCAGGTAAGGAGTACCGTACAGCCATGAGCCGTCAGGTTCTTCATCGGGAAACATGCCAGCGCGTGACGTCCGCTGTAACCGATGGTATCGTCGATGCTTCCGTTACCCTGGAAAGTATACTGCGAGCCATAGAACGAAGTATTGTTGCTCAGCGTAGCATAGCGGTTGATGGTAAAGTCAATCTTCGAACGCAGGTTATACTTGCGGTAGATATCCGGATTCATGTTCAGGATACCTTTCTGGTAATCGTATGCCCCGCTCACCAGGTATTTCACATCCTTCGTACCCCCGCTCAGCGAGATGCTGTGCTGCTGGGTAGGACGACGGTCGTTGTACATCATGTGCCACCAGTCGTAGTTGCCGTAGTACACCCACTGACGGCGACCGTTTCTTGTATCTTCCACTACCCACGGGCGGTCGGGGTTCTCCGTCTTGTCGTTCACACGGGCCAGCAGCTGCTGCATGTCGTAGTCGGTATAATCCACGTAGTTCGTACCGTTCTTCGCACGCCAGAAGGTATTCACCGTATACACCGACCAGTAACCGGTTGTTTCGTAATCGGTAGTCGTGGTAGGAGCCTGCCATCCCAGACGGCCGCTGTAACGCACGGTAGCCTTTCCGTCCTGTGCCGATCCCGACTTGGTTGTGATCAGAATCACACCGAATGCCGCACGCGCACCGTATACTGCCGCAGCCGACGCATCCTTGATGACCGAGATAGACTCCACGTCGTTCGGGTTCACACGGTCCAGTTCACCCACCGCACCGTCTATCAGCACCAGCGGACCGGCACTGTTGATAGAAGTCGTACCACGCACGTTGATGCTGGGCGAGCTGCCCGGCACACCCGACGAGGTAGTGACATTCAGACCGGCTACCGAACCTTGCAGCATGTTTGCCAGCGACTGCGTCGCACGGTTTTCCAGCTTCTCGCTGCCCACCGTAGCCACGGCTCCCGTCAGGTTCACCTTCTTCTGCGTACCGTAACCGATAACCACCGCCTCATCCAGCATGATGGCATCTTCCTGCATATATACCACAATATTTTTCTGTCCCGGTTTCACCTTCACCTTTTCGGTAAGATAACCCACATAAGAGAAATTCAGAGTAGCCCCACCGGCAGGTATCTGAAGCTCGAAGGCTCCGTCTACATCAGTAATGCTTCCCTGGGCAGTTCCGTCGATGACGATAGACACCCCGATAAGCGGTTCCTGCAAGGCATCCAGTACCTTACCCGATACTGTTCTGTTCTGCGCCGACAGCGTAGAAACACTGCCCGTCAGCAACAGCAACAGCAAAAAAACATACGAATTGAAAACTTTCATAAATAAATATTTTGTTTTGGAATAGTAAACGTGTCAATTAAAAACTGACTGATAGTCAAGACTTTTTCCCGGTTTCACCACCATGTTGGTCACTTCAAAATTTACCTTGCCCGATGTAACCCCACCGTTCAGTTTCACCGTGATGGTGTGTTTCGATTTTGGTTCGATGGTATATTCTCTGAAATATATCAGGTTTGCGTCATGCTCTCCCTTTTTCAGCGAGAATGTCAGGTCCGAGTTGTTATAAACCACAAACTGCACGCGCTTCTCGTTCTTGTCTATCTTTTCGATGGTTACCGCCTTGCCGAACAGCTCTCTCAGCCACTGTTCCTCACCGATAATCTGATTCTTGAAGAAGACAGCCGTTCTACGGTTTTCGAGCGCCTCGCGGATACCTTCCGCCGTGCGTTCTTTGGCAAATACCAGCGTCATGGTGCGGTGTTCACCCTTGTCGAAGTCGATATCAGTCTGTATCGGCTGATGAATGTCCGATGTACCCAGCATGGTCAGCTTCTTGTCCAGACACCACTGCAATGCCTCAGGATAATAAAAATCACCGTTAGCTACCTCTATTCCCTGCATGCATCCGTTTTCATACAAGTATGTATGTTCGTCCCACCATTTGGTTTCTTCCGGCTGCTGTGAGTCCCATCCCGGATGATTCCAGAAGATGAACGCCCCCTGCGACTTGGCAGCACGGAAAGCATCCTTATATTCTTTTGTGTCCAGCGGATTGCTGTCCGAAATAAAGATGGCGTTATGATGTCCCGGCGCCATGGAGCGGGTTATCTCACTACCCTTGATTACAATCACGCCCTTATCTTTGGCATACTTCTTCATGATCTCGTACGAACGGTTGTGGTCCGCCTGAATGTCCGCCTTGTGTGGTCTGTATTCGAGATGTTCCGTAATGGCAATGGCATCCAGCCCCTCGGCATACGCCTCGTCCACTCTCACCGTCGGCCATACCAGTCCGTCGGAGAACACGGTATGCATATGAAAATCACATTTCAGAGTCTGATAATTGTCCAAATCAGGTATATCCACACTCTTGTCGACCGCCTGTCCGAATCCCATCTGCATGATTCCGCTCAAGGCAAGAACCAGATAAAATTTCTTCATAGTTTTCAGTTTGATAAATAGTATATAGTTTCAATAAGAAAATGTTATGGAATCTTGTAAGCATCCGTCGAGAACGCCTTCGGACGTTGCATCTGCTCGGTCCATTCGTGTCCGAACTCATCGCGCACGGTGATGGTCAGATCCACGTCGCATCCGCCGCCTTCACCTTGAAGAAATGCGTAAAGTTTTCGGTAATGAAGCTCGGTGTAGAGCTCAGTGTCGACGAGTTGAAACGCTTCACGCTCAGCGCTGCCACATGCAGCGGATCGTAAGCCCATACCTCCTCGGGAGCAAGCTTGTTGCCCTTCTCGTCGGTCACCGTCAGCGTCCAGCGCGGATTCCAGTTCCAGATGTTTATCAGCACCTCGTTGTCCTTGTTCACCGGATAAGCATCCACATAGCGCTGGAATTTCGCCTTGACCGAAGCCGGTACACCGGCCGGCATCTGCGGCACATCCGCCATCGAGAAATGCACATTGTTCAGGTCGTAGCTGCGGAACTGGTAATCCTCCGTCCATCCCGTAGCCTTGTATATCCATTCGATGTCCGTTCCGTTCACATCCCATACCGAGTATCCGCCCGGTGTTCCGTCGGGACTGATGTGCACACCCGGAGTAAGGTAGCCCGACCACCACCACGAAGCGCATATCGCACCCGCGTTATGTTCGTACACCTCGCGTCCGCCCGTTACCTCATCCTCCGGAGTCACGTTGAAACTCAGGTGCGTATGTCCGGTCACGAAATGCACCTTGTAGCCGTCCAGCACGTCCAGCAGCTGCGTAGTGTTCAGCACGTCATGGTCTATCTTGAAACCTTCCGTCTGCGACGGGTAGAACAGCTGTGCGTGCATCACCACTACCAGCGGTGTCGACTTGTCGACATATGCCAGATCCTTCGACAGCCAGCTCAGCTGTTCGGCCGACACACGCTTCTCGTAGTCGCGCGAGGTAGTGCCGTCGTAGTTGCTGCAATCGATGTCATCCAGCACCACGTAGTGCACCTTTCCGATGTTGAACGAATAATATGTCGGAGCGATATAATCCATGAAACGGCTTCCCGCCTCCTCATCGCTCATAGCCTTGTAGTCGTAGTCATGATTTCCGATAGTATGGAAAATCTGAAGTCCCTTCACCTGATTGTTGATGGTATTCAGGTACTCAGGCAGCGCATAACTGTTCGAATACCAGTACAGGTCCCAGGTCATGTCGCCCAGCGTAATGGCATACATCTTTTCGTGCTGATGCAAGGCACGGTAGCTGTTCAGATCCTCGGTAAAGTCCATAAACTGTCCCAGGTCGCCCGTGCGGTTGGCCAGATGCATATCGCCCAGCATAAACACCTTATAATTATCCTGTCCTTCCACCTCAGTCAGCGAGAAGTCCACACGCTCCGTTGTAGCGGCGTCCCCCTTCATCATCTGGTAGAACCGAGGCAAGACTCCCTCGGCAGGAACTTCATATCCCGAAGGAACGGAGATAAACACATACCCCCATTTCTTTTCCGACTGAAGCTGGTAGATACCCCGTTCGTCGGTCACGCTCACCTCTACACCGTCCGATACCACAACACCCCGCACCGGACCGTCGGCTGTCGATACCACCCCGTACACCGTCGTTCCGGCATCCGGCGTGAAATCAATTCCCTTTACAATATTAATATAGGTAGTACCAATCTGTTTCTTGCGGTCACCACGCTTGACGAACACCCGGTACGTACCGCTTTCGCATCCGTCGGCAAGCTTTATGGTAAAACTGTTTCCGAAACACTCACCAGCACACACGTATACGAGATTCCCCCTGTCGATTCCAGAATAATCACGTCCGATTCCGCCGGCTTGTTACTTCCGGTCACCTGGAACGTATATTCCCCTCCCTTGCCACTTCTATCAGCGAAGGGCATTCAAACTGTACATCAAAGCTGCCTGCCACAGCTTCCGTCATTCCATCGTTGCTGCACGCCATCAGCGGCAAGACAGCAATCAGCAAAAAGCAAAGTAAATACGCTGCAAATTTTTTCATTTTATTTTTAAATTGTAAATTTTCCCAACCTGTTCCTTACCTTTTCATTACCAGCTATCTACATGACAACCAGTGTTTTTCAAGCAATTAAAAATCCTTAATTTTCATTGCACAAAATTAAAGGCAGCGTATTTCAAAACAGAAACGCGCATGTGGCAATCCTGTTTCAAAACCATTAAGTTTCCGATGCAGCATACACACAAATAACGGGGTGTGAATACCTGGCTATGTCTTTGCACGGCACAGCATATTGCCAGCAGATAAAATCAAAGCGCAAATGAAGCTAAAGAAGTTGTGGCACAGACTTCTAAACTCGAATGTTGAACAGCCCTACTGTTTGGCGGAATAAAAAATAATGCTTACCTTTGCAATACGAAAGTGCCCGTGCGAGCTTAGTCGTCGCATCTGCACTATAAAAAGGAATTAGAGAAGTCTCAGTCATTACGACTGGGACTTCTTGCTTTTAACAGTCATATCATCCTCAGAAAGTTTCTTTCAATCTATTCTTTCTTCATCCGATTCTGAAAAAGCGTTCAAACCTCTAGTGGTAAGTTTCCGATGCAGCATACACAAAAAACGGGTGTGAACCACGCCGCGATACCGCAAACGTGAGGTTCACACCCCGTGCAAGTATATATCATAGTTTCTTTATCTTACGGCTCCCCCAGTCCCCGCACGATCACCTCCACCTCCGGCTTGAGGAAAAACTTGCGGTGCTTGTCGTGGCCCAGTGCCGCCAGCCCTTCGCGGATGGACGGACAGCGGTACATCCACCGGTACAGATTGCGCCGTGCCGTTTCCGGCGAACGGTCGGGAAAATACAGACAAGCCAGCTCCGACTTGCCGTAGATACGCAGACGGAATTCCCCGTTGCCGTGTTCATTCTCTTTCATACCGCATCCCCTTTCCGGCACGTCCGGCTTCCTTGCGCGGCGAAACCCGTTCGAAAGCCGCCCCGTCCAGCATCCCTTTCAGCGCCATGCCCGGACGGAAACGCACCCATATCTTGTTTATCATCGATTCGTGGAAGTCAGCCTCCAGCCGCACTCCCTCGCTTTTCACTCCCACCTGAAGCGAACCCAGCTCACCCAGACGGACAATCTCGCCGTTGCACAGCCCGCGGCAGACCTCCTCTTCCAGCGCCACAAGCACCGCCAGCGTATCGGCACGTGTCACCGTACACCGCCGCTGAATACGGCGTGCCATGTCGCCCAGCGTCACCTCTCCCCGCGCCTGTGCACGGGCATAATACGTCATCTCTGCCGAGATATCACGCGGATCAACCCGCGGAACCACCGAATAAGTCACTGCTCTTTCTTTCATCATTCTTACGCTTTAAATTGTTTGCCGGCGCAGTCACAGGCGTACCCGCGAACTCGCCGATTTTCGTCATGCTGGGATTATACCCGTAATATACCTTTCCCGTCGCCCCGTTGCGGTGCTTGGCTACCGTGGCGATGCCCATGCCCCGCGTAGACCACCCCGTATCGGGATCCACCCGGATGTGATAACGTTCCGGACGGTGCAGCAGAATCACCAGATCGGCATCCTGCTCGATGGCCCCGCTCTCGCGCAGGTGACGCAGCTCCGGACTCCCCGCCCGGTCTTCCGCCTGACGGTTGAGCTGGCTCGACACGATGACCGGACAACCCAGCGAGCGCGCCAGCCCCTTCAGCTTGCGGCTGCACTCCGCCACCTCCTGTTCACGCGTACGCCCCGGATTCACCGTGGCAAGCAGTTGCAGATAGTCGACGATAAGCAAGCCCAGCAGCCCCTTTGCCCGCAGCGACTTGGCGATGACACACAACTGGTCGACGTTGATGTACGGTGTATCGTCGACATGCACCGGCAGCGCGCTCATCCGTTCCGCCGTACGGTGCACATCCTCCACCTCCTCCGGCGAGAGCCTACCCTGACGGATACGCAGCGGATCGGCCGAACTCTCCGCCAGTACCATGCGCTCGCCCAGTTCCGAAGCCGTCATCTCCAGCGTGAAGAACACCACCGGCACACCCGCCATCGCCGCCTGACGCGCAAAGAACAAGTCGAGCGCCGTCTTTCCGTCGGCCGGACGCGCCGCCGTAAAAATCAGGTTGCCCGGCTGCCATCCCCCTGTCATCTCGTTCAGCCGCTGCAAGCCCGTAGGCACACCCGTCAGCCCGTTCACAGCCAGTTCCTGCCGGCGGTCCACCAGCGCCACCGTATCATCCATCACCTCCGGCATGGGGTGCAAGTGATTCTCCAGCGGCGAATCCTCGAGCAGCGCCCCCAGTTCCCGCTGCGTATCAATCAGCACATCATACACATCACACGTCATATCGTTTGCCGCCGCCAGCTCCCGTGTCAGCACCTCCACCAGCTTCCGCCTCAGGTAATACTGAAACAGGATGCCGCAATGATACTCCAGGTGAGCCGACGTAGCCACCCCCGCCGCCAGTTTCGCCACGGCAAACGGACCGCCCGCATCGTCCAGCCGTCCCTGAGCACGCAGCTCCTCGGTCACCGTCAGCATATCCACCGCCGCTCCCCGTGCATACAGCGCGTTTATCGCCTCAAACACCACCCGGTGCGCCGTCAGGTAAAACATCTCGGCACGCAGACTTTTCAGCACCAACGCCTGAGCCGAACGCTCCAGCAGGCACGCCCCCAGTACCGCCCCTTCTATTTCTTCCGCATAAACCATCCCCATAATCCTAAAAATATGACTGCTGTCAGATACAGCTTTTTACATTACTGAAAATCCGATTGCCTTTACGGATAATCCCTCCTGTTAAAATTATTGCTTGATTCTTATAAATCAACAAGTTACTGAGGGTTTGAAAAGTTTTATCGGACAGCAATGATTGACAATTTAAAAAGTTTCATCAGACAACACAGATAAAAATATAATCAATTGAGTACAAAACTCTTCATCTGCAAATACTTCAGCGCCGTACGAGCCCGGTCGATAGACGGCAGCATGCAGAGATACATCTCGATGTTTCCCACCGCCTCCTCTCGCTCGGCCAGCGTCAGTTTCCCCCACGCCTTGCGCGCCGCCTCGATGTCGAGGGCAGGCTGCCGCGTCATGTCGTGATACTGTTCCCAGAACACCTCGAACATCTCGTCGCCCGCGCTCCTGCGCCTTCCGTCCGCACCGTTTTTCACCCGCATGCGGCACAGCGTATCGTAGTGCAGCAGACGCAGCTTCGAACAGTTCTGCACCTTCATCACCTCCACCACACCGTTCTGCTCCAGCTCTCCGATAAAATGGTTCACATGCCTCCGGCTCCAGGCGAAGCGCAGACTCAGCTCCCTTCCTGAGAAAAACAGCTCGCCCCGTTTCAGGCATCCAGGGGTATCACCCTGATCGGTAAAGCACGCCGCCATGAGCAGATACACATACGCCTGCGAGTCGGAATGCCACTTTCCGTACATTTCGGCAAACATCTGGGTAAGCAGTCGCCTCGAAAGTACCAGAAAGCCCAGATTGCCAGGATTTTTCATAGTTGTTATCACCTCCATAATTCTTCATTTTTTTACGCAACCCGAAAGGGCGGGCCACCACCGTCACCAAAGTGTAGCATAGCAAACCCTCAGAGTTACAAGTTATTACAATGTCCGGCGGGCCACAAGAGCACCACCAGGGTTGCCACCCTTTCCTATTATATATTAAAAGAAAGAGTAAAAGCAAGGGAAGTTTTTCTCGCAAAGAAAAACGTTCAGCCACGATTTTTCCGTTATCTTTGTGTCATCAACAGAACCTGACAGGTAAACTTCCGTTCTTGTCTTTCACCGGTAAAAATACCGATTGGCAGAGTATTAATTACTGCCCTATACGGCAGAGATAACCCCCGAGAGACAAGACCAATGAAATATTTCGAAAAATTATACGCTTCGTGCGAGCCTACGAAGCAACAGACAGACGAGTGGCTCAAAGAATTAAGAAAGTTCATCGATACACTGTGCGCCCTGTCGCACGTATCGAAGTCGGAAATCCAGCGCATCACGGCATCGGCACGCATACGTGTTTCGACACCGTCCGCAATTTCCGTTTCAAGACGCTGGCCACCTTCTTCAAGGCAGCCGAACAGGTGTGCGAGATAGATTTCGACGTAACCACCCTGAGACTGATCATAGAGAGCTGCATCATGCACAAGACGAACCTGATAGTACGCGAGGCCGATCCGACGAGGAGCCGGGAGAAAACGAGTTCAGGATTCTGAAGCAGCTTTCCGTGGGCACGGACTCCCGAAAAGGCAGCCCGACGGGAAAAAAGCTGAAAAGTTGAAGTAAACATCAGGAAGTCCTTAATTCCGCAACATAATTGATAATTATTTTTATAAGTTCCTGAGCAACATTTTGTTGCCCAGGTTTTTGCCATGTCAGCGTTTTCACTTACCTTAGTGTTGCGAATCCAAAGACAAAGAAAACCGCAACAGGCATGGCAAAGGTAGCAATAAAATCCGAAAGACTCACTCCTTTTGGAGGCATATTTCCAATCATGGAGCAATTTACCTCCCTTCTCTCCTCTACAATTGACTCAACACTTGGGTTGAGATGCAAACTCTATGGTTATCAATACAGCGAAATCATCCGCTCCCTCCTATGCGTTTACTTCTGCGGCGGTTCTTGCGTTGAGGATGTCACCGCCCACTTAATGAGTCATCTTTCCCTTCACCCCACACTCCGCACCTGTAGCGCCGACACCATCCTTAGGGCAATAAACGAACTGACCCGGGAAAACATCTCATACACGTCTGATGCCGGAAAGTCCTATGATTTCAATACGGCAGACACACTCAACACATTGCTCCTGAATTGCCTGTTGTCCACAGGGCAGTTGAAAGAGGGCGGGGAGTATGACGTTGACTTTGACCACCAGTTCATTGAGGCGGAGAAGTACGATGCAAAGCCCACGTACAAGAAATTTCTTGGTTACAGGTCCGGTGTGGCCGTTATCGGCGACATGATTGTCGGCATAGAGAACAGCGACGGCAACACCAATGTACGCTTTCACCAGAAGGACACGCTAAAGAGGATTTTGGAGAGACTTGAAGAGAAGAAGCTGACAGTCAAACGCTTCAGGGCCGACTGCGGCTCATGCTCTGAAGACATTGTGGATGAGGTCAGGAAGCATTGCAGGACATTCTACATACGCGCCAACCGCTGCTGCTCGCTCTATGATGACATCTTCGCGCTCAGAGGGTGGAAGAAGGAAGAGATAAACGGCATCGTGTTTGAGTTGAACTCCATTCTCGTTGAGAAGTGGAAGGGCAAACCGTATCGCCTGGTAATCCAGAGACAGAGACGCATGGGCAGTGGACCGGACCTGTGGGAGGGGGAATATACATACCGCTGCATCCTGACCAACGATTACGAATCATCCATGAGGGACATCGTGGAGTTCTATAACATGCGCGGTGGCAAGGAACGCGTCTTTGATGACATGAACAATGGGTTTGGATGGGACAGACTGCCTAAATCCTTCATGGCGGAAAATACCGTGTTCCTGCTCCTGACGGCACTGATACGCAATTTCTACAAGGCCATCATGCAAAGGATTGAAGTGAAGAAGTTCGGGCTCAAGGAAACCAGCCGTATCAAGACGTTTGTCTTCAAATTCATTTCAGTACCTGCCAAGTGGATTAAGACCGCAAGGCAATGTGTGCTGAATATCTACACCGACAACCATGCATATGCAGAAGCCTTCAAAACTTCTTCCGGATGATTTACATCACTTGATGGCCACTGATTGCGTATTGCCTCAAGTCGCTTTATGGGGTAAGGGGATGGTATGCGCATTGAAACGGACGCGAGGACTTAATGGTTATCTTACGAATCAAAAGTCCATTTCTCTTTATGTAGGTAGCACTTCGGGAATGGAGTTGCGGATTTAAGGTTATTCTTTCGTTATGTCAATCCTGGGGATGCAATAGTAAGCCATAGGGCGTCGTGATCCGTGTCTGTTGCACAACCTTCCTCAAGGAAGAATATTTTTTAGAACAGTTAGCATTAAATTATTAAAACTCTCTTTTGTGGGATATTCTGATAAGAAAAACTTATCAGAAAAGTTCTGGTCAAGTTGAAGGTTACTAATTTTATATAATCCAACCAATTGTTGGCTGCTTTGGCAACCGGGGATTGCGGATTTATAACAAACATGTCTCATTAACTTTTTCAGATTATAGGCCATGGCTGCCAGCAAGACATGTTTGTTCGCAAGTCTTATACCTCTGGTACGCACTTTTCTCATGGCTCTAAAATCAAGTAATGTGCCCAGAACCGGTTCGACCGTGCAGGAACGTAACTTTTTCATTTTCCGTCCTATTGGTGAATGTACCCTTTTGTACGCGTTCTCATAGTAAGGTTTATAAATAGTTGTAGAGAGTTCCTTAACAGGATACGTTTTATTTTTGATGCATTGTCCTTTCAGTGGACAAACCGAACAGTCTTTCTGTGAACTTCGATATATTTTTGATTCATAGGTCCTTGTGGTGGGTTTATGTATTTTTATGAAGCTCAGTTTTTTATTCATCCTACAGATAAAACAATCACTTTGGCTGTCATAAGAAAAATCCTTATGCTCATTTTTATAGTTGCCTATACAAGGAATATAACTTTTTATTCCTGCCTCCTCCAGATACTTAAGAGTAGGACCTCCGGAATAATTTGTATCTGCCAGCACATTCTCCACGCGGATATCATGCCGGGACAAGTTCGCGGCTGCCTGGTTTAAAATAAATGGCAGACATTGACTGTCCCGTATATTGGCATATAGACCCAATGCCCCGCATATGATATGGGATGCCGTATCCACGCTTATTTGTGCCTGGTAGCACAAGCTTAGCGGACGTCCGGATTTAGTAGCCATCTTCGAGTCCGGATCGGTGAGACTGACCCTTTTTTTCATTTTCCTGGCGCCTGGGATCTTTTGACTTGGGGGGATATTTTGTATTATCTTCTTCAGATTCTTCAGAGTTGTTCTTCAATTTGTTATAGTATTCCTGGCCGGCAATTTCAGGTTCACTCTCAAACTTGCCATGGACGCATTCGCCTTTATCAAGGTACTGTCTATTGCTTGAGTTCTGCCATCAACCATACCGGTCTTTATGCACAACTCCAGAATATGGTTGAACACCTTCAAGAAAAGCTCCTCACCATAAAGTTTACGGGTACGGGAAAGCGTACTGTGCCATGGAAGCGGCTCGTCAATATTATAATTTAAAAAATAGAGCATGTCCAGTCTCATTCCGGCCTGTTCCACAATCTTCCGGTCGGAAGGTATGTTCTCCAGATATCCAATAAGCATCAGCTTGAAAAAAACAACCGGATCAATGCTGGTCTGTCCCTCTTTCCCATAGTACTCCTGAGTATATTTGCGAATAAAGGATAGGTCCAGAACATCCTTTAAACGGCGATAGAAATTGTTGACCGGAACGCGTTCCGATAAACGGAATGTATAAAACAGTTTTTCTTCGTATGATTTGTAACCTTGCATAATTACTTTTTGTCTCTAATATACTAATAATTAATAATATATGCAACAAAAGGAATTGCTTGTTTTAATAATTTAGAGTTGTGCAACAGGCACTTTTCACGACTCCCTTTGGAAAACCTGAAGGACGGGTGCGTCACGGCGATGAAAAAAGAAAAATCCCCACCGGAAGTGAAGCGACCCCAAACCGGCAGGGAGTGTAATAATAAAGGAACGGACTGTTCAGCCCTTGATGTAACCGTACTTTTTCAGGTCGTCCATGAAATGCTCCGGCGTATCGGTCCTCACCGTCACCCCGTGCAGTTCCCTGTACCGCCCGGAGAAATTCACCATGTACTCCCCGTCGGTGCACCCGCTGTCAAACCAGCTGCCCTCACGCAGGACGCGTACAAACTCGGAAGGGCCGGAGGCGGCAATCCTGCCGCCATCCGCCAAAATACCTGATCTCGTTTTTTTTATTATCGGTATTTCAAATGTCTCAAAAGCCTCTTTGACAGGTTACCATCCGGGATGATCGCCTGAATTCGCATGTACCGGATTTTCTATTTACCAGATTCCATAATGGTTCCTGCCATCCGTTTTTTCTCTGCGGCTGTCGCTTTTTCCTCGTGGCATCATGGTCTGTTACCGGATGGGAAAAGCCATCTCCATCACAACCATGAATTATAGTGTAGCCATATTTGTATATAGCCGTATGATACGCTATCCGGATAATGCTATCACAGAATTGCGATATAGCCGGATATCAAAATAGGGATAGCCGGGAGCGAAGGGAGCACGCACCTTCCGGATATAGATATCTCAAAATCTCCATTTGCAGAAGTGTATAAATATCAATCCATTAATGGAGACGATGAAGAAAAACAATAAGGCGTATACGGCTACCTGTTATTCTCCATTTACAGATGTGTAGAAGTATCAATCCATTAATGGACAGTACGGAT
>ENA-OUNI01000470-OUNI01000470.1-human-gut-metagenome-genome-assembly--contig:-NODE-470-length-18612-cov-2.595943_pt1 | contig 18612 bp, 29 predicted proteins | sample MGYA00242499_ERZ504580 | MGnify/ENA primary metagenome ERZ504580 (study PRJEB26092, sample SAMD00036315) | human gut metagenome | host: Homo sapiens | study: EMG produced TPA metagenomics assembly of... | reverse complement strand
CCGGACTGCGGACCGGATTCGGCCCTTTCCGCCGTGGATAGCGGCGCGCCGCCGCAGCAGGTCCGGCAGGATCGCCATCAAGGCGAAGGCACGATAAGCCATAACATATCCATAAGGCTCACCTACTTTTCACTATGGCCTGCCGGACGCGGTCGTCGTGGTGACTGTCCTGCCCCGTCGGGACCGACTGGTCTTGGGGACGCCGGCCTGAGCAACAGCGGCGCGCATGTCCGTGTCGGCATGATGTTCTTCATATTATAATAGTCCATGACGCCTAACTTGCCTTCGCGCAGGGCCTGGGCCAGGGCCAACGGGACTTCGGCCTGGGCTTCGACGACTTTGGCCTGCATTTCCTGGGTATAGGCCTGCATTTCCTGCTCTTTGGCCACAGCCATGGCCCGCCGTTCTTCGGCCTTGGCTGGGCGATCTGCTTATCCGCTTCGGCCTGGTCCGTCTGCAGGCGGGCGCCGATGTTGCGGCCTACGTCGACGTCGGCAATATCGATGGACAAGATTTCAAAGGCCGTCCCGGCGTCGAGGCCCTTGCTGAGGACGGTCTTACTGATTTCATCAGGGTTTTCCAGGACCTGCGAATGGTCCCGTGCCGAGCCGACACTGGTGACGATGCCTTCGCCGACGCGGGCGATGACCGTCGCTTCACCGGCACCGCCGACGAGGCGGTCGATGTTGGCGCGGACCGTGACCCGGGCCCGGACTTTCAGTTCGATGCCGTTCTGGGCGACAGCCGAGATGAACGGCGTTTCGATGACCTTGGGATTGACGCTCATCTGGACGGCTTCCAGGACGTCGCGGCCGGCCAGGTCGATGGCGCAGGCCCGTTCAAAGGTCAGGGACATCGTCGCCCGATGGGCGGCAATGAGGCATCGACGACGCGGTCGACGTCGCCGCCGGCCAGGTAATGGGCTTCCAGCTGGTTGACGTTGACATCGAGGCCGGCCTTGTTGGCCTTGACCAGGGGCAGGATGATCTTCGACGGGATGACCCGGCGCAGGCGCATGCCGATGAGGTTGACGATGCGACGGATACGCCGGCGGCCATGGCCGAAATCCACAAACCGATGGGCACGAAGTGCAGGAACAGGGATACGATGATGACAGCGGCCACGATGATGATGACAGGCACTGCCAAAAAGGATACGATAGACATAAGATACCTCCTTCTCAGGGTTTGGGATGGCGTTCCGGTTCCGGTTCGACGACGACGCGGCTGCCTTCGACTTTGACCACGCGGACGATGACGTCGCGGCCGATGAACGTGCCGTTGGCCGTGGCATCGACGCGCTCTTTGCCGATGCGGATCGTCCCGGACGGACGCAGAATGGTAATGGTCTTGCCCCGTTCATAGAGATATTTGCTGTAATCGGCCTGGGCCGTATATCCCTTTTCTTTCGTCGAACGGTTCTTGAGGGTCAATTTTTCAAAAAGCCGGCTCTTGGGCAAATGCTTGCCGACGATATAGAACAATATGATGGCCAGGACCGTCCCGCCGGCCAGGATGTAGACGGCCTCATACGTGGCTCCCAGCATGAAGAACAGGCTGCCGAACAAGAGGACGACGCCGGCCAGGCCAAAGATGCCGACGCCAGGCGACGCCAGTTCCAGGCCGATGCAGAGCAGACTGACCAGGAAGGCGGCGACGATTTTCAGGCCGTCGGCCAGGGACTCGTTGCCCGACAGGAGCAGCAGGCCGCCGAAGACGAAGGCCGTAGCGATACCGGCGCCGATGCCGGCCATCTTGATTTCTGCCAGCAAGGCGGCGATGATCAGGGCGACGAAGACCGTGCGGACATAGGGATTCTGCAAGATGCCGACGGCGTCATCGCGCCAGTCCTTGTCGACATAGGTCAGGCGGGCATCGCCCAGGCTGTACAGGGTCAGGGCTTCGGACAACGTATCGGCCGAGCCGTCGGACACGTTGAGTTCCCGGGCCTGGCCGTCGGATAAGGCCAGTATCTTCCCCGGTTCGGCATAGTCGGGATACCCCTGGGACTTGTCGACCATGGCTTCGGCGACACCGGGATTATGGCCATTCTGGGCCGCCGTCGCGCTGAACTCGGCTTTCAGGGCGGCAATGTTCTTCTCCGTATTGGGAATCGGTTCGGCAGCGCCGATGCTGCTGCCCGGCGCCATGATGATGTGGCGGCACGACAGGGCGATGAGGGCCCCGGCCGACCAGGCCCGCGACGTGACATAGGCAATAGTCGGCACGTCGGATGCATGAGCATGTCGCGGATCTTCAAGGCGCTGTCGACGCGGCCGCCCAGGGTATTGATGGTAATGACGACGGCCGTATCGCCTTCTTCGGCGGCCTGGCGCAGGCCGCGCTGGATAAAGGCGGCCTGGCTGCCGTCGATGTCACCGGAAATAGGCAGGACGCGGACGGAATCGGCCTGCACGACAGCAGCCGGTGCGGCAGCTGCCAGAGAAAAGAATAAGACAGCAGCTGTTATCATGCGTAATAGAAAGGTCATTCCCTCACCTGCTTTCATTCACTTTTGTTCGGCGCCTCGATACATTGAAAATAACCGGCACGCTGGAGTTTTTCCAACTCTTCCGGCGAAATGTTGCGGGCAGCCTGTTTTTCTAGTTCTTCAATCGGCTTGTCTTCAATCATATGAATCTTGTCGATGACGGCATCATAGACGGCAGGCGGCTTGTTCTCCTTGATCCAGTCCAGCATGTGGTCGAGCCACTTGCGGCACGTCCAGGAATCTTCGCCATGGTTGTGGCCGCGGAGTATCTGGATCTGGCCTGTTCCGGAATCTTGGCCAGGAACCAGTTCCATCGTTCCCGGGCAATGAGATAATGATAAAGTTCATCGACATCGCGCAGATGCTGTTCCCGAAGTTCCAGCGTATAACGCGACCAAAATAAACTGAGTGTCATATTGACTACCTCCAAGCAACTCTATATAACTAGTTTATCTTAAGATATTCTACACAGAATTGTCAAACTCCTGCTGGCAAAAAGAAAATCTTTTGTATATGTGAAAAAAGGCGCTGTCCCATGAAGACAGCGCCTTTTTAGCAGTCAGCGGCTAGCTGTTAGCTGTTAGCGGATGGTTTTAAATTTTTAGCCATCCACTAAAAACTACAAATGCTGAGAAATCAACCTCTCAGACCGCCTTTGGCGGCCAGCTCTCCTATGAGGAGAGCCTTTCGTCAAACATCATACATCAAACATCAAACTATTTTCACGAATCAAATGCGGCTTCCATGGCAGCGGCTTTTTCCCGGACGCTTCGGCCGCTTCTTCGCCCATGTACTTCGGCCAGGTTGGCGATGTCGTCTTCATGGACGCCCATGTCGGCAATGCGCAGGTCGAGGTGCAGGGCCTTGGCCAGGTAGCAGAGGCGGGCAGCGCAGTCATCGGACGTGAAACCGCCCATGGTGCGGGCCAGTTTGCCATAGAGGAAGGGATCCTTACCGGCCTTGGCGTCGACGACGACGGGCACGATGGCGGCCAGGAGGACTTCATCGGCTGCAAAGGACGTCTTGGCGACGGCCTGTTTCAGGTCTTTGGCGACCTGGCAGCCCGTTTCGGCACTGACCATGCTGCCGATGACGCCGGCTAGGACGACTTTTTCCCAAGCCCCTTTGTCGGCATTTTCCCCACAGACGCCGACGAGCCTGTCATTCAGGATGTCGATGGCATAGAGGGCCATGGCATCAGTCAGCGGCTGGGCATCGGGCGCCGTATAGGCCCGGATACATTCGCACAGGGCGGCAAAGCCGGAGACGGCCCGGTCTTTCTGGCTCATGCCGGTCATGCAGTCCGGATCGACGAGGACGACCTTGGCCAGCAGGGCTTCGTCATAGCTGCCATCAGGCAGGGATGCATCGAAGCAGGCGCCGGCGTGATACGTCGTCGGTACGAAATTCAAGGGCATCATGGCCCTGCCCATGGTGCGGGCAGCGGCACTGGCAATCAGCTTGGCCCCTTCCATGACGGTATTGCCGCCGATGGCGACGATGAAGTCGCTGCCGTTCTTCTTGATTTCGTCGACTGCCGAATCAGCCGTAATATCCAGGGATTTCCCCGTAATATGAGCAAAGCGGGCTACGGAAATGCCAGCCTCTTTCAGGCTCTTTTCGACTTCATTGACGATGTCCCGCCCATTGGTAGCGGCATCGGTGACGACCAGGGCCTTGGCCCCATAGGCCTTGAAGAGTTCCCCGGCCATATGGCGCTTGCCGGCGCCGAAGACGACGGACACAGGCATAGAGAAGGAGAAGCTCAGCGGCTGCGATACATAAGTGACAGGCGCATCGGATTCGACGTCGTGCAGGGCTGCAGCCATGGCCTGACCGAAAGCCAGGTCGCCCGCTTCTTCGACAGCTTCATTATCGACAGCGACGTCGATATGGGTAGCGAATTTGCTGCCGTATTTAGCCTTGCAATAGAACCCGAAGAGGACGCCCAGGACGGACCAGCCAGGACCATGCCCCATTCCTGGGGAACCAGAGTAGCGCCGGAGCCGGGGATCATGTACATGACGACCATGAAGCCCGACATGAGGATGGCCATGGCGCCGACCAGTTTATAATGGCTGACCTTGTAGGGACGGGCATTTCCGGAGCCTTTTTGCGCAGGATAACGAAGGAAATGGCGACCATACAGTAAGCGACGCAGCAGCCGAAGTTGCCGGCATCGACGACCCAGACCAGCATCTTCTTGCCGAAGAACGGCGCGATGATGGACAAGAGGCCGATGAGCAGGAGCGCGTTGATCGGCGTCTTATATTTGTCGTGCAATTTCGCAAAGACATGCGGAATCATGTACGATTCAGCATGGAATACATGGCGCGGCTTCCGCCGATGAGGAAGGAGTTCCAACTGGTGATGATACCGCAGAGACCGCCGATGATGAGGACCTTGGCCATGATGGAGCTGCCAAAGGCGACAGCCATGGCATCGGCCGTAACCAGGCCGCCGACGCCCTTCATGGCGACGGCGATTTCCGAATTATTCATGACATAGCCGACACCGCCGATGATGAGGGCATAGAAGAGTACAGCCAGGACGATGGACAAGATGAGGATACGGCCGATTTTCTGCAAGGATACAGAAATTTCTTCCGCTGCCTGAGGAATGACATCGAAGCCGATGAAATAGAACGGCGTCATGACAGCCACGGCCAAAGTCCCTTTGACCATATCCGTCGTCGTAGCCCCCATGAACAACTGGCCTCGAGGTTGGCCGTCGTCCCCGTCAAAGCCGAAGCGGCGATGAGCAGGATACCGACGCCGCCGATGATGACCGTCAAGATGGTCTGCAAGATGGCAGCCGTCTTGGTCCCGACGATGTTGATGGCTGTAATGAAGACAGAAACCAGGATAGCCACAGCCAGCCAGGAAGCGTAAATATCGAAGCCGGCAACGGTATAGAGATAACCCGTCAGGAAATCAGGATAAATATAAGCGACAATCGTCGGCAGGGCGCAGGCTTCAAAGCAGACAACGCTGACATAACCGAGGACGATCATCCACGTACAAATAAACGAACCGAGCGGCCCCATGGCCTTATAACTGAAGACGTGTTCGCCGCCGCACTGCGGCATAGCCGACGTCAGTTCCGCATAGGTCAGCCCTACGAAGAAGACCATGATGCCGCCGATAGCAAATCCCAGCATAGCGCCCCAGGACGCCGCCTTCCATGATCCAGTCGCCAGTCGATACGACCCAGCCCCAGCCAATCATGCCCCGAGGCGATGACCAGGACGTCCCAGGCACTCAGGACTTTATCAAAATCAGACTTTTTCGTCGCCATATTTCATACCCCCTCAATCATCTTCAAAACGCATTTCGACGAAAGATTTGATGAATTTCGCCGTCTTTTCCCAGCCCAGGACGCTGCTGTCGACCAGCAGGTGGCGGTTGTGACGGTCGCCGCGATAAGTGCCGGTGATGTATTTATACCGGCGATGGAGGCATTGTCATAATCCCGGATGACTTCTGCCGCATGACGTTCGGATAAATTCATCTTTTCCATGATGGTCTTGATGCGTACTTCCGTCGGTGCATAGACGAAGACGTTGACGACATCATCCTGCCCCTTCAGGATGTAGTCGCTGCATCGGCCGATGATGACGCATGACGATTTGGCCATCTTGCGGATGACGTCGAACTGCGTGTAAATGACTTTATTCGACAAATTCGCATAGCGCGTTCCCAGTGATGTTTCGATGCCGTAAGGAACGAAATTCTTATTATCTGCTTCTTCTACGAGATGTTTTTCTACGCCGATTTTTTCCACGACTTATCTACGAGATCCCGGTCGTAGTATTCGATTCCCAGCGACTTGGCCAGCATCTTGCCGATTGCCGGTCCGCCGCTGCCGAATTCACATCCCACAGTGATGACGAAATGTTTCATTTCGTTTCCCCCTTTTTTAAGAAAAGGTGCCTGCCAACCCCTCAATTCTGGCAGACACCTTCTCATACCCCTCAGTTACGTGTACTTATTTTGCCAATTCTTCGACCGATTCCTTGATGATGGCAATGGCCTTGTCGACGTGTTCCTTCTGGAGGATCAGCGGCGGTACCAGGCGCAGGACGTGTTCGCCGATAGCTGTCGACAGCATGTGTTTGTCGAAGCATTTATGCTTCAAGTCGACGCTGTTGATCTTGTCGTCGAATTCAAGCCCCAGGAAGCAGCCCTGACCGCGGGCTTCCTTCAGATGCGGCAGTTTTTCGCGGGCCTGTTCCAGGAAGTATGCCCCCATCTTCTTGGCATTGCCGGCCAGGTCTTTGTCCAACAGTTCGTTAACTTCGGCCAAAGCAGCGGCGCAGCAGACCGGATGGCCGCCGAAGGTACTGCCGTGGGAACATAGTGAAGGCTTTGGAAACGTCTTCGCGGGCGCAGATGGCTGCAATCGGCATGCCGCCGCCAAGGGCTTTTGCCATGGAAACGATATCCGGTTTGATGCCGTAGTTCATGTAGGACATGACAGCACCGGTGCGGCACCAGCCGCTCTGTACTTCGTCCAGGAGGAGGAGCAGGCCTTTTTCATCGCACAGTTTGCGCAGGCCTGTGAGGAATTCTTTCGTTGCCGGATGGACACCGCCTTCACCCTGTACCGGTTCGACCATGATGCCGATGGTGTTTTCCGTGATGGCGTCTTCAAAGGCTTTCAAATTGTTGAATTCAGCATATTTGAAGCCCGGTGTCATGGCGCCGAAACCGATCTGGCAGGCATTGTCCGGCTGGCCCGTAGCACTCATGGAACCAAAGGTACGGCCGTGGAAGGATTCTTTTGCCGTAATGATTTCGTATTTGTTGGGACCAAAGTGTTCGACGCCGTATTTACGGGCCATCTTGATCATGGCTTCGTTGGCTTCTGCACCGGAGTTCTGGAAGAAAATCTTATCCATGCCGATGGTCGTGCAAATCTTTTCAGCCAGCAGGGCCTGCGGGACCGTGTACGGATAGTTGAAGGCCTGCATGATGTCCATGCACTGGTCGATGACGGCCAGGACGACTTTATCGTTACAGCTGCCGGCACTGTTGACGGCGATACCAGCGTAGAAATCGAGGTACGGCGTGCCGTTTTCATCGTAGACGTACATGCCCTTGCCGCGTTCAGCGATCATGTCGAAGCGTTCGTACGTTTCGATCATGTACTTGTCTACTTTGGCTTTGATTTCTTCTTTGGTCAATCCTACATCGCGTAATCTCATTCGTAACTCCCCCTAAACTGATGATTTTATAAAGAAATGATAACTAACAAAGAATTCCCCAAACAAAAACAGAGGCAAGGAAAGCTGATGTTCCATCAGGCTCCCTTGCCTCTTGTCTCCGTTATTTTCTTTGTTGAATATAGTGTAATACTTTACACTTTCTTTGTCAATGTGTTATTTGCTTTTATTTTTATAAATCTGTATTATTTTAACTTTCTAATTTTAAAGACAATCTTTGAGAAGGCATTTACAATTTGACCGTCTTCAGTTCACTCAACGGCCGGGTCGCTTCCCTGACTTCCGTATCCATGGCGACGTCGATATGGGTAGCGAAGCGTTTGCCGTATTTGGCCTTGCAGTATACGCCGAAGACGACGCCCAGCAGGGACCAGCCGGCTACCATGCCCCATTCCTGCGGAGCCAGGGCGGCACCAGAACCGGGAACGATGTACATGACGACCATGAAGGCCGACATGAGGACAGCCATGGCACCGACGAATTTATAGTGGCGTACCTTATAAGGACGGACCATGTTCGGCGCCTTCTTGCGCAGGATCAGGAAAGAAACGAAAACCATGCAGTAAGCCATGCAGCAGCCGAAGTTGCCGGCATCGACGACCCAGACCAGCATCTTGCGGCCGAAGAACAGGGCGACGATGGACAAGACGCCGATGAGCAGGAGCGCATTGACCGGTGTCTTATATTTGTCGTGCAATTTAGCAAAAGTATGCGGAATCATGTACGATTCAGCCATGGAATACATGGCACGCTGCCACCGATGAGGAAGGAGTTCCAGCTGGTGACGACGCCGCAGATACCGCCGATGATGAGGACTTTGGCCATCATGGAGCTGCCAAAGGCAACGGACATGGCATCGGCCGTGACCAGGCTGCCGACGCCTTTCATAGCCAGGGCTACTTCACTCTGGTTGAGGATATAGCCGACACCGAAGATGATGAGGGCGTAGAACAAGACGGCCAGGACGATGGACAAAATCAGGATGCGGCCGATTTTCTGCAAGGATACGGAAATTTCTTCGGCTGCCTGCGGGATGACGTCGAAGCCGATGAAATAGAACGGCGTCATGACGGCGATAGCCAGGGTACCCTTGGCCATTTCCGACGTCGTAGCGCCCATGAAGAGCTGGCCGTCCAGGTTGGCCGTCGAACCGGTCAGGACCGAAGCAGCCACGAAGACAATGCCGACGCCGCCGGTGATCCAATCCCCTGTCGATACGACCCAGGCCCAGCCAATCATTGCCCCGAAGGCGATGACCAGGACGTCCCAGGCATTGAGTACTTTGTCAAAACTAGACTTTTTCGCTGCCATATGGCACTCCCCCTTTATAACACAGATGACTTTACAAAATAAAAAAAAGCAGAAGCACAGTGTCTGATGGCACCGTTGCCTCTGCTTTATTTATTTTTCGATGTGTAAAGTATAATACTTTATTTTTTGTTATGTCAATATCACTTTTAAAATAAAGTATTAAGCTATGTTGTCATATTTTTAATTTTTACTTGCGATATAAGCCCATGGCCTTGGCGGCTTTTTCGTAAGTGACGCTGGCCTTGGCGTGTGCTTGGCAGCCCCTTGGTCGAGGATAGCGTCCAATTCGGGGTCATCGACGAGCTGGCGGTAGCGCTGCTGGATTGGTTCCAGTGTCGAAATGATGCATCGGCCACGTCTTTCTTAAAGGCGCCGTAGCCCTTGCCGGCGTAGGCTGCTTCGACCTGTTCGTGGGTCTGGTCGGTCAGGGCCGAGAAGATTTCAATGAGGTTGGAAATGCCCGGCTTGTTTTCCTTATCGTAATGGACGGAGTTTTCACTGTCCGTCTGGGCCCGCTTGATTTTCTTTTCGATGGCTTTCGGTTCGTCCAGGAGGTAAATCGTCGCCGTCGTATTGTCGTCGGATTTACTCATCTTCTTGGTCGGTTCCTGGAGGCTCATGACGCGCGTGCCGTCCTGGCGAGGTAGATATCGGGAATGGTGAAGACTTCACCGTAGAGGCGGTTGAAGCGCTGGGCCAGGTTGCGGGTGATTTCCATGTGCTGCTTCTGGTCGTCGCCGACGGGGACGAAGTTGGTCTGGTACAAGAGAATGTCCGCAGCCATGAGGGGCGGATAGGTCAACAGGCCGGCGGGATGGAATCGCCCCGTTTGGAAGCCTTGTCCTTATACTGGGTCATGCGTTCCAATTCGCCGACATAGGACAAGGTAATCATCATCCAGCCCAGGAGTGCGTGTTCCGGGACTTCCGACTGGACGAAGAGCGTCGATTTTTCCGGATCCAGACCGGAAGCCAGGTAGATGGCAGCCAGTTTCCGCGTACGTTCATGCAAAAGCTGCGGATCCTGAGGGACCGTGATGGCATGCTGGTTGACGACGCAGTAATAACATTCGTTGCCGTCCTGGATCTTCGAGAAATTGCGCAGTGCGCCTAAATAGTTACCTAAAGTCAAATTGCCGCTCGCTGAATGCCAGAAAAAATAATAGACATGATGGATTCCTCCCTGTTCAATAAAAAATCCTTCCATCCCTCACATTAGGGACGAAAGGAAAGTCATTTCCGCGGTACCACCCTGGTTGGCAAAACTGCCCGGCTCATATGCACACGTAGATGCATTCTTTCCTGGTAACGGTGAAAGTTCCGGCAGGACCTACTCAGCTTCAGCCTGCATCTCCCGGGCCCATTCCCGCTCATGGCCTCTTCACCGGACTTCCACTGCCACCGGCTCGCTGTCAAGGGTATCATGACGGTACTTGCTCCCGTTCATGGACGTTCTCTATCACTTTTGATGCATCTATCTTATATCGAAGCGAAGGCCTTGTCAAGTTTTTCTTTTTTGCTTGACTTGGAGTTGACTCCATGTCTTATAATGACTTATATCCGAAAAAAACAGGAGGAATTCTATGAAAGCCAAATATAAAAAATCATCGCCTTTTCCCTGGCCGCTGCCGTCATCGCCGCCGTCAGTGCCTATACCTGGCTGCCGGGTACGAAGACCGTCGCCAGACAGGGCGTCAAGGCCACCAAAGCCGCAGCGGCCCACTACCTGTCGACGATGCCGTCGATGCCTCGAACATCCGCCAGGTCATCACAGCCGACAGCACGACGTCGCGGACCTTCATGTGGCAGTCGGACTACGCCGAAGAGAATCCTGTCGTCGAATACCGCCAAGCCGGCGACGACGATTCCCTCATGCAGCTCCCCGCTTCCAGTGACGCCTTCAGCGACGATGGCGTGACGACGTACATCCACACGGCGGCCGTCAGCGATCTAAAACCGGGTACGGCCTATGAATACCGCGTCGGTGCCGGCGACAAGCGCAGTGACTGGCATTCCTTCCATACGGCCCAGGGCCATGACTTCAAGGCCTCATCTTCCCGGACTCCCAGTCCAGCGACTACAGCGTCTGGGCCGCCACAGCCCAGCCTGCCTGGCAGCGCAACCAGGACGCCCAGTTCTTCATCAACATGGGCGACCTCGTCGATAACGGCCAGGACCATTACCAGTGGAACGCCTGGTTCGACGTCGTCGGCGACATGATTGCCCGCATCCCCGTCGTCCCCCTCCTGGGCAACCACGAAACGTATGACAAGAACTGGAAAGTCCGCATGCCCGAAGCCTACCTGCACCTCTTCGCCCTGCCTCGTATCGACAGGGAAAAATACCAGAACCAGTTCTACTCCTTCGACTACGGTGACGTCCACTTCGTCGTCCTCAACACGCAGTCCCAGGAACTGGCTGACTTCGAGCCCAGCCTCGACGAAGACGAAGTGGCCTGGTTCAAGGAAGACATGGCCAAGACGACGAAGAAATGGAAAATCGTCCTCATGCACAAGGACCCGCTCCAGTACGGCTTCGCCAACCGGCCCCAGCCCCGGGAAGAAGGCTTCTCGCCCGAAGGCCGGCTGTGGATGCCCCTCTTCGACCAGTACGGCGTCGATGCCGTCCTCTCGGCCCATCTCCACACCTACCGCGACCGGGGCCATATCAGGAACTTCCAGCGCGATGAATCGGGCCCGCTGTACCTCATCACCGGCGTCGCCGGCAACGTCCAGTATCCGGGATTATGGAAACAGCACAGCCTCGACAAATACGTCGCACCCCAGCCGGAAACGGACAATTACATGACCCTGGAAGCGACGGACGACAGCCTGACCTTCCGCAGCTTCCTGCCCGACGGCCAACTCTTGGAGGAAAAAAGTATTTCCTCGCACAAATGAAAAAAAGTATGATATAATAGATGCAATCCGGAAGTTCCTTCAAAACGGTACGGATACGAATTGACAAGGAGGAATAAAAATAATGGCACAGATTACAAAAGACACGGGTATCATTGAAGCCGTTCAGAAATATCCGCAGATCATTGAAATCTTCCAGCAGTACGGCCTCGGCTGCATTGGCTGCATGGCTGCTCACTTTGAAACCATCGGCCAGGGCGCTGGTGCCCACGCATCGACGTCGACGCCCTCATTGCTGACCTCAATGACTGCATCGCTGCTAGCGGAAAATAAGGTAGAAAAAAGCGTTGTCCTGACGGACAACGCTTTTTTAGTGGCTCGTGGCTAGCGGCTCCCCTCATAGGGGAGCTGGCCGCCGAAGGCGGTCTGAGAGGTTGCTTTTGACCAAAAAAAGACCCTCACATGATGACGAATACCATCATGCGAGGGCCCTTTTGCGGCCGGCGGACTGCGTTATTCATTATAATCCGTGGCGCCCCTACCTGCGAACGGCGGACTGCGTTATTCGTCATAATCCGTGGCGCCCTACACGCGGACCGCGAATTGCGAATTGCGGCCTGCGGAACGCCCAAGGGGCGTTCCTACCCTTGATGGCTGACTTCGTGGCCGCCACCCAAGTGTTCCGGATAGCCGCGCTGAGCAAAGTCGGCAGCTGCCGTGAAGAGGATGTCTGTCGACGAGTTGAGGGCCGTTTCGGTCGAGTCCTGGAGGACGCCGATGATGAAGCCGACGCGACGACCTGCATGGCGATATCATTGGAGATACCGAAGAGGCTGCAGGCCATGGGGATCAGCAGCAGCGAGCCGCCGGCAACGCCGGAAGCACCACAGGCACCGATGGCCGAAAGGACGCTGAGCAAGAGGGCCGTCGGGAAGTCAACGGAAATGCCCAGGGTGTGGACGGCAGCCAGGGTCATGATGGAAATGGTAATGGCTGCGCCGGACATATTGATGGTCGCACCGAGCGGAATGGTGACGGTATACGTATCGGGATTGACGCCGAGTTCCTTGGCCAGGGACAGGTTGACCGGGATATTCGCGGCCGAGCTGCGCGTAAAGAAGGCCGTGACGCCAGACGTCTTGACGCATTTCCATACCAGCGGGTACGGATTGCGGCGGATCTTGCATAGACGATGATCGGGTTGATGACGAAAGCGAAGAGCAGCATCGTCCCTAAGAGGAGACAGAGCAATTTAGCATAACCGATGAGGCACCGATGCCGTTGGACGAAACGGAGTCGGCGACGAGGCCCATGATGCCGAGCGGAGCCAGGCGGATGATCCACTGGACGCAGGTCGTGACAGCGTCGGCACAGTCATCGAGGACGGCTTTCGACGATTCGGAGACGCGGCGGACGGCAACGCCGAACAGGCAGGCCCAGCCGAGGATACCGATGTAGTTGCCCGTCATCAGGCGTGGACCGGGTTGTCGACGATGTTCTTGAGGAGCGTCGTCAAGACTTCGGCAATGCCTTCCGGTGCCTTATTGCTGGCAGCCGATACGTCGAGCTGCAGCGTCAGGGGGAAGACGAAACTGATCATGACGGCAAAGAAAGCCGCTAAAAAAGTACCGATGAGATACAGGATGATGACATCTTTGATGTTCGATTCATGGTCTTCCTGTTTGCGGCCCAGTGCAGCGGCGACCAGGACGAAGACCAATACCGGGGCGATGCCCTTCAAGGCCCCGACGAAGATGACGCCGAGCAAGGCCAGTTCTTTCCCAGCTGCAGGAAAAGCCATAGCCACGGCGATACCGATGACCAAGCCGATGATGATCTGCTTGATCAGGCTGATGCGGTTCAATGCATTCCATAAACTATGCATAAATAAAACCTCCTACCCTAATTCCATGTTACAAATGTATAATGTATGAATACACTTGTTTATTATAAAGCAAAAGCCGTAAATTTTCAATAAAAAAGGAAATCTCATGTAAAGCTTTTTGTTATCACGCAGGTTTTCTTTGCCTTTGATGTATGATGTTTGACGTTTGAGGCGATGGCTTTTAAATTTAAAACCATCCGCTAGCTGCTGACTGCTAGCCGCTGACTGCTAAAAAAAGGGGCTGTCGCACGTGCGACAGTCCCTTTTTTCATATATCAAACTTTTATTCACTTAATACGGCAGCGCAGCGGGCGCAGAGGGTCGGATGGTTCGGATCCGAGCGACAGTGTCGCTGTGGATCCAGCAGCGTTCGCATTTTTCAGCTGTCGACGGAGCGACGACGACTTTCATGTCGCCGTGGTCTTCACCGGCAACGGCTTCAGCCGGGGCTTCGCCTTTGACCAGTTTGGCTTCGCTGACGATGAGCAGCGTGGCCAGCTGATCCTGCCACTGGCTGAGGAAATCGTAGTCTTCGCCATCGGCATAGATGGTGACGGCTGCATCCAGGGCATGGCCGATTTTGTGTTCCTTACGGGCGCCTTCGAGGACACGCGTCAAATCGCGGCGGTACGACAGGAACTGAGCCCAGCGGGCATCGAGGTCAGCGTCGAGGTATTCTTTGTGAGCCTTGGGCCAATCGGTGAGCAGGACACTTTCTTCCTTGCCTTCGACAGCGGGCATGTTCTGCCATACTTCTTCGGCCGTGAAGGACAGGACCGGTGCGACGATCTTGACCAGCGTATCGAGAATGATGTACATAGCCGACTGGGCGCTGCGGCGGATATGGGAATCAGCCTTTTCCGTGTACAGGCGGTCTTTGATAACATCCAGGTACATGGCGCTCAAATCGACGGTGCAGAAGTTGTGGATAGCGTGGTACATGACGTGGAACTGGTAGTTTTCATAAGCATCGGTGACTTCTTCAAAGACCTGTTCCAGACGCAGGAGAGCCCATTTATCGAGGTCCGTCATATCCTGGTAAGCGATCGTATCCTTAGCCGGATCGAAGTCGGCCAGGTTGCCCAGGAGGTAACGGAAGGTGTTGCGGATCTTGCGGTAGACGTCGGAGAGCTGTTTCAGGATCTTCGGCGACAAGCGGATATCACCCTGGTAGTCAGCCGACGATACCCACAGGCGCAGGACGTCAGCGCCGTATTTTTCGATGACTTCCTGGGGAGCGACGGTGTTGCGACGGATTTACTCATCTTGCGGCCTTCGCCATCGACCGTGAAGCCGTGGGTCAGGACCGATTTGTACGGAGCATAGCCGTTGACGGCAACCGACGTGAGCAGAGAGCTGTTGAACCAGCCGCGATGCTGGTCCGAGCCTTCCAGGTACATTTCGCAGGGATAATCGAGGTCCGGGTCATTTTTCAGTACGCCCTGATGGGTGCAGCCGCTGTCGAACCAGACGTCCATGATATCCGTTTCCTTGCGGAAGTGCGTGCCGCCGCAGTGCGGGCATTTATAGCCTTCCGGCATGAGTTCCTTGACGTCGTGCATCCACCACGTATCGGAGCCTTCTTTGGCGAACATCTTCTGCAAGTGAGCAATCGTTTCATCGTTGATGATGTGTTCGCCGCAGTCTTCGCAGTAGAAGATAGGAATCGGCACGCCCCAGACACGCTGACGGGAAATGCACCAGTCACCGCGGTCGTGGATCATATTGTAAATGCGGTCATGGCCCCAGGACGGAATCCATTTGACCGTGTCGATGGCATCGAGGGCTTTCTGGCGGAAGCCGTCGACCGAAGCGAACCACTGTTCCGTAGCGCGGTAGATGATCGGTTCCTTGCAGCGCCAGCAGTGCGGATACTGATGGCGGAACGTGCTCTTGGCGAAGAGGGCGCCCAGTTCAGCCAGTTTCTTGATGACCGGTACGTTCGTGTCGAAGACGAACTGGCCTTCAAAGCCGGGAACCTTGTCGGTGTAACGGCCCGTGCCGTCGACTGTGCCCAGCGGCTTGAGGCCCCAGGAAGCATATTTCTTGCAGACATCAAAGTCGTCCTGGCCATGGTCCGGAGCGGTATGGACGAGGCCGGTACCAGTTTCGAGAGTGACGTGGTCGCCGAGGATGATGGGGACTTTACGGTCATAGAAGGGATGCTTGAAGACCAGGCCTTCGAGCTGTTTGCCCGTCATGACGTCGGGCAGGACTTCGTAGTCGTCGACTTTGCCGGCTTTCATGGTCGGTTCGACCAGGTCTTTGGCCATGAGCAGGTATTCGTCGCCGATGCGTACCCAGACGTATTCAAAGTTTTCGTTGGCACTGATGGCGACGTTGCAGGGAATGGTCCACGGCGTCGTCGTCCAGATGAGGGCGAAGACCTTGTCCGGATCGGCGCCTTTCGGCATATGGCAGTTGAGGTCGACGGACTTGAATTTGACGTAAATGGAGAAGGATTTATCATCCTTGTATTCGATTTCAGCTTCAGCCAGGGCCGTTTCGCAGTGCGGGCACCAGTAACGGTCTTCAGGCCTTTGTAGATGTAGCCTTTCTTGGCCATTTCCCCGAAGACGCCGATCTGAGCGACTTCGACGGGCTTGCGCAGCGTCAGGTACGGATGGTCCCAGTCACCGAGGACGCCGAGGCGGATGAAGTCTTTCTTCTGTTCTTCCACGCGGGCCAGGGCGTAGTCACGGCATTTGGCACGCAAGTCGAGGGGGGCCATTTCGTGGCGGTTGAGGCCCGTATCTTTGATGACGGCGTGTTCGATAGGCAGGCCGTGCGTATCCCAGCCGGGAACGTATTTCGTGTAGCAGCCCTGCTGGGTCTTATATTTGAGGATAATGTCTTTTAATACTTTATTCAATGCATGGCCGATGTGGATCTTGCCATTGGCATACGGAGGACCGTCGTGAAGAATGAACTTGGGCGCACCGTCCCGTTTCTTCAAGCGTTTTTCATAAATCTTGTTGTCCTGCCAGAATTTCAAAAAGTCCGGTTCCCGTTTCGGCAAGTTGCCGCGCATGGGGAAATCGGTCTGAGGCAGATGTAAAGTCTTACCGTAATCCATTGTGTTTCCTCCTCTGAATCTGTGAAAAAAAATAACGTCTCCGTCCCAAGAAGGGACGAAGACGTAATCACCGTGGTACCACCCTATTGACTGCCGGAGCAGCCACTTTGACGCGCAATAACGACGCGACCCGGCAGCTGGTTCGCAGCTGCAGCTCCCAAGTGATCCGCCAGCATACGGCCTTTTCCGGGCTCACACTATCCCCGGCTCGCTGAAAAGGCAGTGACGACACTGGCCGTCTTGTTCATCGCTTTCATTTTTTATGACAATTACTTGTACATAGACGTATTGTAAAGGCTTCTCCCCCATTTGTCAAGAGGCTCACTTCCAATACTGGACCGTACTTTCATCAATACCGATGGAAGCCGCCTTGAAGACAGGGTTCCTGCCTTCCTTCTTCTGCTGCTGATAGTCCCGCATGGCTTTGACGGCCGTGTTGCTCAGGATGAAGCAGGCCGGGATGTTGATGAAGCACATGACGGCCATGAGGATATCGGCGATATCCCAGACAGCGGCCATGGACATGCCGGCGCCGACGAAAACGACGAGAATAGCGACAATGCGGAAAATATTGACGAAACCGTGGGACGGCGCGCCCTTGTGGATGAAGCGGATGCAGTTATCGACATAGAACAAGTTGCCGATGAGCGTGGAAAAACCGAAGAGCAGCATGCAGACCGTAATCAGGAGGGGTCCGAAGCCGCCGAAGACGGCCGTCGCTGCGTTCTGGACATAAGCCGCACCGGCTACTTCCTTGGTAATGGGCACGCCCGAGAAGAGGCCCATGAAAGCCGTGGCACTGCAGACCAGGAGGGTATCGATGAAGACCGACAGCATCTGGACCAGGCCCTGTTTGACCGGATGGCTGACGTCAGCCACAGCTGCCGCATTCGGTGCCGAACCGATACCGGCTTCATTGGAATAGAGGCCGCGCTTGATGCCGTAGATCATGCAGGAACCGGACACGCCGCCGAGGATGGACTGGAAGTCGAAGGCATCGGCAAAGATCATGGCGAAGACTGAGGCAGGCTGGTAATGTGGAAGACGATGACGATGAGCGCTGCCAGGATATAGATGCCGCCCATGACCGGGACCAGGATAGACGTGACCTTGATGATGCGCTGGCCGCCGCCGACGAGACAGTAAGCGACGAGGGCCGCAAAGACGGCACCGATGATCCACGGCGTCGTCGTCGGGTCATAGAAGCTGTAGACCAGGAACGTCGACTGCATGTTGAACGAGCAGAGCAGGTTGAAGCCGCGGCATAGGTCAAAATCAGGGAAAAGGCGAAGAGGACGCCGAGCCAGCGCTTGTGCATGGCCGTTTCAATGTAATAGGCCGGGCCGCCGTAGCTGTGGCCCAGGGGATTGCGGCGCTTGTAAATCTGGGCCAGCGTACTTTCGATGAAAGCCGTCGCCCCACCGATGATGCCAGAAGCCACATCCAGAAAACGGCACCGGGACCGCCCAGGCAGATTGCCGTCGAGACGCCGATGATATTGCCCGTACCGACACGGGATGCCGTCGAAACCATGAGGGCCTGGAAAGACGATACTTTCCCGGCTTCCGTCGGTTTTCCATGACGACGCGGATACTTTCCGGGAACAGGCGCAGCTGGACACAGCGCGTCTTCCAGGAAAAAATAAGGCCGGCTGCAATGAGGATGACCATTAAGATAGGATAATAAAGGACATCATCGAGGTAGTTCAGGACAGCCATAATCATAGAATCACATCCTTACCATAAAAATAAAAATATAATAAAAATTAA
>ENA-OUNI01000468-OUNI01000468.1-human-gut-metagenome-genome-assembly--contig:-NODE-468-length-18658-cov-9.261238_pt1 | contig 18658 bp, 24 predicted proteins | sample MGYA00242499_ERZ504580 | MGnify/ENA primary metagenome ERZ504580 (study PRJEB26092, sample SAMD00036315) | human gut metagenome | host: Homo sapiens | study: EMG produced TPA metagenomics assembly of... | reverse complement strand
GCCTCCCTCATTGAGGGAGGTGGATGCGAGCGTGCGAGCAGACGGAAGGAGTTTTTTCGGTCATACTTATTTTACACTTCCGGCGTTTACACAAAATGCAAAGGGGTGTATAATATACACTGTATCTGTGCGGCGCAGTGCGCTGCAAATTCTGCAAAAGGAGCTGCAACGCACCATGGAACCGACTGATAGAAATGCTGCAAAGCCCCGCCTGACCCGCGCTCAGTGGAAGCGCCGCAAGCGGCTGCGTCTGGCCCGCAACTGGGCCATTCTCATTCTCGTCTGCGCCGCCATTGTGGCGCTTATGACCAAAGGCATCCTCTGGCTGCTGCCAAAGGTGAACGCCATGCTTGCAGGGCCGCAGAGCTTTGATGCGGCCAGCTACGATGGCACCGGCTATAGCTTTGATGCTGACGATGAGCGTTTTGTGCTGGTGAACACCAATCTGCCTTTTGCCGAGGAACCCTCTCCGGCCCTTGCCGATGCCGATGAAGCCAGCGGTATCCAACTGGAAGCCGAAGCAGCTGCAGCCTACCAGAAAATGGCTGCGGCTGCGGCCGAGGACGGCGTTGCACTGGTGCTGACGGCAGGCTATCAGGACGCAGATGCCCGCAGCGCGGCCTATGAGACGCAGAAGCAGCAGTATCTGGAAAAGGGCAAAACCGAGGAAGAAGCCGCCAGCCTTGCGGCAGATATCCAGCCGCCTGCGGAATGTAATGATCACGGCACCGGCTATGCGGCGGATATCCTCAGTACGGACTACCCGACCCGTGATACCGGCTTTGATACGACCCGTGCCTACGAGTGGCTCACCGCCTACGCCGCCGAATACGGCTTTATCCTGCGCTATCCGCAGGACAGGCAGGCTGCTACCGGCGTGGTGTTTGAGCCGTGGCACTGGCGGTATGTGGGCGTTGAAAATGCCCTTGCCATCCGTGCCAGCGGCCTGAGTCTGGAAGAATTTCTTGCCTTGCAGAAGGCATCATAAAAATAAAAGCTCCCTGTGAAAGCAGGGCGGAGGAACAAATTGGAACGTACTCTCATTGCGCCGGGTGTGCATCTTTCCTGTGACCCGGCGGAAAAATTCAACCGCTGCCGCATCAGCGTCCACTTTGCCTTTCCGGCAAAGCGGGAAACGGCCACAGCACATGCGCTGCTGCCGCTGGTGCTGGAGCGCGGCTATGCCGACTGCCCGGATATGACCCGCCTGACCAAAAAGCTGGCCAAGCTCTACGGTGCAGACCTCACAGTGGATGCCCGGCCCATGGGCTGCAGCCACAACCTGTGTGTTAGTGTTACCGGCATCAAGGATCAGTTTGCGCTGGAAGGGGAGACCCTTACAAGGGAATATGCATCCATTGCACTGGGTGCGGCCTTTCACCCGTATTTTGTGGGCGGCACTTTTGATCCGGAAGCCGTGGGCATTGAAAAGCAGATGCTGAAAAAGGCGCTGGAAGATGAGATCAACGATAAGCGCCTTTACTGCCTGCATCAGGCCAACCGGGAATTCTTTGGCGACAGCCCGGCGGGTGTGCGGCAGGAGGGCTATCTGGAAGAGGTGGAAGGCCTGACACCGGAACAGCTTACCGCAGCCTATTACGAGATGCTGCGCACCGCCAACATTGAACTGCTTGTGCTGGGCTGCACGGCAGAGCAGACCGCTGCGGTAAAGGATGCACTGCTGGCAGAGCTTGCGGCAATTGACCGCGCACCGCTGCCGCTGGCGGAAAACATTGCCATGCCCCGCCGGGAGCCGGTGCACAAAACCGAAACCTATGATATGGTGCAGGCGAAGCTCTGTATGCTGTTCACGCTGGGCGAACCCATGCGCACCGAACAGTTGGCTGCTGTGCGCCTTGCCATGGCGCTGTACGGCGGCAGTGTGACCAGCCGCCTGTTCCTGAATGTGCGCGAGCGTGACCACCTGTGCTACTACTGCTCGTCCTCGTTCCAGAGCTTTACCGGAAGCATGGCTGTGAACAGCGGCGTGGAGCACGCCGACGCAGCCCGGGCAGAGCGGGCCATCTTGAAGGAACTGGCCGACCTGTGCGATGGCCCCATCACCGACGATGAATTTGAGGACTGCGTCGGGGTCTGCTGAGCGGGATGCAGGGGGTAGAGGATACCTTGGGCGGCATCGAGACATGGTATTACATTGAAGTGCTGCGCGGCGGCGACCCGGCCAAGGTGCAGACACCCGCCGAAGCCCGCGCCGCTCTGCAGGCCGTGACCAAGGACGACGTGCGCGCCATCCTGCGCAAACTGACCCTCTCGGTCAGCTATCTGCTCACAAAGGAGGTGGCCGCTCATGCCGCAGAATAACCAGACCCTGCTGGAAAAGACCGTGGCTGACCAGTGGCAGACTCTGCCTCCGGACTGACCGTTATCGTGCGGCCCATGCCGGGCTATTCCAGCACCCATGTCATTTTTGCTACCCGCTTTGGCTCCATTGACCGGGATTTCCGGCTGGACGGCAAAGAGGTGCATCTGCCTGCAGGCGTGGCACACTTCCTCGAGCACAAGATGTTTGAAGATCAGGACGGCGATGCCTTTGCAAAGTATGCCAAGACCGGTGCCAATGCCAACGCATTTACCAGCTTTGACCGCACCTGCTACCTGTTCACTGCGACCCAGCAGCTGGACGAAAGCTTGGATGTGCTGCTGGGCATGGTGACTCATCCGTACTTTACCGAGCAGACCATCGCCAAGGAGCAGGGCATCATCGGGCAGGAGATCAAAATGTACGATGACAGCCCGGACTGGCGGCTCATCACCGGCCTGTTCGAGTGCTTGTACCACGAGCATCCCATCCGCAGCGATATCGCGGGCACGGTGGAGAGCATTGCTGAGATCACGCCGGAGATGCTTTACGACAGCTGCAAAGCCTTCTATGCACCGGGCAATATGGTGCTGGCGGCTGCCGGCAACACTACCATGGAGCAGATCCTGGCTGCCTGTGAGCGCCACGGCCTGATGAGACCGCGCAGCACCGAAAGGTGCAGCGGCTGTGGAAGCCGGAACCCATGACGCTGGCGGCAGCCATAAGACCCTGAAAATGCCGGTGTCCAAGCCCTGCTTCGGCGTGGGCTTCAAGGAGAAGCCGTTGCCCCCGAACGATCTGCGCACTGAAGCGCTGTATGATCTGATCCTGAGCTGCATCACAGGCGGCATGTCGCCGCTGTACCGCCGCCTGTACGACGGGGGCCTTGTGAACCCCGGCTTTGGCGGGGAAGTGCTGCGGGTGGACGGCTGCTGCTGCATCCTGTTCACCGGCGAGAGCGATGCCCCCGATGCCGTGAAGCAGATGCTTCTGGACGAGATCGCCCGCATCCGTGCCGCGGGTGTGGACCGGGAGATCTTTACCCTGTGCAAGAACGAAAAGTACGGCCAGCTGATCGAAAATCTGGAAAATGTGGAGGACTCGGCCAGCCAGATGGCAGACTTTGCCCTCTCCGGCCAGACGGTGGCGCAGCAGATCACCATGCTGGCAGGGCTGACTGCCGAGGATGCGGACGCTGCGCTGCAGCACATCCTCAGCACCGACCGCATGGCTGTGATGGATATTTTGCCAGATGGCACTGCGCCACTGGCCGAGAACGAGGAGGAAGCAGAATGACAAATCTGGTGCAGTTCCCGGGGCTGGGCCTGAGCTTTGAGATCAACCGCGTGGCCCTTTCCATTGGCGGGTTCAATATTTACTGGTATGGCGTGTGCATTGCCTTTGGCATCTGTCTGGCGCTGGTATTTGCGTTCCGCCACAGCATCGAGTTCGGCGTGGACCCGGACAGCATGGTGGACGTGATCCTGATCGGCATCGTGCTGGGTATTGTCAGCGCCCGCGCCTACTACGTGGCCATGGCACCTTTTAAATATGAGAGCATCTGGGAGATGATCGCCATTCGGGATGGCGGCCTTGCATCTACGGTGGCATCATCGGCGGTTTTCTGTTCGGCGGCTTGGCCTGCAAACGGCGGGGCGTGCCGGTGCTGCCCATGTTCGACCTGACCGCTATGGGTTTTCTGCTGGGACAGGGCTGCGGCCGCTGGGGCAACTTCTTCAATCAGGAGGCCTTCGGCTGCAACACCACCCTGCCGTGGGGCATGTTCAGCGAAAACGACCCGCGCTTACCTGATGGGCAGCACAGTCACGGCCCAGAGCGGCGTGACCATTGACCCGAATCTGCCGGTGCATCCCACCTTCCTGTACGAAAGCATCTGGTGCTTCGTGGGCTTTCTCCTGCTGTTCCGTTACATTAAAAAGCGCAAGTTCAACGGTGACATTGCCCTGCGGTATATGATCTGGTACGGCGCGGGCCGCTTCTGGATCGAAGCCCTGCGCACCGACAGTCTGATGCTGGTGCCCTCCATTGGTCTGCGGGTATCCCAGCTGGTGGCAGGTATCGCTGTGGTAGTCGGTGTGGCTGCGGAAATTTACTTCACCCACAAGTTCAAGGACAAGCCCCTGATGGTAAAGCTGGCAATGACGGCGGACAACAAAGCCGCAGTCAATAAGCTGAGCAAAGAAAAAACTGTTATCGGTCTGATGACGGATACAGATACTGAACTGCTGGCCTCCAGCCCGCGCAAGCTCTTCGTGGAGCGCACCGAAGCGTATAATGCCGAAGTAAAACGCATCATCGCGGAAAGCGGGAAGGCGAAACAATAAAAAATCTTTCGGAAAGAGGAAAATTCCTCTTGCATTTCCATCGTTTTTTTGCTATACTATTCTAGCCGCGTGGTGTGGGCGCCTGAAATGGCCCAGTGTAAGGGCCTGCCTTTACGACCAGCGAGTACAACGAAAAGGAATGAACAAAATGTACGCAATCATTGTTACCGGCGGTAAGCAGTACCGCGTGGAGCAGGGCGACATCGTCTACATCGAAAAGCTGGACGTTGAGGCCGACTCCGAAGTGAAGTTTGATCAGGTTCTCGCTATTGGCGAGGAGGGTTCTGTGAAGGTTGGCGCTCCCGTTGTTGAGGGTGCTACCGTTACTGCCAAGGTCATCAAGAATGGCAAGGGCAAGAAGCTGAACATCATCACCTATCGCGCAAAGAAGCACAGTGCTCGCCGTATGGGCCATCGTCAGCCCTTCACCAAGGTTGAGATCACTGCGATCAACGGCTAAGGAGGTAAATTACAATGGCACATAAAAAGGGCGTAGGCAGCACCAAGAACGGCCGCGATTCCGCAGCACAGCGTCTGGGCACCAAGCGTGCAGACGGTCAGTTCGTTCTGGCCGGCAACATCCTGGTTCGTCAGCGTGGCACCCATATCATGCCGGGTGAGAACGTTGGCAAGGGCAGCGATGATACCCTGTTTGCTCTGGTGGACGGTACCGTCCGTTTCGAGCGCGTGGGTAAAGACGGCAAGAAGTGCAGCGTCAAGCAGTAACTTCTTTCGGATAACTGCAAAACGTAGAGAGCCGGACCCTCGTGGCCCGGCTCTTTTTGATGAAGAATTCTCTTTTTGACTGTCTGGCAGAAACTCCCCCAGTCGCCTGTGGCGACAGCCCCCTCGGGAGGGGGCCTTAAAGCCTCCCTCCTTGAGGGAGGTGGCATCGTGTAGCGATGCCGGAAGGAGTTCCCGGCAAGGGAAGGGGAATAAACGAACATATAAAACTAAGGAGGGGCTGTATGGCAGCACAAACCAACTTATCGACATCGCCACGATATGGCTCCACGCGGGCAAGGGCGGCGACGGTGCGGTGAGCTTTCACCGTGAAAAATTCGTGGCCGCTGGCGGCCCGGACGGCGGGCGACGGCGGCCGCGGCGGCGATATCATCTTTGTGGTGGACGATCACCTGACCACCCTGATGGATTTCCGCTATAAGCGCAAGTATGTGGCCCCGGAGGGTGGCAAGGGCGGTGCAAGCCTGTGCCACGGCAAAAACGCGGAGAACCTTGTCATCAAGGTGCCGCTGGGCACCGTCATCAAGGACGCCGAGAGCGGCCTTGTCATTGCGGACCTGTCCGACCACACCCCAGTCACCATTGCAAAGGGTGGCCGCGGCGGCTACGGCAATGCGCATTTTGCCACTCCCACCCGACAGATCCCCAAGTTTGCAAAGCCCGGTATGCCCGGCGAGGACATTCAGGTGACGCTGGAGCTGAAGCTGATCGCCGATGTGGGTCTGATCGGCTTCCCCAATGTGGGTAAGTCCACCCTCATTTCCACCATCAGCGCAGCCAAACCTAAGATCGCAAACTACCACTTCACCACGCTGGTGCCCACGCTGGGCGTTGTATCCGTGGCGGAGGGCGCAAGCTTTGTCTGCGCCGACATCCCCGGCCTGATCGAGGGTGCCAGCGAGGGCATCGGTCTGGGACATGACTTCCTGCGCCATGTGGAGCGCTGCCGCCTGCTGCTGCATGTGGTGGATGTTTCTGGCAGCGAGTGCCGTGAACCCATTGAGGATTTGAAAAGATCAACGAGGAGCTGGCAAAGTTCAGCCTGTGCTGGCTGAGCGCCCGCAGATCGTCATTGGCAACAAGTGCGATCTGGCCACCGAGGAGCAGATCGAGCTTTCCGCAAGTATGTGGAGGGCAAGGGCTTGACCTTTGTGCCCATCTCTGCCGCTACGATGCAGGGCGTGAAGGAACTGCCGGGCCTCGTGTATAACCGCCTGAAGGATATCCCGCCGGTGCCGGTGTTTGCTCCCGAGTACAAGAAGCCCGAACCCAAGGCCAACGACCGTGCGTTTGAGATCAAGCGCATGGAAGCCCATGTGTGGAGCGTGGAAGCCCCGTGGCTGGAATACATTCTGGCCGGCAGCAATGTGGACGACTACGAAAGCCTGCAGTTCTTCCAGCGTCAGCTGGGCGAGAGCGGCATTCTGGACGCTCTGGTGGCAAAGGGCGTGCAGGAGAACGACACCATTCTCATTGGCGATTACCAGTTCGATTATATCTTCTAAAGAAGAACCCTCTCCGTCAACGCTGCCGCGCTGCCACCTCTCCCGAAGGGCGAGGTTTCACGCATCTAAAAAGTACGTGCAATAAAAGCTCCCCCTTTCGGGGGAGCTGGCGAGCGGATGCGAGTCTGAGAGGGTTGGAGAATATTTATGAACGAACCTGAAAAGATCGACCGCGGGAGCTTAGCCCCTTGGCGCTGGCCTTTGTGGGCGACAGCGTGCTGGAACTGCTGGTGCGACAGCGTCTGGTGGAGCACCACCGCCTGTCTGCCGGAAAGCTCAACGCAGAAAAGGTCAAATACGTCTCGGCCCGGGCACAGTTCCGGGAGGAACAGCTGCTGGAGCCGCTGTTCACTGAGGACGAACTGGCCGTGTTCAAGCGGGGCCGCAACGCCAGCAAGGCCAGCGTGGCAAAGCACGCTTCCCCGGAGGAATACCGTGCTTCCACCGGCTTCGAGTGCCTGTTGGGCTGGCTGTATCTGAACGGTCAGCTGAGCCGTGTGCACGAGCTGTTTGAAACACTGTGGCAGCAGTTCGACCCCAACGAGACCTGAGAAGTTGCTTTCATAATCATTGCACACCGCCTGAACGGTCTTTTTGCTGCCATACTGCGTTGCTCTTCTTGCAATCCATCAGGATTGCTGCGGAAAACCGCCTTGTCTGGCGGCAAAAAGCCGCGCCCATTCGGCGCACCCTGACTATAAAAACAACTTCTGACGCGAAAGCCCGCTGCTTTCCGCACTGGAAAACAGTGCCGGAGGGCAGCGGGCTTTGCGATTTGAGAAAGATCAGAGGTTCGCGCCCGTGGTCCATCAGGCGCGAAGGGCAGCGTCAGCGGCTGTTTTTGGCGTTGCTGGAACGGCTGCTCGTGGAGTTCTTGGCGCTCTCATCGTCGGCACCCTTGGTGTACTGGTTGGGGTGCTTGTGCTCGTTGGTGGCGCTGTTGGTGGTCTGGTTGGACGTGCGGTTCGAGGTCTGATTCTTGCAGTTATTGCTGCGGTTTTCGGTTGCCATAGTGAATGATCTCCTTTCGGTTTTCCGTGCGGGGCGGTGTGCCCCTCACAAGACCTAGTTTGGCCGCGGACGGCGGCTTTATACATCCCACAGGAGGAATGCAGAATGCCCATGGAATATTTTGAACAGCGGGAGCGCGCTCTGCTGGGAGACCGGTTCGATGTCCTGTATGCAGCCCCGCAGGAAACGGCGGAGCGCGGCGTAACGGTGTCGGCCCTGCGCAGCTCACCGGAGCAGTTTGCCGCAAAAGCCGATTTCCCACTGGAAGCATCGCCCTTTTGCAAGGCGGCATTCGTGGTGCATCAGCCGGATGATTTGAAATTCCGGCCCGGGCGGCATCCGTACCACCATGCGGGCGTGTTCTACTCGCAGGAGCCGTCTGCGTCCTCGGCGGCACCGCTGCTGGGCGTGCAGCCCGGGATGCGTGTGCTGGACATGTGCGCCGCGCCCGGCGGCAAAAGCAGCCAGCTGGCGGCGGCGCTGCAGGGCCGGGGTGTGCTGGTGAGCAACGAATACGTTGCAGCTCGTGCGGATATCCTGAAAAGCAATCTGGAACGCATGGGCGTGTCCAATGCGTGGTGCTCAATGAGACGCCGCCCGCATTGCGGATGCGCTGCCGGAATTTTTTGACCGGGTGCTGGTGGACGCGCCCTGTTCCGGCGAGGGAATGTTCCGCAAGGAGCCGGTGGCCCGTCAGCAGCACTGTGAAGCGCTGGTGAAGCAGTGTGCTGAGCTGGGTGAAGAAATTCTGGACTGTGCAGCCGCTGTGCTGGCCCCGGGCGGGCAGCTGGTGTATTCCACCTGCACCTTTGCACCCGAGGAGGACGAGGGACAGGTGGCGGCATTCCTGCAGCGCCACCCGGAGTTCACCCTTGCGGATGCCTTGGGAAATGTAGACTACACCTTTGGCAGTGAGGGCGAAGCAACCGCACCGGCGGCCTGCCGCTGGATGTGAGCAAGGTGCGCCGTATCTGGCCCTGTCAGGGCGGCGAGGGCCACTTTATGGCCCGGCTCGTCAAAGCTGGCACTCCGCGCGTTCTGCCCGCAGAGGCGAGTACACTGCCGAAGAACAGCTCTGGCTGGCAGCAGCGGAAGCTGCGGCAAAAAGGCCAAGGGGAAGGGCGGCAAGCCTGCCAAGACCCGGATGCCGCAGTGCCCGCCGCGAGAATGCCCGTGCCTGCCGGGAAGCGGTGCAGGGTGAAAAGCGCAGCCGCGAAGCACAGGCAGGGGAGACAAATCCTGCCCAGAGCCTTGCAGCATGGCACGCGTTTGCCGGGCAGTATTTCCCGGCGCTGGTTGACCGCCCGGCTGTGGTGCACGGCGGCGGTGTGCTGCTGCCGGTGCCGTTCCCGCAGACGAACCTGCATGTGCTGCGGGCGGGCGTATTTGTGGGCAGCGTGCAGAAAGGCCGCTTTGTGCCGGAGCACCATCTGTTCACGGCATTTGGCGCACAGTGCGTAAACCGCGAAGAACTCACCCTTGATGACCCGCGCTGCGTGGAGTATCTTTCCGGCCGTGAGGTGGAAGCCCGCATCGCTGCTGACGGCTGGTGCTGCGTGACGGTGGACGGCTGGCCGCTGGGCGGCGGCAAGGTGTCCGGCGGGCGGGTGAAAAACCATTATCCCAAGGCGCTGCGGCTGCTGTGAACGGGCAGAAAAAGCGCATTTTTCCGCGCAGAATGCTGAAAACCGGGCGGATAAGGCTTGAACGCTCTGTCCGGTTGTGCTACAATAATAGAGTTAGATTTTGTGTGCTGCCACAATGCGGGCGACCACAGCCCGTCTGCCCGCAGGCGGAGATTTGAGAATATACAGGAGGCTCTTTCCCATGTCTGGACATAGCAAATGGAACAATATTAAGCGCAAGAAGGAAAAGACCGATGGCGCAAAGGCAAAGGTCTTTACCAAGATCGGCCGCGAGATCAGCGTTGCCGTCCGTACCGGCGGCCCGAACCCTGCTTCCAACAGCAAGCTGGCTGACCTGATCGCCAAGGCAAAGCGCATGAGCGTGCCCAACGATAACATCCAGCGCATCATCAAGAAGGCTGAGGGCGGCGATAAGACCGAGTATGAAGCAATCACCTACGAAGGCTACGGCCCCGGCGGCGTTGCTGTCATGGTGGAGACCCTGACTGACAACCGCAACCGTACCGCTGCGACCTGCGCCACTACTTCGACAAGAACGGCGGCAATCTGGGTGCTATGGGCTGCGTGGGCTTCCTGTTCAGCCAGAAGGGTGTCATTGATATCTCTCTGGAAGATAAGGATGCCGACGAGGCTATGATGGATGCTCTGGATGCTGGTGCCGAGGACTTCGATGCCAGCGAGGATGCAGCCGAGATCACCACCGATCCCGAGAACTATTCTGCTGTGGTCAAGGCCATGGAGGAGAAGGGCTACGAGATCCTCTCCGACGATCTGGCCATGGTGCCCATGACCACCACCCGCCTGACCGACCCCGACCAGCTGAAGCTGATGGGCAAGCTGCTGGATGCGCTGGAAGACAATGATGATGTCCAGAACGTCTGGCACAGCCTGGAGAACGAAGAGGATCTGCCGGAATAACCTTCCGCAAGGTTCTTTGCTCCTGAAATAAGACGATAAAAAGCCGCTTTTTGTGCTAATTGGCACGAAAGGCGGCTTTTTTGTGCTGTGTTACGGGACTGAAAACGGCTTGGGACCTCCACTGAACAATAAAAATCCCCCGTCGGCAAGGCATACCGGCGGGGGAAAGGGGGAGAGCGTTTTTTAATAGATTATTGCACGCTTGCAAGGAACCGCACAAAGCCTGCGCGGCCAGCCTCGTCCATTTTATAGACACCAGCATCGGCCAATACCTGAGCGAACACATGGCCCACCTCGTCCTGCAGAATGAGGTGCACGGTGTCGCCGTTCAGTTCCGGGTGGCGGGCAAGAATATCCTCGGCCCACTCGGCGTGCTTCTGCAGTTCTTCCGGGTACTGGCTCACCGGGGTGCGGGCCACCAGTGCATCGGCCAGCTCAAACAGCTCCTTTTTCAGGCGGCTGGGCAGCACGGCAAGGCCCATGACCTCGATCAGGCCGATGTTTTCCTTTTTGATGTGATGCAGCTTTGCATGGGGATGGAACACGCCCAGCGGATGCTCCGGGGTGGTGATGTTGTTGCGCAGCACCAGATCCAGCTGATACTTGCGTCCCGCATCCGGGCAATGGGGGTGATGGTGTTATGTGGCTCGCCGTCGGTCTCGGCAAAGATGAAGCATTTTTCGTCCGAGTAGCCGCGCCATGCGGTCAGAATTTTATCGGCCAGCTCCACAAGACGGGCATCATCCTCGCTGGTCAGGCGGATGCAGCTCATGGGCCAGTGCACGATACCGGCATCCACATCCTCAAAACCGGGGAAGACCCACTTCTTCTCGACGGGAGCCTTTGCCATAGCGAATTCATAGTGGCCGCCCTGGAAATGGTCGTGGCTGAGAATGCTGCCGCCCACGATGGCAGGTCGGCGTTGCTGCCCACGAAATAGTGGGGGAACAGGCCCACGAAATCCAGCAGCTTGCGGAAGGTAGCACGCTCGATCTTCATGGGAGTGTGCTGGTTGTTGAACACGATGCAGTGCTCGTTGTAGTAGACGTAGGGGCTGTACTGCAGGTTCCAAGCGCTGTCGTTGATGGTGAGAGGGATGATGCGGTGATTCTCGCGGGCGGGGTGGTTCATGCGGCCTGCATAGCCTTCGTTCTCGGCGCAGAGCTGGCACTTGGGGTAGGCGCTCTGGGGACCAGCTTTGCGGCGGCAATGGCCTTGGGGTCTTTTTCGGGCTTCGAGAGGTTGATGGTGATATCCAGATCGCCGTAGGGGGTCTTGGTGACCCATTTCAGGTCGCGCTTGATGCGGTAGCGGCGGATATAATCGGTGTCCTGACTGAATTTATAGAACCAGTCGGTCGCGGCCTGCGGGCCTTCGCTTTCGTAGCGTTCCTCGAAATTGGCGCGCACGATGCTGGGCCGCGGGGTCAGTACGCCCATGAGCTTTGTGTCGAACAGGTCGCGAGCGGTGGAGTTGTCTTCGCACACACCGCGGGCAACGGCATCATCTACCAGCGTTTTGAGGATGCTTTCCAGATCGGTATAGCACACCTCGCCCTCCGGCGCGGTAAAGTCGTCCAGCTGCATGGTCATAAGCAGCTGGTTGCGGATGTAAATTTCATCATCGGGCAGGATAAGGCCGGTGTCCAGCCCGTAATTCACGAGCTGCTGAATGGCGGTAGAGATCACAGCACTGCGCCTCCTTCCGGGCGGATGCTCAGCACATGGCAGCGGCCCTCACCAAGGATGGCTTCCATGTGGGCCTTGAAGTCGGCCAGCATTTCCACCGGCACAAAGGCCTGAGCCGTACCGGCAAAGCCGCCGCCGTGCACGCGCACAGCGCCCTTGCCGTTCAGATAATGCTTGGCAGCTGCAATGGTCACGCCCATCTCCTGATGCTCCTTGTAACCGGCGGGGATCACGTTCTGCAGGTATTCCCAGCTGCTGTGGCCGGACTCGTTGACCAGACGCAGGAAAGTGTCAAAATCGCCCTCGCGCAGGGCAGCTACCTGTTTTGCCACGCGGTCGTTATCGGCATAGATATGGAAGGCGCGCAGCACGGCACGGTCGCCGCACTGCTTGCGGCACTCCGGAAGCTTTGCAAGGAAAGTCTCAAACGGCACATCCCGCAGTACTTCGCCGCCGCACACAGCAGCCACGGCGCGGCACTCGGCGGGCACAGCGGCATATTCGTCGGTCAGGTCGGCATGATCTGCGCAGGAATCCAGAATGCACAGGGCAAGGCCTGCCTTGGAGAAATCTACGGCCACCGGCTCCACATCCGGGTGGGCAGGGTCCGCAAAATCAATGGTAATAATATTGCCAACGCTGGAAGCCATCTGATCCATCAGGCCGCAGGGCTTGCCAAAGTAGACGTTCTCTGCCCACTGGCCGATCTGCGCAATCTCGATGGGGGAGACTTTATCGGTCATGAAGCAGTCATTCAGGATCACGCCGATCAGCACTTCAAAGGCGGCGGAGGAAGAGACGCCGCTGCCCTTGGGCACGTTGGAGGAAATGTACACATCCAGACCGGCCAGCTTTGCGCCGCGCTGACGGAAGGCTTCGCATTCGCCGCGCAGCAGAGAGAGGGTAGTGTTTTCCTCTTCCTTGCGGGCAGCAAGGTCATCAAGGCCGATCACACACAGGTCGTAGCCTTCGCTCTGCACGCGCAGCTGGTTCAGGGTGTTGGGCGCGGCGGCAGCGATCATATCAATATTCACGCTGCCGGCCAGCACGCGGCCATGCTGGTGGTCGGTGTGGTTGCCGCCGATCTCGGTGCGGCCGGGGGCACTGTAAAGACCAGCTTCAGCATGGGGGCCAAAGGTGGCATCCAGACCATTCAGAACAGCTTCGTAGCGGGCAGCCTGTGCAGGAGTTTCGTCGGGCGCACAGCAGTAAAGTGCTGCCAGCCGGGCAGCGTGAGCGCCGCTGGAAAGCTCCTGCTTCCATGCGGAAACAGATTTCATCATAGGATAATCCTCCTTTTGAGCGGGTTGGAACTGCAGTGCAGGGCCGCATACAGGATGCTCTGCACACTTCTGTCCTTATCATATAAAATCCGGACAGAAAAAACCATGTGTTATTGTTGCATCTGGATGAAAAGTTGCAAAAAGACTGAAATTGGCGCACAGAGTGGAATTTGACGGTTGAAATAAAATTAGATATAAAACGGAAAAACCATTGGCAAAAATGCCTGCAAATCCACGGCTTTGCGTGGGACGGACGAGGCCTGCACAACATGGAGATTTGCGCTTTGAAAAAAAAACAGGGAAAAAGCTCATGGGCCTTTTCCCTGTTTCCCAAAATATTATTTTGTAAACTCGTTTCCGGTCAGGCCGTCCATGTTCAGCATCCCTTCCAGTGCGGCCACATCTGCCGAAACGTCCAGTGCGTCGGACTGGAACAGCTTGTCCAGCTGGTTTTCAAAGGCGGTCACCAGCAGGTCCATGCTGCGCTCGATGTTCTTTTTGGCATCGGCGATGTTTTCCCCCTGCACATCCTGCGCAGGAAGGCTGGCGTAGGTGTTCAGCAGCTTGAGGGCGGTGGCAGATAGTAGTCCATGAATTTCTGCAGCTGAGCCTTTTTGCCGGGGTCCTGCTTTGCCAGCTCAAAGATGCGGGCACTGACCGCTTCCAGACGGCTGATCTTGGTGGTCATCACGGGGTCCGGGATGGCATCGTTGACCTGCCGCAGCTGTTGCAGAAGGGCGGCGTACTGGTCCGCTGGTGCCGGTGCAGGCTTCGGTTCCGGCTGCTTGGGCGGCTGGGGCGCAGCACCGCGCACCACAAGGGTAGCGGTGCGGTTGTCGATGTAGGCGTCGGCACCAAAGTAACCGTGGGAAATGGCGCTTTCCACTGCAGCACGCCCCTTTGCGGCATCGATGCCGCGGCAGCAAACAGCTCGTCCAGCGGGATGTTGTCGCGGTCGCCTGCGATCTTGTCCAACAGGCGTTCCAGCTTGCGGGTGCGGTCCATCCGCAGGCCGGTCCACAGTGCGCCGGCTCCGCCAATGGTCGTGGCCAATGCAGGGAGCAGATCGTCGAAGTCCGGAAAGTCGAACAGGCAGTCGATCAGTTCCTCCGCACCGGTAAACAGGAAGACAGCACCCAGAATGGTGCAGATCACGGCAATGGTCTTGTGCCAGTTTGAGCGCTCTTCTGTTCTGCGGTGGGGCGGTCAGTGCCGCAGGCGGCCTCGGGATCCTGCTCCTGCCGGGGGGCCGTCTGCGCAGATGCGGGGCCGAGGTCGGAACGATAGTCTGCCTGCGCAGCAGCCTTTTCCTCTTTTTCGGCGTTTTTATCGATGCTTTTTAAGATGAACAGCAGCACGCCCAGCGGTGTCGACATGGCAAACACAATAAAGATGGCAATGGTGGGGATGTGGGCAAAATAATGTTTTTTGGGCTGCATGAGCAAAAACCTCTCAATTTATCCTGACTGTCCGGCAAAAGAACAGAAAAAGACCGCGTTCCACTCTATTATAGCGGAGCACGGCCTTTTTGTTAAGGGGTAAATATTGATGTGCGTGGAAGCAGCAGGGGAGTAAGTCTGCTGCCTGCCGGAAAAAGTTACTTCATCAGGCTGCAGACGGCCTCGGCGTAGGCGGCGGGATCATCCACCGGCAGGCCTTCGATCAGTTGAGCCTGTGCGTACAGCAGAGCACTATACTTCTTGAGCTTGTCGGTGTCACCGGCTTCCTGTGCGGCCTTCAGCACGGCAAACACGGGGTGGTTGACATTCAGTTCCAGAACCTTATCGCTCTTTACGCCTTCGCTGCCGGGCTGCTTGGACAGCACTTTTTCCATCTCAATGGACAGCGGGCCGTCAGCACTCAGGCACACAGGGTGATCCTTCAGGCGGGTAGAGACCTTGACCTCTTTCACCTTGCCGTCCAGTGCGTCCTTCATGGCATCGAACAGGCTCTTGTTCTCAGCGGTAGCGTCCTCGGCGGCCTTCTTCTCTTCCTCGGTCTCAAGGCCCAGATCACCGCTGTTGACATTCTTGAACTCCACGGTGCCGTCCTTGCCTTCGGCATCCTTGCGGGGATAGGTGCGCAGGATCTGCAGGCAGAACTCATCCACGTCCTCGGTCAGCAGCAGGACGTCATAGCCTTATCCATGACCAGCTCAGCGGCAGGCAGCTTTGCCAGACGGTCGGTAGAATCACCGGCAGCAAAGTAGATATACTTCTGCTCAGCGGGCATCTTGTCCACATACTCCTGCAGAGTGACCATCTTCTGCTCCTTGGCAGACCAGAACAGCAGCAGGTCGCGCAGCAGCTCGGCGTGCATGCCGTAGTCGGAGTAAGCACCGAACTTGATCTGACGGCCGAACTCTTTCCAGAATTCCTCGTACTTCTCGCGGTCATTGGCCAGCATGGCGTGCAGCTCGTTCTTGATCTTTTTTTCCAGAGCGTTGTGGATCAGCTTGAGCTGGTTGTCCTTCTGCAGCATCTCGCGGCTGATGTTCAGGCTCAGATCCTGACTGTCCACAATGCCCTTGACGAAGCTGAAGTAATCGGGCAGCAGGTCGGCGCACTTCTCCATGATGAGCACGCCGGATGCGTACAGGGCCAGACCCTTTTCATAATCCTTGGTGTAGAAGTCGTAGGGACGGTGGCTGGGCACGAACAGCAGGGCATTATAATTTGCAGTGCCCTCGGTGCGGCTGACGATGACGCGGGCGGGGTCGGTATAATCACCAAACTTTTCCTTATAGAAATTCGCGTACTCCTCGTCGGTCACTTCGCTCTTCTGCTTTTTCCAGATGGGCACCATGCTGTTCAGAGTTTCCAGCTCGGTGTAAGTCTCCCATTCGGGCTTATAATCCTCCGGCTTGGGATCGGGTTCCGGCTTCTGGCGCTCGTGCTGGCGCTCCATCTGGATGGGATAGCGCACATAGTCGCTGTACTTCTTCACGATGGCCACGATGCCGTACTCATCGAGGAAGTTGTCGTAGTGGTCCGTCTCAGTATCCGGCTTGATGTGCAGGATGATCTGGGTGCCTGCGGTGTCCTTCTGGGCGGGGGTCATTTCGTAGCCGTCCACACCGGAGGACTCCCACTGCCATGCTTCATCCGAGCCATAAGCCTTGGAAATGACGGTGACTTTATCGGCTACCATGAAGGAAGAGTAGAAGCCGACACCAAACTGACCGATGATATCGATGTTCTCGTCCTTGTTGTCCTTCTTGAAATCCAGAGAACCGGAGTGAGCAATGGTGCCCAGATTCTGCTCAAGTTCCTCTTTGGTCATGCCGATGCCGTTATCCTCAATGGTCAGGATGCGGTTCTCCTTATCGCGGGTGATGAGGATGCGGAAATCGCCCTTGTTCATGCCCACAGAAGGATCGGTCAGGCTCTTATAATAGAGCTTATCGATGGCATCCGATGCGTTGGAGATCAGCTCGCGCAGGAAAATTTCCTTATTGGTGTAGATGGAGTTGATCATCATATCCATCAGCTTTTTGCTTTCAGCCTGAAATTCTTTCTTAGCCATAATGCAAAACCTCTTTTTATCTGTATTCGGCACCAAGCACTCGGAATAGGATATTACTTTTGAATACTTAGCACTCGTAACTTTCGAGTGCTAATATACACCGACAAAAAGCAAAAATCAAGGGCTTTCATAAAAAGTTTAAAAAATGGTTCGTTTTGTGCTATAATGAACCGCAAAGGATGCTGTAAAAGGAGGAAATATCATGCAGCTGAAACAGCTGGAACTGGCCGGCGGTGGGACACTGACCGTTTATCTGCGTGATTGCTGTGAGCGGATGCCGAATGTGCTTGACCGGCCATTGGTGCTGGTGGTGCCCGGCGGCGGCTATACCCATGTGAGTGCCCGCGAGGGCGACCCGGTGGCGCTGCAGTTTGCGGCGGCGGGGTACCACACCGCTGTGCTGGACTACGCCATCTGCGAAAAGGCAAAGGACTACATGCCGCTGCGCCAGCTGGCCGAGGCTATCGGTCTTGTGCGGCAGCACGCGGCCCAGTGGCATATCCTGCCGGAAAAAATTGCCGTGTGCGGCTTTTCAGCGGGCGGCCACCTGGCCCTTTCCGGTGCTGTGCTGGACATTCCCGGCGAAGCGGCCCAGCCCCGGCCCAATGCGGTCATTCTGGGCTATCCGGTGGTCACGGCAGGGCAGTATGCCCACCGCGGCAGCTTTGTGCAGCTGGCGGGCAGCGCCGACCCGGCGGCACAACAGGTGTTCGGGCTGGAGGATAAGATCACGCCGCAGATGCCGCCGGTGTTCGTATGGACCACCATGGAGGATGCCACCGTTCCGGTGGAGAACACCCTAATGCTGGTGAACGCTCTGCACCGGGCGGGTGTGCCATGCGAGGCGCATCTGTTTGAAAAGGGGGTGCACGGTACCAGCATCAGCACGGCAGAGGTGGACCAGCCCAGCCGCCACCGGCATCACTGGGTGGAACTGGCAGTGGAATGGCTGGGAGACACGTTTGCCTTTTCCGTCTGTTAAGTCTGGATATATTTGAACGAACCTACAAAAAATTCACAATTAAACTGTTGACTTGCATAAGCCTTTGACGTATACTGGTCAGCAGGGACAAACTAAAGGAAGAAGGAAATACCTATGGTTATGGACCCGACCCTGCCGCGCATCTCTGTGCGCGACCTGATGATGCAGGCTTTTCTCACCGGATGGGAGCTTTCGGACAAGACGGTCTCGCAGGACGAATACCTGCAAAGCTCCATTCAGGTGATCGAAATGCTGCAGGTGGAACCGGAAAACCTTTATGCCGAAGAAGGCCTTGGCCTGCCGGACGGCGAAGAAGTGGATCATCTGGACGACTGGCTGCGTGCCGACGGCCAGTGGCTGTACTACGGTGTAGAGGAAGAAAATTTCTTCCTGATCCAGTGGTACCCGGACGAAGCCGCCGCAAAGGCAAAACTGGCCCAGCTGGAAGAACTGGGCGACGGCAAGCAGTATCTGGTGGATTTTTCCCTCAAGCGGGAGAACCCTTCCAGTGCAGAGAACTTCGGCAATTCCAATCCGGTCCAGCTCCGCTCCTGAAAACATCACCTTAAAGCGAAAGGAAATTTTGCAGCATGCAGCTTTCTGAGATCGAGCGCGAACAGCTTTATGCCATCGTTGAAAATACGATCATCACCCGGATGTGCAGCGGATGCGTGAGTACATCCAGCACGGC
>ENA-OUNI01000467-OUNI01000467.1-human-gut-metagenome-genome-assembly--contig:-NODE-467-length-18665-cov-4.564516_pt1 | contig 18665 bp, 15 predicted proteins | sample MGYA00242499_ERZ504580 | MGnify/ENA primary metagenome ERZ504580 (study PRJEB26092, sample SAMD00036315) | human gut metagenome | host: Homo sapiens | study: EMG produced TPA metagenomics assembly of... | reverse complement strand
ATGATTGTCTGATATCCTTTGGGGGTACCTATTAAGATATTGCCATTGTCCAACTTGAGTATAGCATGTATATTGGTGTCATTGCATATTAATCCGTCTTTTATGGTATAATTCACAATGTAATATTTTCCATTTACTATTTGGACTCGTGAAATACCGTTTCCCGTACCGATCCACATTTGTTTGTTGTTGTCTTCTATAATAGCTTTGACGAAGTTGGTGGCAAGCCCACTCTTCTGGTCAAGAAAAAGGATGGAATCGTTCTTCTGGTCCCAGACACTTATTCCATGTGAATGGCCTATCCAAAGAAGGTTGCGGCTGTCTTTGTAGACAGTAAGGATATTCTTTTCGCTGAAGTGGTTGTCTTCATCGAAAAGGCTATAGGTTTGGTTTTCTGTATCAATGATGATCAATCCTCCGTTGGAAGCTACATAAAGATATTTGTCGCTGTCATAGTACATATCTCGGATGAAAAACTCTCCGGGGCGATACAGAACTGTGTCGAACTCTTCGGTTTCGGGGTTCAGCCTTTGAACGTAACCTCTCATTGTCCCTATCCATATATAACCATATTTGTCGACTTTTACTGTATATACGTTGTTTTCGAGCAAGTGGCTGTTGCTTACTGTATACTGTTTGATTTTCCCTTTTGAGTAGCACAAGAATCCTTCTGATAAGTTCCGATCCACAAACGGTCTTTGGAGTCTATGGATAAATCAACCACAATATTGGCAGGGTTGGTATTTTTTCATATAAGTCACTTGCCAATGATTGGCGGATTAAACCTGTACCATCCGTACCGTAATATATAAATTCCTGATCGGTGTCTTTACAGAAGGTCAGGATGTCATTGTACTCTGGAGACTTGTTGCACAGTATGATTTGAGACATCGGACTGTAATAGGATATGCCGTGTTTAAAGTTGCCTATATATACAATTCCATCTTTGTCTTGATAGATTGTACTAAGGTTGTTACTGGCAATGGTATGCTGCTTTAGAGGGGTATGGGTCAGGTTGGTAATTGATTTGTTCAAGGTATTGTATATGAATAGGCCCTTGTGGCTGGTAAGTATCCATACGTTTCCATTGCCTATGTCCAGGATGCGTTGTATCCGGTTATATTGCATGTCCTGGCCATTGTTTAACTTTATTTCTTCCCATTGCCGGGTGAAGCTGTTTTTGTGCAATAGCAGGCTGTTCTGGTATGTATATAACCATATATTCTCGTTCCGGTCGGTATAAATATGAGGCTCGTGGTTTTTCAATAAAGGTATGAATGTTGTAGGGATGGCGATTTCTTTGGTTTCAGAGGTCTGCTTGTCTATACTGTATAATGCGCCGTCGGAGTACATTATATAGATGGACTGTACTGCAATAGATATGTTTGAGATTTTTTCAGTTTGTAGGGGAAAAACCTTGATGGGGTTCTTGTCTTCATTTTGTAAATAGAGCTTGCTACGGTTGTAGGCCCAGAATTCATTTTCTGGGAGTCATGCCTATTCTTTGAATGTTTTTGCTTGGTATATGTTTCTTTTTCAAGTACGGACTTGTAATCGTTGCTGATTTTCCCTGTTTTATAGTCATAAATGCTGTATTCGTTGGCTGTTTTAATCCATATGTTGCCTTGCGGCCCTTCAAAAACTTCAAAGATGGCATCATCGGATAGTCCTGAATTACTTTGATAATATTGATGGAATGAGTAACCGTCGTATTTGTTGAGCCCTGATTCAGTTCCTATCCACAAAAAGCCTCTACTGTCCCTGAAGATGCTTCGGACACTATTGTTGGAGAGCCCTTCTGATATGGAAAGTTGTTTAAACATCATGGTTAGTGTTTTCTCGTTCGTATTTCCTGAAGTGGTGAGTATAACACACAAGATATAAATGGCGGTTGTGAATAGGCGCTTCATGTATTTCTTAATTTTAAATTAGGAAGGTTAACAATATCATAATTCAAAATTAAAAATAATATTCTGATTAGGCAAGACTATTTTTGTGTATATATTGAGGATTATGTCATTTGTTTGTTGAAAAATAATGTATTGTTTGTTTCCAAAGGTGCCGAAATGTGCATTGTGAAACAAAATTGGGTATTAAAAGACATTTTTATAACCTATGTTTCGCTTTGGAAAGGAATATATTTGGCAGCAAAATCACTTAATTCTAATATTATGATAAAGAAAATTTTAACGGTGGCGATGCTTGTGTGCACTTGCAGTAGTTCATTGGCACAGCCGCATGTCAATGATGGTACTTCGTATTTGATGAATCAGGCTTTGGATATGAGTACGGACTTCCTTGATTTAAGTAATACTTTATTCTTTGCAGACCATCTGGAATCATTCGACGTTAAGTCGGGTGAAGGACTGGTGAATTGGAAACGGGGGCATTTAATGCCACGTCAGGCTTTCAATACCAACGGTGCGCAACCCCGTAAAATGAGAATGCTCGATTTTCCTTTTACTGCTTATGAGAATGACCCGAACTTAAAATTTAAGATTGACTTTGTAACTCCGCGTACAGTACGTATTCGTATGCTTACTACTCCAGTGGAACCTAAGGTAAGTACATCCATTATGCTGGCGAAGGAACCGGGTAAAGATGAAAGTTGGAAGGTAACCGAAACGGAAAATACCATTGTCTATGCCGGTAATTATGGAACTGTACAAATAAACAAGAATCCTTGGAGGGTTGTATTGAAAGATAAGACAGGACGTATATTAAGTCAAACCGTTACTTTGCGTGATGCTGATTCTACGCAAGTGAAGTATACCCCTTTCAGTTTCATTAAAAGGGGAAGCGACAATGCTCGTCGTATCAATCCCGTGTTTACTCTGACTGCAGATGAGATGATTTTTGGCTGTGGCGAGTCTGCTACAGGGTTGAACAAAGTGGGGCAGAAAGTAAATCTGTTTGTTACAGACCCACAAGGTCCGGAAACAGACCAGATGTACAAGCCCATTCCTTTCTTTATGAGCAATCGGGGATATGGTATGTTCATGCATACTTCCGCACCTGTCACTTGTGATTTCGGTGCTACTTATATCGGGCTGAACAAAATGTTTATGGGCGACGAAAACTTGGATTTGTTCGTATTCTTCGGTGAGCCGAAAGACATCTTGGATGAGTACACTGATTTGGTAGGAAAACCGGGTATGCCTCCATTGTGGTCTTTTGGTACATGGATGAGCCGTATCACTTATTTCAGTGAAAAAGAAGGTTATGATGTGGCTGCTAATATCCGCAAGAATAAGTATCCGTGCGATGTTATTCATTTTGATACTGGTTGGTTTGATGTAGACTGGCAATGCGATTATAAGTTTCTGAAAACCGTTTCCAGAATCCCCAGCAGATGCTGAAGGACCTGAAGTCGCAAGGGTTCCATGTTTGCTTGTGGCAGTTGCCCTATTTTACTCCCAAGAACCGTTATTTCCCTGAACTGATAAAGAAGGACATGTATGTAAAGAATGGTAATGGGGAACTTCCTTATGAGGATGTGGTGCTCGATTTCTCCAATCCGGAGACTGTAAAGTGGTATCAGGACAAGTTAGCCGGACTGCTGAATATCGGTGTGAGTGCCATCAAGGTTGACTTTGGCGAAGCGGCTCCGCTGAACGGTATTTATGCTTCGGGCAAAAGTGGTTGGTATGAGCACAATCTCTATCCGGTGCGCTACGACATGGCAGTATCCGAGATAACCAAGAAGCTTCATAATGAAAATATTATGTGGGCCCGTGCTGCGTGGGCCGGTTCACAACGCTATCCGTTGCATTGGGGCGGTGATGCTGCTACGACGAATACGGGTATGCTGGGTACACTCCGTGCCGGTTTGTCCTTCGGTTTGTCAGGTTTCTCTTTCTGGAGCCATGATATGGGTGGATTTGTAAAGTCTACTCCCGAAGATTTGTATTGCCGTTGGTTGCCGTTCGGTTTTCTGACTTCTCATACTCGTGCACACGGTGCACCTCCGACAGAGCCGTGGTTGTACGACAGCAAGCGTGTACAGGATGTTTTCCGCAAAAGTGCAGAGATGAAATATCGGCTGATGCCTTATGTTTATGCCCAAGCCAAGGAATGTACTGAAAAAGGCTTGCCGATGTTGAGAGCTTTGTTCGTGGAATTCCCTGATGACCCTGGAGCATGGAAGGTGGACGATGAATATCTCTTCGGTTCGCAGATTCTGGTTGCCCCCTTGCTCGAATCCGGTATAACCGGCCGCACCGTTTACCTTCCCGAAGGAAAGTGGATAGACTATCAGACGGAGAAAGTGTATGAAGGCGGATGGCACAGGATTGAAGCAGGCAGCCTGCCGATAATCATGCTGGTGCGCGACGGTTCGGTGCTTCCTCATCTGAAGTTGGCGCAGTCCACCTCTGAGATGGATTGGAGCAAGATGAGCCTGAAAGTGTATAGTGCCGATAAGAAACAGGCGGAGGGCTTGATATGCCTGCCTACAGACAACCGCATTCAGGTAGTGAAAGTGGATTGCGCAAAGGCGAAACCGCAGTTGCTGAATCAGGTTGAAGGCACTTCCCTGAGTTTCTGAACTTAATCTTTGAAAATCTATATTTAATCCACTCCTGCCGGTAGGCCGGGAAAAGAGTAAACCTTTTTGCCACTATAGTGGCAAAGTCTTGCCATCACATTGGCAAAACTTAGCCAACGGCTTGGCAAGACCGTGCCAGCAAACTGGCAAAACTCTTATTCCTGGTATATTCCAAGCAGGGTCTTTGTTAAACCTAAGTATTTAGTATTTATGAGAAATGTGATGAAGTATTTGGGCATCATGTCAGTATCGCTGGCATGCGCCGGACCTCTCTTTGCAACAAGCGGATATCCGTTTGCAAGTGTCGCTGTAGTGCAGCAGAGTGTAGCCACCGTAAAGGGACAAGTGGTAGATGAGAAGGGCGAACCCATTATCGGTGCCAATGTCATCGTAGAGGGTACGACGAACGGTATGATTACCGATTTGGACGGAAACTTCTCTTTGCAGTGTCCCGTAGGCTCTACGCTGAAAGCCAGTTACATCGGTTATCTGACAAGGACCGTTAAAGTAACCGGAAACATGAATGCCTTGAAGATTATCTTGAAAGAAGATGCCGAAACATTGGAAGAAGTGGTGGTGGTAGGTTACGGTACGATGAAGAAATCCGACCTGACCGGTTCCGTTACTTCTGTAAATGCAGAGGAGATGATGAAACGTAATCCGGTGAACTTGGGACAAGGTCTGCAGGGAGCTGCCGCCGGTGTTTCCGTCATCCGTTCCTCCGGTTCGCCCGACGGGGGATTCAACATCCGTATTCGTGGTGTAGCCACCGTAAACGGTAGTTCCGACCCTCTTTATGTAGTGGATGGAGTGCAGGTCGGTACTTCCATTGACTTTCTTAATCCAAACGATGTGGAGAGCATTGAAATCCTGAAAGATGCCTCTGCTACTGCCATTTATGGAACGCGCGGTGCCAATGGTGTTATCATGATTACCACTAAAAACGGAAGCAAGGGCAAGGCACAAGTCAACTTCTCTGCCAACTATTCTCTTCAATTCAACAACAACAAGATAGACGTGGCCGATGCAGATCTCTTTGCCAAGGCAGTACGCGAATCTTGCCGTAACGGTTCGGTCATGACCAATCTGGCTTTTGGCGAAGAGTACATTGGCAAATTGAATAGCATTGACTGGCAGGATGAAATGTCACGTACAGCGTTGCAGCAGAACTATAATCTCTCCGCTTCGGGTGGTACGGAAGCCACGCAAGCCAACCTTTCGGTGGGATATCTGAATAATGAAGGTGTTGTCATTGAATCTTATTTCAAACGTCTGACAGCCCGTGCCAATATCACTCATAAAGTGAAAGATTTCATTCATGTGGGATTGAACTTGAACTATACACATGCCCAGCATCACTTCAGTGGCAATATGCGTAGTTATGCGCAAGCCATTCCTACGATGGACTATGTAGAGAATGGAGTCTTTTATTCTATGCCTATCGTTTTGCCCGACGGTTCATGGGGACATTATAAACAAGAGTCTGATGGTGACATCAACAAGGGGGCCGACAACCTGGTGGCTGCAGCCAAGACCAGAACCGACCAGATTTCCAAATGGGACCGTTTGGTGGCCAGTGCATTCCTGCAATTGGACATTGCAAAGGGATTGACTTTTAAAACCATCGGTAGCTACAACTATTTCACAAAAGGTTATGATGGATATACCCCTTATAATCCTCGTACATTTGGTTCGAAAGACCGTAAGGACAGTTATTCTATCAATCAGAATCAGAACTCGGAGATTGCCTTAGAATCGTTTGTCAACTATGACTGGTCGAATGCCCATCATCGTGTAAGCGCTATGGCAGGTTTCTCTATCAGCGATACGGACGGTGTCTGGCTGAATACCAGTGCCAGTGATTTCCCGGCTGACAACATTCGCCAGATTTCTTTGACAAACGACCCCAGCTCCAAGAATACAAATGGGGGACGTGACTTGAAGACCCGTTATCAATCTTATTTCGGACGTCTGACCTACAGTCTGAATGACCGTTATATACTGACGGCTACAGTACGCCGCGACGGTTCTTCCAACTTCGGTTCGGGCAACCGGTACGGTACTTTCCCTTCCGCTTCTTTGGCATGGCGCTTGTCAGAGGAGAACTTCATCAAGAATCTGAATCTTTTCAGCAACCTGAAGATACGTGCAGGTTGGGGGCAGACCGGTAATGCGGGTAGCGGAACCAGTCTTTCTGTCCCTCAGCTCTCTTCTTTGGATTGTATGTACTATGTGATGGCCGGGGGCGGCATGATGAATGCAGCCGGTATTGCACAGCAAAAGGAAATTGATACCAACCTGAAGTGGGAGACCAACGAGCAGACCAACATCGGTCTGGACATGGCCTTTATGAACAACGAGCTTTCATTCTCGGTGGACTACTTTATCCGTGACTCGAAAGATTTGCTTATTTATCGTCAGATCCGTCCTTCTACCGGTTTTACTTCTGTGTATACCAATGCCGGACATATCCGTAACAAAGGTTTTGAGGTCAGTGCTGCGTGGAATAAGAGTTTCGGTGATTGGAATGTAGGAGTACGTGTGAATGGTTCTACCTTGAAGAATGAGGCGGTAGAGGTGGGCGACCCTATTTTCTATAAAAACAACAGTTATGGTACGCAGGATGGTGATGACTGGGACAATCACTCCATCACACAGAACGGTTATGCCGTAGGTTCTTATTATGGCTGGAAAGTGGCCGGTATTTTTCAGAACCAGCAGGAGATTGATGCCTTGAATGCTCAATCGCCTACAGGCAAGTACCAGGATGGTGACACCGCTCCGGGTGACTTCAAGTATATCGACCTGAATGGCGACGGCCAGATTACAGACGAAGACCGTACGGTTATCGGTAATGGTTTCCCGACTCTTTCCTACGGTTTGAACCTTACTGCCTCTTACAAGAATTTCGACTTTTCAATGAATATGTATGGGGTAGCCGGAATGGATGTCTATTCTTACAGCGCTGCCCGTCTGACTTCTATGTATGGTCCTGACGGCGGTTACCAGAACGTTCTGGCAGAATATGTGAAGAATGCCTGGACTCTTGAGAATCCCAATGGCAAATATCCGCGTATCACCAAGGGCGACCACAATAAGAATCACCGTTCCAGTGACGCTTTCATTAAGAAAGGCGATTATTTGAAGATTTCGAACATTCAGTTTGGCTATACTTTCCCGAAGAATTTGGTAAAGCACGCGAAGATGGAGAATGCCCGCATGTTTGTCAGTGCAGACAACATATTGACGCTTTCTTCGTATAACAAATGGGGTGATCCGGAAGTCGGTTCGGACAGAGTGCTGCTGACAGGTTTCGATGGCGGACGCTATCCGTTCCCGTTATCCGTCTCTTTCGGTGTGAGTGTACAATTCTAATCTAATACTTAACAGATAAACAAATCATATTATGAGAAAAAGTTTTTACCATATATTGTTGTTGGGTGCTCTCACCTTGGGTACTACCAGTCTTGTGATGACTATTTGGAAGTCGATCATTACGATATTCTGCCCGAAGATTTCATGTACCGGAATGAGGCAAATATAAAGTCGGGGCTTTATGGTATTTATGATACTTTTTATACCTATCAAGCAGTGATAATAGTGGCGATGATACGACATGGGGATTTAAGCCCAATGTATTTATTGCCGGACACAGTACGATGGATTGCCAGGCGTCCGGCTGGGATGCCGAATGGCAACGTCATGCGGTATTAGCCAATAAAGGTTCGCTGGATACGGCTTGGCGTATGAGCTATAAGGGTATTGACCGTGCCAACCGTTTTCTGGCCGGATTGCAGAATGTGGACGTTTCCGTGCTTTCTGCCGAAAAGAAAGTGCAGTTTGAAGCCGAGGCGCGTGCCATTCGTGCATACAATTACTTGTATTTGTCAAAAGTCTTTGGCCCTGTCCCCATGTTGCTTACGGGTGAGACTTATACAACCAGTGCAGGAAAGGCGCGTCCTGAAAATCTGGAAGGCACTTATCAGGTTATTGAGGAAGACCTTAAGTTTGCCATGGAAAAGCTGGATTGGGAACCTGCCGATGGAGAATACGGTCGTATTACGAAAGGTTTCTGCAAGGCATTTTTGGCAGAACTCTATATGTATCAGAAGAAATTTACTGAAGCCAAGAAGGAATTGAATGACATTATTACCAGTAATACCTATGCATTGGAGCCGTGCTATGCCAATCTTCATGCCTGGGACAACCATTGGACAAAAGAATCCATTTTTGAGGTGGCTTATCATATTCACGGCAATATGAATTGGGGAGGCAACAGCCACGATGACGGCAAGATATGGTATGGCTATATGTGTGCCGCTCCCGAGTATGGCGGTTGGGGGTCCTTGGCTCTGTCTTGGGAGTATTATCGCTCTTTTGAGCAGGGAGACAAGCGCAAGGAGTATACTTGTGTAGGTACGGGTGACGTACATCCTATTACCAATGAAAAACTGGGTACCAATCCCTCTTACAGCGGATATGTACAAGGCTCTGAAAATGTACCTTGTGTATATTCACTGAAGTATTGGAGAAAGCAACCGGGTAAGGACGGGTTTGTGTATTGCCCGATTTCATTGACTTTCAAACGATATGCAGGCGTATTGCTGGATTATGCTGAATGTTGTTTCGAGACGGGTGAGGAAGCGACCGGATGGGAGATGATCAGACAAGTGCGTAATCGTGCGTGGGGTAACTTGGAAATTGGTGTACAAGCCATTGATTTCCCGCAGGCAATGTTGAATACGACAGTTGTCGATGTACCCGATGCAAAGACTGTTTATGCTGAATATAAGACGCGGAAAGGGTATACAAGTGATGTATGGAAAGTGGCTTTGACACAAGAACGCCGTCATGAGCTCAATGCAGAGTTCTCTTTATATTTCGACCTTTGCCGTATGGGGTTGGCTGAAGAATGGTTCAGATGCGAATACCCGAAAACAAAAGCCAATTCTACACCGGAGGAGTGCTGGGAAACTGGCGATTCTTTCCGTTATTTTGAGCATCAGAAATATCAGGAGATTTTCCCAATACCTACTAATGAGATTCTTAATAATCCTCTCATCAATTCGGAGGACCAGAATGAGGGATATTGATGACTCTAAAATTGTGCTAAGAATAGACAATTATATTGTTCTGTTATTCTGAACGAAGTGAAGAATCTCTTCTACAGAAAAGAGATTCTTCACTATGTTTGGGGTATGTATTCCTGAATGAGCAAATCAGATGATTAAGTGTCCACAATTTAAACTTGTAGTTAAGTATGGCAAGAAAAACATTTTGTTTCCTTCTATTTATATGTATGGGCGTGTGTGCATGTACTGTTCGGCATAATTCGTTACGGTCGACATTGTGTGCGGAAATTGTTGCCAATGTGCAGGACAGCGTGTTGCCGTTTTGGATGGATTATGCAGTGGCGCCTGACGGCGGTTTTTATGGTATGGTATTACGGAATGGTACTCCGGTGGTAGATGCTCCCAGAGGAGGGGTGCTGAATGCCCGGATTCTGTGGAGCTTTTCTGCTGCATACCGTACATTTGGAGATGAATCCTATCTGAAACTTGCCGACAAGTCTCAGCGTTATTTCATCGATACATTCATAGATAAGGAGAACGGTGGGGTATATTGGCTGGTCAATCCCGATGGTGAGATAGTGAATGCTTCTAAATATACTTATGCCATGACCTATGCCATCTATGGACTGGCAGAGCACTATCTGGCGACGGGTAACGACGAAAGTCTGAAAACTGCTATTAGTTTGTATCATGTCTTGGAAGAAAAAGGTCGCGAACCGCAATATGACGGTTATGTGGAATCCTTTACCGAAAATTGGGAGAAATTGGAGCGATATGACAATAATGCTCCCAAGACCATGAATGCCCATCTGCATGTGTTGGAAGCTTATACCCTTCTATATCAGTGCTGGAAAGACAATGGCTTGAAGAAAAGGCTTGAGTTTTGCGTCGATTTGTTCATCAACCGCATTTACGACCCGTCAAGGAAGCATTTCAATCTGTTCTTTGATAATGAGTGGAACAGTCTGGTCGAAATGGATTCTTACGGACATGATGTTGAGACCGGATGGTTGCTTTGTGAGGCTGCCCGTACGCTGGAAAATCAGGACTTGATAGAACAGACAAATCAGCTTGCATTGGATGTGACGGAAGCTTGTCTGGCTGAAGGAATGAGTGATAAAGGCTATATGATTTACGAGAAGAAAGGTGACAGAAAAACCAAGCATGCCTCATGGTGGGGCCAGATTGAAACGGTGATAGCTTGTGTCAATGCTTGGCAAATCAGCGGGAGTGACGTTTATCTACAATCGGTTGATACGGTCTGGACTTTTGTCAAAGACCATATGGTGGACAAGGAATACGGGGAATGGTATAGCGACTGTTTCGACGGAGAGCCTAAAAAGGAGGCTCCCAAAGTAAGTATGTGGCGTTGTCCATATCATACGGTACGCTTGGGAGTGGAAATGTATAATCGTTTAAAATAATACGTATGAAGAAATTGATAATAGGTGCGGCATCACTGATGCTTTGTGCAGGTTTGCAAGCCCAGGACTTCAAGATTAACCCGTCGGGGTATTTTGAAAACCACGGGGCCAATGTGATGGTTTTCAGTGATGTCTATCCTGAAGGACACCAAGGGGGTGTCACCTTGGTTTTGAATGGAGACCGCAGGGCCGCAGGCGGTGATGTGCGTTTCGAGATTTCGCAGGGGCAGTGGCAGGGATTGCCCAAGATGAGGAAACGGGTGGTGGATGAGGCTGCCAACGAAATCCGTGTCACACTGAGCTATCCTGACTCGGCCAAGCATATGGCGGGGTTCAATCCGATGCTCTATCCGGATTTTGCTTTCGGCTATACTATCAAGGTGAAAGGGGAAAAGGACTATCTGGTATTGACTGTTGATTTGGACCGGCCGGTTCCGGAGCGCTTTGCCGGGAAGCTCGGTTTCAATCTGGAGCTGGTGCCTTCTACCTTGTTGGGCAAGCCCTGGATTATGGATAACCGGACGGGTGTTTTCCCTCATCAGGCGATGGGGCCCACCATGAAGCAGACCTCCAATATGGAGCATATCGGAGACTTCAATCCTAAGGGGAAAGCCAGCCTGGACCAGTTGCTTCTGGACCGGAAGACTTATAATCCGATGATTGCCGATGATATTGTCTCTGCCCCTCTTGCCGCGGGAAAAAAGTTTGTGCTCAATCCGCAGGATGAGTTGGCAAAGATTACGATTGAGAGTGAGAAGGGAGATTTGATGCTGTATGACGGACGGATAAACCATAATAACGGTTGGTTTGTGCTTCGTTCGGAATTTCCGGCAGGAACGAAAGGGAATGCGGTAAAATGGATTATCCGTCCCACAGTTACCAAGGAGTGGCGCTATGCACCGGTAGTACAGACTTCCCAAGTGGGTTATCATCCCGGACAGAAGAAAGTGGCTGTCATCGAATTGGACAAACGGGATACAGATTTCCGGCAACCTGCCTCTACCGTATTGCGGCCGACGGCAGGAAACTGGTGAAACAGCAGGCTGCCAAGGATTGGGAGATTTCCAGCGTTACCATTATTTGCAGTTCGACTTTACGGAAATTACGGAAGAGGGACTTTATCAGGTGATGTACGGTGATGCGGCTTCTCCGGTGTTCCGTATTGCAAAGGATGTTTGGGATAAAGGAATCTGGCAGGCGGAGGTGGAATATTTCCTGCCGGTACAGATGTGTCACATGCGTGTCAACGAGAAGTATCGTGTATGGCATGACTTCTGTCACCAGGACGATGCCCGAATGGCCCAAACGAATATCAATCACATTGACGGATATAGCCAGGGACCTTCTACTCTGTGTAAATATCAGCCGGGCGATCTTGTTCCGGGATTGAACGTAGGCGGTTGGCACGATGCAGGCGATTATGACCTGCGTGTGGAGTCGCAGGCAGGTGAAGCCTATATCCTCGCTATGGCTTGTGAGAATTTCGGTGCCTACTGGGACGAGACTTCCATTGATTTCGAAAAACGGATTGTAGAGATACACCAGCCTGACGGGAAAAACGACTTGTTACAGCAAGTGGAAAACGGGGCTTTGACCGTAGTAGCCGGTTGGAAGGCATTGGGACGCCTCTATAGAGGAATTTTGTGTCCTACTGTACGGCAATATGCACACTTGGGAGATGCTTCGGCCCATACTGATCATGTCAGTGGAACGGCTGATGACCGTTGGGTGTTTACGGAAGACAATCCGGGACGTGAGTTACAGGTGGCCGCTTGGCTGGCAGGTATTTCACGCGTGCTGAAGGGACATAATGATACTCTGGCGGCAGATTGTCTGGAAATAGCCCGTGAGCTGTTTAAGATTACACGTTGTGATAACAATTGGATACTGACAACGAAAGTACATGCCGCCGTAGAGCTTTATCTGGCAACGAAGGAAGCGGGTACCGCGATTTCGTTTTGCAGCAGCAGGATTTCATCTGCAAGAATATCCGTCAGACGGGCTGGTTCATCGGACGGTTCGACCAAGCTGTGGGCAATGTCCGTTTCAGCAAGGCTATTCGTAAGGCATTGCCGGAGTTACAGGCCATGTATCAGGAGTATAGCAGTAAAACCCCGTATGGAGTGCCACACGACAGAGGTAACCGTTCTTCCGGTTCATGGGAGCCTCAGCATTTGGGCTATAACTACTGTTATTTACATGCTGCTTATCCTGACTTATTTACACCGGACTACATTTTTAATGCCGTCCAGTATCTGCTGGGTATGCATCCGGGACGTAACCAGGCAGCTTTTGTAACGGGAGTTGGTGCCGAAACGATGAAGGCCGCCTATGGTGTCAATCGTGCTGATTGGTCTTATATCCCGGGTGGAGTTTCTCCGGGTACTAATCTGATTCGTCCCGATCTACCCGAACTGCTTCATTTTCCGTTCTTGTGGCAGGAAGGTGAGTATTGCCTGGGTGGACATGCTACGTGGTTTATGTATATGGTATTGGCGTCTAATAAAATATTGAATTGCAATGAATAGTAAAATAAAGGTAGATAAGTTTGTAATTGTAGTTTTTCTGCTCTGCATGGTTTGTAATATGACCATGCAGGCAAAAGCTTACGAGAGTTTCAAAGTATCCATTTATGTCCGTGCTTACGAGGTAGACAAGATGAAGGACATCCATTGGCTGGATTCTACCTGGAATGTGATTTCACAACAGTTGGAAGTGGACAAGATTTATCTGGAAACACACCGGGACTTGCTGGTTGTGGAGGATGCCACTCTGGAGCAGGCAAAGAAATTCTTTCATGACCGGGGTATAGAGACAGCTGGAGGTATTACCTATACCATCAACGAGGCAAACAGTTTCGAGACATTCTGCTATTCCAATCCCGAACACCGCAAGATGGTGCAAAAGATTGCGGAACACACGGCGAAACACTTTGATGAGTTTATTCTGGATGATTTCTTCTTCACCAGCTGCAAGTCCGACATAGAAATAAAGGCAAAAGGAATGCAGAGCTGGACGGACTACCGCTTGAAGCTGATGACCGAGGCCGGTCGTGACCTCGTGCTGAAACCTGCCAAGAAAGTGAATCCTCAGGTAAAGGTGATTATCAAATATCCCAACTGGTATGATCACTTTCAAGGTTTGGGATTTAATTTGGAGGAAGGTCCCCAGCTCTTTGACGGTGTCTGGACCGGTACTGAAACAAGGGACCCGGCAGGTAATCAGCATTTGCAGAACTATCTGAGTTATAATATTATCCGTTATTTCGATAACCTGCGTCCGGGTTATAACGGTGGGGGATGGGTCGATGTAGGTGGACTGAACATGGGTATGGACCGGTATGCCGAACAGCTTCATTTGACCATGCTTGCCAAGCTCCCGAGATTATTCTCTTTGCCTATCACCAGCTTCTGGATGTGAAGTTGTCTCCTAAATACCGTACTCCCTGGCAGGGAATGGGTACCAGCTTTAACTATGATGAGGTGACCGCTCCCATCCGGTTGGAAGACGGCTCTTTGGTAGAACCTACCACGATGGCCCGTATAGCCGGTGTTGTGCTGAAACAAACGGATAAGTTGATTCATAAGCTGGGGAATCCGGTGGGTATAAAATCCTACAAGCCTTTTCATGCCGCCGGTGATGATTTCCTTCAGAACTATTTGGGCATGATAGGTTTGCCGATGGATATGCGTCCTGTTTTTCCGGAAGACCAGCAAGTGGTTCTGCTGACTGCACAAGCTGCACAGGATACGGAAATTATGGCTAAAATCAAGAGACAACTGCAAAGCGGGCGTGATGTGGTGGTTACGAGCAGTTTGCTGAAAGCCATTCCTGAGAAGCTTACAGAGGTAGCCGAGTTGCGTTGTACTGATTTGAAGGCTCTTGTCAATGATTTCGGCCGTTACGGGCAGTCCGGACGTGACCTGTTGATTCCGCAGGTGCAGTATTATACGAATGATGCTTGGGAGATGGTCAGTGCCGGTCGTCCGCTGACGGGTGGAGTTTCGGGCTATCCTATTCTGTTGAGAGCCCCGTATGCTACCGGTAATCTGTATGTTCTTACCATTCCCGACGATATGGGCAATCTGTATGATTTTCCGGCCAATGCTTGAATGAAATTCGTCGCATTATGAGTAAGGACATAGGAGTCTGTCTGGAAGCTCCCTCCAAAGTAGGCCTGTTTGTATATGACAATAAAACGCTGGTGGTAGAGAACTTCAATGACGAACCGGTAGAGGTGCGTATCGTGACCGGTGATAAGGTGATGAAGCTGGAAAGCTTGGAGGATGGGACTGTTTTGAGTCCTCTTCCTGCCGGACCGGTGATACAGACCAGACGTCCGGTTACGCCTAAGAATTCTTTCCGTTTATTACTGTTGCCCCATTCATATAAGGCATTCCGATATAAATAATGGGTAAGAAGATTGCCGGGTGACTATTTGAAAGAGCAAGGAGCTGGTTTACTGTAAAACCAACCTCCTTTGCTTATTCATGAGCATGCTTATGCTCCCCCAGTATTCTGTGTGGCAGTGTTCCGTGTCCCAATAACTCTATCGGGCAGTTGAAGTTCCGTTCCAGCCACTCCTCCGTGACACCGGTGTCGGGGTGGTAATCCAGCGTTTCGTTGACGCAAGCGATAGACTTGACTTGCTGCAATACCGTACCGATGTCATGGCTGACGAGGATGATGGCACATTCTTCATTGATTTCTGTCAGTAGTTCGTAGAGGCGGGCTTCAAAACGCTTGTCAATGTAGGTACTGGGCTCATCAAGAATCACGACCTGTGGGTCGGAGATGATGGCACGTCCCAGCAAGGCGCGTTGCAACTGTCCGCCGCTCAAGGCACCTATGGCGCGTTGTTCCATGCCTTCCAGTCCCATGCGGGCTATCACATGGCGGGCCTTTTCCCGGTGTCGGGTATTGAAGCGCGAAGCAAGTGGCTTTTGGCTGCTGAGGCCTGAAAGGATGACTTCTTCTACTGTAATGGGAAACTTCCGGTCGATGCTGCTGTACTGGGGCAGATACCCCATGGATAATCGAGTGTTGAGGGGTAGGCATTGAGAACCGGCTACTTCGGGTGACGGGGAATCGGTATGATAAAGTATCTCTCCGGCAGTGGGCTTCAGCAGTCCCAGGATGCACTTGATAAGTGTGGTCTTTCCTCCACCGTTGGGGCCGATGATACCCAGAAAATCACGTTCGTAGATAGTCAGGTTTACATCGTGCAACACAGTCCGGTTATCGTATCCGGCACTGAGGTTCTTTATTTCTATAATAGGAGATGCGAGCATGTTTTTTTCTTTATTCTCCTTCTCCTTTAGGGGAACGAGGGGTGAGCAGTGCTTGGGCCGTATTCATCATCTCCTCCTCCCAGTCGTATGAGAGGGGATTGATAGCCACCACCCGGGTTCCGGTCTGCTGGGCGATAAGGTCGGCATTGCGGCGGTCGAATTCCGGCTGTACAAAGATGACGCGTACCTTCTCCTTCTTGCAGGAGTTTATCAGGTTCTTCAGATGGGCGGGGGAGGGTTCCTTTCCACCTGCTCGATAGGAATCTGGTGCAGGTTGTAGTCGCGGGCAAAGTAGGAAAGTGCCGGATGATAAATCATGAAGGCACGGTCGGCATTCGGACTGGAAAGCATCTGGCAGATGAGGCTGTCCGTATGCTCTATCCGCCGGATGAGTGCGTTGTAACGTTCCATGTAGGCGTTTTCATTGGCTTTGTCTATGGCGCAGAGTGCATTCAGAATATTTCCGGCAATGATTTGGGCGTTGATGGTGGAATTCCAGATGTGGGGTTCCACACCACCGGCGTGCGTATGGCCTTCGTGTACATGCCCGTCTTTATGATGATGTGCATGGGTATCGTCCAGAATAAGTTCCACATTCTCGGACATATCGAAGAATTGCAGGTGGGGAGCATTGTCCGTCAGTTTTTCCGTCCATGTCTGCTCGAAACCGATGTAGCCGATGCGGAAATAGGCCTTGCTTTGGGCAAGGTCGACAAGCTGCTGGGGCGTGGGGTCGTAGGTTTCCGGACTTGAACCTTTGGGCACCATGCTGACGACGGTGAATTCATCGCCGGCAATGGCTTCGGTGAAATACCGCAGCGGCTCGATGGTGACGGTAATCACGGGTTTATCGTCATTCTTCTTGTTCTGTTGGCCTCCTTGCTTGCACGAGAAGAGCAAGGTGGCTATGAGGAGTAAAAAACAAAACTTTTTCATTTACAATTTACTATTTACAATTTACAATTTGGCTGCGCTGTGGCAGGGGGCATCAACTATTCATTATCAACTATTCCTTATCCATTATCACTTCCTCTTTCTTTCCCCTCAGTATCTCCCGTTTCCCTCCGGGAGGACCTGGGAGACGCTCTACCTTGAATCCTACGGCTTGCAGCATGCGGCGTACTACTCCTTTGGCGCAGTAGGTGGTCAGCACGCCATCGGTGCTCATGGCGGCATGGATATTCCGGAAGACTTTTTCCTCCCACATTCCCGGTTGCTTTTCGGGTGCAAAGGCATCGAAGTAGACAACATCGAACGGAGATTTATTAATCATTAACAAACTGTCAATGCTTATTGTTTCGACATCTGCCCGCACTTTTCTCAGTGTGAAATAAGGAGTTATGGCAACTTCTTCTTCCCACGCAGCCCGATGCAGTTCCTCGAACAGAGGATTGTCGCTATATTTTAGCGCATCCACCTCCGGCCATGCAAGCGGATAGAGTTCGATACCGGTATAGTGCACAGGTCTCTTTTCCTTTTCGGCAGTTTCCAGTGTAAGCAGGGCATTCAGCCCGGTGCCGAAACCGATTTCAAGGATATGCGGGCGGGCAGTAGCGGATGCTTTCAGTCCCATGTCGATGAAGATGTGCTGTGATTCTGTACGTGCCCCCTTTACCGAATGATAATGTTCATTCAGTTCCGGTACAAACAGTGTCGCACTTCCGTCTTCCGTCTTCTCTATGATTCGTTGCATCACTTCTGCTTTTGTTGAATGTTTTTATTTAGTTTAATTCTCTGTGATTCAGCGTGTTGTTGCGCCTATATATCCAGCGTGCTGCATCTATACATCCAGCACGTTGCATCTATACATCCAACGCGTTGTATCTATACATCTATTGCTCAAACTCACTACATGTCAATAATTCATCATCGAAATGGCTCCTTGCAGTGCCCACAGCATAGCTATGTAGCGCACCAGTTTCCCTGCAAACATGGACGTGGTGGTCAGCATCAGATTACTGCGCATGAAGCCCAGTGCAATGGCTATGGCCTCTCCCACAAAAGGCAGAAAGGCGAAGAAAGCCATCAGTGCCCCTTTCCCTTGGAGGAAATGCTGCATCCGTTCTATCTTTTCCCTTTTTACCTTGAAATATTTCTCAATCCAGTCTATACGTCCCAGACGTCCCATGTAGTAGCACGTCATGCCTCCCAGCGTATTTCCCAAGGTGGCGGAGAGTACGCACAGTGCCGGCTCAGACCGACCTTGACCAGTGCTACCATCACTATTTCGGAACTGAACGGAATGATGCTTCCTGCCAATAGGGCAGAGATGAACAGACCGACATATCCCCCAGTCAATTAGCAGCTGTACGAGTGTATCTACAAAAGCGTC
>ENA-OUNI01000466-OUNI01000466.1-human-gut-metagenome-genome-assembly--contig:-NODE-466-length-18667-cov-3.365264_pt1 | contig 18667 bp, 25 predicted proteins | sample MGYA00242499_ERZ504580 | MGnify/ENA primary metagenome ERZ504580 (study PRJEB26092, sample SAMD00036315) | human gut metagenome | host: Homo sapiens | study: EMG produced TPA metagenomics assembly of... | reverse complement strand
CGGCTGTTCCTTCATGCTCTTCGCGCCGGAAAAATCATGGCGGGCGAGGCGGCAGGCCTCTGGGGAGCGGCGGCGCTGTATCTTGCCGGCTTGCGCTCTCCTTCGCCGGCACGGCGTTTTTTCCAAGGGGGATTTATCGATTTAGCGAGAAGTATTCCTTTGAACAACTAGAGCGGGGACGATTGCAATCCGCCCCCTATCGCTTAAAAAATACCGATCAAAATCCGTAATTTCTCTGATTTTGATTCCGGATCAAATATGTTATCGTATACATATGCAGAAAAACAGATCAAAAGGGGAAATCATTGTGAAAAAAAGCAAAGCCGTCCTGCTCGCCGCCGCGATTCCGACCGTCCTGCTGATCGCCGTGATCCTGCTTGTCATTTTCGGCGTGAAATATCTCAACGGCTTCAACGAAGCGCAGCTCGATATCAAGCAGGATAATTTTACATCCGCCAACGCAACCTCCCTCACCGGCCAAACCGTCTTTCTGGGGGATTCCATCACAGAATATTACCCTGTGGCGGAGTCCTACGGCTCCTTTACCCAAAAGACCGGAAGCCTCGTCTACAACCGCGGCATCAGCGCGGAAACAAGCGGACACATGAAAGACCGCCTCAACGACACTGTCATACCACTCCGGCCGCGCAACGTCGTGATGCTCATCGGCACAAACGATATTGGCCAGGGTGTGCCGGAAGAGGAACTGCTGAAAAACATCACGGACTCCGTCAAAATGATCCGGGAGCAGTCGCCGGAGACAAATCTGATCGTGCAGGCGATCTACCCGGTAAACGAGCATATGGAAACGCTCTATGCGCGCGTTATGGTTGGGAAGCGAACAAATGCCGGTATCACAGCAATCAACGAAAAGATCAAAACCATCGCGCAGGAGAACGGCGCAGTCTTTCTTGACCTAACAAAAGAACTTTCAGATGAAAACGGCGATCTGAAGCGGGCGTTTACATACGACGGACTCCATCCCACGGCGGAGGGCTATGCCGTCATCACAGAAAAAAATTCTGCCTTTGCTTAAGTAACTATAGCTTTAAGATTGCCAGCACGATCAGCAGCGCCCCGCTAAACCAGGAGAGGTCAAAGGATAATTTCTGCGCCGCGCGGTTACCGATCTTTCCACCCAAGCGGACCGCCAGCATCCCAACGGCCAAGGAAAACAGCATTACGATCAACACATTCACCTGCATCAGCGCCGCGCCAAAGCCAACCGCCAGCCCGTCAAGGGATAACGCAACAGCCAGCGAGGCGGCTTCTGCGGGCGAGAGCACCCGGGAGCCATCCCGATCTGCTTTCTCCGGGTCGGCATAGACATCCAAGATAAATTTCAAGCTGAACACCGAGAAGGAACCTGCCGGTGCATCCGCTTATGCCTGCGAATCAGAGTTTTGATCGCGCTGTCACACAGCTTTGCAACACCCAACAAAAAAAGGAGCGCAAAGCATAACCCCCTGGTCAGCCCCTGCGGCAAAAATGGGCGAAGCAGCGCCCCTGCCAGAAGGGAAACCGCCAGCATTGCCGTGCAGATCACGCTGATAATCGCGGCGGACGAAAATGGAATTTTGATCCGCTGCGCGCCATAGGCAAAGCTCGCAACAAACGCATCCATCGAAAGAGCCACCACGAGCAACAGCGCCTCCAGCACCGCATAAAACAGGCCGTTCAATGGCACTCACCCCCTGTTAGCGGGATCCATCATCAAAAAACGCTTTCCCCGCTCCCCTATCCTATGCGTAAAGTGGGAGCGTGGTGAAAGCGTTTTGTCATATGAGCTGAATCGGGTCACCAAACAAGGCCGGCCAGGCTTTCCTTCGTTTTAGAGAACTTCCCCGTTTGGATGCGGAAGAGTGTGATTGTTTTTGTCGGGACCATTCCAACACACTCACAGAATACCGTTTTCTATCTCAGGAACCTATTCGCCACGTTTTAAAACATACGTTCCATCAGCGCTCCATACAGAGGGATGCAGACGGGCTATTTTCACCGGATCAATTCCCCAATTGAATAGAATGGAATTTGTTTTTTGATCGGCCGTCTCTTTGCTCCAAAACATGCGTTTGATATCACTCCCTCCCGCCTTTCACCAAACCCTACCGCCGAGCAGTAAAGAACAGCCGCGGGAAACGAAAATAACCTCTCCATTTTGCCGCACCGGGTAGGCGCGCGCAATTCCATCGAGCACCTCCCGCTCAAATAGCCGCTGGTTTTCCTTCGTCAGGCAGGAGAGGTAGGGCGTAGCCCTGTGCACGGTACCACTCAAGAATCGCCTGATGAGAGGGAAGCCTGTGATAATAGACTGTCTCCCACATCGTAAAGTCCCCAGCGCTGGCGCTCAACAAATCAAAATACTGCTCCGGCGTGAGCTGATAGAAAACACGCCGCTCCGGGAAGCACGATCGCCATTCTGCTTGGCAGCTACGCGCTCGGCGATCCGGTGAACCGGCTCCTCAAAATTGTTGGGCAGCTGCACCGCCAAAATCCCACCGGGCCGCAAAAGCCGATCAGGCGGGGAAGCAGTTGTTCATGGCCCGGCACCCATTGCAGGCAGGCGTTAGAAAACACGAGATCATAATCCGTACCAAGCGCAGTGAAATCCCGAGTCACATCAAAAACCTGAAAAGACAGCGTCGGGTTCTCCTCCCTCGCGGCCCGGATCATCTCCGGGGATTGATCGATCCCCAGCACATCCGCTTCCGGGAATCGTTGCTTTACCATCCGCGTGCTGTTGCCCGGTCCGCAGCCGATATCCAGCGCTTTGCGGCACTCCTCTTCCAACGTGACTCGGGCCGCAAGGTCGCGGGCTGGCTGCGTGCGTTCCGCCTCAAACTTTAAATATTGTTTCGCATCCCATTTCATGAATTGGATCACCTCTTCTGCTGACTGTACGCCATGTTCCCCTTTGGCTAAGGCGCCTGATTAAATACCTTCAACGAAAATATGCTGCCCTGCCCCGGGCTGCTCCGAACGCTGATCTCACCGCCCTGCGCCCGCAAAATGGTGCGCGCCATGGCAAGGCCGATCCCGACGCTGTCCGGCGAGGCGTTTTTGCCCCTGTAAAACCGCTCGAATAGATGCGGCTGATCTTCTTTTGCAATACCCTCGCCTGTATCCGCAACCATAAAGAGCGCATAGAGCGGGTTTTGTCGAGCCGACACAGTTACCGTGCCGCCCCGAGGCGTGTGCTCCACACAATTTTTAATCACGTTGAGCAGCGCTTCCGCCGTCCAATTCAAATCACATTTTACGCGAAGCCCCTCCGGCACATCGATGAGAAGCGTCTGCTCCCGCAGCTCCGCTGAAATGGAGAGCGGCTCGCACGCCTTCTCCAGCACCGCGCGCGCTTCATGCATCGCAGGCCGAAACACAATCGCCCCCGCATCCAGCCGGGCGAGCTTCAGCAGAGAGGATACCAGCCACTCCAGCCGGTCGAGCTGCGCATGCAATCCCCTTGAAAACTCTTCCCGACGATCCGGAGCAGGTCAGGAGACTGCAAAAGATCCGCCAGCATCATCATAGAGGTCAACGGCGTTTTCAGCTGGTGCGAAATGTCGGACATCGAGTCGGCAAGGCGTGTTTTTTCCTCTGTCAAACGCTGGTTTTGCTCACGGAGAATGCGCGTGACCTTATGGATATCGTTTTGCAGGATACTCAGCTCGCCCTCGTCGTTATTTCGTACATCAAGCGAATAATCGCCTGCGCAGATGCGCTCCAAACATGCGCTCAATCGGCGCAGGCGACGGTACTGCCGCCCTGCAAACCCTATCGCACAGATGGCTACAAGCAAGCCTACCAAAACGCAAGGCACCCGGCCCGCCAGTCGAAGCAAAAGCCTGCAACACTCCCTGCCGCCATGACCGCCAGCATAACGGCCAGCATCCGGCACAGCTCACGGTTGCGCAGAATCTGCATGTGAATCTTCCTCTCTCTTTCGCCGATCAATCCATGCACAATTCCCATACCACGCTGGCACAGGGTGCAAGGCGCATTGTTTCTGTAAGCGCAGGCGGGGCTTCCATATTGCTCAGCAAAAGCTGCGCGCCGCCTGTACAGAGCTCCGCAGGGATTTTGACGCGTGCCGGCTTCGGCGACAGGCTGCATACAACCAAAAGCTGCCGCTTCCAAGCCGCCGGGCAAAGGCAAGCACCTCCCTATTCTGCGCATCAATGGGCACAAATGCGCCGTCTCGCACAATATCCGCATATGTCTTGCGCAACGCCAATACCTTTTGATAAAAGCGGAATACGGAATCCGGGTCTTTCAACTGTGCATCCGCGTGAATCTCCCGGTAATTTTCATTGATTTTCATCCATGGCGTGCCGCTTGTAAAGCCTGCGTTTGCCGTATCGCTCCACTGCATGGGAGTACGGGCGTTATCGCGCGCATACCGTTGCAAATATCGCTCGGTAAAATAGGCAACAATGCTGCCAAACGGCTTTTTACGAGCTGCCGCCAGCTGATTGACGGACTGAATGTCGCGGTAATCCGCGCTTTTAAACGGGCAGTTTGTCATGCCAAGCTCCTGCCCCTGGTAGATAAAGGGCGTCCCCTTTTGAAACAGCAGGGAAATCGCGAGGCTCTTCGCGGCTGCCGCGCGGTGCGCACCCGCAGGGGCAAACCGCGGAATGCTCCTTGATTGGTCGTGATTTTCATAATACAAAGCGCCCCAAGAGCCTCCGGCAGCTCCTGCCAACGGAACAGCGTGCGCTTCCAGCGGCGCAGATTGGTAGATTTCTGGTTGTAGGCGCAGACGGCACGCGCACCGACGTGCTCAAAGTGGAAGAGCAGATCCAATAGCCCCGCGCCCTCTTGCGTAATCTCGCAGGCGCGGGCAAAATCTATGCCTGCTGCCTCGCCGACAATCATCGTGTCAAATTGGTTAAACGAGCGTTCGGAAAGCTCCTGCATATATTCCTTCCAGCGTGGGCCGACCACAACGTCGTTCTGTGACGCGCGGTATAGATCTTCCGGCTTTGAAATATAGGTAATAACGTCGCACCGGAATCCATCCACCCCTTTTTCCAGCCAGTAGTTGCAGATGGCCGCCACTTCCTCGCGCACCTTTGGATGATCCCAATTCAGATCCGGCTGCTTCCTGCTGAACAGATGCAGATAGAACTGCCCGGTCGCCTCATCATATTCCCACGCAGAGCCTCCAAAACAAGCGCGCCAGTTGTTGGGCGGCGTTTTGTGATCCGACCCGATGCCGTCGCGCCAGATATAATAATCCCTGTAAGGGTTTGTCCGATCCTTCCGGCTCTCTTGAAACCACGGGTGCTCGTCCGACGTGTGATTGACAACCAAATCCATCAGCACCTTGATTCCACGGTTGTGAAAGGCCTCCAGCATCTTTTCCCAATCTGCCAGCGTACCGAATTCATCCATGATGTCGCGATAATCGCTGATATCGTAGCCGTTGTCGTCGTTTGGCGATTTGTAGCAGGGCGACAGCATACGGCGTCTATGCCGAGCTCCTTCAGATAATCAGCCTTTTGCAGAATGCCGTTTAAATCACCGACGCCATCGCCGTTGGAATCCAGAAAGCTGCGCGGATAAATCTGATAAACAACCGCGTCTTTATACCATCTTGTTTTCATAGCGTCTCCTGTTTCTCATCAAATTGATGCTTATTTTTGTCAACAGCGGTTTTCAGCGCATAGCCGCGATCCTGCCCCCATTCCAAAGGCATACAATATGATAAAAGCGTTCAACGATGCTCCTCTGCATTTTTCGCGCTGCCTACGGCCCGGTAACCTAGCCCGCGCACCGTCTGTATCAGCTGCGGTTTCTGCGGGTCGTCCTCAAGCTTTTCTCGCAGCCGCTTGATGTAAACAGTCAGTGTATTGTCGTTAACAAAGTCGCCTGCCGCATCCCAAATGCTTTCCAGCAATTGCCCGCGAGTGAGCGTCTGCCCTTCATTGGATGCAAACGTCAGCAACAGGCGATATTCCAGCGCTGTAAGAAAAACCTCCTGTCCGCCCCGCATCACGCGCGCCTGGGCCGGATAAATCCATATATTGCCCAGCCGGATCGCTTCCGTATCCGGGCGGCCCCGGCGGCGCAGCACGTTTTTGATGCGCGCCATGAGCTCCCGGATGCGGAAAGGCTTCGTCACATAATCGTCTGCCCCCATCTCAAGGCCCATTACCACATTCACTTCATCGTCACATGCAGTAAGAAAAATCACAGGGGTTTCCCTGTTTGCCCGCAATGCCCGGCAACGTCATATCCACTGCCATCCGGCAGCATCAGGTCGAGGATGGCAAGGTCAAACGGCTCCCGCTCCGCCGCCAATTTGCCCCCGGCAGCATCCGGCACATGATGCACGGCATAGCCTCCTGCTCAAGCGCATAGACGAGCCCCACGGCGATTGTACGGTCATCCTCCACCAGCAAAATCCGCATGCACATCCGCCCCTATTTATTTCATCTGAATCGAGTATATCATATTTTTCGCTTGGTTGCATGACAATCCTGTCATATCGTCAAAACGCCCGCGGCATTTCTGCCGCAGGCGCTGATTGCTTGAATTTGGATGTCTGATATCTGTTAATACGCCTTGCCCCAGTAAAGCATATGCTTTGCCGGCTTACCACAGCAAACGCAGGTATCGGCAAGCTGCTCCTGCTCAAAGGGGATGCAGCGTGAGGTAACGCCCGCTTCCTCTTTGAGAGCTTCCTCACAGGCGAGGTCGCCGCACCACATCGCCTTAATAAAGCCAGGCTTGTGCTCTGCAAGATCCTTAAGTTCCTCCAAGGTTTTGGCGCTGTAAGTCATCTCTTCGCGGCGGGCAAGCGCTTTTTCATAAAGCCCGGCACGCACGGCCTCCAGCTGCTCTGCGATGGCCGCTTCCAGTTGATCGAGTGAGACGAAGGTTTTTTCGCGGTTATCACGCCGCACTAGAACGCACTGGTTATTGGCAATGTCCTTCGGGCCAATCTCCAGCCGCAGCGGTACACCCTTCATCTCATACTCCGCAAACTTCCAGCCAGCGGAATTATCACTGTCATCCACCTTGACGCGGAATGTTGCCGCCAGACGGTCACGCAGTTCCATCGCCTTATCGAGCACGCCTTCTTTATGCATTGCAATCGGCAGAATGACCACCTGTACGGGTGCGACGGCCGGCGGCAGAACGAGGCCGTTATTATCCCCGTGCGTCATGATAATCGCGCCAATGATACGGCTTGACATACCCCAGGAGGTCTGGTGCGGATATTGGAGCGTATTGTCCCGCCCAGTGAACTGGATGTCGAACGCACGGGCAAACCCGTCGCCAAAATAGTGGCTCGTGCCGCTCTGAAGAGCCTTGCCATCGTGCATGAGCGCTTCAATCGTATAGGTTGCCTCCGCGCCTGCAAATTTTTCCTTGTCCGTCTTACGGCCCTTGACCACGGGAATCGCAAGGTCATGCTCGCAGAAATCCGCGTAGACGTTGAGCATACGCTCCGTTTCCTCCACCGCCTCCTGTGGGGTCTCGTGCATGGTGTGGCCTTCCTGCCAAAAAAATTCCATGGTGCGCAAAAACGGGCGCGTTGTCTTCTCCCAACGCACAACGGAGCACCACTGGTTATAGAGCTTGGGCAGATCACGGTAGGAATGAATAACCTGGGCATAGTGATCGCAGAAGAGCGTTTCGCTCGTCGGGCGCACACACAGGCGTTCCTGAAGCTGTTCCGCGCCGCCGTGCGTGACCCACGCCACCTCTGGCGCGAAGCCCTCCACATGATCCTTTTCCTTTTGGAGCAGGCTTTCCGGAATAAACAGGGGCATCATCACATTTTCATGCCCCAGCGCCTTGAAACGCCGATCGAGGTTATCGCGGATATTCTCCCACAGCGCCGTGCCGTAAGGTCGCACCACCATGCAGCCGCGCACGCAGGAATAGGAGGCAAGCTCCGCTTTCTTCACAACGTCCGTATACCACTTGGCGAAATCTTCCTCCATGGAGGTAATTTCCTCCACCATTTTCTTCTGCTCTGCCATCTTCCAAAAAACCGCCTTTCCAGGGATTTCAATATGAAATTACTCGTAAATTTAATTATAGTAATCCCCGGCGGATTTTTCAAGTTTTTTCGGCGCGGAAGGCAACGTTTATCGGAAACCACTGCACAGGCAATACAAAAGCGCGCGCTGCATCTGCATTGTGAAGCCAGAGTCCCCATTTGCCATCGCAGCTTTATTTATCCTTCGGCTTTGCAAAAAAGGACACCAACAGCCCGCTGATCATCGCAGCCGTAATGCCTGCCGCACCGGCTGTCAACGGCCCCGTCAGCACACCGAGCAAGCCCTGGCTGGCCACGGCTTCCTTCGTTCCCTTCGCCAACAGATAACCGAAACCCGTCAAAGGGACGCTGGCCCCCATGCCGGCCCACTTTACCAGAGGCTCATAAAGGCCAATTGCGCCAAGCAGCACGCCCAGCGTAACAAACAGCACCAGAATTCTTGCGGGCGTCAATTTCGTCCAGTCAATTAAAATTTGGCCTACGGCACAGATCAGCCCGCCAACCAGAAACGCTTTCAAAAAGATCATGCGTATGATTCCTTCCTTTCACAGAGCCGCGCAGCGCCTCTGCGCGGCCTCCCTGTTTGAAAAGCCCTACTTGATAGCGCTCGGCTTTTCTGCGTCGTTATTCTTTGCCTTTTCACCACAAATATTCCAAAAGAGTGGAAAAGAAAAATAGAAGCACAGAGGAACTACGCGTCAGGAAGCAATCGATTCAAAAAATACAGGCCCAGCGCTCTGCCGGGCCAGCAATGACAAGCTGTTTTTCATTTCTACCGTTCCTTTGCCCGAATGGAAAGCTTTTATAAATGCAGGCTTTGATTCGGCAGCAGCGTGTAGACGGCGCTGGATGCGCCATGACAATCCTTCCAACCGGCAAAAATCTTCGATAGATCAACACGCACCTTTTTGGATACGCCAGAAATATTCCGGATTGAAAAGCCTTGCCCAGATAGCCGATAAGCCACGCCAAAGCTCGCCATGGAAACCTGTGTATCGCCCGTGCAGCAAGGGGCAACCAAAAGATCTGCCGCTTCATCCGGCCGGAGCCCCAAAAAGTCATGCACCAGCACATCAAGAAACACATTCGGTATTCATAATAGGAAGGCGAGCCGTGCCAATTTCGTTTGCTCTCTTCCCCCGTGTTATAGTAAATATAATTCATATCATACCGCTCGCCCATATCAAAATTGTCGGCCCCGGCCTGCTGGCAACCCGCTCTAACTGGCGCTTGAGCAGGGCTGCATCCGCCTTTTCCCGCCTGTATTTTGCATCGTGGCACCAATACCGCCCGGCGGCGCACAAATCATACGGGCCACCCACGCCAATTTCCGACTGCGTATAATCCTCAATTTTTGCCGCGACAAAGGATGGGAACTTTTGAAAAACATCGTCATACTGCTCGATCACGGCGTTCACCGTTTCGTTTCTGGTGGGATCATTGAAACCGAAGGTGACGGACAAGGCGTTGCTCAGCAAATGGATATGGTCATGCGCCGCACCCTGCCGGTCGATCCAATCCACATAGCGGCCGTCCCGCTCACTCCAATAGCCCTCCGGGATAGGCTGTATATAATTGTGCCGCATTTTATTGGCCAACGCTGCATAACGATCCGCTTTTTCCGGGGCTCCTGCAATGGCTTCAAGCCGCGCCATTAACTCGAACGAATGCACGGCAAAGGCCTGCGCCTGTGCATTGGCGCCATCCTTTATGACTTGATCTTCATAATACACATCGCCCCAAAGGCGGCCATTCCCATCCAGAAACCGCTCTGCAAAGCAAAGCCCGCGCTCCAGAGTGCCCAAATGCTTTTTTACAAACCCAAGGTCCTTAGTCAGGCAGAAGTAATGATATAGCTCTTCCACCAGCTCGATTACGCCTGTGAGCAGAAACATTACGGCCTTTACCTTTTTATCCTTGCTTTTGCGGTATACGCGGTATTCCCTCCGCCCATTCGGTTGTAGAGAACACGGAATGCGGAACTGCCGCCGCCAATCTGTGCGCATGAGACGCAGCTGCAATTCCAGCATTCTGCGGACCACCTGCAAATCAAAGGCGTCGCCCATCGCTACCCTGCCGCGAATATGGAATTCGTGATCCACAGCGGGGTAAGTGCCCCCATAAAACTTTGTTTCCAGCGTTGAAAGAACATAGCCCTCCCGCAGCCGCTTTTTTCCGCGCATAAAGGAGCGCTCGGCGCATTGGTTTAAGATGCTCTTCCAATAGAAGTTTGCCATTGCCCGCTCTAAGGCGTCTGAGCCATCCACCCGCACACAAAACGCATTTCCAAGAAAATCGCAGGATGGAACCCCTTTATACACGACAGTGCTGTAATCCGCATCAAAAAAGATATCGACCCCTGCCCGACTGTGCCGCACCCGATAGCCTCCGGTTGTTTGAAGCAGTGAACAGGTATCCTCGCCCTCATCCAGCGCCCATAAAACGCGTTTCCCACAAATGACTTTGGCTGAGCCTGCCGGCGGGATTACATAGTGATTGCCATTCTCCTGCAAATGGGCATAAATTTTAACGTCACGATCCAAAATCAGCTTTTTCATAAACCCCCTCCACCACGCCTTGTCAGCCCTCATTTCTAACGCTGTGTATCGCCAGGCCTTGCCTTCCCCTTTTTCAAGGAGTGCCGCAGAAGCTTTTTCACGAGATTGATCGCTTCCGCCGGACAAAGCGCGCGTGCTCAGTGGAATACAAACAATTAAAATAGAAGAGTGTTCACGGAGCGCGGACCGGCTTGCCGCTTGCGGGATCAATGTGTTCCCATCCGCCCACGATTTGTGCCCACCAGGCGCCGCTGGCTCCGAAGCCTTCTATGCGCTGAAACTGCTTTTCAGGGTTTATCTGTATGTTCAAATGCCAACCGCCTCCTATCCGGCAAAACAAACGCGGCGCATTTGTTTTTGTTCAATCCCGTTTCATGGCGGCGAAGGGATAATCCATAAAGTGCTCCGGCATGACGAAGCGCACAAAATTGGAAGGCGCCTCATCCCCCTCAAAATACAGCCAGCGCGTCATTTCCAGCACGCGCTGGTTCGGTACACACGCAGCTCCGCCTGCTCTTTCTCCGTCGGTACGCGGCGCACGATTGAATAATCGATTTTTCCCACGCTCAAATCCTCCTGCGTGAGGATCACATGCGCAATCGAGGCCTCGCTCTGCGCGCTCCCGGCAATGCGTTCATAAAGCTCCTGTGTAAAGTAGTTATCCTCCACAGCCACCGGGATTTTTTCGCCATAGCGTACACGCTTGAGGCGGCGCACCACCCTACCGGGCGCCCAGCGTTCGCTGAGGACGCCGGCTTCCACCGTAACCGGCTCATCCTTCACCACGCGATTGACACAACGGATGCCCATTTTATCCAGGTAGTGGGAAAGAGAAATTAACGGTTCAAAGCCTAGCTCCCGCTTTGGCTCTTTTACAAACGTGCCGATTCCGTGCCGCTTTTCCACCTGGCCTTCATGCTCCAGCTCATTGAGAGCGGCACGCACGGTTGCCCGTCCAACTTGCAGCTGCTCCATAAGCTCCTTCTCAGTGGGCAGGCGGTCGCCTACCTTATAATCTCCCATTCGAATGCGGTTTAATATATACTCTCTCACCTGAATATATAAAGGAGTGTAGCTTGCTTTATCCAGCATACGTTTCGCACCCTTCTTCCAAAAAATCCATATCTTAATTATACACAGGAATAGTGTTTTGTCAAAATTCGGCTGTTTTTCGGCACATCCAGGAGGGTCGTGCAAAAGTAACGTGCGATCACAAGCTCCCCTTCTTCGTTCGGGCGGCCGTTTTCATCAAACCATCGCTCCTGTACGCGCGCATCGTTCTGCGCCGTTTCCTGCGCCAAACGCGTAAGATCAAGCAATATCACACCCTCCTGCTGCCCAAGGTTCCTCATCGTGGCAAGGCAGCCGCTCAAATCTTTCCGCAGGGTCAACGGCATTTGCAGGATCACCAGGGCGCCATCCGACTTTGCCCTGCTAATGAGCGCGCTCAAGTCATGCTCAAACCGCGCCTGCACATTCAGGCCTGATTTCTCTCCTTCAAACTCCGGCATGATCGACACAACCGACGGGTGAAAACGGCCCACCCAATCATCGTAATGCAGCAGCATGTCGGAAACTGTATCGCCGCTGTGCGCTTGGTTGATGGCATAACGCATCCGGCTCGTATATTCGTCGCCAATCATTTCCCAGCGGGATACCTCCTGGATATGCTCCGGGTAGGCCCGCGCGCCGTTTTGACTGAAACGCGTTCCAGCGGTCGTCCCGCCGCCGAGATACACCCAAACGAAGGGCTGCCCGGGCGAAAAATACGGCGCAAACAAGGCGCTTTTGGCTTTGTCAAGGGAAAATTCCGCCCGCGCTGGGTCCGGATCCTCCGGCAGTGAAAGATCATGATAGCTGCCAGATACAAAGATTCCCTCTTCGGATACGCACAGCTCCAGCGATTGCAGCAGATAGCGAACCCACAGCAGGTGCCCGTATTCGTTCGGGTGGATGCCGTCCGCCATCAGCTTTTTCACTTCTTTTGGATGAGACGACCAGAAAGCGTTGTGGTCGATCAGAAGAATCTCCTCCTGCCGCACGAGCGCCCGCGCCGCCTCCAGATAGGGCCTGAGCTTGCGCTGGCGGTTGCTTGTGTTCGGCGTTTGCAGCACGGGGATTGCCCCGGCCGCCCGGATACGCCTGACCGCCTCGCGCAGATTGCCGGCATAGCTTTCCGGCGTGATTCCATCCGTTGCGCAGTCGTTCATCCCGAAGCAGAGAAAGACGACGTCCGCCTGGTAATCCGCACCCAGGCGTTGAAATATTCCATCAGCTCCCGCGTCGTGGCGCCGGATACGCCGGTGTTCACCACCGTGTCGCGCGCGCGCTCCGGTGTGGCTTTGAGCGCCTGTGTAAATGCTCCTGATAATTGCGCAGATAGTCTGTGTGCATGCAGCCGTGCGTGATGCTGTCCCCCGCGAACACCCAGGCGACCGGCTCCTTGCGCGCCGTAAGCGCCTGCATAAGCGCATAATCCGCTTTGCCGCGGTTGCTCGGCGCGTCCGCCTGACCGATTTCGATGGATTCCGGCACCGGCGGGATCAGGCTTTTCACAAGAAAATAGGCGCTGGAACCCAGCAATGCCAGAATACACAGCGCCACCATGAGCCAAAGCCCTATTTTATCTTGCAGCCCTTTGAACAAACTCATCAATTGAACAAGTGAAACACTGAGCATTCAACGCACCATCCAAAAGAATTTTTAAACGAAATGAATTATATTTATTGACAAAAGTATAATAAATTGATACAATCCTGTCAAGAGGTTCGGACAACCGAACCATTTCCCTTTTATAATCCACGGCAAGATACGATTGAAATAAATGGAGAGGTGATTCCCATGACAACGGCTCAAAAGCTTGAACGCACGCTGCGCGGCAAAGGGTACGAGGGCGTCTCCTGCACCGAGTGGCGCAAATCCATCCGGCTGGAGGGGGAGCTTGACGATTGGAAAGCCATCGTCAAAGCCGGAAAAATCGCCGCGAAGGCGGGCTATAAGGGTGTAATCAACGATATTACACTCAAGGGCTTCACACCGCCCCCTATCCGCACGCCGAAACAGCGGGATAACGCGCTGGAAGGCCGCAGGCCGGATGTGCTCATCATCGGCGGCGGTGTGATCGGCTGCGCGATTGCCCGCGAGCTGTCTAAAAATGCGCTCGACATCCTGCTGCTCGACAAGGAGAGCGACGTTGCCATGCACGCCTCCTCCCGCAACGACGGAATGATCCACCCCGGCATTGCTTCCCATGCAAACACGCTGCGCGGTAAGATGAATGTGAAAGGCAACGCGATGTATACACAGCTCTGCGAGGAGCTCGGCGTTCCCTTCCAGAGGTATGGCAATCTGATTCTCTATGCCGACCATATCTTCGGCACGGTGGCAGAGCCTATCTCGGCGAGCGGGCGCGCAAATTGGGGATTGTCGGCGGCAAAATCAGCCGCAAGCGGCTGCGTGAAATTGAGCCGAATATCACAGACCGCGCCTTAGGCGCGTTTGAATACCCCTCCTCCGGCGTACTATCCCCCTATAAGCTAACCGTTGCGCTGGCGGAAAACGCCGTGGAAAACGGCGCGCAGGTTTCTCTTGACACCATCGTCACCGGCATGGAGATGGAGGGGGATGCGATCGGCAGCGTTTTCACTAACCGCGGCGCCATCCATCCGCGGCTCGTCATCAACGCAGCGGGTGTTTTCTCCGATCAGATTGCCGAGATGGCAAACGACCGCTTTTCTCCATCCACCCGCGCAAGGGAGAGCTGGTGATTCTGGATAAAAGAAGGGCCCGCTCGTGACTCGCTCAATGGGGCTGATCGATCTCAGCCAGGCCACCTCCGACACCAAGGGCGGCGGTGTGATGCGCACGATTGACCAAAACGTGCTCGTGGGGCCGGACGCCTACGAGCAGCCGATGCGCGAGGATTTCAGCACGCACCGCGAGAATATCGACGCGATCCTGAAAAAGCACCTCCCGCTCATCAAGGCTTCGCCCCCTCGGACGTAATCACCTATTTTGCCGGCATCCGAGCCGCTACATATGAAGAGGAATTCATCATCGAACGCTCCGAATATGTGCAAAACCTCATCCATGCGGCCGGTATCCAGTCGCCGGGCCTTGCTTCCGCCCCTGCGATCGCAGAGGAAATCTCCAGGATCACGGTGGATGCGCTTCAGGAGCAGATGGAGGTAAAGCCGAATACAGGCTTCAACCCGCGCCGGAGGATGATTCCCCATATGAGCGATTTGACAACAGAGGAAAAACAGGAGATCATCCGAAAGAATCCGGATTATGGCGTGATCATCTGCCGCTGCGAGGGCATCAGCAAGGGTGAGATCGTGGACACGATCCATTCCCCCATCCCCGCAACCACGATCGACGCGCTCAAGCGCGCGTGCGCCCCGGCATGGGCCGGTGCCAGGGCGGCTTCTGTTCCCCGCTGGTCACGCAGATCATCTGCGAGGAGACGGGGCTTTCCCCAGAGGAGGTCACCAAAAGCGGGGAGGATTCTAACCTAATCCTGGAACGCACACACAAGGAGAAAGGAGTGGTCGTCAGCATGAAACGGTATGACGTGATCGTCCTAGGCGGCGGACCCGCGGGCCTTGCGGCCGCGATCAGCGCATCAAAAGAAAAGGCAAGCGTTCTGCTCATCGAGCGGGAAGCAAAAATGGGCGGTATTTTAAAGCAGTGCATTCATGACGGATTTGGCCTGCTGCGTTTTGGCGAGCGGCTCACCGGCCCGGAATATGCGGATCGTTTTCTAAAAGAGCTGCTCCAGATGGAGATCGACTACCGTACCTCCGCTTTCGTCCTGAATGCGAAAAAGCAGCCGGGCGGCGGCTTCCGGCTGGAAATCCAAACGCAGGACGGCATCCTCTATGAGGAATGCAGCGCGCTTGTGTTGGCCTGCGGCTGCCGGGAAAAAACGGCCCGCCAGGTTTGGATTCACGGCGACCGCCCCGCTGGCGTTTACACCGCGGGCACGGCGCAGCACTTCGTCAATCTTATGGGCTGTATGCCTACGAAAAAATGCGTAATCCTCGGCAGCGGCGATATCGGCATGATTATGGCCCGCCGCCTAACACTGGAGGGCGCGCAGGTGGAGGGCGTATATGAAATCAAGGACGCGCCCGCCGGCCTTGCGCGCAACGTTGCACAGTGCTTAAACGACTATAACATTCCCCTGCACCTCTCCACCACCGTGACGCGCGTGATCGGCACGAAACGAGTGGAGGCCGTGGAGGTCTGCCAGGTGGACGGCTCCATGCAGCCCATCGCGGGCACGGAGCGCATCATCGACTGCGACGCGCTCATTCTCTCCGTCGGCCTGCTGCCGGAAAACGAGATTGCGGAGCAACTCGGCGTGGAGCTCGACCCAGCCACAAAGGACCCTTCGTCGATCAGAGGCTGATGACGAGCGTGCCCGGCGTGTTCTGCTGCGGCAACGCCCTGCACGTCAACGACCTTGTGGACTACGTTTCCGAAAGCGGCGAGCTCGCGGGCAAAGCGGCGGCGCACTACCAGCCCGCCGACCGCTGCCGGGTGCGCCTGAGCTACCGCAAGGGGGATTTTCTCTACGCGGTGCCACAGTATTACGATATGGAGCAGCCCGGCTCCTTCACCGTATATTTCCGCAGCCGAACAGACCGGCGCGGCCAGTCCGTTACGCTGCTTGTCAACGACCAGGCGGAAAAAAAGAAAAATTATCTGCGTTTGCTGCCCTCTGAAATGGAAACGCTGACCGTTACGCCCAAAGAAAAGGTCCGCAGCCTCCAGCTGAAGATGGAAGCGCGGCAGTAAAGGAGCGTGTGCTTTATGAAAAATACCGTGCAGGAGATGACCTGCATTGTCTGTCCAAACGGCTGCCGCTTGCAGGTGATGGAAAAGGATGGTAAGATAGAGGTGACGGGCGCCACCTGCAAAAAAGGCGTGGCCTTCGCGGAAAATGAGCTGAAAAACCCGACTCGCTCCATTGCGAGCACGGTCAAAACCATTTTCCCGGACTGCCCCTATGTGAGCGTGAAAACAGATGGCGAGCTGCCGAAAGAGCAGATCATGCAGGCCATGGAAAAGATCAATGCCGTCATCCTGAAAAAACGGCTGCCCATTGGCGGCGTGGTGCTCAAAAACGTATGCGGCGTGAAGATCGTCGCCACCAGCGATATGACCGGAAACCCCGCGCCCTGCCGGGTTCACGGCGCAGCGTGCGAAAAAGCATAAACAGGCATCGAGCGAATCAAATTCAGAAAATAGGAGGTATACAGCAATGGCTCTCAGCAAAAAAAAGGTGTCCGATTTTTATCCGGACTGGTACCATGAAGAAGCGCCTGCCGATTCTTGGCGCTCCATCCTGAAATGGGGCGATCCAAAGGAATTCAAAGCCCCCAGCCGCTCCCTCTACCGCATGATGAAGGATGTTTTCGACATGACGGACGACGACTTCCAGGAGAAGAAGGAGATGGGCCTAGAGCCGGTCAAATACGACCACCCCTCCCGCTTTACCGACGAGCAGCTAAACGACCTGCGCGCCATTGTGGGCCGCGCAAACGTCACGGTGGACGACTACGCCCGCCTGAGCGTCGCCTATGGCAAAACGATGATCGACCTGATGCGCCTTAGAAAGCACATTGTCGAGAATGTGCCAGACGCCGTGGTCTACCCCCGCAACCGCGCGGATATCATAGGGCTTGTCAAATACTGCACAGAGCACAAAATCCCGATGTACGTCTACGGCGGCGGTTCTTCCGTCACGCGCGGTGTAGAGCCCGTGTGCGGCGGTATCACGCTCGATATGCGCAAAAATTTCAACAAGGTCATCCGCTTCAGTGAGCACAACCAGACGATCACCGTGGAGGCGGGCATGAGCGGCCCGCAGCTTGAGGAGGTGCTCAACAACGCGCCGGAGAAACTACATGCCAAAGGGCGCTACACCTGCGGGCACTTCCCACAGTCCTTTGAATACTCCTCCGTCGGCGCTGGACGGTCACGCGCGGCGCGGGCCAGAACTCCAGCTACTACGGAAAGATTGAGGATATCGTCATCAGCCAGGAATATGTCACCCCCGTGGGCATTATCAAGAGCGACGAGTGCCCGCGCAACGCAACCGGCCCGTCAATCGACCAGATCATGATGGGCAGCGAGGGCACCTTCGGCATCCTGACGCACGTGACCTTGCGCGTGTTCAAATACATGCCGGAAAACCGCTTCCGCTTCAGCTATGTTTTCCACAACTGGGACGACGCCGTCACCGCCGCCCGCGAGATCATGCAGGGCGAGTTCGGCTTCCCATCCGTGTTCCGTGTGTCCGACGCGGAGGAAACGGAGATCGCCTTCCACCTCTACGGCGTGGCGGATACGCCTATTGACGCGCTGCTCAAAGCGCGCGGCTATGAATCCAACAAGCGTTGCCTGATGCTTGGCTTCACGGAGGGAGAGCGCCACTTTAGCAAAAACGTAAAACGCCGCATTTGGGATATCTGCCATAAATACGGCGCAATGTACACTACCGGTATCGTCACAAGAGGTTGGGAGAAGGGCCGCTTCCGCGACCCGTATCTGCGCGAGGATCTGGGCGATTACGGCCTGATGCTCGACACACTGGAGTGCTCCGTCAACTGGGATAACTTCATGGACGTTTACAAAAGCGTGCGTACCTACTGTAAGAGCCGCCCGAACACGATGTGTATGACGCATATGTCTCACTTCTACCACAGGGCGCAAACCTCTACTTCATCTTCCAGGCGAAAATGGACAGCATTGATGAATATCTCGAATACCAGTACGGTATTATGGATCACATCCAAAAGGCCGGCGCTTCCATGAGCCACCATCACGGCATCGGCAAGATGACCGCCCCGTGGCTGGAGCCCAGATCGGCCACAATGAGATGGAGGTTTATCGTGCGCTCAAGGAGCATTTCGATCCGGATCACATCATGAATCCGGGCGGAACGCTGGGCCTTGACCTGCCGGAGGAGCAGAAGCGCGACTTGATCCATAAAAGTAAGGCAGTCAGAAGCATATCACTATATAAATCACGATCCTGCCATGGATCCGGCGATTTTTTATATATTGGCATTATCAAATGCCAA
>ENA-OUNI01000465-OUNI01000465.1-human-gut-metagenome-genome-assembly--contig:-NODE-465-length-18678-cov-2.281602_pt1 | contig 18678 bp, 28 predicted proteins | sample MGYA00242499_ERZ504580 | MGnify/ENA primary metagenome ERZ504580 (study PRJEB26092, sample SAMD00036315) | human gut metagenome | host: Homo sapiens | study: EMG produced TPA metagenomics assembly of... | reverse complement strand
CTCAAACTCAGCAACCATACCATTAGCAACAAAATAATTTTGTGATCACCCTTAAAAATTTAAAATTGCTATTAAAAAGCAAAGAAATGGAGTCAATTATGAAAAAACGAATACTAATAGCTACATCATTACTTGTTATTTTAATCATAGGATCAATATCTGTATATGCCACATCATTTGAGTCCAATATTGATATCATGGAAAAGTCGGACAGTTATTTAAATCTCATAAGGAAAAAAGTGATAATTCTATTTTTGCAAAAGGGAAATCAGGTGGAATTATTACAAAAGACGATATTGAACAGGCTACCGAATTTTACATTTTAGCCGGATATACCGAATCTACTGCTCGCGAAAAAGCAATTAAATATATGTTAGAACGTGATGCTACATATCAAAAGGCAATTTCAGAAGGCTATTCTGTAACCGATGAGGAAGTTTGGGCATATTTGGATGAATTAAAAGAGATCATAAACGGAGCAACAAATAAAGACGAAGCACAAGCTTTAATTAATCAGTTCGATTCTGAAGAAGAATATTGGCAACACGAATTTGAAGTTTATAAAATCAATCTACCGATTGAGAAATATTTAAACTCCGTAAAACAAGATTACTTAAATAACGCTGCAACCATCTACTCAGAATCAGAACACGAAACAGAACACTTGAACAGCTGCAATGAGTACCTTCAAAACCTCCAATCTGATTTAGCAGAAAAAGAAGATTATGAATAATGGAATAAAAATGTTTAATAACAACTTAAAATATCGGAGAATGTGAAACTTTTCTGTAAATAATGTTTTAGAAGGTCTTCTATGGTAAAATATTTTATCATAAGGAGGCCTTTTATTATGGCAAGAGAAAAGAAACCTGTACACAAAGTACAAATGACAGAAGGAAAACGTAACATCATTCACCAGCTCTTGAAAGAATACGATATCCAATCAGCAGAAGATATCCAGGATGCGCTGAAAGATCTTCTTGGTGGAACCATCAAAGAGATGATGGAAGCGGAAATGGATGACCACTTGGGATATGAAAAATCACAACGTTCTGATAGCGGTGATTATCGCAATGGTTATAAGCGAAAAAGAGTGAATAGTCGTTATGGTTCTATGGAGATTGAAGTTCCACAAGACAGAAAATCAACTTTTGAACCTCAAGTAGTAAAGAAACGTCAGAAAGACATTTCAGATATCGATCAGAAGATTATTTCTATGTATGCAAAAGGTATGACAACCCGGCAGATTTCAGAAACAATCGAAGATATTTATGGTTTTGAAACATCCGAAGGTTTTATATCAGATGTTACAGACAAGATTCTCCCACAAATTGAAGACTGGCAGAATCGGCCATTAGATGAAGTTTATCCAATCCTGTATATTGATGCGATTCACTATTCCGTCCGTGATAATGGAGTGATCCGGAAGCTTGCTGCGTATGTCATTCTTGGGATTAATGCGGAAGGTAAGAAAGAAGTGCTTACTATCAGTATTGGAGAAAATGAAAGTTCCAAGTATTGGCTCTCCGTCTTAAACGAATTAAAAAATCGTGGTGTAAAAGATATCCTGATCATTTGTGCAGATGGACTCACAGGTATCAAAGAAGCGATTGCGGCAGCATTTCCTAAGACAGAATATCAAAGATGTATCGTTCATCAAGTGCGAAATACCTTGAAATATGTTCCAGATAAAGACAGAAAAGCATTTGCCACAGATTTGAAAACGATATATCAGGCAGCGGATGAAAAGAAAGCTTTGGCAGCTTTGGATCGGGTAATGGAAAAATGGACTGCAAAATATCCGAATTCCATGAAACGCTGGAAGGATAACTGGGATGCTATTTCCCCAATCTTCAAGTTTTCAGCAGCGGTTAGAAAGGTCATTTATACAACAAATGCCATTGAATCTCTGAATTCCACTTATCGGAAGCTGAACCGTCAGAGAAGCGTCTTTCCAAGCGATACAGCCCTTTTAAAAGCCCTTTATCTGGCTACCTTTGAAGCTACAAAAAAATGGACTGCAACAATCCGGAACTGGGCTCAGGTTTATGGAGAGTTAAGTATCATGTATGAAGGTCGCTTGCCAGAGTAATAAAAAAGCAGAAAAACAGGCGGATTACCCGCCTGCTGTTGACATGCAATTTTGTAACTGTTATATATAAAGCAAGGGCGAAAAGCTGATTTTGTTTAAGCCTATCGCTCATTCTTATCATAGAAGATCATATTTACAGACTTTTCTTCATAGTCTCAAAAAAGGAATCAGAGTGCTTGGCTGTATAAAGAATATAAAAAAAATATAAATGATAATGCGATGGAAATTCTGGAGCAAGTTGCTATGTTGACACCAGAGAATATCCATTTAAATTCATTTATGTTTGAACCTATTTTAGATATGTCTTTACTGCACTTATATGATTTATATCAGGAAGTAAAAAATTTGTTGATAAAAAATGCAGTGATAACACCATGATAACAAAATCCCTAAAACCATGTGGACACAGCGGAAAATCACGGACTTTTCCACACAAATCACACGAAAATCACCATTTGCACACCGCAATACACCAGTCTGATATCGTGAGGGTGGACGTACAGTAGGATCAGGTACTGTAGCTAAGATCATCGAGTAATCATAATCTGAATATAGATTTGATATAGCGATATGACCCGCAGAGTGTTTGCTCTGCGGGTTTTTGTAATTTCGGAAAAATATTTACGAAATATTGACATTTAAAAAGACAACTGCTATATTACAAATAGAACAGAACTAAAGATACCCCGGAAATTTCTCCGGGGTGGTTTTATATCAAAGAGATAATTTGTGTAAAAAATGATTTTTAGTAGAATGGAACAAGAATAAAATCAGTGATCTTGAATTTGTAATTGTGGGAGGGAAGGAAAATGTCAGTAAAAAGAGATTATTATGAAGTGCTCGGTCTATCAAAGGAGCAGATGCCGGCTCGATAAAAAAGGCTTACAGAAAGCTGGCGAAGAAATATCATCCTGATACGAATCAAGGCGATAAACAGGCGGAGAAGAAGTTTAAAGAAGTGACGGAGGCGTATACGGTACTGAGCGACCCGGAGAAGAAAAAGATGTACGATCAGTTTGGCCATGCGGCATTTGATCAGGGAGCATCGGCTGATCCGTTTGGCAAAGATACATCAGGCAATCCGTTTTCGGGAGGTTCTTATCACAGAGCTTATACGAACGGAAACGGCGGATATCAGGAGTACCATTTTGAAAGCGGAAATATGGATGATATGTTCGGAGATATGTTTGGAGATATTTTCGGCCGCGGAATGCATGGAAGCAAAGGGGAAGAGGATTTTCGCGGATTTCATGGATTTCGCGGATATGAGCGGCAGAGGGATGCAAAAGGAGAAGACCTGCACGCGGAGATAGCGGTAACTTTTGAGGAAGCTGTCTTTGGATGTGATAAAACGTTTACCTTTAAAGATCCGAATAGTCAGGGCGTTTCTAAGAGTTTGCAGGTTCATATCCTGCGGGGATTGATACGGGTAAGAGTATCCGTCTGCGCGGAAAAGGAATGCCAGGGGTGAACGGCGGAGAGAACGGAGATCTGTTTTTAAAAGTAAATGTGGGAGTAAAAGCAGGCTACGAACGGAAAGGCAGCGATGTTTATACGACAGTTTTGTTCCGTATACGACGGCAGTGTTTGGCGGAGAAACGAAAGTGCAGACGCTGTACGGGGATGTTTTATGTAAGATCGCAAAGGGAACGCAGTCGGGGACGAAGATCCGCCTGAAAGGAAAAGGAATCGTCTCGATGAAAAATCCGGAAGTGAGAGGCGATCAATACGTAACAGTCCAGATTGCAGTACCGAAATATCTGAATCCCGAAGCTGAGCAAAAGCTTCGTGAATTTGAAAATGTATGCGCGGGAAGAAGCTCGGAACGCAGAAAAAGCGCATGATTAGAAACCTCTGTTTTGCATATACTGAATACAGTGTAACTAAGCATTGTGAATAAGTATGGCATACAGAGGTTTTTATGTGGAAAAAAACAAAGGAAATGAAATGGAAAACTGCAAAATTATTGTGGGGCGATTTATTTTATGATATTGCGGGGGCGGTATTGTTTGCGGCAGGGGTATATACGTTTGCGGAAAACGCCGATTTTGCTCCCGGCGGAATTACGGGAATATCTCTATTGCTGAATCATGTTTTCGGGATTCCGGTCGGAACACTTACTCTTTTTATAAATCTGCCCCTTATCGTGATCAGTTATCGTACACTGGGGAAAACGTTTTCTTTTGAAAAGGCGAAATCAATGGTGATCACAACATTTTTCTTGATGTCGTTTTTCCGGTGTTTCCGATGTATGAAGGACAGAGATGATGGCTGCGCTTTGTTCCGGAGCGCTGATGGGAGCCGGGATGGTTATGTTCTATATGCGGGGCTCTTCTTCGGGAGGTCTTGATTTTGTCATCATGCCGATCAAGAAAAAACGTCCTCATCTATCTGTCGGGAAAATTACGATGATCATTGATCTTGGGATCATTCTTCTGGGATGGCCTGTATTCGGAGATGTAGATGCGGCCCTTTATGGATTGGTCTCTACATTTGCATCGGTTGTTGTGATTGACAAAGTGTTGTATGGACTCGGAGCAGGAACGCTGGCCTTTGTTGTAACCGAAAAGGGAGATGAAGTGGCGGCAAAGATCGCAGAGCTGACAAAGAGAGGGGTAACGTCTGTCAAAGCGACGGAACATACACGGGAAAGAAAAAGAATGTCTTGCTTTGTGCATGCAGTAAATCTGAGGCATTTCTCGTGAAATGTGCGGCGGAAGAAGCGGATGAGAATATGTTTTTAATGTTTATGGAGACGAGTGAAGTGTTTGGAGAAGGGTTTCGGAGCAGTTCGGATTGAAGCGTTTGTTTCTGGCAGGGAGAAAAAATGCGTTTGTGGCGGGTTGAAAAAAACATTTTCATGCAGTAAAATGGAATCCATAATCTGTCTGAAAACGCAGTTTTTGTAAGTGCGGAGAGATTGAGAAGAATTAAGGTGAAATAAAACCGGGAAAGGCGGTCTGCCTATGAATATGATACATGCGGAAAAGCTTGTATATGAATATGATAAACGTGATGAAGAAGGAAATGTGATCGGAACAAACCGCGCCATTGACGGGGTTGATATTGATGTGCCGCAAGGTTCTTTTGTGGCGGTTCTCGGTCATAACGGTTCGGGAAAGTCTACTCTTGCAAAGCATATGAATGCAATATTGATCCCGACAGGCGGTACTGTATGGGTGGACGGACAGGATACGAAAGATCCGGAGAATCTGTGGGACGTGCGAAAGAGCGCGGGAATGGTATTTCAAAATCCTGACAACCAGATCATCGGAACTGTCGTAGAAGAAGATGTTGGTTTCGGACCTGAAAATATAGGGATACCGACAGATGAGATATGGGAAAGAGTAGGGGAAAGTCTGCGTCTTGTCGGGATGACGGAATATCGGGCGTCCTCTCCGAATAAACTTTCCGGCGGTCAGAAGCAGCGTGTGGCGATCGCAGGAGTGATCGCGATGGAGCCGAAGTGTATTGTTTTGGATGAACCGACTGCCATGCTTGATCCGAACGGGCGCAAGGAGGTGCTTCAGGCGGTTGCGCGTTTGAGAAAAGAGAAGAACGTAACGGTCATTCTTATCACTCATTATATGGAAGAAGTGATCGATGCGGATCAGGTGTTTGTTATGGACAGCGGTCATATTGTAATGCACGGGACGCCGAGAGAAATTTTCGGCCGTGCAGATGAGCTGAAATCATACAGGATGGATGTTCCGCAAGTTACGATGCTTGCGGAGGAACTTAGAAAACGTGGTCTTGATATTCCGAAAGGAATTCTAAGAAGGGAAGAGTTGGTGGAAGCGTTATGTCGATTGCGTTAGAGCATGTAAATTATATATACAGTCCCGGCACGGCTTATGAGAAACGTGCGCTCAATGACATTAGTTTGGAGATCGGGCAGGGGCAGTTTGTCGGGATCATCGGTCATACCGGATCAGGAAAATCTACGCTGATTCAGCATTTAAACGGACTTATGAAGGCGACTTCCGGGGATATTCTGTACGACGGACAAAGCATTTATGCGGAAGGGTATGACATGAGAAAACTGCGCAGTCAGGTAGGTCTTGTGTTTCAGTATCCTGAGCATCAGTTGTTTGAAGTCGATGTGATAAGTGATGTTTGTTTCGGCCCGAAGAATCAGGGATTGTCGGAGGAAGAGAGTGAGAAAAATGCGAGGGAAGCTCTGGAATTAGTCGGATTTCCCGAAAAGTATTATAAGCAGTCTCCGTTTGAGCTTTCGGGAGGACAGAAGAGGCGTGTGGCGATTGCGGGAGTGTTGGCTATGAAGCGAAAGTGCTTATTTTGGATGAGCCGACGGCGGGACTTGATCCGAAAGGGAGAGACGAGATTCTTGACCAGATTGCAAAACTGCATAAAGAGACAGGGATGACGGTCGTTCTTGTGTCGCACAGTATGGAAGATGTGGCGCGGTATGTAGACCGTATCATTGTGATGAATAAGGGGGAAAAGATGCTGGATAGTACTCCGAAAGAAGTGTTCCGGCATTATAAAGAGTTGGAGGAGGTCGGACTTGCGGCGCCTCAGGTTACTTATGTGATGCATGACTTGAAAGACCGCGGATTTGATGTGTCGCCTGATGCGACAACGATTGAAGAAGCTGCGGATGAGATAATGAGGAGTTTTATATGATCAGAGATATTACGATCGGGCAGTATTACCCGGTAAAAAGCCGGATACATAGTTTAGACCCACGGGTGAAGATTATCTGCACTCTTTTATTTCTTGTCTCTTTGTTTGTTCAGAGTTCTTTCCTTGGGTATGTAATTGCGACATTGTTTCTCGGAATGGTAATCTATATGTCGAAAGTCCCTCTGAAATATATTGTAAAAGGGTTAAAACCGATCGTGATCCTTCTGATGTTTACGGTCGTTATGAATCTGTTTTTGACAAGAGGCGGCGAAACGCTGCTGCATTTTTGGATTTTTACGATTACGGAAGAAGGCGTTCGTACTTCGGTGTTTATGGCACTTCGCTTAATGTATCTTGTGGCGGGATCGTCTCTTATGACGTTTACGACATCTCCCAACGGATTGATGGACGGAATGGAAAAACTGCTGAATCCTTTGAACAAGCTTCATCTTCCGGTTCATGAGGTTGCGATGATCATGTCGATCGCGCTTCGCTTTATTCCGATTCTTTTGGAGGAGACGGATAAGATCATGAAAGCGCAGATCGCCAGAGGAGCAGATTTTGAGAGCGGGAATATTATTCAGAGGGCAAAGGCGATGATCCCGATTCTTGTACCGTTGTTTGTTTCTGCTTTCCGCCGGGCAAACGATCTTGCAATGGCGATGGAAGCGCGCTGCTATCACGGAGGAGAGGGAAGGACGAGGATGAAGCCGCTGAAATATAACGGAAGAGACAAAGCGGCGTATCTGATTACGATTCTCTATGCAGCGGGAGTGTTTGCGGTCGGAAAATTCGTGCCGTTTCAGTTGTGGATTTTCTAAAAGCAGCCTGGTGACGGAGGAGAATACAGAGTATCTGGCGGACTTCGGTTTCAGTTGTGGATTCTCCAAAGGCAGCCCGATGCGGAGGCTGAAAAAGTATTTGGCATGACAGGTCTGTGCAGGTCTGCTTTTCCGGGGATAGACGGCGAAGAAGGAAAAGACACGGTGGAAAGTTGAAAACGCATATGATCTGACAGAATAAAGGGGAACGAATAAAAATATGAGACGGATTAAATTAACTGTCGCCTACGACGGAACAGATTATTGCGGGTGGCAGATACAGCCAAACGGGATTACGGTAGAGGAAGTTTTAAATAAAGCGCTGTCCGATCTGACAAAAGAAACTGTGAAGGTGATCGGTGCAAGCCGAACGGACGCAGGCGTTCATGCGCGGGGGAATGTGGCTGTCTTTGATACAAAGTCGCCGATTCCGCCGGAGAGGATTGCGTATGCAGTCAACGCGCTTCTTCCCGATGATATCGTAGTTGTGCGGTCGGAAGAAGTCGGATGTGACTGGCACCCCAGATATCAAAACTCGATAAAAACGTATGAATATACAATAGTAAACCGTGAAATGCCGGATCCGCTCAGAAGAAGAGACTCGTGGTTCGTTTCTTTTCCGCTGGATATTGATGATATGAAAAAGGCGGCGAGGTATTTTATCGGCGAACATGATTTCAAAACATTTTGCAGCGTTCATACCGGTGTAAAAACAACGGTGCGCAGGATCGACAGTCTGGATGTTGAAAAAAAGGGAGAACGAATAAAAATACGCATCAGCGGAAACGGGTTTTTGTATAATATGGTTCGGATCATTGCGGGAACGCTTGTAGAAGTCGGACGGGGTGCATTTGCTCCTTCAGAAGTAAAGAGATGCTTGAGCAAAAAGAAAGAGGCAGAGCGGGAGCTACTGCGCCGCCGCAAGGTCTTGTCCTTTTAGGAATCGTGTATGACGGGCAGGCTGATACAGAAAGAGGACAGATACAGAAAGATACAGACAGCAGCCGGATGCGGGAAGATGCGGACGGCAGATAGATACAGAAAGATACAGGCATAGACAGGTAGGAAGAGCGTTCTTTCTGCTTGACTTTTATAAGGCAGATTGTTAGACTTAAATGTAGCGATAGGAGGGCGAAAGATATGAAAATTTATGAAACAGAGAATTATGAAGAAATGAGTAGAAAAGCGGCAAATATTCTTTCCGCACAGGTAATTTTGAAACCGGATTGTGTACTCGGTCTTGCAACGGGATCTACACCGATCGGAACATACGATAAACTTGTAGAGTGGTATGAAAAAGGTGATCTTGATTTCTCGGAAGTAAAGACAGTGAATCTGGATGAATACAGAGGTCTGACTCGTGATAACGATCAGAGCTACTACTATTTTATGCATGAGCATTTGTTTGACCGTGTGAATATCGATCCTGAGAATACAAATGTTCCGAACGGTACAGAGCCGGATGCGACAAAGAATGTGAAAGATACGAAAAACTGATCGAATCAATGGGAGGCGTTGATATTCAGCTTCTCGGTCTGGGACACAACGGACATATCGGATTTAACGAGCCGGACAGCGCTTTTGCACAGACAACACACTGTGTTGATCTGACGGAGAGTACGATTGAAGCGAATAAGAGATTTTTCGCATCTGCCGATGACGTGCCGCGTCAGGCGTATACGATGGGTATCGGAACGATCATGCGTGCGAAGAAAATCTTGCTTATTGTAAACGGAGAGGCAAAAGCCGACATCGTTGCAAAGGCATTTTTCGGACCGGTAACTCCGGAAGTTCCGGCATCGATTCTTCAGCTTCATAACGATGTTGTGATCGTCGGAGACAAAGCGGCTCTGTCGAAGATTCCGAGATAAGGCTGCGCGGCGATGTCGTATTTACTTGAAGTATGTGCCGACAGTGTAAGATCTGCGGTTGAGGCGCAGGCGGGCGGAGCGGATCGCATAGAATTGTGTTCGGGTCTTGTGATCGGAGGTCTGTCTCCGTCGGTCGCGATGTTTGAACAGGTAAAGAAAAATGTCGATATTCCTGTAAGAGTGCTGCTTCGTCCGAGATTCGGAGATTTCTGTTATGACGGATATGAATTCGAGACGCTGAAGGAAGAAGTCTGTCTGTTTAGAGAGGCGGGAGCGACGGTGTTGTTATCGGTATTTTAAAACCGGACGGAAGGCTTGATACAGATAGGATGAAGGAACTTGTCGAATGTGCAAAGTCCGAAAGTAAAAGTGGGAAACGCCCATGTGCGGTCACTTTTCACAGAGCTTTTGATGTGTGCCGGAGTCCGTATGAAGCGCTGAGGCAGTGTATAGAGCTGGGAATTGATACAATTCTTACGAGCGGGCAGAAAGACAGCGCATGGAATGGCAGGGAACTTTTAAAAGAACTTGTGAGGGAAGCTGCCGGGGAGATTGAGATTCTTGCAGGAGCCGGGATAAGTCCTGAAGTAATCGGAAAACTGGCAGACTATGCAGGCGTGACGTCTTTTCATATGTCGGGCAAAAAAGTGACTGACAGTAAGATGGAGTTTCGCAGAGAAGACGTGCCGATGGGAATACCGGGTTTTCCTGAATTTGACATTGGCAGACGGATGCCGGGCTGGTCGGGAATGCAAAGCGGATATTGATTGATTTACAAGAAGAGTCGTTAAAAAAATGACCGGTGAAGAATTTGTGGCTGATCAATATGTAGTCGGCTCTTGACAAAAGAAGAAGTGTAAGCTAAGATATGCTTCATATTATATAGGCTTTGAAGGGAAGAAGTAACAGGTGAACGTGATGACAGAAAGCAGCCGGTTGATGAGAGGCGCGTGAGACGAATCTGTGAATACATCCCGGAGCTTCGCACTGAAAAGAAGTCTGTCCTGCGGTACAGGAGAAACCATTACCGCGGATGTAAAATGGCAGATGATGAGTAGGCTGTGACGGAGTGGTATACGTTATCGTACCGGAATGAGACTGAAAGCGCCGATGTTCGGCGATTCGGTGAATTAAGGTGGTACCACGGAAATATCCCGTCCTTATTGCGTGAGCGATAAGGGCGGTTTTTTTGTATAGGCAACGAGCCAAAGTCCGGGCTTGCCCGAGACCTTGGCGACTGCTTACAATCCGGAATGTGCCTTTTGGCACTTCGTGATTATATAGATTTTGAATTTAAGATGCCGAAAAGGAGACGACGAAGCGATGGAATATCAGGTACAGGAAAATTGTCTGACGATTTATCTTCCGGCAGAAGTGGATCATCATAATGCGGAGGAGATGAAGCGTAAGGCAGATAAACTAATCGATCGAAATCACATTAAATACGTGATCTTTGATTTTGAAAATACAGATTTTATGGATAGTTCCGGTATCGGAGTTATTATGGGGCGATATAAAACGATTTCTCTGATCGGAGGAGAAGTGTGGGCGGTGCATACAAATGCACGCATCCGTAAAATACTGACTTTGTCAGGGGTGACAAAAATAATGCAGATCTATGAGGAGGAAGAAGAATGACACCTGCAAATGAAATGGAATTAAAGTTTGACAGCAGGTCGGCGAACGAAGGCTTTGCCCGCGTGGCGGTAGCGGCGTTTATGACGCAGTTGAATCCGACGGTAGAGGAGGTTGCAGATGTGAAAACCGCCGTGTCGGAAGCTGTGACAAACGTCATTATCCACGGATATGAAAAAGAAGTACGCAAAGTATATATCAAATGTATGATTGAAGAAAACATATTTACAGTGGAAGTGTGCGATCAGGGAAAAGGAATTGAGAATATCGAGGAGGCAATGTGTCCGATGTATACAACCAGACCGGATCAGGATCGGTCAGGTATGGGATTTGCGTTTATGGAGGCGTTTATGGACAGCGTGGAAGTAGAGTCTGAACTCGGGAAAGGAACGCGGGTGCGGATGAAAAAGGCAGTCGGAAAAGGCAGAGATATATGGACGACACAATCGCTTTGATCAGAAAGTCACACAGTGGGGATAAGGCGGCAAGAGAACAGCTTGTAAAAGAAAATGTCGGACTGGTGCACTGTGTCGTGAAACGTTTTCTTGAAAGGGGCGCGGAACGCGAAGACTTGTTCCAGATAGGGAGCATCGGCTTGCTTAAGGCGATCGATAAGTTTGATCTGACATATAATGTAAAGTTTTCTACTTATGCAGTTCCGCTTATTTCCGGGGAAATCAAGCGTTTTCTGCGGGATGACGGAATGATAAAAGTGAGTCGTTCGCTAAAAGAGATCGCTTATAAAAGCGTACAGGCAAGAGAACGTCTCATCAGTTCGCTGGGGCGCGATCCGACAATAGAAGAGTTATCAGAAGAAGTCGGAGTGGAAAGAGAAGAACTTGTACAGGCGATGGAGGCGGGATGCGAGATTGAATCCATTTACGGCCGGTTCATCAAAAAGAAGGAAGCGAGATACGGCTTCTTGATAAATTAGAAGAAAAAGAGAAAAGAGAAGACAAGATCTTGGATCTGATCGTTCTCAAAGAACTTCTCGAGACACTGGATGAAGAAGAAAAACAGTTGATTTTTCTTCGGTATTTTGCTGATCGGACACAGAGCGACGTAGGAAAGATCATGGGAATTTCTCAGGTACAGGTGTCGAGATCCGAGAAACGGATCATTGAAAAATTAAGAAAAAAAGGAGGAAGATAAAAGAATCGTATAAAATCCGGCAAAGGCAGCATACTACAGTAAAAAGAAGTGGATTTACTGAAAAATGCAGTGAAAAGGAGTCGGATCATATGATGGAAGATGGAAACGGACGAAAAAAAGTATGGATTTGTCTGTCGATTGTCGTGCTTGCGGCGGTTGTAATCGGAGCAGTGTATTACATGAATATGCCGAAGGAACACTCGGAAGAAGGATTTTTAATCCGGAGAGAAAGCGAGGACTGTGCGGATGGCATCAGGGAAAACGCTCTATATTAAAGGTGATAGAGATGTGGAGGTGACTAAGCCGGATGTAACACTTGCAGATCTGCTTTCTATGGAGTGCTCCGATCAGTCGCTTCTTCCGAAGCTTAAAACAATGAAAATATTGAAGTTTAAGAAAACGGGCAATCAAAGATGTGTGATTTCGGTGCTGAAAATAATCGCATGTATCCACGGCCAATATCCGGATATGGAAGTGCAGAATCTGGGAGAAACAGATATGATCGTAACATACGAAGATCAGAAAACACCGTCTTATGCATGGCATCTTACAAAAACTGCCTTTGTGACGGCTGTGACATTTTGCGGGGCGGCATTTTCGATCATGGCGTTTAATAACGATGTAGATGTAACGCAACTGTTTGATCAGATTTATCATCTTGTCACCGGAAATAAGCCGGGCGGCATAACGATTTTGGAAATCGCATATTCTGCCGGGCTTATGATCGGTATTTTGATCTTTTTTCAATCATTCGGGAAACGCCGTTTTACAGTAGACCCTACGCCGATGGAAGTGCAGATGCGGGTGTATGAAAACGATATTCAGACAACGCTTATTGAAAATGCGGCAAGAAAAGAAAAAGAGATCGATGTCGGAAAAGGAGGCGGTATTCATGGGACAGGCGGCTGAGGTGATCGTGGAACAGCTTGTGCTGGCTCTTGTCGGATTGAGTGCAGGGGCGGCTGTGGCAGGCGGCTTATTTTCTTTTATCGTGGAACTCGGAGTGATCGCTGATTTTGCCGATCGGACACACACGGGAGACAAATTGCTTTTCTATGAAACATGTGTGGCGCTTGGCGGAATAATCGGAAATATCGTTTTTCTTTTTTACTCTTTTGCGCCGAATGCGGTATCGTTTGCTTCTGCGTCTTTTGCGTCCGGGGCGGTACAAGTTCTGTTTGGGATTTTTGCCGGGATTTTTGTCGGATGCTGGTCGATGGCGCTTGCGGAGATATTAAATGTTTTTCCGATCTTTATGCGCCGCGCGCGAATCGTCAGATACGCGTCTGTTTTTGTGATCGGCGCAGCCATAGGAAAAGGATTGGGAGCAGGATTGTTTTTCTTAAAAGGCTGGTAGAAGATGAAAGACAAGGCGGGATTCAACAGGAAAATTATCTTGAAAGAGGCAGGGTTTTGGACTATCATTAATCTTAGTATTCTGAAAACAGGAAGCCCCTTGGCTTCAGACAATGGTAGTTCACTGCAGAAAGTCTGTCATATAGGGTGTATGAGATATTGTTTGGAAGATGACGATAGATTTAAGACACGGAAAGGAACGAAAACAGTATGCTTCAGATAAAAGAAATATGTAAGGAATACCGGACGGGAAGTCTTGTTCAAAAAGCGCTTGATAAAGTGAGCCTGAATCTGCGTGATAATGAGTTCGTGGCGATTTTAGGACCAAGCGGTTCGGGGAAAACGACGCTGTTAAATGTCATCGGAGGATTGGACAGGTATGACGGCGGAGACTTGATCATAAACGGGATTTCGACGAAGAAATACAAAGACCGGGACTGGGATTCGTATCGGAATCACACGATCGGTTTTGTGTTTCAAAGTTATAATCTGATCCTCATCAAACACTTTTGGCAAATGTGGAACTGGCGCTTACGATTTCGGGAGTAGGCAAAGCGCAGCGCAGAGAACGTGCGAGACAGGCGTTGGAGAAAGTTGGCTTAGGCGAGCAGATCCACAAGCGCCCGAGTCAGCTTTCCGGCGGACAGATGCAAAGAGTTGCCATTGCAAGAGCGCTTGTAAATAACCCGGATATCCTCCTTGCCGATGAACCCACAGGCGCTTGACAGCGAGACAAGTATTCAGGTGATGGAGCTTCTTAAAGAGGTTGCGCAGGACAGGCTTGTTGTTATGGTAACTCATAATCCCGAGCTGGCGCAGCAGTATGCTACAAGAATCGTTGAGTTAAAAGACGGAAAGATTCGTTCGGACAGCGATGCATTTTATGTGGATGAAGAAACGGCAGACGTTCCGGAACATAAAAATATGGGGAAATCATCCATGTCGTTTCTGACGGCGCTTTCACTTAGCTTTCATAATCTCAAGACGAAAAAAGCGAGAACATTATTGACTTCTTTTGCCGGATCGATCGGAATTATCGGCATTGCGCTTATTCTCTCTTTGTCCGCAGGAGTGAATGACTACATAAAAAATATAGAAAGAGAAACGCTTTCCCAATATCCGCTTCAGATCCAAAGTACAGGATTTGATTTTACTTCGATGATGACAGGCGGGGAAGATTCGGAAGAAGTAAAAGCGGTGTCTGCGGGAACGGGAACATCTTCAAAAGAGCGGCGGGAAAAAGAAAATATATGGGTGATCGACATGGTCACGAATATGTTTTCGACAATGGATTCAAATGATCTGGAATCTTTGAAAAAGTTTTTAGACAGTAAAGAAAGCCGGATCGATCAATACACAAATGCAGTTGAGTATTCTTATCAGGTTGTTCCGCAGATCTATGCGCAAGACGGAGAGAAAGTCCGTCAGGTACATCCGGACCGCTCTTTCGAGGCGGCAGGGCTTGGTTCGTCTGTCGGCTCAAACAGTCTGATGTCTTCGATGATGAGTACAGACGTCTTTTATCAGATGCCGGCAGATTCCGATCTGTATAAAGATCAGTACGATGTGAAAGCCGGCAGGTGGCCGAAATCATACAATGAATGCGTGCTTGTGCTGACGTCCGGCGGAGGTATGAGCGACCTTTTGCTGTACACGCTGGCTTAAGAGATCCGTTGGAGCTGGAAGAGATGGTTGCGGGATTCGTCGAGGAAGAGCAGATCGAAGTTCCGAAAGATTCAACTGTCTATACATATGATGATATTCTCGGAAAAGAGTTTAAACTGGTAAACAGTGCGGATTACTATGAGTATGACAACAGTTATCATGTGTGGAAAGATCGTTCGGGAGATCAGACGTACATGGACAAAGTTGTGAAAAATGCCGAGCCGATCCGGATCGTCGGCATCGTTCAGCCTGTAAAAGATGCAAACGGAGCAGCTTTGATGTCAGGCATCAATTATCCAGCTTCATTGACAAAACATGTCGCAGAAGAAGCGGAAAACTCAAAAATAGTCAAAGATCAGAAGGCAGATCCGAAACGAAACGTTCTTACAGGGGAACATTTCGGGACAGAAAATGTAAAGGGCAACGTTAATATGGATTCTCTGATTACGATCGACGAACAAAAACTTGCCCGGGCATTTGCATTTGATCAAAATGCCTTTTCGGGAATGCAAAAAACGGATGGTCTTTCTGAGATTTTCCGTTCTGCCGGAAGTTCAGTCAATCTTTCGGGAATGTTAGATCTAAGTAAGATTCAAGTTCAGCTTCCCGAACTGCCGCAGATGAATCTGGAAGAATTGCTGGGAGACCTTGATCTTACAGTTTCGCCGGAAGGATTTTTGCCGCTGGCAGAAAGCCTGACAGAAGGGTACGCAGAATATGCGGCCGCGCATCCGGAGGCGGACTATTCTGCGCTTGCACAACAGTTCGGACAATACCTTGGAACGCCAAAAGCGCAGGAAATCATACGAAGAAATATCAGTGAGATCATCCAGTCGGGCGGCGGGATGTCCGTGACGATGGAACAGCTTCAGGCAATGGTGAAAGAAATAGCGAAAGGATACGGAAAATTTATCGTTGAAAACGGCTATCAGGATCCGTCTAAGTTTGATGAATATTTGGCGGAATATATGCAGACAGAAGAAGCGAAAGCGATATTGAACCGATATGCAAATGAGATTTTCGGAGGTATTGCAGGTAATGTTCAGATTACCGCAGAACAGCTTCAGAAGCTTTCAAAAGAGCTCACGGAAGGGTATCTTCCTATGCGGCGGAAAACGGGCTGGCTGATCCGACAAAGATCGGAGAGCATTTTATTGCATATTTAAAAACGGAAGACGGACGGCAAAGACTGTCTGACGGGATGAAAGGAATCGTAGACGCGGACAGTCTGGAACAGCAGATCACAGACGCGTTCGGTTCTTATATGAAAGGCGCGGTTTCCTCTTATGCGGGAGCCGTAGGAACAGCGATTGAGAGGCAGATCACATCGGCTATGGAGCAGGTTATGAATCAGATGGCAGAAGGACTGCAGTTTTCTGTAGGACAGGCAATGACACAGATCGGAAGCAGTCTGCAAAATGCTATGCATGTAGATGAAGATGCGTTTGCCGAGGCGTTTCAGATGAATATGACAGGAGAGGAACTGGCAGAACTGATGATGTCTATGGGAGCTGCGAAAAATGCGACGTATGACAATAATCTCAAACAGTTAGGTTATGTTGATTTCGCTGTTCCGACTACGATTTCGATCTATCCGAAAGATTTTGAAAGCAAAGAAGAAGTCGTCAGAATTCTTGATGATTATAACAGAAAAATGGAAGAACAAGGAAAAGAAGAACAGGTTATCACATATACGGATATGGTCGGCGCGCTGATGTCGTCTGTGACACAGATCATAGACGTTATCAGTTATGTGCTCGTTGCGTTTGTAGCGATTTCCCTTATCGTATCATCGATCATGATCGGTGTGATCACCTATATCAGTGTTCTTGAGCGAAAGAAAGAAATCGGGATACTGCGCGCAATCGGAGCTTCTAAAAGTAATATTTCACAAGTATTTAATGCCGAGACGTTTATTATCGGTTTGTGTGCGGGCGTGATCGGGATCGGGATAACGCTTCTGCTTTTGATCCCGGGAAATGCTCTGATCCATCATTTGGCAGGAACGAATGACGTAAGTGCGGTTCTTCCGGTAATTCCGGCGATCATACTTATTATTCTCAGCGTAATACTGACGCTGCTCGGAGGACTGCTTCCGTCTAAAAAGCTGCGAAAAGTGATCCTGTAACTGCCCTTCGGACAGAATAATTTCTTGCATAAGCAATCAAGACAGATAACCAATGCTTGCGGCTGTGTATGTATAGAAAATCTTGATATGAACTATAAAAGCGATGGAGAAGTGATTTTTGATTATGGAAAATAAAATTGTCATACAGAATTTTGGACCGGTAAAAGAGGCACAGATTAATTTGAATAAAAAATTTCAGATATTTATAGGCGCTCAGGCTTCCGGTAAAAGCACAATTTGCAAGGTGGTATATTTTGTTCAAAATATAGAAGAAAATAATATCTTTTGTCTAAAGAACGGATGCCATATTACAAAAAGAAATACCGATAAGATATGAGGTGGAAGAAAAATGAAAAATTTAATCTTTAGTTTAAATGCGACAGTACCGGTTTTCCTGTTAATGGCGCTTGGGTTTCTCTTTCGGAAACTCGGATGGCTCGACGAAGTATTTGCATCGAAAATGAATCAGTTCGTCTTTCTTGTGCCGCTTCCGCTTCTTGTGTTTGAAGATCTTGCATCTGTCGATTTTCAGAAAGTGTGGAATTTAAAATTCGTTTTATTTTGTTTCTTCGTGACTCTTGCAAGCATTGCTCTTGCCGGTATACTTTCGTTATTATGGAAGGACAGGGGAATAAGAGGAGAGTTTATACAGGCGTCATACAGAAGCAGCGCGGCGCTTCTTGGGATCGCATTCATCCAAAATATATACGGAGATGCGGGTCTGGCGCCTCTTATGATCATCGGAAGCGTGCCGTTATATAACATGATGGCAGTCGTCGTCCTGTCCTTCTTTCAGCCGGAACAAAGAAAACGAGATAAGTTGTTATGGAAAAAGACGCTGAAAGGGATCGTGACCAATCCAATCATAATCGGCATAGCCGCAGGTCTTTTCTGGTCGGCGCTTCGGATACCGATGCCGTATGTAATAGAAAAAACAGTGTCAAATATAGGCGCTGTCGCGACGCCTCTTGGATTGATGGCGCTCGGCGCTTCTTTTTGATGTTCAAAAAGCGCTTGGAAAGATCAAACCTGTCATTGCTGCCTGTATGTTGAAGGCTTGTCGGATTTACAGCGGTGTTTCTGCCTTTGCGGTGATGCTCGGATTTCGCAGAGAAGAATTGATCGCGATTCTCGTCATGCTTGGATCGGCGACAACAGTAAGCTGCTATGTTATGGCAAAAAATATGGGACATGAAGGCACGCTGACGTCAGGCGTCGTCATGCTGACTACAGTATTCAGTGCGTTTACATTAACAGGGTGGCTGTTCATTTTAAAAAGTATGAATTTGGTATGAATAAGAATGGTTTCCT
>ENA-OUNI01000463-OUNI01000463.1-human-gut-metagenome-genome-assembly--contig:-NODE-463-length-18702-cov-2.168775_pt1 | contig 18702 bp, 23 predicted proteins | sample MGYA00242499_ERZ504580 | MGnify/ENA primary metagenome ERZ504580 (study PRJEB26092, sample SAMD00036315) | human gut metagenome | host: Homo sapiens | study: EMG produced TPA metagenomics assembly of... | reverse complement strand
AAGAAGAGAATTCGATCTGCGACCAGCAGGAATCATTCAGATGTTGGATCTCCGCCGTCCGATCTATAAACAGACGGCAGCCTATGGACATTTTGGAAGAAACGATCTCAACCTTCCATGGGAAAGACTTAAATAAGGTTAAGAAGGAACTGAAAAAATTAAATTTGAATTAAATTTATTTAGGAAGGGAAAACGTAATTGGGGAAAGAATACAAAAAAGCGGAAATTCTCAAAATAATGCGGAAGCTTTGGGGATCAGTATAGAGGAAGCAGAGAAGATCGCATTGGAAAGAGTTCCGGGGGCATCGGAAAACGATATTCGCATTCAATCAGACTACGATGACGGAAAATATAAATACGAAGGCGATATCATTTATGACGGGAAAGAGTATGAGTTTGAAATAGATGCGTCTACAGGAACGATTCTTGAGTGGAGTGAGGAACGATACTGATCAAAGGAAAATTGTGATTAGATGTGATAAAAAAGACGATAAAAAATATTTTCGGAGTATCGGAATAAAAGAAAGAGAGAAGAGAATATAATTCAGAAAGAATGAAAAATGAATCATAGACAGCGGAGAAGTGTATGAATTATCTATGGGCAGGCATGATTTTGATCGGAATTATATTCGGAGCGTTTAACGGCAGGATGGAAGTTATTACAAATGCCGCGCTCGATTCTTCAAAAGAAGCGGTGACACTTTGTATTACGATGATAGGGATTATGTCGTTTTGGTGTGGGATCATGGAGATTGCGGCACAGGCAGGATCATTGGAAGTGCGGCAAAAAAAATGCGTCCGGTGATCCGTTTTCTTTTCCTGATCTGCCGAAAGAACATAAAGCGCAGGAGCATATTACAACAAATTTTATTGCGAATATCCTCGGTCTTGGGTGGGCGGCAACTCCGGCAGGATTAAAGGCGATGAAAGAACTTGAAACATTGGAAGAGGAAAGGCGGGCAGGAAAAGCGCCCGGTCCGGTGAGGCGCAAGGGAGTCGCAAGTAATGAAATGTGTACGTTTTTGATCATGAATATTTCTTCTCTTCAGTTGATCCCGATGAACGTGATCGCATATCGAAGTCAGTATGGAAGCGCGAACCGGCGGCAATCGTAGGCGCGGGGATTTTAGCTACGGTGGCAAGTACGGGGGCTGCAGTCATATTCTGCAAAATAGCGGAGCAAAGGCGAAAGAAATCTGGTATAATCAAGGAGAGCAGATATCCGGTAAAGAACAGGAAATCTGCATAAAAAACAGTATGTGTAAGATCGTATCCGCTGCAGACAGTACGGGTGTGTGAAGGGAGAATGTATGGACAAAAGATATAGTGAAGAGGAAAAAGATACAAGAGAAGAATTGAAAAAGGAAATTAAAAGAGAAATAAAGAAACAAAATAGGAAACTCAAAATTAAGATTCCGTGGAAAATTCAAAAGATACTTATTATTATAGCGATTATCGCGCTTGCGGGAGGCGCGGGAGCGATCGGTATGAAACGCTATATTACTCATGAAAGCCAGACGACCAAACTTGGGTTTGAAGATATCGGGGAGTTGGCGACACAGGAGGCAAATTGCACAGAAGTAAATGTTACCGAAGATGTAAGAAAATTGTTCGGTATTGACATTCCGTTTACGCAGAGTAAATATATCTATAGTTACAATGTGATCGTAAAGGCGGGATATGATTTTGGCGAGATTCGATATGAAGTAAAAAAAGATTCTATCAAAGTGAAACTTCCTGAAGTCAGAATCTTAAGTTCGCAGGTTGATGAAGATTCGTTTCGTGTATATCATGAGAAGGAAAGCATTTTCAATCAGATCCGTCTGGAAGAGAATAACGCGGCGTTTGCCAAACTAAAAGAACAGGCCGAAAAAAGACGCGGTGGCAAACGGGCTTTATGAGAATGCAAGAAGTAATGCAAAGACGATCCTGAAAGGATACTTTGCTCAGGCATATGATTTAGATGATTATAAAATCACATTTGAAGGAGGAGAAGGAGGGAATACAAATGAAAAATAAAATCTTGCTTGTACTCGGGATCATAGCCGCTGCAATCGCCATATTTTATTTTATATTATTTTTGACGGCATAGGAAAGAGAGTTCGTCGAGAAGACGTTGATTGTCTTTGCTGTCCATAACACAAAACCGGATAAATTCTCCGTCTAAACTTTTGAAGGAAGAACAATCGCGGATCATAAGACCGTTTTTGACGCAGTGAGTAAATACGTCAAAGGCGGTCGTTTCTTTTGGAGAAGTTTTACAAGCAGGAAGTTAGCGTATGGCTATATGTTTTATAAGCAGGCTGCTCTTTTAAAGCAGAGTACATTTTTTCCCGTTCGGAAAGAATGAGACGGCGGGTCTGTCTGATATATTCTTCGTCTTTCAGCATGAGTTCTCCGGCAAAAGCGCCGAGGCTGTTCAAAGACCAGGGAATCTGCTTTTCTTTCATTGCTTTTAAAACGGCATGTTACCCGTGATACCATAACCTAAGCGGACTCCGGGCGCTGCAAAAAATTTTGACACGCCTCGTAAAACCATTAGATTTTTGAATGTTTTCGTAAAAGGTACTGCTGTGACGTCTTCGATAACAGGGGCAAATTCAACATAAGTCTCATCTATCATGACAAAGATGTCATGCTGTTCGCAAAATGTAAGAAGACGTTCCATATCAGATCGGAGAATGGCAGATGACGTAGGATTGTTCGGATTACATATGATAAGAAAATCATAACTTCCGGCAAGGAGCGACTGACAGAGAAAATCTACATTTAAAATAAACTCATCAGTTTCTTTTAAAAGAAACTCGTTGCATTTGCTATTTGAAAGTGACAACTCTCTGGAGTATTCCGAATAGGTTGGTCCAAGGAGAAGGGTGCGCTTTGGGGCGCGTGTTTCGATTAAAAGAGAGATAAGTTCACTCGAGCCGTTCCCGGGCAGTACGTAGTCTGCGGGAACGCCGCAGTATTCTGAAACGGTATTCCGAAGAGATTGATAGTCACGGTCGGGATAAGAGGAAAGAAGATCCAAATGGGATGCAAGAACCTGTTTTACATGGGTGGAGATACCGATAGGATTTACATTTGCGCCGAAGTTGACGATATCCTCCTGATTAAGATGATAGTATTCACATATTTTTTCGATATCGCTTCCGTGGAAAACAGGTTTTGTATTCATAGCATTTCCTTCCTGATGATTAAAAAAGTAATAATAACAGTAAAATATTAACGTGCAAAAAATAAAGCGTTTGTCTTGCCGGGCATCTTATTAAGCGTTTCGAGCTTCTTTTAATGCAATGGCAAGCTGATCCGGACAAGAGGTCGGTTTGAATCCGCACCGGATGCCTTCAATGCGCGAGATCGCCTCATCTACATCCATACCTTCGATGAGGTGAGAAATTCCCTGAAGATTCCCGCTGCATCCTCCGACAAAAGATACGTTTCTTACTTTATTGTCCACGATGTCAAAATGAATAAGACGTGAGCAGACGCCCTTTGGTTTGTATTCCATGATTTTACCTCCTGAAAACAGATTTCTTCATTTTTATAAAAGGAATTATAACAAACAGAGGAAGAAAATACAAATTTTGTGCGTCTGTTTTCGAGAAAAGTCGACATGAGTGCAGTCGGTTGAAAATCGAACGGGAACAGAAAGGAAGAAAGAGAAAAACAAGGGAGACGTATTTATACATATTACAGTCAGAGAGAGGGGATGCTTGCAGTTGAGAGGAAAAATAAAAAGTATATCTAAAACAGTATGAGATGATCTGCAAAAAAATGCGCGGCACGAAAAAAAGGAGAAAGAAGAAAATCGGGAAACCTACAAAAGAAAAGGCTGCGCGGTGTAGAAAAATGTAGAACGGTTTTTGCGGACAAGACAGAAATCCTGCCTTATAATGGCTACAAACACAAGCGGACGTTGACAGACGGGGCGTGTGAAAGATAAAAAAACAGGAGGGCTTGTTATGCTTGAGACAATGATGGTAAGTTCCGGATCGGTCATGTATGTGATGGCGGCAGTCGGGATACTTGGGGTGCTGGCAAAGATCGTAAACCGGATGACCTTGTACAGATTGATAAAAGCGGCTGGAAATATGCCGAAAAGTACGCATAAGCTGATGAAACTTGTAAAGGCAAAATACGAACATGCCTGTATGGCGCATGAGTCTGTGGAAAATGTCGGTGTATTTGTAGAAAAATATATCTATGAATACAGAGGATTTTTGTTTCGGATACACACATGGCGTCAGATCGAGCTGTTGTCTGTTTGGTTTGTCGGTATTTTAGCGGTGATCGGCGCGGCGCTTTCTTACATGGAAGGCGGACTTACGGAAACGGTTTATCAGTACATAGCAGGCGGGGCGGCGGAAGCGGTGCTTCTTATGGTGATCATTCGTATGTCGGACGAGCCGTATAAGATAAAAGCGATTAAAATGTATATGGTCGATTATTTGGAAAATGTATGCGCTGTCAGGGTAAGAAGACAGAACAGGAAAGAAAAAGAATTTATTGACGTAATCCCGTCAGAAAATGTAAATGGAGGTGGAAAAGTAAAAGAACAAAAAACATTTGCCGGGGCGGACGATAAGAAAGAAGGAGCGTCTGCCGGTACAGTACCGGTGCAGGAGAACAGGGCAGATAGAAAGGAAAACGCAAAAGGCGCCGCAACAATGCAGGAGACGGAGTATGAACAATGGCGGGCGCAGGCAGTCAGAGAGATTTTAGATGAGACAGGGAGCAGTATGGTAGAGAAACGGCTTCCTATTAATATCGAAGGCGAGCCGCAAGAGAGAAAGAAAGCGGAAAAGCTCAGTCAAAATGTCGGCAGAGGAGGGGGAGAACACGAACCGGACAGCGGGCATCCGCAGATCAGAGAGGAGACGATACGGCAAATACTGGAGGAATTTCTTGCTTAGGAAGTGTATATTTGTTAAAATAAGAGTATATGGCGGAGAGTAATTCTGCCGGATCTATAAAACAGACAAAAGATAAATCATAAAATAAGTATCAGAGAGGATGGATTGTGATGAGCAAAGTAACATTTGATTATTCAAAGGCATGTGGTTTCGTACAGGATCATGAGATGCAGTATATGAGCGAACTGGCAGAGCAGGCAAAGGAAAAGCTGCTTGCAAGAACGGGCGCCGGAAACGACTTCCTCGGCTGGATCGATCTTCCGGTTGATTATGATAAAGATGAGTTTGACCGGATCAAAAAGCGGCTGAGAAAATCAGAGAAGATTCGGAAGTGCTTCTTGTGATCGGAATCGGCGGATCTTATCTCGGAGCAAGAGCGGCAATCGAATTTCTCGGACACTCTTTTGCGAACGTTGTATCAAAAGAAGTGAGAAATCTCCGGAGATTTATTATGTCGGCAACAGTATCAGCAGTACATATGTAAAAGATCTGATCGATGTGATCGGAGATCGTGATTTTTCAATCAATATGATCTCCAAATCGGGAACGACGACGGAACCGGCTATCGCTTTCCGCGTATTTAAAGAACTGTTGGAGAAAAAATACGGAAAAGAAGAGGCTGCAAAGAGGATTTACGCAACGACGGACAAAGCGAAAGGAGCGTTGAAAAATCTTGCCACAGAAGAAGGTTACGAGACATTCGTTGTGCCGGACGATGTAGGCGGTCGTTTCTCTGTTCTTACTGCAGTAGGTTTGCTGCCGATCGCGGTAAGCGGAGCGGATATCGACAAATTAATGGAAGGAGCGGCATCGGGAAGAAAGGCGGCTTTGGAAGCTGATTTTGAAAAGAATGGCGCAATGCAGTATGCGGCTGTCAGGAATATTCTTCTTCGTAAAGGAAAAACTGTGGAAGTGCTGGCAAACTACGAACCGAGTCTTCATTATGTATCCGAATGGTGGAAACAGCTTTACGGAGAGAGTGAAGGCAAGGATCAGAAAGGAATCTTTCCTGCATCTGTAGATCTTACGACAGATCTTCATTCTATGGGACAGTTTATTCAGGATGGAAACAGAATTCTTTTTGAGACGGTTCTTAATGTAGAAAAATCAAGAGCAGAGATTGTGATCAACGAAGAACCGGTAGATCTTGACGGATTGAATTATCTTGCCGGAAAAAATGTTGATTTCATTAACAAGAGTGCGATGAACGGAACGATCCTTGCGCATACGGACGGTAATGTGCCGAACCTTATGGTAAAGATTCCGGAGCAGAATGAGTTTTATCTCGGGGAATTGTTTTACTTTTTTGAATTTGCATGCGGAGTGAGCGGATATTTACTCGGCGTTAATCCGTTCAACCAGCCGGGTGTTGAAAGTTATAAGAAGAATATGTTCGCCCTGCTTGGAAAACCGGGATTTGAAAAAGAAAGAGAAGAACTGCTTAAGAGACTGTAGTTTTAAAATTTCTTGTTGGATTTCCGTAAATAGAGTATAATAATAAGCGGTCGGAATTACCGGCTGCTTATTTGCATTATAGAAACTATTCAAATATCAGAAAAACAGTTTTGGGGTGCGTTATGCACGGATGATACGATCAAGGAGGGTGCGTTATGTTAAGAATCGGAATGTTGACAAGCGGCGGAGACTGTCAGGCATTAAATGCGGCGATGCGCGGAGTTGTGAAAGGAATCTGCTCCAAACGGGACGATGTGGAGATCTACGGTTTTAAAGACGGATATAAAGGATTGATCTATGCGGACTTCAGTATGCTTACACCGAAAGATTTTTCCGGCATTCTTACAAGAGGCGGAACGATTCTCGGAACATCGAGACAGCCGTTTAAATTGATGAGAGTTCCTGATAAAGACGGGCTCGATAAAGTAGAGGCGATGAAGCATACATATCATAAGCTGAATCTGAACTGTCTTATTATTTTAGGAGGAAACGGAACGCATAAAACGGCAAATCTTCTTCGGGAAGAGGGATTGAATGTGATCACGCTTCCGAAGACGATCGATAACGATCTGTGGGGAACAGAAATGACATTCGGATTTCAGAGCGCGGTGGATATTGCGACAGATACGATTGACAGAATCCATACGACGCAACGTCCCACAGCCGTGTATTTATTATAGAGGTAATGGGACACAAAGTAGGATATGTAACGCTTCATGCAGGTATAGCGGGCGGCGCGGATATTATCCTTCTTCCGGAAATCCCTTATGATATCAATGTGATCACAGATGTGATCAACAGACGGTCGAGAGAAGGAAAACCGTTTACGATTCTTGCGGTTGCGGAAGGTGCAATCTCGAAAGAGGATGCAAAACTGAAAAAGAAAGAATATAAAGAGAAGATCTCCAAGAGAAAATATCCGTCTATCGCATATGAGCTGGCAGAGCAGATCCAAGAAGCGACAGATAAGGAAGTAAGAATTACCGTTCCGGGACATACACAGCGCGGAGGTTCTCCGTGTGCATACGACCGTGTATTTGCAACTCGGGTCGGAGCAAAGGCGGCCGAGATGATACTGGAAGGAAAATACGGATATATGGTCGCTATGAGAGATGGCGAGACGACGGCAGTTCCGCTTGAAGAAGTGGCGGGAAAATTAAAGATGGTAGATCCGAAATGCGGATTGATCAAAGAAGCGAAAACAATAGGTATCAGTTTTGGCGATGAATAAACGAAATAAACTAAGAAATCAGGCAGAGGTGTAAAACATGTCATATACGGCGCTTTATAGAAAATTTCGCCCGGCAGAGTTTGGAGATGTAAAAGGGCAGGATCATATTATTACAACATTACAGAATCAGATCAAGGCAAACCGTATCGGACATGCATATCTTTTCTGCGGTACAAGAGGTACGGGAAAAACAACGGTTGCGAAAATATTTGCGAAAGCGGTAAACTGTGAGCATCCGGTTGACGGCAGTCCGTGCGGTGAGTGCGAGATGTGTAAGTCGATCGCGGCAGGTACGTCTATGAATGTGATTGAGATTGACGCGGCGTCTAATAACGGCGTTGATAATATCCGTGAGATTCGGGAAGAGGTGACGTACCGTCCGACAGAAGGAAAATATAAGGTTTATATTATTGATGAAGTACATATGCTGTCTATAGGAGCGTTTAACGCGCTTCTTAAAACATTGGAAGAGCCGCCGGAATATGTTATCTTTATTCTTGCCACAACAGAAGTTCATAAAATTCCGATCACGATTTTATCACGATGTCAGCATTATGATTTCAAGAGGATCAGTATTGAGACGATTACGGAACGTATGCAGGAATTGATGGATACAGAGCATGTAGAAGCAGAGGATAAAGCGCTGCGCTATATAGCGAAAGCGGCGGACGGATCGATGAGAGACGCGCTTAGTCTTCTTGATCAGTGTATTGCATTCTATCTTGGGCAGAAGGTGACATACGAGCATGTTTTGGAAGTGCTGGGAGCGGTGGATACGGATGTATTCAGCAGACTTTTGCGGAAAGTGATCAATACGGATGTGCCGGGTGTGCTCGACGTTGTGGAGGAACTCGTAATGCAGGGAAGAGATCTGACGCAGCTTACGGCAGATTTTACATGGTATTTAAGGAACTTGCTTCTCGTAAAAACATCTGATAATATAGAGGATGTTCTGGATGTGTCTACGGAAAATATGATGCAGTTAAAAGAAGAATCCGGGATGATCGAGACAGCAGCGTTATTCCGGTATATCCGTGTTTTTTCAGAGCTTTCCGGGCAGTTAAAATATGCGACGCAAAAGAGAATCATGCTAGAGGTGGCTTTGATTAAATTATGTACTCCGGCAATGGAAACGAAGCAGGATACTATTTTAGAGCGGATCCGTGCGGTGGAAGAAAAAGTGGAAAAAAGCATGGAAGCTTCAGCAAATATGCAGGGGCAGATCGTCTATGTAAACGGAGACGGAGCGCAGATCGCAGGCGGATCGGTGATTAATGGAAACACCGAGGGCAATTTTGCAGGCGCTCGTGCGCAGAGACCGCAAATTCCAGATGCGATTCCCGAAGACGTACAGGAAGTCGTAAAGAATTTTAGAATGATTGCCGGAGAAGCTTCAGGTATTATAAAGGGGTATCTGAAAAGCGCCCGCTTAAGTCTGGGCGGAGACAACCGGCTTTTGATCGTTCTTCCGGACAGTCTTGCGGCAAGCGTCGTAGGGCGGGAAGATCACGTTGAAGAGTTGGAAAAATTAATCGAAGAACGGATCGGAAAACGTGTGGAAGTAGAAGTGCGTCATGTAGAAGAAGGCAGACATTTTGAGGATACATTCATAGATATAGAACAAAAGATCAATATGAAGATAACGGTGGAGGATTGATTATGGCAAAAAGAGGCGGTTTTCCGGGTGGAGCGATGCCGGGAAATATGGCAAATCTTATGAAACAGGCGCAGAAGATGCAGCGTCAGATGGAAGAGCAGCAAAAAGAGCTTGAGGCAAAGGAATTTACGGCGACGGCAGGCGGCGGAGCGGTTGAAGTGACTGTTTCGGGAAAACGCGAAGTGACAAAAGTAAAACTTGCGGAAGAAGTCGTTGATCCGGATGATATTGAGATGTTGGAAGACTTGATCGTTGCGGCGACAAATGAGGCGCTGCGTCAGATCGATGAGGCGACAGGTTCTGCTATGTCTAAGCTGACAGGCGGCATGGGCGGCGGAATTCCGGGGATGTTTTAAGGATGGAATATTACAGTAATCAGATCAGCCGTCTGATCGAAGAATTTTCCCGTTTGCCGGGGATTGGCAGCAAGTCGGCGCAAAGGTTGGCGTTTCATGTGATCAACATGCCGCTGGATCAAGTGGAAGGTTTGGCAAAATCAATTATTGACGCAAGGAAAAATGTGCGGTATTGTAAAGTGTGCTGTACACTTACAGATCGGGAAACCTGTCCGATTTGCGGAAATCCGGATCGCGACAAGAAAACGATCATGGTCGTTGAGACACCGCGGGATCTGGCAGCGTATGAAAAGACAGGAAAATATAACGGAGTATATCATGTGCTCCACGGGGCAATCTCTCCGATGCTGGGAATCGGCCCGGGAGATATCCGTCTGAAAGACTGATGGAACGGCTTCAGGGAGACGTGAATGAAGTGATCATTGCAACGAATTCAAGTCTGGAAGGCGAGACAACGGCAATGTATATAAGCAAACTCATAAAACCGGCGGGAATAAAGGTGAGCAGGATTGCCAGCGGCGTTCCGGTCGGAGGAGATTTGGAATATATTGACGAGGTGACGCTTTTAAGAGCGCTTGAAGGCAGGACAGAACTGTAAGATAGAGCAGAAATAATAAACAGAAGTAATAAACAGAAGTAAGAAAGAGGAGACATTAAAGAGGAGACATTATGGACAAGTTAAAGTTGATGAAACTGCAAATGAAGTCGCAAGGGAATTGTGACATCGGTTCACAGTGCGAAAGCAGGACATCCGGGCGGATCACTTTCCGCGGCGGATCTATTCACTTATCTGTATTTTGAGGAATTGAATGTAGATCCGAAAGACCCGAAAAAAGCGGACAGAGATCGTTTCGTCCTCTCAAAGGGACATACAGCGCCGGGGCTTTATGCCGCGTTGGCAGAGAAAGGATTTTTCCCGAAAGAAGATCTGATCACACTGAGACATACAGGTTCTTATCTTCAGGGTCATCCGGATATGAAGTGCATTCCGGGTGTTGATATGTCTTCAGGTTCTCTCGGACAGGGAGTTTCTGCGGCTGTAGGAATGGCGATTGCGGCAAAGATATCGGGTGATGATTACCGCGTATATACACTTCTCGGTGACGGAGAGATCCAGGAAGGTCAGGTGTGGGAAGCGGCGATGCTTGCGTCTCACCACAAACTGGATAACCTTCTTGTGATCGTGGATAATAATAATCTTCAGATCGACGGTGAGATTACAAAAGTGAACTCTCCGTATCCGATAGATAAAAAGTTTGAAGCGTTTAATTTTCACGTGATCAATATTGACGGAAATGATTTTGATCAGATTGACGCTGCATTTAAAGAGGCAAAATCAGTAAAAGGACGTCCGACGGTGATCATAGCCAAGACTGTGAAAGGAAAAGGAGTTTCTTTTATGGAAAATCAGGCGGGATGGCATGGAAAAGCGCCGAACGACGAGGAATTTAAAATCGCGATGGCAGATTTGGAAAAGGCAGGTGAAGCGTTATGTCAGAAGTAAAGAAGATTGCGACGAGGGAAAGTTACGGAGAAACGCTGGTAGAGCTTGGGGCGGAACATGAAGAGATCGTTGTGCTTGACGCGGATCTTGCGGCTGCGACAAAAACAGGTTTATTTCAGGCTGCATATCCCGAACGTTTCATCAACTGCGGTATCGCGGAAAGTAATATGATCGGCGTGGCAGCAGGATTGGCGGCTGCGGGTAAAGTTCCGTTTGCAAGTTCCTTCGCAATGTTTGCGGCGGGACGGGCTTATGAGCAGGTAAGAAATTCAGTCGGTTATCCGCATCTGAACGTAAAAATCGGAGCAACACATGCCGGAATTTCCGTAGGTGAAGACGGAGCGACACATCAGTGTAATGAAGATATTGCTTTGATGCGTACGATTCCGGGAATGGTTGTGATCAATCCGTCTGATGACATAGAGGCAAGAGCGGCGGTGCGCGCGGCTTACGAATATGTAGGGCCGGTGTATATGCGGTTCGGACGTCTGGCTGTTCCGGTGATCAATGACAGACCGGATTATAAGTTTGAACTTGGGAAAGGCGTTGTGCTTCGAGAAGGAAAAGACGTAACGATCATTGCGACAGGACTTCCTGTCAACAACTGTCTGCAGGCAGCGGAGAAGCTGGCAGCGGAAGGTATTGATGCAAAAGTGATCAATATTCATACGATCAAGCCGCTTGACGAAGAACTTATCATTGCGGCCGCACAGGAAACAGGCAAAGTCGTTACAGTCGAAGAGCATTCGGTTATCGGAGGACTTGGAAGCGCAGTATGTGATGTGCTTTCCGCAAATGTTCCGACAAAAGTGCTTAAGATCGGAATTAACGATGTGTATGGAGAATCAGGTCCGGCGCTTGAACTGATCGAAAAATACGGACTTGGCATAAACGGTATTTATGAAAAAGTAAAAGCGTTCGTATCATAATATTACAAAAGGAGATGCTGTTCATTTTGAGCGGCATCTTTTATAATATGTCGAATTCTTCTGACAATAACTGATAAAATCATTTTTTTATTGTGCTATCCTCATATCAACGCCGATAGAAACATTGTTGATTTTTAAAATATTCAGTTGATTTAGGAGGATGAGTATAAATGGAAAGACAGTTACCGAAAAACGTGCGTCAAATAGGAAATGTAAGCGACAGTCCTAAAATTTATGTGGAAGATTATGTAGATACATTTTTTGCCGGATTGTGTGAGAAATGTGAGAAAGCAGGCACAGACCTATGGGGGCTTTTCTTGTCGGAGATATTCAAAACGGCGAGGATGAAGATTATGTTTATATTTATGGTGCGATTCAGATGCATGATCTGAAAATGTCGGATAAAGAATATGTGATTGATGAGGCTGCATGGAAAAACGCATATGAAGACTGCAAACAGTATTTTGAAGACGGGGAAATGCTAGGATGGTTTGTAGTACATCCCGGAGCGCCGCTCATTCCGGAACCGGAAACCGTAAAGCTTCATAAAAAATCATTTCCGAAGAAAAATACCGTTTTCATTATGAAAGATCCGGTAGAAAAAGAAGAGACATATTATGTACATAAAATGAATGACTTGCTGGAGATCGGAGGGCATTACACATATTATGAAAAAAATCCGTGTATGCAGAATTATATGATCTCAGCCGGAAAAAAAATGGGGCGTCAGCGTCGGAAACAGTGGAAGACAGAGCTGCAAAGGACTTTCGTTCTTTGGCTAGAAAACGGAGCGAGCATCAAAAAGGCAGACGGCCGGGGAGTCTGATGTATGCTGCGGGAGCTTGTGTGATTTTGATACTTGTAATTATGGGGGTATCGTTGTTTAACAGTTTCGACAGGATGAAATCGGTACAAAACACGCTTGGATTTTTAGATAAAGAGACAGTTGCGTCAGATGGGAAAACGTCAGAAGAAACAACAGATGACGGATCTGTTCCCACATCTGCAGAAATTGAAGCAGTAAAAGGACAGACAGATGCAGATTCCGCAGATGAAAACAAAACAAAGGAGGAAAGTGTGTCAGGTCAAAAGGAAGACGGAAAAGATGAGAAAAATGAAAATCCGGAAAACAGCCTGTCTGAGAGCAATGATAAAAAAGAACCGGAGGGAAGCGATTCTGCGCAGGGGGCAGATGAACAGACTATTGGAAGCGCGAACGGTCAGGACGGGGTTTATATTGTAGAGAAAGGAGACACGCTGGCGATTATCAGCGTAAGATATACGGCGATCTTGACCATGTAGACACGATTTGCAAAATGAACGGGATTACGGACGGCAATCTTATTTATATCGGACAGAAATTGCTATTGCCATGAAAGTATGGTAAGATGTTGGCGAATAGATTTAGCGGAAATAAAAAGGACATAAAACAGAAATATAAAGAAGGGGAGTTATATGACACAAAAGAAAAAAACGGATTTTAAAATAGTAACACCCCCCGATGATCTAAGTGAAGTTCGTGCTAAAACGAAGAAAATACACAGGGAAAAATTAAAAAAGATTGTTGTGCCGGTTATTCTTATTGCTCTTGCGGTAAGCGGAACATATCTGATGCTCACGAATAAGGCGTATAGTGAAGCCGGAACGGCGGTCAGGTACTCGACAGATAGTTCGGATACAAGTAATTATGCCCATTTTGCAAATGGAATCGTGCGATACAATCGGGATGGCGTTGTTTTTTTAAATAAGAAAAACGAAGAAAAGTGGATTCAGTCGACACAACTGAAAAATCCGATCATTGAGGTGAAAGAAAAAGCGTTTGCGGTAGGAGATATCGGAGGAAACAGCATTCTTGTATTTTCCGAAGAAGGTTTGAAAGGCGAGATTGAGACAAGTCTTCCGATTGAAAATATGGCGATTTCGGATCAGGGAATTGTGACAGTTCTGCTGAAAAATGAAACTGCGCCGAAGATCATTTCTTATGATGCAATGGGCAATGTTTTAGTGGAGCAGCAGGTAACTGTTCCTGTAATGGGTTATCCTGTTGCGATGGATATGTCTGACGACGGAAAGATGCTGGCGGTAACTTATTTTCATACAGACGACGCCGTGCTGAAGTCAAAAGTGATCTATTATAATTTCGGAGAGAGTGGAAAGGACAAGCCGGATAAGATCGTTGCATCGGATGAATATTCAGACACGATCATGGCAGACATTTTCTTTATGGGAAGCGACCGCTCTGTTGTAGTAGGAGATAACTCGATCGTCATCTATAAAGGGAAAGCCGAACCGAAAAAAGAAAAAGAGATATCGATCGGACAGGAGATACAGAGCGTATTTCACTCAGACCAATATATAGGGCTTATATTGCTTAACAGTGAAAAATCAGGATACGAGCTGCGGCTGTATGATCGGTTTGGGGAGAGGATACTTAATAAAGAGATTTCGGGACGATACGAAAATGCAAAGATAGAAGGCAGCGAAGTTATTATGTATGAAGGAAGTAAGTGCTGTATCGTGACCGCAAACGGAATCGTAAAATTTGAAGGAGACATAAAAACAGAGGCGCTGGAGATTTTCAAAGCTTCGGGATTGAACAGATACTATGTGATGAGCGCAGATGAATTACGGGTAATTTATCTGACGAAATAGGAGAGATTATGGATAATTGGCTTTTGATCATTGTAGGAACGATTTTTCTTATCTGTATTGCTTTTGGGTATGTTAGAGGATTTTTAAAACTCGGACTTTCCCTTTTGTCAACAATATTGACTCTTGTTCTTGTGCTGTTCCTTTCGCCGCATGTTACACGAGCGCTTAAGGAGTATACGCCTGTAGATGATTTCTTAGAAAGTAAAGTTACTGAGAAATTTATGCCGGAGATAACGTCTGAGCAGCTTCAGTCGATCGATCTGACAGGAACGCCATTGGAAAATCTTACGGCGGAAGACATCTCCAAGTTAAACGAGATGGACTGGGATGTGCTCGGCATTACGGCGATGATATTTTAAGTGTGATCGGAGATATTCCGAAAGATGTGCAGATCAACTTGATTGAGGAAGCCCCTCTTCCCCGGTTTTTGAAAGATCAGCTTATAGAAAATAACAACAGCACGATTTACGGAGAGCTGGGAGTGAAAAGTTTTCCGAGATATGTGGCGGCATATGCATCGCATCTTGTATTGAATCTGTTGTCGTTTCTTGTGACATTTTTGCTGGCGATCATTCTTGTGAAGGCGCTGATGTTTGCTGTGAATATTATTGGGGAACTTCCGGTGCTTGGACTGGCAAATCATATTGCCGGAGGAGCGCTCGGTCTTTTGCTTGCGCTTGTCATTGTGTGGATCGGATTTCTCATCATGACGCTTGCCTATACGACAGAGGCGGGAAGCGCATGCTTTGAAATGGTTGAAAAGAGTAGTATTCTGCGTTTCTTATATGAAACAAATCCGCTTTTGATCCGCCTGTTAAAATTTTAAATCTGTATAGAAGAGGGCTGTTGGAAAAATAAACAAAATGTTATTTTGTAACTGAAAGTTACTGTATTTTGATGTACAGTAACTTTTTTTTGTATCAAGAAAACACGCGATAGTCGCGTGGTTCCGTGAAAGCTTTAGCGGTGTATTCAGAAATAAAAACTCCTAATGTGTATAATAAAAACGTGACCTGCCAGTTACGTAAATAAAAACACATTAGGAGGACCGTATAATGTCAGAACAAAATACAGACGTAAAAAGCTTAGCACATACAAAATGGAATTGCAAATATCATGTAGTGTTTGCACCTAAATATCGAAGGAAAGTATTTTATAACGAAAAGAAAGAAGCAATTCGTGAAATAATCCGAACACTGTGCCAATGGAAAGGTGTTGAAATCATCGAAGGAGAAGTATGTCCGGATCATATTCATTTACTTCTGAGTATCCCGCCCAAAATGAGCGTTTCGGGATTCATGGGATACTTAAAAGGAAAGAGTAGCCTAATGATATTTCAGAGATTCGGAAATATGAAATTTGCATACCGAAACCGCGAGTTTTGGTGTAAGGGATACTATGTTGATACAGTAGGGAAGAACACGGCAGCAATAAAAAGTTACATAGCCAACCAGCTAAAACAAGATAAGGAAATGGATCAGATTAGTCTATTCGATCCGCGAGACCCGTTTACGGGTAGCAAGTAATCCTGCGCGTGGCTGGCAGGCCAATAAAAGACGCACTTGTGCGTGGCTAGTAATATTAGGCTATGCCCGAAAATGAAAAACCACCCGCTAGGCGGGTGGATGTTTATTCATTGCATATATAGATCAAACGGATAAGAGAGTATAGAGGAAAGGTGTGAATTCAGGTGTATTACGGCGAAATAAAAAAGTGTGATATTGCAAACGGTGAGGGCGTAAGAGTATCTTTGTTTGTTTCAGGGTGTACGCATCATTGTCCGGGATGTTTCAATGCAGATACTTGGAATTTTAAATACGGAAGCGAATATACAGATCAGACGGAAAAAGAGATTTTGGAGGCGCTCTCGCCAAGTTATATTAATGGATTGACATTACTTGGCGGCGAACCGTTTGAGCCGGAGAATCAAAAGACGCTTGTCGGACTTCTCCGAAAAGTAAGAGAGAGCTATCCTGAAAAAAATATATGGTGTTATACAGGGTATTTGTATGATGAGCAGCTTTTAAATAACAGCCGCGCAAGATGTGAATACACAGATGAAATGCTCTCTATGATAGATGTGCTTGTGGACGGAGAGTTTGTAGAGGCGTTAAAAGATATCCGTCTTGTGTTCAGAGGTTCATCGAATCAAAGAGTCATCGATGTGAAAAAAAGTCTTGGTCAGAATGAGATTGTCATGTGGCAGCCAAAGGTAGAGCGGGGCGTGTAGATGAAAAGAATGATTTAAGACCAAAAGAGAATCACGGATATCATACAAAATATAAAGGCTGGGAAAGTTATTTCGGTATACCGGCAGTTAAAAAAACATAAGGATAAATTAACGGCGCCTTAATTGTATAAGTGAAGAAGAGATGTTATATTTGATTTAGACATGTATTTGAGCTTAGACAAGAGAGGTGCCTATTATTATGCGAATCAATGAAATTATAAAAGAACGCCGTCTGGCAAAAGGATTTACACAAGAGCAGATTGCGAATTATCTTGGGGTGACGGCTCCGGCTGTCAATAAATGGGAGAAAGGAACGTCGTGTCCCGACATAGTCTTGCTTCCGGCGCTTGCCAGGCTTCTTGATACGGATCTGAACACCTTGCTGTCTTTTCAGGATGATCTGTCGGAGAAAGAAGTTGCGCTGTTTTTGAATGAAGTGTCTGAAGCGGCAAAAAAAGACGGCTTTGAAGCGGGATATTCTCTTGCGATCGGGAAAATTAAAGAATACCCTACCTGTGATCTGCTGCTCGGTAACGTGGCGATGCTGCTAAACGGCCTGCTGTTGTTTCAAGGAAACAGAATTGATTCATATGAAAAATACGAAGAGGAAATCGAAGCTTTATTTCAACGGGTAATGCAAAGTGACCGGATTGATATCAGAGAACAGGCGCAGGCGTATCTGATCTCTAAATTGATGGAAAAACAGGATTATGAACAGGCCCAAGAAAGTGTTGGATACGATTTCAAAAAAGAGGGTGCTCGACAGAGAACAGCTTCAGGCAAATTTGTACATTGCGCAGGGAGAGTTAGAAAAAGCGGCAAAGCTGACAGAAGAAAAGTTTTTGTCTGCCACAACCGAAATTCACGGGGCGCTGATGACGTTAATGGAGATCGCATTGAAAGAAAAGCGGATGGAAGACGCGGAATATATTGCGGATATCGACAAGCAGGCGGCGCAGGTATTTGATCTGTGGGAATATAATTCTTACGGTGCACAGTTTCAGCTTTATGTGGCTACGAAAAAAAGAGCGAAGGCGGTAAAGATACTTTTGCCGATGCTGAGATCACTTACGAAAAAATGGGATATTAACAGTTCGCCTTTGTATCGTCATATTCAGACGAAAGAAGTTGATAAGTCGTTTGGTTCGCGGTTACAAAAAGCGCTCGTTCAATCGATCGAAACAGATGAAGAGATGAAATTTTTAAAAGACAGCGAAGAATTACAAAGCTTTATAAAAGAGGCAGAGTTGAAGTAGATAACTGAGGAAAAGAAAAAAGCAGTTTTCCGATAGAGGTTTTGAAAATATAAAAACCTGAATTCGGGAAACTGCTTTCTCTGTATAGATGTCATAGATATCTTTATTACAGGCAGTCCTTATTTCCGACAAATAAAGTTCCCGCCTGTTTTCCGTTTACGATATCGTACAAAGCTTCAGGGTGTTTTCCGTTCGTCACGATCGTATCGATGCCCTGTGAAGCGGCAAGTTCGGCAGCCTGAAGTTTTGTCCTCATACCGCCTGTTCCGCGTCTTGATCCTGCGCCGCCTGCGAGAGAATAGACGCTTTCATCGATCTGGCGGATCTCTTTGATCAGTTTCGCGTTCGGGTGAAGGCGGGGGTCGCTGTCATAAAAACCGTCGATATCAGAAAAATGACAAGTCGCTTAGCGCGGCAGAGAACGGATACGACAGAAGAAAGCATATCGTTGTCGCCGAAAAGTCTGTCTTCGGATTCAATTTCCTTATAACTTACGGAATCGTTTTCGTTTACGATCGG
>ENA-OUNI01000462-OUNI01000462.1-human-gut-metagenome-genome-assembly--contig:-NODE-462-length-18721-cov-3.426374_pt1 | contig 18721 bp, 25 predicted proteins | sample MGYA00242499_ERZ504580 | MGnify/ENA primary metagenome ERZ504580 (study PRJEB26092, sample SAMD00036315) | human gut metagenome | host: Homo sapiens | study: EMG produced TPA metagenomics assembly of... | reverse complement strand
GCCAGACGGTCCATATCATGGTTTCCGGACGGGATGCAGATCAGCCTTTCTGTGCGGTCTTATTGTAGTTGGTTTTGTAGGTCTCTACAAACTCAGAGATATCTCCTTTCCGCGTTTGGAGAAGAATGGCTCATCGCAGCGGAACAGATCGTTGTAATGGGACGGTCCAAAGTGAAGCAGGAAGTCCATGTGGAAGCCGCCCTGTAAGGATTTGTCCGGCTCGCCCCACTCGGATACCATGGCTGCATCCGGGAACTCGGCGTCGAGAAAATTCCGTACCTGCTGCCACAGGCGGATGGTTCCTTTGCCTTCCTGATCGTTCTTTACCAGAGAGCCCGCCATATCGACACGGAAGCCGTCGCAGCCCATGTTCAGCCAGAATCTCATGACATCTTCCATCGCTGCCAGCGTTGCCTGCGGTCCCTCATCATCAAAGGACTGCTGCCACGGTTTTTCCGGATCCGGCTGATAAAAGCCGTAGTTCAGGGCCGGCTGGTTGGAGAAGAAGTTGATGGCGCAGGCACCGTCACGCTCGGAAATGCCGCGCAGGCTTCCCATTCCTTCCGGTGCTTCCCATACGTTATTGGTCCATACGTAGCGGTCTGTAAATTCATTGCGGTCTGCTTTCATGGATTCTTTGAACCATGGATGCTCAACAGATGTATGGCCCGGAACCAGGTCGAGCAGAACGTGCATGTCACGTTTGTGTGCCTCTTCGAAAACTCTCTTCAGATCCTCATTCGTTCCGTAGCGCGGTGCAACGCGGCAGTAATCTGCGACATCGTATCCTGCATCACCGAATGGGGACAGGAAGCACGGTTGATCCAGATGGCGTTGCAGCCCAGCTCCTTGATGTAGTCTAATTTTTCAATGATACCCTGGAAATCTCCGATTCCGTCGGCGTTGGTGTCGTTGAAGGACTGCGGGTAAATCTCATAAAATACTGCGTTATCTAACCATTTTGACATTTTTTCTTTTCCTCTTTCACTCTTATTTCTGCTGTATTTTCGTCGTTGCAGCAAGTGTTTCTATATGATATATTACTACTGTATCCGCTGAAATACCAGTAATTTCCTATTTCATTCTAATACTATTCTATGATTTTAGTTACAGTTCACTGGTACCCAGCGAACTGTAACCTTCGCACCCCTCATTTAAAGTTTTGCTTCGCAAAAGGAGGGCTGCTCACACCTGAATCACTTTCTTACGCAGCGAAACAGCAAGTGTTTCACTGCTGAGTGAACATTAACTGATTTTATCCATGCCACGCTCTGCCATTTCCGGCATTTTACGGACATGCTTTTGGGAGGAGGATTTTATGATGCTTTCTGCTGCGAAAGAAAAACGCCAGCACGGCTCCATGCAGGTTCCCTACAGTTATTATGACTGCCGGATGCCCGACTATTTTCCCGGCGTACCGCTGCACTGGCACGGGAGATGGAGCTGAATTATATCAAACGCGGAACGGGGTATTTTCAGTATGAGGACCGTCTGCTTACGGCGCATGCCGGTGATATTTTTCTGATTCAGCCGAACCTCGTACATGCCATTCTGCCCGCCGAGCAGGAGTCGATGTTTTATGATACGATTGTTTTCCACCAGAATATGCTGATCGGCGGGTATGACGACCGCAGCTACACGGAAATTCTGCAGCCGTTTTTCTCCGCCCGGCGCCGCATCCAGCACCGATTTCACCCGAACATTCCGGTTATGCTGCACTTCTGCATCCGTCCATCAGATTTTCCGCTGCATCCGTGAAAACTCTGCTGTCTCCGATCTTCTGCTGAAAAGTGAGCTGCTCCGCTTCTTCTATCTGCTCGCCGCATCGCCGGAACTCTGCACCGATCGTCCCGCCATGCCTGCGGCTGCTGAAAACCTGCGGCCTGTGCTCGCCTATATCCAGGAGCACTTCGCCGACCCGATTACCATAGAGGAACTTGCCAGGCTGTCGCATTTGAGCAAAAGCTATTTTATGAGCTGTTTTAAGCAGACCTTCGGCCTCGGGGCCGTTGAATATCTGACACAGCTTCGGATCAAAGCCGCCTGCGAGGCGCTGCGCAGTACGACGCGGAGTGTGTCCGAAATCGCGTACGACAATGGTTTCCGCAACCTTTCCAACTTCAACCGGCAGTTCCGAAACAAAGTGGGATGTACGCCGCAGATGTATCGGAAGGAACTTCAAAATTCGTAAATTCAAAAAGGGATGCATCAAAATATGCATCCCGAAAATCTATCTCTGATCCTATTTTTATTCCGTAATCTCCGGTACCGACGGAACATCTTTATCTTCTTCCCGCCAGCTCCCAGAATGCGACAGCGCTCGCCGCAGCGACGTTCAGTGAATCCACACCGTGTGTCATCGGAATCAGCACGGTTGCATCTGTTTCAGCGATCGTATCACTTGCCAGTCCGTCACCCTCGGTTCCGAGCAGAATGGCGAGCTTTTCATGCGTTTTCAACGACGGATCATCCATCGGAACGGAGTCTTCTTTTAATGCCATCGCAACGGTATAAAATCCAAGTTCCTGCAGTGCAGCAATTCCCTGCTCCGGCCAGTAACTGCCGCCTGGCAGCACGGTCCACGGGACCTGGAAGACATTTCCCATGCTCACGCGGATGGCACGGCGGTACAGCGGGTTGCTGCAGCCTGATGTGAGGAGCACGGCATCGATGCCAAGCGCGGCGGCGGAACGGAAAATCGCACCGACATTCGTCGGGTTCACGACATTTTCCAGAATCGCCACGCGGCGGGCGTTCCGGCAGATTTCCTCCATTGTGGAAAGCGGACGGCGGTGCATCGCGCAGAGCATGCCGCGCGTGAGGGCAAAGCCTGTGAGCTGTTCCAGCACCTTCGTCTCTGCTGTATAGACCGGCGCGTCCGGGCAGTGCGCAAAGAGTGCTTCGTTTGCGGCAAGCTCTGCGCTTCCGGCAAGGAATGAAACCGGTTCATAACCGGCATCCAGTGCGCGCTCGATGACACGCGGACTCTCTGCGAGAAAAAAGGCCTGGCTGCGGTTCATAATAGTGCAATAACTGCGGTTCTGAAAGACGCGCATACACGTCGAGCTCCGGCGCCGCAAAGTTTTCGATTTTTCTGATCTCTGACATAATATTGATTTCCTTTTGCGTTTTCTCTTTGTTTTCACTATGTTCTATTGTAGCAATCCCGCTCCCGTTTCGCAATCCATTCTTTTTCCCGCCGGTGCCGTTCCCCGCACCATTCGCCAAACCGTGCTTCCAGCACGCATCGAATTTTCTTGTTTATCTGTCTTTTTTAAAAATTTCTCAATTTCCTCTTGCCAAACGCCGCCGGAGACGTTATAATAATCGACGGTTCAAAATTAAAAACTGCAGAAAAGATTGGTATCAGATTGGAAACGGCACAAGTGCATTGCTTGGTTAACGAACAACACATGTGTCTTTTTTGCGCCCATTTTTCAAAATTGCAAAGAAAAGGAGAACAATCGATGCCAAAAACAAAATTTCAAAACGTTGTATTTACCTCATGATGTCCTTTCTGATGGTCTATGCCATGATCTGCTACAACATTTCCATGAACATCGGCGGAATGACAAATCAGGTCTTTCTGATGGCGTTTCACGAGATGATAATCATGTGGCCGGCCGCTTTTATCCTCGAGTTTTTCCTCGTGGATCATCTGGCTCACAAATTAGCTTTTTGCATGGTAACACCGCAGGATCGTCCGATCGTAATCACGCTGGCAATTTCCATTATGATTATTGCTATTATGTGTCCGATTATGAGTTTTATTGCAACGCTGCTGTTTAAAAATGCCGGAAAGGAATTCGTTGCTGTCTGGCTCCAGACCACGTTTTTAAACTTCCCGGTTGCCTTCTTCTGGCAGCTCATGTACTGCGGACCCTTCATCCGTTTTCTGTTCCGCAAACTGTTTCCGGAAAAATAAGAAAAGATATCCACAAAGGCGAACCGCTTTTCCCCTCTCTTTCCACAATTTCTGTGGACAGACGGTGCAAAATGGTTCGCCTTCTGTGGATATCTTTTGTTTTCTTCCGGGATTACTCCTGCGGTACCGGATTGGATACGCTGACTACATGATCATACCAGGTTCCTTTTTTACCAATGATCGCAACATTGAAATCCTCGTCCAGTTTTTCTACCGGGATATCAAAGCCGTACACTTCATCTGTGGTTCCGTCAGAATACGTTACCTCATCTGTGGTCGGCTCGATCAGCTCTGCGCCGTCTGCCTGTGCTTCTTCTTTTGTTCCCACAAAGACATTGACAATGTTTTTGGATACCAGGCTGACGTGGATGGTCATTTTTCCGTCTTTTACCGTCAGGACACCCTTTCCTTCTTTTGCTTCATTGACATGGAACATATTGCTGTCTGTATTGAAGTCTGCCGTATACGTACCGTCTTCCAGCTCTGATGCGCTGCTTTCTCCTGCAGTCTCCGCTGCCGATGCGCTTTCTGCTGAAACATCTGATGTGGATGTACTGCTCTCTGCCTTAGATGCATCCTGTACAGAAGCGGAAGATGCGTCTGCCGCAGAAGACGCAGATACTGCAGATGCAGAAGATGACGCTGCATCCTTTCCGCCACATGCGCCGAGCTGGATACAGTCAGTGCTGCTCCAAGAAAAAGAACTGCCAATTTTTTCTCATAATAAAATTCCTCCTTGTATCACCTTGAAGCGGATCTTTTTCATCCGCTCAACTTAAAATCCGACAGCACACTGAGTCTCTTCAGCCGTACTGCCGGATCTTATTTTACTCTATTTTACGTTCGGAATACAACCCCTAATTATTCAGCATCGTCCTGAACGCCGTTGCCGTCCATAGCTGCCTTGGTGTGCTGTACATACAGCTGCTCAACAGCATCAATTCTTCCAAGACCTTCGATCTGAGTGTTGATCTCATCGAATGCACCGGATGCCTCAAACTGGCTCTTCCAGGAATCCTCATCCTCGCCTGCCATATCGTTGTTTGCGTGGTCACCTGCAACAACCATCAGCGGACGAAGAATTACTTTCTTGTATCCGGCTGCTTTTACTGCCTCGATCACATTCTCGCAGGCGGTCTCTTCCGGCTCGCCCTCAACGGTTCCGATGAATACGTTTTTGTATCCAAGAGTATCCATCTGTGTCTGCATCTGGCTGTAAGTTACTTTTGCATTGTGGGAAGTACCATGTCCCATAAATACGAAAGCAGTGCCGTCCTCTGCTGCTGCATCCAGACTGTCATAATTTGCAGATTTTACTGCCTGTGCCGTGATTGCTTCTGCAACGGCCTGTTTGTCCTCGTTGATTACGGTAGCGTCACTTCCAACCTCGCCAAGCAGCGGCTCTGCGATGGTTACGGACTCAAATTTATCTTTATAGCTATCTACTGCTTCTTTCAGCTCGTCGTACTCTGCGCCGTGCATCAGATGAGTCGGCTGAATAATCAGTTTTTTCACGCCATTGCTTACAGCTCTTTCCAGTGCCTGATCTACGTTGTCGATCTTCTCGTCATCGCGGGCCTGTACATGGTTGATGATGATCTGTGCAGTGAAGGCACGTCTTACGGACCAGTCCGGATATGCAGCCTGCAGAGCTTTCTCAACGCCTCCGATATCCTCAGCACGGCTGTCGTTGAAGGAAGTACCAAAGCTTACAACCAGAAGCTCATTCTCGCCGATCTCGTCTCCGTTTAACGGATCATCCTTGGAAGCATCCCCTGTGTCTCTTCCGAAGTAATCCGGATCTGCGTTCTCACCTTCTACGAGTTCTTTCTGTGCGTCTGTCAGGGCATCCCATGCCTCTTTTGCTTCTTTGCACTGCTCGTCGGTGTTATCATTTCTTTCCTGTACATAAATTGCGTCAATCAAAGCTGCCACTTTATCTGCTGCCTCCTGGTCTGCATCTGCGGATACCTCTTCAGATGCAGAAGATGCGCTTACGCTGCTGCTTGCTGCTGTGGTGTCTTCCTCAGATGCGGAAGATGCACTTACGCTGCTTGTTGCTGTGCTGCTTGCGCTGCTGCTGGATGCGTTGCTGCTTCCGCATGCGCCGAGCATAGATGTTACCATAGCTGCTGAAATTAAAGCGACTACAAGTTTCTTTTTCATTTTTGTTTTCCTCCCATTTGCTGGTATCTTTGCAACAACCAATATCGGGGACGTTTACATTTCAAACTATGAGAAACACGCTCCGCGAGTTTCTATAGTATGCGGCAGTCGCTAAGGTCTCGTGCAAGCACGGACTTTGGCTCGTTGCCCGCGTAAATAGAAAGAAGCCCTTTCGTTTTTCAACGAGGGGCTTCCAGTATTTTCATCACAAAGAAAACCATCTCACCCGCTGTGGGGCAAATGTCCGCTTTCCTGTTTTGTACTGCCAGTTCCTCGTGGCACGAACGTAACGTTCCTGTACTGCGAAAGGCAGGTCTCCCGGCTCATTGCTTCAGGATTTGACTCCAGCGCATCGGTCTCCTTCCCGGTTTCCCAGTGATCATTCCCCTGCTTGCAAAATACGGTGACGAGTTCGTGCAGGATTCACACCTGCTTCCCTTTTCACCGGACACGCATGTCCGACACCTTACACATCGATATTTAATTGTTTTTTCTTTAACGACTGTTAGTGTAGCACATCGTCTTTTCTCTGTCAAGTGCTGTAAAATCAGGAAATCCGGCCATTTTCCATTTCATATACCACATCCGCGACGTTCATCGTGGACACTCTGTGCGATACGAGCACAATGGTTTTCTCTTCTGCCGATTCTTTCAGGGATTTCAGAATAATTCCTTCATTTAAGGAATCAAGATTCGATGTCGGCTCGTCCAGCAGGATCATGGATGCGTCATGCAGGAATGCCCGCGCGATACCGATCCGCTGTTTTTCTCCGCCGGACAGCGTATCGCCGAGTTCTCCGACTTCGGTGTCGTAGCCGTTTGGCAGTGTCATGATGAAATCATGTATGGACGCCTTCTTCGCCGCCTCCATAATTTCTTCCCGCGTCGCGCCGGGTTTTGCAATAGCGATGTTGTTCGCAATCGAATCGTGGAACAGATGTGTCTCCTGCGTCACATAGCTTTCCATATCGCGCAGATACTTCGTCGGGATTTCGCGGACATCGGCTCCGTCCACGGAAACGCGCCCCGTCTGGACATCCCAGAAGCGCATCAGAAGTTTTAAGATCGTCGATTTTCCGGAACCGCTCGCGCCGTGGATGCCGGTGATTTTTCCCGGTTCCAGTTTCAGCGAATACTGATCCAGAATCGTCTCGTCTTCGTAGGCAAACGTTACATTCTGCGCCTCGGCTCCTGCAAATGCGTGGTCACCGCCGGATGCCGCATCTCCCGGAATTTCTTCCACCAGCGGCGCTTCCTCGAGAAGGGAAAGCACACGCTCGCCGCTTGCCAGCGTCTGATTCAGGTTATTCGACAGGCTGGACAGCGCCACGACCGGCCGAAGGAACCCATCATCGCGATTGTGCAGGTCAGGACTCCCTCAAATCCGATCCCGCCTTTCGTGTAAAGATAGATCGTCAGTGCCAGCATGCCGAACGATGCCAGAAGAATCACCATGTTGGTGACAGACCGCTGGGAGCCTTCCATGCGGCTTAAGTTTTCCTGCACAGAAGTCAGTTCTTTCGACCGCCCTGACATCTGCTCTTTCCGTTTTTCGCCCTGTCCGTACTGAATCGTCTCGTCGAGGCCACGCAGGGAATCCAGCACGAAGCTGTTCAGCTCGCCAAAGCCTGTCCGGAACTCCATTCCTTTCTGGCTTCCGCGCTTTCCGTTCCACATCGGGATCACAACGCCGACCGTCAGATACGCCGCAAGTGCAAGCAGCCCTGCCAGAACATGGTATCTTCCAATGAAGCATACCATAATCAAAGAAGTTAATGCTGCAATCGCAATCGGGGAAATCGTATGCGCATAGAATACTTCCAGAAGTTCGATATCGGTTGTGATAATCGAAATCAGATTTCCTTTGTCCCGTCCTTCCAGCTTCGCCGGGCAGAGCTTCCGCAAAGCTGCAAACACTTTATGGCGGATGATCGCCAGCAGTTTAAAAGCAATAAAGTGGTTGCAGTACTGCTCCGCATAATGCAGAATGCCGCGCAGCACCGCGATCACGATCATCACCGTGAGTATCGTTTTTACCGGGGTATGTACAAGCCACATGTTTTGCACCGAAAGGCTCGTCCCTGCCGCGCCCGTCAGTAAGCCATGCACGATGACCTGTCCTGCCAGAATCGTCAGGAAGATCGCACATAAATATCCCATTGTTCCAAGAATAATTGCCGCCATCATAATATGAAGCAATGGCTTCACCAGCCCGATCAGGCTTCCCATAATCCGGAGGGCGCTTCTGCGTTTTGCTGTATTTTTCTTCTCGTGCATCATGCATTCCCCTGCTTTCCATAGTTTTCCAGTACCATCTGGCTGTCGTACAGATGCCGGTATGCGCCGTTCTGTTCCATCAGTTCCGCATGCGTTCCACGCTCGCAGATGGTACCGTTTTTCAGGAAATAAATCTGATCTGACTGTACGACGTTCGCAAGGCGGTGGGAAATCAGCAATACCGTTTTCGTCTTTGCGAGTTCATGAATCACATTCATGATCATCTCTTCACTCTCGACATCAATATTCGATGCGGCTTCATCAAAGATATACACCGCACTGTCGCTCCGAAGCAGCGCCCGCGCAATCACAAGACGCTGGCACTGGCCGCCGGAGAGGTTTCCTGCTTTTTCGAGAAGCTCTGTCTGCAGTCCGTTCTGTGTCTGTAAGAATCCCAGCAGATTGACTTTCTGCAGAACCGCCTCCATCTCCTCCTTCGTCGCATCCGGTTTCGCCATGCGCAGGTTCTCTTCTACGTTTCCTTTAAATAAGTAACTATTGTGGCGGACCAGAACAACGTGCTTCATCAGATCCGTCTCAGCGACTTCCGAGAGCGGCACACCGCCCAGGGTGATGCGCCCTGTATATCCACGGTTCTTTGCCGCAAGGATACCCGCGATCGTACTCTTTCCGCAGCCGGATTCGCCGACCAGTGATACAAAACTGCCCGCCGGGAGTGTAAGGTCAATGCCTTTTAAGATTTCCCGGTCCTCTTCATAGGAAAAATGTACATCCTCCAACACGACATCCAGCGGTCCGTCCGGCAGCGTCCGCTCTCCCGTCTGCGGCTCCGGCAGATCGAGGATTTTGAAAATCTTGTCACTCGCCGCCATGCCGTTCATCGCGATGTGGAAGAATGATCCGAGCAGACGAAGCGGCAGGAAAAACTCGCTCGCCAGCAGCACAATGCAGAGCGTGCCGGACACGGTGAGGTTTCCTTTCAGAAATTCCGATACCGCCACCGCCATGCCAACCGCCGCGCCGCCGTATGCTACGATGTCCATCACGCTCGTTGAGTTGAGCTGCATCGTCAGAACTTTCATCGTGATCCGGCGGAAGTTCTGGGATTCCACATCCATCTCGTCGGCTTTCTGCTGATCGGCCTGATAGATTTTTAAGGTCGTCAGACCCTGCAGATTTTCAAGGAACGAATCGCCGAGCCCTGTGTAAATACTCCAATATTTGTTCAGAAGCTTCTTCGCAATCTTCTGCACAACCACAATCGAAATCGGGATCAGCGGCACACAGATCAGAAGAATCACGCTCGCTTTCATGCTCACCCGGCAGAGGATCACAAACAAGGTGAGCGGCGCAATCAGGCTGTAGAACAGCTGCGGAAGATACTTTCCAAAATAGGTTTCGAGCTGCTCCACGCCTTCCGTGGATACCTGTACGACCTCCGAGGATGATACCTGTTCGCTGTAGGATGCCCCCAGTTTCAGCATTTTCTCATAAATTTTCTCACGCAGAATCCGTTTCACATCCACACACGCAAGATACGACGACCGCGCGCCCATCCGCTCGCAGAAAAAGCGGATCACAACAACAATTGCCAGTGTAAAAATCGTCCGTTTCACAGCCGCTGCCGTTACCGCACCATACACGACCCGTTCCAGCAGATCGGCGACCGTAAATACCGCGATCACCTGCGACAGAAGCGCCGCCCACTGCCACAGAATCGTGTACACGATATACTTTTCGCGTGGGACAGCAGCCCCACCAGTCTTGTTTTAATCATAAGTACCTCTCTTTTATGCTTTTGCTTTTCGCTTCTCTCTCATGCTGCAGATTAAATGCCAGATAGCTAAAATCGGATGATACAGCAGCATCCTCGGCCCCGAAAACCGCATAACGGCGCGGATCTTTTCCCGCATTTCCGGCTTGTAGCAGTGTACTTTGCAGTTTGCGCAGAATGTTTTCTGTTCCATGAAGGGACATTTCTGGCTCCGCTGTTTTGCATAGTCCGCTAATTTCTGACATTCCGGACACATTCCGCCGGATGCATGCCCCTCTTTTCCATGGTTCTTCCGGCAGTACAGGCGGATCATCTCTTCCACGACGTACTGTTCTTTCTGCCGCTTTTTTTCTACTTTGTTCATTTTGTTTCTCCTAGGATATGATCTTCTATTTTTACGGTTTTGACCCGCAGGAAGAAATACAAAATATGGCACATCCATACCACAGCAATACAGATTCTTCCGATCGCACATTCTTCATAGCAAAAAAGCCGATCGCCATCACAACCGTTACCATCCCGATGATTTTACATTTCGTTCCTACCGTCATCGCCCGATGCTGTACGAAGCTGTCGAGATGCTTCTTATATAATTGAGTTCCAATAAACCAGCTGTGCAGCCGTTCCGAACTTTTCGCAAAGCAGAACAGGGTCGCCATATAGAATGGAACTGTCGGCAGAATCGGAAGCACAATGCCGATGGTGCCAAATCCCAGGCACAGAAAGCCGAGTACGATCCAAAATATTTTAAATGGACTCTTCACAATTTTCCTCCTTTCTCACCGAATATTAAAATAGAAAAATAGCCGCTCATGGTTCTTGCGAATACATGAGCGGTTAGTTGTCGCTTACGCTAGTTATAGATTAACATTATTTAACTTTCATGTCAAACACATTTCACTCCTGAGAGAACGCTCCTCTGCTTGCAGAATAACTGCTGTTATTTCAACTCACGAAGTGTGATACATCATACTCTAAATAATTCCGCCAATGTTTGAAGATTCAACTCACGGAGGGCTACAAAGGAATCGGGCCGGTTGTGTGGGGACGCATCATTTCAACTCACGCCCTCACGGAGGCGACGCTACGCCTTCAGTTCATCCGTCAATCCATTGATGTTATACTCAATATACGGGTGCTGCCATAACGGTAGGCGGTTAGTCCTTCTACGGAGGGACTGTGACTCTCCGATTACATAGAAACCTTTATATGGGAATTCCTTGGAAAGGAGGCTAAGCCATGAGTATTATCGACTTCATAGCAGTTGTAAGTTTCGGCTTAACCTGCTTTAGCCTTGGATACAACTTCGGCAAAGATACTGCGAAATCACAAAAATAGCCGCCCAGTCCTGCAAACTTTGGCGACTATTTTTACATAAACCAATAAATATGGACTAACCGTCTATCGGTAGCACTCTTTTCAATATCATAATATCATGCATTTCAGAATATGTCAAAATCTTCTTTTCACATATCCCGAAATCTCCGATACCTCTCCTCTACCAGTTCTTCCCCATCCATCTTCTCATACTTTTCCAGGAATCTCAGAATTTTGCCTCTCAATTCTTCACACACCACTGGCATTGTGTCCACCGTAAACTCCCCCGGCTCTTCCACAATCTCTTCTACAATTCCCAGTTCCTTCAAATCCCCCGCCGTCAGCTTCATCACCTCGGCGGCCTCCGGCGCGCGTTTGCCGTCTTTCCACAGGATGCTTGCAAATCCCTCCGGCGACAGGATGGAGTAGATGGCATTCTGCATCATCCACACTTCATCCGCCACGGCGAGTGCCAGTGCACCGCCGCTGCCGCCTTCTGAAATGACAATAGAAAGAACCGGCGTTTTTAACGCTGACATTTCATACAGGTTCCGCGCAATCGCCTCGCCCTGGCCGCGTTCTTCGGCTTCCATTCCGCAGAAGGCGCCTGGGGTGTCTACGAGACAGATAACAGGCCTGTGGAATTTTTCGGCCTGTTTCATCAGACGCAGGGCTTTGCGGTAGCTCCGGGGACGGCATGCCGAAATTGCGGCGGATGTTTTCTTTCGTATCCGCGCCTTTCGCCTCGGCGATGACCGTGACCGGTGTGCCGTCAAACGATGCAATACCGCCGATGATCGCCGCATCATCGCCATACAGTCGATCACCATGAAACTCAATAAAATCAGGAAACAGCTCCCGAATATAATCTTCTCCCGCCGGTCGGTCCTTTTTCCGCGCTTTCTGCACACAGTCCCAAGCCGATGTTTTCTCTCCCGTTTCTGGTGCTGCCAAAGACCGCTTCACGTCTCCATCCCCCAAAGTCAGCACTTCCGAGGAAACTTCGATATCTTTCCCATGCATCCGCAGAATCTCCGACAGCACCTCTTTCGCCTCTTCTCTTGGCAGAATCCGATCCACAAACCCATGCTCCACCAGAAACTCCGCCCGCTGGAACCCTTTCGGCAGTTTCTGTCCTATTGTCTGCTCAATAACCCTCGGTCCCGCAAACCCGATCAGCGCATGCGGCTCCGCCAGAATAATGTCCCCCAGCATCGCCCAGCTCGCCGTCACGCCGCCCGTCGTCGGATCCGTCAGCACACTCACATACAAAAAGCCCCGCATCACTGTGTCTTTTCAGCGCCGCCGACGTCTTCGCCATCTGCATCAGAGAAACAATCCCCTCCTGCATCCGCGCCCCTCCCGAGCACGCAAACAAAATCACCGGCAGCGAGAGCTTCGTCGCCCTCTCCACCGCCCGCGTAATCTTCTCCCCAACAGCCTCACCCATACTGGCCATCATAAACCTGCCATCACAGACCCCGATCACCGTCTCCATCCCGTTGATCCGTCCCTTACCAGTCACAACAGCCTCCGTAAGTCCTGTTCTCTCCTGCAGAGCCCTCACCTTCTCTTCATACCCCGGAAACCCCAGCGGATTCCCCGCCGTCATCCCCTATCCCATTCCTCAAAACTCCCATCATCCAGAAGAAACTCAATCCTCCGATACGCATGCACCCGAAAATAATTCCCACACTTCGGACAAATATAAAGATTCCTCTTCACATCCTCCGTAAAAATAGCTCCCTTACAAGCATTACACTTCTTCAAAATCCCCTGCGCGCCTCCGGCACCACCCCATCCGCCGTGTGCTCCTTCCGAAACACCGTCTTCTTAAAATACTTACCCAGCATCATACCACCATCACTCCTTACGTCATAACACTTTCACTCTATTGTCACCATAACAATCTTCCAACCACACACCTCACCCATCGAGGCATTCATTCTCTCTTCACCGCTCACTCCTGTCATCCCAGCCGCACCGCCCCGCGGTGTCGCTGACCACACTCTCCCAGTCGTGTGTCTGATCTCAGCCGCCCGGCAGTACAGCAGAGGGGGACGGCGCATTTGCAGGAGGAACTATAGCAAGACCCGAAAATAATGCAAAAAAGGCAGTGTTGCAGAGCGCGAATTGCAAGGAACAGATTTGAAGGCGTACCGGGGTACGACGAAAATCTGTGACGCAGTAATTCACGCTCTGCGGTGCTGAATTTTTTGCATTATTTTCGGGGATTGCTATAGAAACACTTAGGCTTCCAGAATTTGCGTTATTTTCAAATCCAACTGTCTGAGTGACAGCGAGTTTTGGATTTTTGAAAATGGTTTTAGCAAATGCTGGAGGCCTTAGTGTTTCTTTCCTCTGAACCGCGCCGTCCCCCTCTGCTGTACTGCCGGGCGGCGTCCGTCTCTTACAATCTCTCCGTCAACCGCTCCACAAACTCAATATCCGCCCTCCCGGCCAGATACTCCTCTTCATTTAAAATAGAATACAAATAATCAACGTTAGTGTCGACTCCCTCGATGACGACTTCCCCCAGCGCACTCCTCATCCGCGCAATCGCCTCCTCACGCGTCCTCCCATGCACAATCAGTTTCGCCAGCATCGAATCATAAAACGCCGGAATCACATACCCGTCATACGCCGCCGTATCCACCCGTACTCCAAATCCACCAGGCAGATGCATCTCCGTAATCTTCCCCGGACAAGGCCTGAAATTCTTCGCCGGATTCTCCGCATTAATCCTGCACTCAATCGCATGCCCCGAAAGCCGGACCTCCCCCTGCGTCACCGACAGCGGCATCCCCGAAGCCACCCGAAGCTGCTCCTGAATCAGATCCACCCCCGTGACCCACTCCGTCACCGGATGCTCCACCTGAATCCGCGTATTCATCTCCATAAAATAAAAATTCCCGTCCGGCTCCAGCAGAAACTCTATCGTCCCGCATTCACATAATGCGCCGCCTTCGCCGCCCGGACCGCCGCCGAGCCCATCCGCTCCCGCAGCGTGTCATCAATCGCCACACAAGGCGACTCCTCAATCATCTTCTGATGATTCCTCTGAATCGAGCAGTCCCGCTCCCCAAGATGAATCACATTCCCGAACGAGTCCGCCATAATCTGAAACTCCACATGACGCGGATGACGAATCAGCCGCTCCACATACATCGTCTCGTCCGCAAACGAACTTTTAGCCTCCTTCTGCGCCGTCTGAAACGCACTCTGGAACTCCCCGCGCGTCTCCGCCATGCGCATACCCTTGCCGCCGCCTCCAAGCGCCGCCTTAATCATCACCGGAAAACCAATCCGGTCGGCCTCAGAAAGACCCGTCTCCCAGTCAAAAACAGGTTCCTTCGTCCCCGGAATCACCGGCACACCGGCTGCCTGCATCGTATTTCGCGCCTCAGACTTATTACCCAGCCGATCCATCACCTCAGGAGATGGACCAATCCACGTAATGTGGCACTCCTGGCATCTCCGCGCAAACGTGCTGTTCTCCGACAGGAATCCAAATCCCGGATGAATCGCATCCGCCCCCGTCACAAGCGCCGCACTCAAAATACGTTCCATATTTAAATAACTGTCCTTCGACGGCGCCGGCCCGATGCACACCGCCTCATCCGCGAGCTGCGCATGCAGTGCCTCCCGGTCCGCCTCCGAATAAACAGCAACCGTGAGAATTCCCATCTCACGGCATGCCCGGATAATCCGGACCGCGATCTCCCCACGGTTTGCAATCAAAACTTTTCGAATCATTGTGCTGCCCCCACCATAAAGGTCAGTTCCGCCTGCGCGACCACCTTGCCGTCGACCGAAGCAACCGCTTCCCCGACGCCCATCGGTCCCTTGTGGCGGATAATTTTCGTCTCCAGACGAAGCTTGTCTCCCGGTTTCACTTTTCCCTTAAAACGGCACTTGTTGATGCCGCCGAAAAATGCAATTTTCCCTTGTTCTCGTCAAGAGAAAGAATCGCAACCGCACCGACCTGCGCCAGCGCCTCGATAATCAGCACGCCCGGCATCACCGGCTCCTGCGGAAAATGACCCGCAAAAAAATCCTCGCGGTACGTCACACATTTGTATCCAATACCGAATTCGCCCGGTTCAAAATCTTCTATGTAATCCACCAGCAGAAACGGATGTCTGTGTGGAATAATCTCCTGAATCTGTTTCGTTGTCAAACTGTTCATTCGCTGCTTCCTTTCTCGTCCCGGCTTTACGCTTTTACCCGGAACAGCGGTTTTCCGTAATCAACCATCTCGCCGTTTTTCACCAGAACCTCCGCAATCACGCCGTCCACTTCACTCTCGATCTCATTCATCAGCTTCATGGCCTCCACGATTGCTACGACTTGTCCCTTTTTCACGGTGTCGCCAACCTTCACAAACGGCTCGGCATCCTCTGCCGGAGCTGTATAAAACGTTCCGACCAGCGGGGATGTCACAAAAACGCCTTCTTCTGCTTCGCTGTGCTCCTCAGCCGTTGTATTTTTTCCTGCCGTTTCTTTTCTCTCCGGCATGGCTGCTTCTTTCGCTGTCACGCCATTTGCTCCGCCCATCATCTCTGCCATCTGCAGACCGGCACCGGATGGAACCCCGCTCATCTGCACCTGCACCGGAGCTGCTTTTCCATGCTCCATGGCAATCTTGATCCCATCAGCCTCGTAATCAAACGCGGTCAGCGAAGAATCCGAAACTTATCAATCAACTGTAAAATCTGATCTAATTCCATCTTATTTTCCTTTCTGCACCGGAACACGATGCCGCTTTATTCATATTTCTGAAACAGCAGCACCGCATTGTGGCCGCCAAAACCAAGGGAATTGCTCATTGCCAGTTTCACATCGGTTTCCACCGGAGCGCCGATGCAGTAATTCAGATCGCATTCCGCATCTGCTTCCTTTGTTCCAATCGTCTGATGCACGAAGCCGTCCTGAATGGATTTCGCACAGACAACAGCTTCCACACCGCCTGCCGCGCCAAGCAGATGACCGACCATCGATTTCGTCGAGTTGACCAGCACATGGTCTGCCGCATCACCGAAGGCTTTCCGGATCGCACGCGTTTCAAACAGATCGTTGTGATGTGTGGACGTTCCGTGTGCATTAATATAAGTAACTTCTTCCGGTTTTACTCCTGCTTCTTCCATCGCAAGCTCCATCGCACGTGCCGCACCGCTTCCATCTTCCAATGGAGAAGTAATGTGGTACGCATCGCAGGTTGCGCCGTATCCGACTACCTCTGCATAGATCTTCGCGCCGCGCTGTTTCGCATGCTCCAGCTCCTCAAGTACGAGAATGCCGGCGCCCTCGCCCATGACGAAACCGTTCCGGTCTTTATCAAACGGAATCGAAGCCCGCAGCGGATCTTCCGACTCGGAAAGTGCGGTCAGTGCCGAAAAGCCTGCCACGCCGACCGGCGTAATTGCGCTCTCCGCGCCGCCTGCCACACAGATGTCCGCGTCGTTGTACTGAATTGCGCGGAAGGCATCGCCAATGCAGTGCGTTCCTGTCGCACACGCCGTTACCACGCTGGTACATTTTCCTTTCGCGCCGAGTGCAATCGCAACGTTTCCCGCCGCCATGTTCGCAATCATCACCGGAACGGTAAACGGGTTGACGCGGGACGGATTTCCGGCATCAATTTTGGCTTTCGCTGCTCGCATGCATTCAGATCACCGACGCCGGAGCCCACCAGAACGCCGACGCGGAACGGATCTTCATTCTCCATGGAAATGCCGGCATCTGCAAACGCTTCTTTTGCTGCCGCAACGGCATACTGGGAGAAAGTTCCCATTCGTCTTGCCGCCTTGAAATCCATGCGTTCTTTTGCCACGAAGCCTTTGACCTCGCCTGCCAGATGTACTTTATATTCTGCTGTATCAAATTTCGTAATCGTTCCGATTCCGCAGGCTCCCTTGCGGACGCCGTTCCAGAATTCCTCCACGGTATTTCCAATCGGGGTTACCGCACCCAGCCCTGTGATGACTACTCTTCTCTTCATTCCAACTCTCCTTTTCTTAGATCACCATGCCGCCGTCGCAGTGAATCACCTGTCCGGTGATGTAAGCTGCCGCTTCGGATGCCAGAAATGCGGCCAGGTTTGCCACATCCTCCGGCTTTCCGAAATGGCCGAGAGGAATCTGGGATACGGATGCTTCTTTCACTTTATCCGAAAGAACCTCCGTCATATCGGTCTCAATAAAGCCCGGCGCAATCGCATTGACGCGGATGCCGCGGGATGCCAGTTCCCGTGCCGCTGTTTTCGTCAGGCCGATCACACCTGCTTTCGATGCCGCATAATTTGCCTGTCCGGCGTTTCCTGCCACGCCGACCACAGAAGCCATGTTGATGATGCAGCCGCTCTTCTGGCGGATCATCGGCCGTGCCGCAAAGCGGATGCAGTTGAACGTTCCCTTGAGGTTTGTCTCAATGACACGGTCGAAGGCTTCCTCCGACATGCCCATCAGAAGGCCGTCCTTGTGATGCCCGCGTTGTTGACCAGAATATCGATTTTCCCATACAAAGCAAGAATTTCCTTCATCCACGCTTCACACGCCGCAAAATCCGATACATTGCACTGCATCACGCAGCCGTCTCCTCCTGCCGCGCGGATTCCCGCAAGCACGGTTTCGGCCGCCTCTTTTGAACCATTGTAATTGATGACAACAAAGGCTCCCTCCGCCGCCAGTTTTTCTGCAATCGCACGCCCGATTCCGCGGGATGCGCCCGTTACTACTGCTGTTTTTCCACTTAACATCTCATTCTCCTGCTGCATAATCCACTATCTATAATAAAGTTTCGCACACCTGATGCATTTCCTCATAGGTGCGGATATTGTAACCTTTTACATCCCGGTTGATTTTTCTTAAAAAGCCGGTCAGTGTTCTTCCCGGTCCGATCTCCACGAAGGTATCAACGCCGTCCGCAATCATTGCCTCGATGCTCTGCTGCCACCGCACACCGGATGCCACCTGCTGGATCAGAAGGCCGCGCGTCAGTGCAGTATCACGCACATACTGGCCGGTTACATTCGTCACATACGGAATCTTCAACTCCATAAAGCCGACGCCCTCGAGCGCTTCGGTCAGCCCCTGGGACGCAGCTTCCATCATCGGGGAATGGAACGGGCCGCTTACGTTCAGCGGAAGTACCGCTTTGCGCCTGCTTCTTTTAACTTTTCCGAAGCCTCTGCACTGCCGCCTCATATCCGGTGATGACAATCTGACCCGGGCAGTTGTAATTGGCAATGTAGCGCCGGAAATCCCGCTCAAATCTCTTCGATTTTGCAGCTTCCATGCTGA
>ENA-OUNI01000461-OUNI01000461.1-human-gut-metagenome-genome-assembly--contig:-NODE-461-length-18742-cov-3.329304_pt1 | contig 18742 bp, 23 predicted proteins | sample MGYA00242499_ERZ504580 | MGnify/ENA primary metagenome ERZ504580 (study PRJEB26092, sample SAMD00036315) | human gut metagenome | host: Homo sapiens | study: EMG produced TPA metagenomics assembly of... | reverse complement strand
CGAAAATCAAACACCACCTCCCTCACATTCCTCTCCACCAAAATCTCCCCCGCCTCCTCCCGAAGCCGGTCAGCCACAAAATGATCCACCTCTTCCGGAAGCCGAATCGTCATCACCGCATCCTTCACCCAAACACGATTATCCATTTCCCATCCTCCCTCTTTCCTGTCATAAAATAAAAAACACAAAAGATTTTTCGCCGTAAAGCGAATTTCATCTTTTGTGTTTTATCTTCTCACTTTTATACTTTTTTGCCCTTCGTCCCACGCAACCTCCGCGTAGTCAGTGGTATCAGCCCGACGAAACAGCGCCGCATCTCCTGCGGCATTCTGCCCCGTGGCGTCCGTCCTCACTATTCCTCCGTCTTCCACAGTCCCCCCCAGCGCCTCAATCTGCTGCTCGGCCTTAGTAGCTTCTGGTTCCCGGGAACTTATCGATGATCTCCTGGAACACCGAAATCGCATTATCGGTATCCCCACTCAGCCGATACGCATGCGCCAGATAGTTAAGCACCGTATAGTCACTGTCGTTGATATTCTTAGCCTTCGAAAGCTTATCAATCGCCTCAGTGTAATTCGCATCGTCAAATGCATTCACACCCGACTGCGAAAGCTCCTGGAACATAGACGACTGCATGCTCTTGTAAATAGTGTCATACACAGCCTTTGCGTCCACAGAAAGCACCTCCGGGTTGACCTCGGTCAGTGCGTTTGTTGCGTTGCTCGTGTTGCCCTGCTGCTGCGCTTCCACAGCCTTTAAAAGGTTCTCGTAGGAAGCCGCCGTATCCTGTGCCGTCTGGATCTGCTGCTGCGCAGAAGCCGTCGTTTCGTTCAGAGAATCCACCTGGCTCTGGAGCTGGTTCAGCTGGGCCTCCTGCTCGCCATCTTGCCGCTGTATTCCACAACCTTCTCGTCCGCCTGCCGGTTAATTCGCTGCGTATTCGCAGGCCCGATCAGGAACCACACAACCAGTGCGCCAAGCACCAGCCCAATACCGATATTCAGCATCGTTGCCGCTGTAGACGTCTCGCGGAACGTCGGCGGAATAATCACCGTATCCCCGCTTACCACACGCTCACGCTCGTCCTCGCGCTGCTCCTCCGTACGCTCCCTGCGGCCGAACCGCCGCGGCTCCAGCGACGTCTGCGTACCCGTCTGGAAATCAACCTCCTTCAGGAAACGAAGCGTCGTCGAGTTCGTCTTGTCAATTTTCGCCGCCTTTTTCAGAATCTTCCGCGCTTTCTCATACTCACCCTTGTGAATATAAATCAGCGCCAGCAGATGATATCCCTTGATCAGCTTCGGATTCTGGTTCAGAATCTTGCGCAGCTGGATCGCAGCCACATCCTCATTGTTCTCGCGGCAGCATTTCAGCGCACTGTTGTATTTCTTGATCGTCTGATTGATCATATCCAGCTTCGCCTGCTCCGCCTGCAGCGTCGCAATATACTCCGTCGCCACATTATTCTCCGGCATAATATTCTTGCTGATGATCCACTCACTTAACGCCGCAACCGCTTCACCCGTCTCAAAATAGACAAGGCCTAACAAGTTCCGCGCATGGATATTGTATTTGTTAAACTTCAGGCTCCGCCGCAGCATATCGATCGCTCCGGAAAGATCCCGGATCTCCGCCTTGTCGAGGCCCAGATTGTAGTACATATTCGAAAGAGAAAAACATTTTCTCTGTACTCTCAGGTTAAAACCACAGTTGGGACAGATCTCCATTCCGATGTCCACAACCGATTTACAATTCATACAGTTCATTCCGGCACCTTACTCTTCCTTTTCCGCTTCTGTCTCGTTTTCCTGTTCCGGCTTGTCGTTTTTCATCATTTCTTTCAAAATGTCGATCACATCCGTCAGATCACGGCTGTAAATCGCATCCTCCACCTCATCCACATCGAGACACGGTTTAAACTTCTTCAGTTCTTCTTCGTAATTTAACATAAACAAAAAATTCCTTCCTGTATTCACTAACCATTCCGCTTTGCAAGATATGCTTTCAGTTCGCCCGCCAGATACAGAGAACCCACGCAGAACAGCATGCCGCTGCCCTTTTTGCCCAGTGCCTTCTCATACGCTGCCCCGATCTCCGGTTCCGCGCAGACATCCGTGCATCCTGCTTTTCTGAAGTCCTCTGCAAGCACTTCCGCCGGTACGACGCGGCTTCCGTCGATCTGCGTTGCAACAACATGGGACGGATGGATGCCCTCGCAGATTTCACCGATCATCTCATGATAGTGCTTGTCTGCAACTGCCGTGAACAGAATCGTGATCTCGTTTTCTTTCGCAAAATAGCCTGCCGTGCTGACAAACTGTGCAATGCCGTCCTCGTTGTGCGCGCCGTCGATGATGACGCCCGGCGCAGCCATTTCCATACGGCACGGCCATTTGATCTTCGAAAGGCCTTCCGCAAGCACGTTCTTAGGAATGTCGTGCACGTCCTGCAGAATATGCATCGTGTAGAACGCAAGGCTTGCATTCATCATCTGGTATTTTGCCACGTACGGAATCGCAAGCTCTGCTTTTTCGCCGCCTGGGTATGCAAAGGTAAAGGTGATGCCCTCGCGGCTCTGTGTTTTCATCTCATAGAACGACGGCTCCATCGGCCATGCCGGGCTTCCCATCTCTTTCGCCCTTGCGGCAATGACAGAAGCCGGACCTGGCTGGCTGGCGTCGTAGATTACCGGGACACCGGCTTTGATGATGCCGGCTTTCTCTCCCGCAATCGCCTCGAGGGTGTCGCCGAGATACTCGGTGTGGTCGCGGCTGATGGACGTGATGATGCATGCCAGCGGCTTTTCGACCACATTTGTCGCATCCAGCCGTCCGCCAAGGCCGGTCTCCATGACCAGGTATTCCACGCCGGCTTCTTTGAAAATCAGCATTCCCATCAGGAACAGCGTCTCAAAATAGCTCGGATGGCCTTCGCCCTCCGCCTCGTATTCTTTGGCTGCTTTTTCCACTTTGAGAAATGCGTCGAGAAACTGCTCATCCGACACATCTTCCCCGTTGATCTGGAACCGCTCGTTGATGCGTACAAGGTGCGGGGAGGTAAAAAGTCCTGTCTTTTTGCCGCCTGCAAGCAGCATCGCATTCAAATACGCGCAGACGCTTCCCTTTCCGTTCGTGCCCGCCACATGGATAATTTTGATCCCTTCCTGCGGATTCCCAAGGCGCGAAAGAAGCTCCCTCGTATGTTCCGGCGGATGCTTCACCGTAAATTTCGGTATTGTTTCGATATAATCAACTGCTTCTGTATAATTCACTTTATTTCACCATTCTTCAGTATTTTAGGGCTGCTTTCAAACCCTAGTATCATTATAATCGAGTGACCGGATATGTCCATAGCAATTTTCAAAATTTTGTCCCGACTTTTCGACTTTCCCCGTAAAAAGATACAGTGGGACGTCAAAATCCGCCCCACTGTATGATCTTTCGGACACTCTTTTTAATTCTGCAGACCGCCGTCTTCGGCCGGTTTATCGCTGTTTTCTGTTTTTGACGGCTCAATCTTGTCGCCTTCGCCCTCCGGCGCACCGGACGGCGCTGCCGTCAGTTCATCCTGCGGCGCAGTGCTCGTATTGGCATTTTCCTGCGTCACATCTGTTTTCGTGCTGTCCGGGTTCGGCGTCGGCGTCGGTGTAGATACCGTTTTTGGCTCTTCATACATCATCGGCTCTGTCCTTGTCAGCACCTTCTTCGTCGAGCTGTTGCTCTGCTGCGCGATTGTAATCTGATCACCGTCTTCCAGGGTCAGACTATGCACCATCAGAATCGACGGGCTGACATAAACGGTATCCTGTATCTCCTCGTTGACTTCCACACGGCTCGATGCCGTAAAGTTTTCTCCGTAAAAATACCAGGTATCTTCTCCGGATTTTTCGACTCGTTCCAGTGTTACCGGCAAAGCACCCATCTGCAGCTTCACACGCTCATACGGTGTCTCTCCGTCTTCTCCGTAAACGTACCGTTTTCCATACAGCATATCATACTGCAGCACCTCGAGATCCACCTGATAATTCTTCGTATTCCGTCTCGTCTGATGATACCGGAAAATGGTTCCGTCATGAATTCCCACACGGTTCATAACCTCTGCTGCAATCTGGTAGGAAGCAATGTTTTCCTGTTTTCTTTTCAGTCCCATATTATCCCAGATTACGTATTCGGTCTGATACAGATAGCGGTTCTCCAGATCTTCTACTTTCAGTCCCATCGTTGGCAGATGGTCCCCGTACATCACAAGTACCACCGGCTCCGGATAATCCGCAAGCTTTGTCGTCAGCTCTTTGACAAATATGTCCATCTCATGAATCTGATTTACATAATATTCCCAGGAGTAATTATTTTTTTCCCGGTCTTCCGCGCCTGTCACTGTAATCTCCGGATCGTCAAGCACCGGCTCTGTCGGATAATCACCGTGGCCCTGTACCGAAATCGTATAGATATAATCCGGTTCGTCTGTCGCATCGAGCGTTTTTATGATCTCTTTTGTCAGAATATGGTCTTTTACCCATCCTGTCGCCGTCACATCCGAGATATCCGGCATATATTCCTCCGAGGTAAAGGTATCAAAACCAAGACGTGAGAACACACTTCTTCTGGAATAGAAGTTTGCTTCATTGTTGTGGATCGCATGGGTCGCATAGCCGAGATTCTTTAAAACATACGGCGCACTCTCACACGTCTCCTCTGAAAGCACCGATTTGTACGGATACTCACCCGCTCCGAAATACCGGAGCTCATGCCGGAAATAGTTTCAAACTCTGTGTTTGCTGTTCCGGCTCCCACCACCGGCACGCGGAGATAACCGGAAGAATAATCCTTCATCAGCTGCCGGTAATACGGGATCGGATCCTCGGAAATGTTGAGGAAATTAACCAGCTCCGGATCGAAAAAGGACTCCAGCTGCAAAAAGATAATATTCGGTTTTACCGTATCATCCTCTTTTTGTTCGCCTTCACTCGTCTCAATCTGTTTCACGAGCTGTTCGGAATAGCCGTTCGGCTCTGAAATTCCCGTATCAAACAGGGTGACTGCCAGACAGTACGGATAGCCGTAATCCTGGTAGGCAAATGCGATGTTGACGAAATAGCTGGAAAGCACACGCTTTGCAAGCGCCAGATTTGTTGCTCCCGTAAAGAGTACAATTACCAGAGCAATCAACGGCACATTCAGATACCAGCGGATTTTCCCCTGAAATTTCGGTCCTTTGATCCAGACCCATACAAAAAATGCCAATAATGCCACAAGCTGCTACGACGAGGATCATGGTACCTTTCGACAGATACTTCGTCACGACCTTTGCGCCGTCGCTTAAATTCCGCAAGTCCGGTCCGGTAAACGGCGTGACGCGGTTTGCCAGAATCACACCGTTAATGATGCCGAGCAGCAGCCAGAAACAGCTCATCACCAGCCGTACCAGCACACGTCTGCGGAACAGATAAACTACCATAAAAGTAGTGAAGATCAAAAATGCATTGTACAAAAAGACCCATGGGCTTTCCACCATGTAGCTCCATGCAGATGCCAGCGAATGGCGGGGAAAATGCTTCAATCACCAGATACAGAATACAGCATCCCAGGGCCTGCAGCGGCAAAGAGAGCCAGTTGCAGACTTTCACTACGGTTTCCTTGTTTCCATGCAGTTTTTTTCCTTTTTTCATTTATTTTTTCAGCTGCTCCAATCTTGTCTGAACCTGCTCCATCATCTGCTGATAGTTCGCCAGTTTTTCTTTCTCTGCCTGAACTTTTGCTTCCGGAGCTTTGTTGATAAAGTTCGGGTTGCCAAGCATGCCGTTGGAACGTGCGATCTCTTTTGTCAGACGCTCTTCCTCTTTCGTAAGGCGGGCGATCTCTTTTTCCAGGTCAACCAGCTCGGCAAACGGAATGTAGATCGTTGCCTGCGGGATCACTGCGGATACCGCATCGTCTGCGATGCCGGCTTTGTCTGCCTGTACGTGAACTTCGCTTGCTCCTGCCAGAGTTCCGAAGAATACAGCACCGTTTTTGAAGGTTTCCTGTACAGCAGCATCTTCCGTTACAACGAATACGCTTGCTTTCTTTGACGGCGGTACGTTCATACTGGTGCGGACACCACGGATGCTTCTTACCGCCTCTTTCATCATCTCAACGGCTGCCTCATCCTCTGCGTATGCAAAGTCTTCGGTCTCTTTCGGCCATGCGGCGATCATGATGGAATCCTCGTCCGGATTCAGTGTGCAGTAGATTTCCTCTGTGATGAACGGCATAAACGGATGCAGCAGCTTTAATGCATTGCCAAGAACGGTTTTTAAGGTCCACAGTGCAGCGCCCTTCGTCTCGTCGGTCTCGCTGTACAGACGCGGTTTTACCATCTCGATGTACCAGTCGCAGAATTCCTCCCAGATAAAGTCGTAAACCTTCTGTACGGCGATACCGAGCTCGTAGCGGTCCATGTTGTCCGTTACTTCGGTTGCCAGGGTATTGACTTTGGAGAGAATCCATTTGTCTGCCAGTGTCAGTTTGTCTTTTGGCATCTTGGACGGAACCTCTGCTTTTTCCAGGTTCATCATGATGAAACGGGAAGCGTTCCATACTTTGTTTGCGAAGTTACGGCTGGCTTCTACACGCTCCCAGTAGAAACGCATATCGTTTCCAGGTGCATTACCGGTCATCAAAGTCAGACGGAGAGCATCTGCACCGTATTTGTCAATGACTTCGAGCGGATCGATACCGTTTCCGAGGGATTTACTCATCTTGCGTCCCTGGGAATCACGAACGAGTCCGTGGATCAGTACGTGGTGGAACGGAACCTGTTTAGTCTGCTCCAGTGCGGAGAATACCATACGGATAACCCAGAAGAAGATGATGTCGTATCCGGTTACGAGTACATCTGTCGGATAAAAATAATCAAATTCCGGTGTTTTCTCCGGCCATCCTAACGTGGAGAACGGCCACAGCGCAGAACTGAACCAGGTGTCCAGGGTATCCGGGTCCTGGATGAGATGGGTGCTGCCGCATTTCGGGCATTTTTCCGGCATTCCACCTCTTACAACCGTGATCTCGCCACAGTCATCACAGGTATAGGCCGGGATACGATGACCCCACCAGAGCTGACGGGAAATACACCAGTCGTGGATATTGTTCAGCCAGTTCTGATAAATCTTGCTGAAACGATCCGGGATGAAGTTTACTTTCCCGTTCTTCTCTGCTTCGCTGGCAGCGGCAGCCATATCCGCCATTTTTACAAACCACTGCGGTTTAATCATCGGCTCTACGGTTGTCTTACATCTGTCGTGGGTTCCTACGTTGTGAACGTGATCCACTACTTTTACAAGAAGGCCAAGCTTCTCGAGATCCTCTACCATGGCTTTTCTTGCCTCGTAGCGGTCCATGCCGGCGTATTTGCCGCACTTGTTGTTCATGGTTCCGTCATCGTTTAAGATGTTGATCTCTTCGAGGTTGTGGCGTTTTCCTACCTCAAAATCGTTCGGGTCGTGTGCCGGTGTGATTTTTACGCATCCGGTTCCGAACTCTTTGTCTACGTAAGCATCTGCGATAACCGGGATTTCACGGTCGGTCAGCGGCAGTTTCAGCATTTTTCCTACAATATCGGTGTATCTTTCATCCTCCGGATTGACAGCTACGGCAGTATCGCCGAGCAGAGTCTCCGGACGGGTCGTTGCGATTTCTACGAAGCGGCCTTCTTCTCCAACTACCGGGTAGTTGATGTGCCAGAAGTGGCCTGCCTGCTCCTGATATTCAACCTCTGCATCGGAGATGGAAGTCTGGCATACCGGGCACCAGTTGATGATGCGGCTTCCTTTGTAGATCCATCCTTTTTCATACAGACGGCAGAATACTTCTTCTACGGCTTTGGAGCATCCCTCGTCCATGGTGAAGCGTTCTCTCTCCCAGTCTGCGGAGGAGCCGATCTTTCTTAACTGGCTGTTGATGCGTCCGCCGTATTCTTTCTTCCACTCCCAGCAGTGCTCCAGGAATTTTTCGCGTCCGATTTCATCTTTGTCGATGCCCTGCTCTTTGAGCATATTGGTAACCTTTACCTCGGTTGCAATCGCCGCATGGTCGGTTCCCGGCTGCCAGAGGACTTCATATCCCTCCATCCGTTTGAAACGGCAGAGAATATCCTGCATGGTGTTGTCGAGTGCATGGCCCATGTGAAGCTGTCCGGTTACGTTCGGAGGCGGCATCATAATGGTAAACGGTTTTTTGTTCGGGTTTACAGTGGCGTGGAAATATCCTTTATCCAGCCATTTCTGATACAGTCTGTCCTCGAGTCCTTTCGGATCGTAGGTCTTTGCGAGTTCTTTGCTCATGAGATCCTCCTTTTATGTTTGGTGTATTGTGGTATTTATTCCCGCAGAGGCTTGTCTTAAATCAAAAACGCCCTTCACATACACATAACATGCATGCAAAGGGCGAAAATTCCGCGGTACCACCTTAATTTGTATCTCGTTTCGGAGTCTGTAACGTGACTCATGCGTGAGAACCTAATCATCACATCTTCTGTGCTTTTCAGCTCTCCGGTTCAGAAGCTACCTTCCATGACCACCTTCCGGACAGCCTTTCAGCCGGTGAACCGTCCTCTCTTTTGGGGCCTGCCATGTACTCCTCTTCCTCATAACCTTTTCTTTTTCTGTTGGAATAGAAACTGCATTTATCATAATCGCGTTTTTTTATTTTGTCAAGCCGCCGCGGGCAAAAACCTTTCTTCTTATGGAAGTTTTAAGATTTCACGCGCTTATTTTCGGTGAATCCGCGATGCACAGTACTGCATTTCTGCGCGGCCGTACGACGCGTAGCGGACCTGTTCTTTCGAAAACGGCTTCGCATTGCTTGGCCGTCCCAGGTTTTCGCCGTGGATCACCTGATCCACAAGGTCGATGAGATCTGCGAGAACGCCGAGGCTGAGCGGATTGTAAACCGGATGCGCCGTCGATTCAAACACCTGCGTGTGATGACCGCCGAAGAATTTCATGCGGCCGCCCCTCTTCACAAGCCACACCATCAGTCCGACCAGCCCGTCGTAATACTCTTCCAGGCTCGTTCCGCCCGGCACCTGCATCCAGACACCGCAGCCGCTTCCGATCGCATCTCCGGTGAACAGGTAATTCTGTTTCGTCTCCAGCACGATAACACTGCCCGGCGTATGGCCCGGAGCCTGACAGATGGTAAGTTCTGTGCCGCCAAGCGAAATGACCGAATCCGTACGGATATCATGAATCTCTTCCCACGGTTTTAGTTTTCCCGCCGTCAGCATCACGAGCGTCTCCGGATCCATTTTCTTTTCCTCGTGGCACATGTAACTTCGTCGAATTCATCGATGTGATACATGTGATCCGGGTGCGCATGCGTGATAACCAGCAGCAGAGGCTTATCTGTCAGCTCCCTTATCACCGGCAGAATCTTTGCGCCTGCTGTGATGCCGGTATCAATCACAGCCGCTTTCTCTTCTCCTTCTACCACATAGAACGACGAATTTCCCGCGTCAAGAATACAGTAAATTTTTTCTCCGATTTCTGTTACCTGAAAACCTTCCATTTTGTAAAACCTCCCTTTTGTTCACCGGAACATACTGAACCCTATGTTGAATAAAATCCCCATAACAATAATAATAACCCAGATCAGAGCTGCAATTCTTGCTTTTGGCGTATGGGACTGTGTTCGGAGCGGCTCAGGAAATTCCCCTTTTTTCTCCCAGTCGGCAATCCGTTTTTTTGCCTCCTCTGCCTGTTCTTCCTTCACATAAACAACGCGTCCCTGATACGGTATTCCAGTTGTAATCTGCAGAATTTCTCCGGCTCCTTCGCTTTTCCATAAGCCATGATTCCATGACGCTGCAGCATCTTTACCATCTTTTTTGTAGTCTGTTCATCTACCGTACGATACACCTTTCGATACCCCATATCTTTCCCTCCTGTGCTTTGTGCCTTAGATCCACCTTCCGCTATTTTATGCTATTTTCTTTTTTTCTCTCAGCATCATCACCCACGCAATCCGTAATCGAAGTTGATTGTGAGCAGCATCGTAATCTGGCCAAGTGAAATATGATATCAATGTCCTGCGTTCTCTTCCCCGATGATAATCGAAAGCAGCGTATGATCCAGCATGATCGTGCGGTTCCACGGATTGAAAATCACACCACTGATCTCCTTTGTTTCGGATGCCATGTGGATCAGCTGTTCCAGACTCACGAGAAACGTAGATTTCACGCTGTTGCTCCCCTTTAATTCCTCATCAAAGCTCGTAAACGCGGCCCACCAGACTTTTCCGTCTGCGCTCTTTACCGTTCCGATCCGGATCTGATCGTCGCCGGATGGCGGTTCCACGGAAAGAATCGCCTGTCCGCCCTCTTTCATTCTGCGTCGGATCACCGTCAGCACGTGTGCCAGCAGTTCCGGCGTCGGCTCCTTTTGCAATTCCAGAATTGCTTCCTCTATCGTTTCATTCCCCTGCAGACCTTCGTCTTTTGGAGTATCTGTTTCTTTTGCCATTGCTCTTATCCTTTCTTTTTCGCTTTTCCCACACAGAATCTGTGTACCATCATCCCCTGCAGCTTCGGCACTTCCGATGACATTTACTCTGCGCCTACCCAGATGCCGTCTTTCCCGCAGAATCTGCGCTCTTTTGATAAATCCAAAACGTTTTCCATCCGCTTTAAGATCTGATCGTATTTCCCTTCCCGCATCAATGCAATCGTCACCTGATCCGTTCCGATCTGCAGATGGCGGAAGCCGCGTTTTCCTTCCTCCGTCCACGGCAGAGTCAGCTCCAGTTCAAAGCCGCCGCTGCTTCCGTACAGCTCACCCGGCTGTTCGTCCGCAAACAGCTCGAAAAGCGGCTGATAATATGCTTTGAAATAATTCTCCTCTGGAAACCAAAGTGTCCCGTCCCCGGTCCGCTCCGGCTCTTTTACAACGGCATTCAGATAGCCTCTCTCGTAATACGTCATGCACGCCGCACTCTTCGCCAGCGGATTTTCATTGATCTTCTCGATCTCCGACGCGCCCGGCATCCGTTTCCAAAGGCCGCCTGGCTGTTCTCGCTCCTGCCGACCGGCTCCCAGACGCTCCATGCGTTCTGCTTTCCGTATCCGATCAGATCCTGGCGGTATGCACCGTTGTATTTTACAAATTTTTTCTCCCCCGGCTGCTCGATCAGGTTCAGCGGTACCATACAGTCAATTCCGTACAGCTTCTGCGCAATCAGCCGCGTGTAGATGATGCCGAGATAATGACAGATTGCACTGCGCTCCGCCGTGTCGAGATACATAATCTGCTCCGCTTTTGCCAGCTGGTCGCCGCGTGTTTCGAGCACACTCTCCACCATCGCAATCCGTGACTGCAGCTCCGCCTTCCGTTTTCCGCGGTAGCGCGCCGACAGACGGCCATACGGCATCGTGCTTGCAAGAACCGCGTGCAGCAGCTCCAGGTTTGTGTATTTGATCATAATATCTTTCTTATTTAAACCGAGCTCTGCGTCGGTATCGACTTCCGTCACATTGATGATATATGTTTTTTCTTCGGTCAGTATCATTTGTTTTGCCTCTCTTTTTCAGTACTCTCTTCCATGCTCCTTCAGCCAGCTCTGCCACACTTTGTAATCGGGCATCTGCTGTGCCACCACCGCGTAAAACCGCGCGGAATGGTTCATCTCTTTCCGGTGCGCCAGCTCGTGGATAACGACGTAATCCATCACGTGCTCCGGCATCAGCACCAGCTTCCAGTTGTAGTTCAGGTTTCCGGCGCTGCTGCAGCTGCCCCAGCGGGTTTTCTGCTCACGAATTGTGATTCTGCCATACGTTACGCCCATCTCTTTTGCAAATGTGCCGTCTTTTCCGCCAGCATCTGCGCCGCACGTTTAACCGCCGCTTTTCGTTCTGCTTCCGTCAGACGGTTCGCTGCTTTCTGCTCTGCGGCCGCCAACGCTTTTTCCCGGTGTGTGTAAATCCAATCCTGTTTTCTTTTAAGAATGCTTCGATTTTGTATTTTGCCATCCGTTTCGGTGCGCGCACCACCACGCTTCCATCCGCTTTGACCTGGACGGCGAGCGTTTTACGGGCGGAATACACGATCTCATAGGGAATCTGTTTTAAAATCCGTTCTGCGCTGTCTTTCTGTTCCATTTATTTTTCCTCAAAAGCTGTCTGTTTTACCATTTTTTTGCCTGTTTTTCATTATACCTTTTTCCCGGCGGAAACGCAATCGGATTGCTCACTGAAAAAACGCGAGCAGAATCACCGTTTTTCTTCCAGCAATTCTGCTCACATTTTTCCTTCTCTTATTTCAGCTCAATTTTTTTCTGCTTTCTTCGGATGCACAGCCTCACAAATAAAATCGCCGCCTGCACACAGAGAATCATCACCAAAATTCCAATCATGGACAGCGCTGTTGCCCCCAGTCTGATCAGTTTTCCCATTCTTTTTTCCTCACTTTTCTTTCTATCGTGCCAGAACCGGATCGGCTGCCGCATCCCACAGCAGGCTGTCCGTCTCACTTTGTTCCAGGTATCCATATTTTACCATTGCCGCCAGCACCTGCTTTTCCCGCTGCAGCGCCAGATCCGCGTGGCGCGACGGTGCGTAGGCGGACGGTGCATTCGGGATTCCGGCGAGGAGAATGGCTTCGCTGTCGGTCAGCTCCTGCGGTTCTTTCCCGAAGTAGCCAAGCGATGCTTCTTTCAGTCCATAGTAGCCATCCCCGAAATAGATGGTATTGATGTACAATTCCAGAATTTCTTCTTTCGAGAGCTGCCGTTCCACATAGAGTGCCGTCCACGCCTCTGCCGCTTTCCTGGCAAATGTCTTATTCTGGTCGTAATACATGTTTTTTACCAGCTGCTGTGTGATGGTACTGCCTCCCTGCTCCGGTTTCATCACGCGGATATCATGTACAACGGCCCGCGCCATGCTGATCCAGTCTATCCCGTGATGTGTGTAATACCGATGATCCTCAACAGCAAGCACCGCTTTTTTGTACAGATCCGGCACCTGTTCAAGAGAAGCCCACTGTGCTTCGCTTCTGATTTCCTCTACCGCCTGCGCGAGCGGCTTTTCCTTCACTGCCTTCTGATAGGAAACATATCCCTGGATTGCCCAGAACATTCCGGCCGTCAGCAGGATCAGGCAGAAAAATGCCAGAAAACCTCCAACCATTTTTCCCGCTGTTCCCCGGTGTTTTCGTGTTCTTTTTCTCATAGTTTCAAACCCCTTTGTTGTTCTTTCCTGCTTTCTATCCTACCATATCTCCCTTAACGCCTTCTTGCCTCTTTCTTAGGAATTCATTAAAATTTTGAAACTGTATGAAATGCATTTTGCACGTTTTTTCAAATAACCGCTGCTGCTGCGGAATACTTTAACCGAATCAGGCAAGTAGCGAAGCGGATTGCGAATATCCGCTTGACAAAACAGAAAAAGACAGACACCTGGCAGATTGTCAGGATGCCTGTCTCTTGTTTTTATCTTTTGGTTTTTCAGAAACGCTCTGTGATTATGCTGCGGTTCCGTAGTTCATTACATGAGCTGCTGACAGTGCTTTTCGAACGGCTACACCGAGAATTTCAGCTACTACAACGGAAATCACATCTTTTACGATGTACGGAACGGAAACTGCCAGGAAGGAAGCCGGGATCGTGTTTCCTGTTACAATAGAAAACTGTACCACACCGAATGCGTGACATACCGCAAGACCTGCGATTCCAAGAACGAATGGTTTGCCCGGGAAGCCTTTTTTAATTCCGGCACCGCAGAGCATTGCCATCGGAATAAATCCGAAAATAAAGCCGCCGGCCGGTCCGAGAAGAGCGCCGAATCCACCGCTCATGCCGGCATAAACCGGAACGCCGATCGCGCCGAGGATCAGATAAAGAGCGGACGATGCACCTCCCAATTTCCAGCCAAGCACGTAGCCGCAAAATGCCATTGCAAAGGTCTGCAGCGTCACCGGAACGCCGGTCGGAAGCGGAATCGTCACAATGGACAGTACCGCAAGCACTGCCGTCATCATGCCGGTCAGTACAATCTGTTTTGTTGTAAGTTTTGATTTTTTCATGAATGTAAATCCTCCTCGCAGGTTCTTGTATCCAATTCTTTCTTCTTTTGAATTGTTAACCTTGTTTCAATATAGGTTAATATTTCATTTTTGTCAATCCCTTTTTTAAAAATGCAGAGAGTTCTGCTACGATTCTGTTACACTTCCTGAAAATAGCGGTCACCCTCTTGTTTTCTGTTTTCTTTCTATGGTATACTGTATAGTCTCGGAGTTTTTCCGGGAATGTTCACCCGATACAAACGATGAATTTTTATTCCATTTGAAAGGAGATACCCTCTATGAAACCTTCCGAAAATCCTCTCGGCTCGGAACCGGTCAGCTCTCTTTTGCGGCGTTTTGCGATTCCGAGCGTCATCGCGATGCTCGTCAGCGCCCTCTATAACATGGTAGACCAGCTCTTTATCGGTCACAGCATCGGCGTGCTCGGAAACGCAGCGACCAACGTAGCGTTCCCACTCAGCATGGTCTGCACATCCATCGGTCTGCTCTGCGGCATCGGCGGTGCTGCAAACTTCAATCTCTGCATGGGCAGAAAGGATCCGGAGCACGCGAAATCCTATGTTGGAAATGCCATCTCCATGCTGGCAATCCTCGGTGTGATCCTCTGCGTTGCCGTTCAGCTTTTTCTGCGTCCGATGATGCTTCTCTTTGGTGCGACGCCGGATGTCATTGATTACGCCTGTACTTACACCAGAATTACCTCCATCGGCTTCCCGTTTCTGATCGTCACAATCGGCGGCTCCAACCTGATCCGCGCGGATGGCAGCCCGAAATTTTCCATGCTGTGCAACCTGGTCGGCGCGATCGTCAACACGATTCTCGACCCGCTGTTCATCTTCGTTTTCCACATGGGCATGGCAGGTGCAGCGCTCGCACGATCACCGGACAGATTTTATCATTCGCGCTCGTTGTCTTCTATCTGCGCGGTTTTAAAACGCTGCCGCTTTCTCTTTCCGATCTGAAGCCGAACATGGCCTGCTGGGCACGGATCGCTGCGCTTGGTGCAACTCCGGCATTCAATCAGGTGGCAATGATGGTTGTTCAGATCGTTATGAACAACACACTGACCTACCACGGCTCCAATTCCGTCTATGGAAGCGACATTCCGCTTGCATGCGCCGGCATTATTTCAAAGGTGAATATGCTGTTCTTCTCCTTTGTCATCGGCATTTCCCAGGGACTTCAACCGATTGTCAGCTTCAACTTCGGTGCGCAGAAATATGACCGCGTGAAGGACGCCTATAAAAAAGCAGTTTTTGCGGCGACTGCCATTTCCATTGTCGCCTTCCTCTGCTTCCAGTTCTTTCCGCGCCAGATTATCGGCATTTTTGGTTCCGGTTCAGAAGAGTACCTGCATTTTGCAGAGCGGTACTTCCGCATTTTCCTGTTTTTCACATTCCTGAACGGTATCCAGCCGGTCAGCTCAAACTTCTTTACCTCAATCGGAGCACCGAAGAAGGGTATTTTTCTTTCGCTGACGAGACAGATTATTTTCCTGCTTCCGCTGCTGCTGATTTTTCCGTATCTCTTCGGCATTGACGGCGTGATGTACACTGCACCGATTGCAGACCTTGCAGCCGCATCAGTCAGCATCGTTATGGTCGTGCGGGAATTTAAGATCATGGCAGAGTTACAGAAGGCTGCCGCCTGAAAACAGGTTTCTTTCCCGGAGCATTTCTGCAAAAGACTTTTCGTGAGCTGCGGTTGCCAGGGTCTTGTTAAAATACGGATCTTAGATCATTGCCGTGTAAGTAAAAATCTATGCTGTTGCTTTTTCCACAACAGCATACGATTTTTTTATGCGTTATCCACACTTTTCTTTATTTATTCACATGCATCCACATCAGTCCATGCGAAGAATCATGGTCAGGATTCGTTTTGCACAAAGAGCGATTTCGTCGCGGGTGATGTATCCCTTCTCAAATGCCTCCTGTACGCGCTCCTCGTATCCATTTGCCATCTTGATATCATTTCCGGCTTTTGTCTCGCGGTAATGCTCGCCGTGGGTCCACCAGTCGGTCGTTACCATTCCCTTAAAGTCCCACTCACCGCGCAGAATACCGGTCAAAAGATCCTTGTTCTCAGATGCCTGAACGCCGTTGATCAGGTTGTAGGACGACATGATTGTGTATGGATCTGCCTCTTTTACAATGATCTCGAAGGCTTTCAGGTAAATCTCACGCAGCGCACGCTCGGAAACGCGGGAATCGCTGTCTTTTCGGTTTGTTTCTTTGTTGTTGCAGCAGAAGTGTTTCACACTTGCCCCGATATGCTCGGACTGCATACCGCGTACCATTGCCGCACCGGATTTTCCGGCCACAAGCGGATCCTCGGAATAATACTCGAAGTTTCTTCCGCAGAGCGGGCTTCTGTGAATGTTGACAGCCGGGGTCAGCCAGATGCCGATGTTGTTTTCTTTGACTTCCTCTCCGCCGGCTTTACCGATCTCTTCGATCAGCTCCGGATCCCAGGTGCAGGCAAGCAATGTTGCACACGGCCATGCGGTCGTGTTGACGCCGCACTGCGGCTGAATGCGAAGGCTGCCGGTCCGTCTGCGGTCATGATATTCGGGATGCCGTACTCAGGCAGATTTCCCATGCCAAACGTGTTGGCAACTCCTGTGTTCGGCTGACCGCCGAGCAGATGAATGAGTGCTTCTGTCGGAAGCTTATCTACAAACTCGTCGAGCGTTTCTTTTCCTTCGACCACATTCATCAGGTTCGGATTCGTCTTTGCTGCTTCCATAAGCTCGCCAAAGCTCTTTCTCTCCTGTGCTTTGACTGCCGGGAGGAAGCCTTCCAGAGTCAGCTTATCCTGACGCTCCAGTCCTTCTTCCTCGACAGGGCCGTTATCGGTCGGAAGCGCTTCGTAGGTTCCATCCGCAAGGAGACGTTTTTCCAGCTTATGCGGAGCGGCAAGGCTGGTGTACTGTGCAGTCACTTTTGCCTCTGCCAGATCGTAGGTGAAGTCCAGTTTCTTCGCATCTCTTACATTGTTTCCAACGTAGAAGACGTAGCTTCCTGCCTCAAGAACATAGGCAGATTTTGCAACCTTTCCAAGGTCATCAAAAGATGCCATATCTTCCACTGTAAAGGAAAGAACGACTCTCTGTGTCTCGCCTGGCTGCAGCAGTCTTGTTTTCGGTAAGCGCCGAGCTCTTTGGCCGGTTTGCCAAGCTTGCCCTGCGGTGCGCCATAGTAGAGCTGTACAACTTCTTTTCCGGCACGTTTTCCAGTGTTGGTAACAGATGCTTTTACAACAATCTTTCCATCCTTCTCTTCTGCACCCAGAACTTCTGTCTCAAAGCTGGTGTAGGAAAGGCCGAAGCCGAACGGATAATTGACCTTCTCCGCTGCGCCAGGAATCGTCTCGAAATAACGGTAGCCAACGTAGATATCCTCGTTGTAATCCACGTAATAAACGGATTTATGGAAGTTCTCGGTGGATGGATAATCCTCGAGGGTTGCTGCGTAGGTATCAACCAGTTTACCGGATGGGTTGACGTCGCCTGTTACAACGTCCGCTGCCGCGAGGCCGCCTTCCATGCCGCCCTGCCATGCCATCAGCACCGCCGGAATCTCTTTGCAGTCTTTGAACCAGCTGGTATCAACCATACCGCCGACGTTCATGACAACGATGACATTTTTAAAGTTTGCTTTTACTTTTTCTACCATGGCTGCTTCGCCGTTTGTCAGGCAGAAGTCGCCGTTTTCGAAGATGCTGGCGCTCAGCTCGATCTGTTTTTCTCATCCTCAAACAGCTCATAGCCTTCCTCGGTGATCTGGCATTTGCGGTCCCAGCCCTCGCCGGAGAAGCGGCAGATGGTAATGATTGCGGTATCGGTAAATGCTTTTGCTTTTGTTACCAGCTCGTCCGGTACTTCCGGCTCTCTTGTCATGCCTGGTACAGCGCCTGTAGCATACTGTTCTTTACATTTTTCTCATAGAATTCCGGCAGCTCATGGAACAGAGAAACCTCCCCCTCGGCTTCTTTGATCTTCATGCTTCGTAGAAGTTGCGGATATACTCGACCGTAACGTCACCGCTTCCGCCGCCGCCTTTTACGTAATCAATCGTTCCTTTTCCAAATAAAGCTACTTTTGTGCCTTTTGCGAGCGGCAGTGTGTCGTTCTCGTTTTTCACCAGAACCATACCTTCTCCTGCTGCTTTTCTGGAAAGTGCGATATGTTCCGCGCTTCCTGTTACTCTTTTTCCGTCTTTTCCCAGCGGCAGAACCGGCTGGTAAAGACTTCTCTGCCATTTACCCATTTTAAGTTTACCTCCTGTGTTTTCCTGGTGCGCAGATCACTTTCCAAACGCGCCCCATTCTGTTTTTATGATACGAAGTTTTTGATGGGATGTCAATTAGTTTATCAGCAGAATTACCATATTTTTTCTTTTCTTCTTTCAATTTTACTGTATTTTTACCAACTTTTTGTGATGTTGCTCTCTTTCAGGCACGCACTCGGACATTTTCCTGCTTTTGGGGCTTGTCCGGAAAATAACGGCGTTTTATACTTTACTTCATAAAGGCAGCAGCTCTTTTGCTCTGCTTTTGATCTCGTTAGGAATGGAGTCTGTTTTTATGAAAATACTGATTTTATCGTGTAATACCGGAGGCGGTCACAATGCGGCGGCCTTCGCCTTAAAAGAGAGTCTGGAATTTCATCACCACGAAGCTGAAGTGCTG